>Ga0308166_1000451_pt1 | contig 57094 bp, 54 predicted proteins | sample PhyCR2_2_FD_202137 | JGI IMG/M metagenome (GOLD analysis project Ga0308166, IMG submission 202137) | Phyllosphere microbial communities from UC Gill Tract Community Farm, Albany, California, United States - DLSLCC.R2 | ecosystem: Host-associated > Plants > Phyllosphere > Unclassified | place...
CAATAAACGCATTTGCATAGAAGAAGCCCGTAGTTTTAAACAACATTTTGGGCTTGCGGATATAGGAGATATATACCGCCATCAACGCCAGGGAAATTAGCAGGTAGGTAGTTATCGGCGCTCCCTGCTCGACCAGGTTGCGGTAGATCAGGATGGCGATCAGACCGACGAAGATCAGGCAGTCCAGGCGATTACCCCGCTTGAGCTGCACCTTTAACAGCGTTTTTCCTTTCAGCAGGTTCATGCCGAACTCGTCATACAGCGCATACGCCAGCATCAGCAGAATAAAAATCAGTATTACGCTATCGGTCAGCGACATCTCACCACTCCATAAATAAAAAAACCGGGGGTTGCCCCCCGGCTATCAATTGCTATTACAGACCTAACAGACCAATCCAGTAACCGAAGATACCGATGGCGAAGAAGCCGATGATGATCCACAGCGCATTGACCTTCTTGCGCAGCAGCCACATACAACCGAATGTCAGCAGTAGCGGTACCAAGCCAGGCATCAACTGGTCAAGGATGGTTTGTACCGTGGTGACGTGGGTCTGCCCGGTCTGGTCGGTAATTTTTGACACCACCAGCGGGATATTCACGTGAGTCCACTTGTTAACCAGAGCCCCCATGACAAACAGGCCGAGGATAGACGCCCCTTCCGTCAGTTTTTGCAGGAAACCACCGCCCATATCGCTAACGATATCGACCCCTTTTTGGTAGCCGTAGGCGACACCGTAGTAACGAACCAACAGGCGTACCAGGTTAAACAGTACGAAGAACAACAGCGGGCCGAGCAGGCTGCCACTCATGGCAATACCGGCACCCAATGCGGCAAATACCGGGCGAACGGTACCCCAGAATATCGGGTCACCGACGCCGGCCAGTGGCCCCATCAGACCTACTTTGATGCCGTTGATGGCCGCATCGTCGATCGGTGCGCCGTTGGCACGCTGTTCTTCCATCGCCATGGTAACGCCAAGTATTGGCGCTGCGACGAACGGTTGCGTATTGAAGAACTCAAGATGGCGTTTGATTGCCTGCTTGCGTTCGTCGTTGTTGTCCGGATACAGGCGACGGATCACCGGCACCATCGAGAAACAAAAACCTAGCGCCTGCATACGTTCGAAGTTCCATGAACCCTGGAACAGGTTGGAGCGTACGAATACGCCTCGAATATCGGCAGGTGTCAGTTTCTTTTGAGTCGTTGTATCAACCATTTCTTTCACCTATTCCTAGTCCAATTCGTTATCGAGGTCGTTGGCACCGGCAGGGTTGGCCTGAACCACCTGAGACTTGTTGTATTTAGGGCTGAGCTGGATGTAGAGCACCGCCATCACCACACCGATCACACCGAGTGCGACCAGGTTAAAGTTGGTGAAGGCTGCGGTAACAAAGCCCAGGTAGAAGAATGGCATCAGATAGCCGGCACGCATCATGTTGATGACCATCGCGTAACCAACTACCACGATCATGCCACCGGCGATATTCAGACCGCCTGTGACCACTTCCGGAATTGAGTTAAGCAGGGCGTGGACGCCAGCTGTACCGACAGAGACCGCCACGATCACCGCAGGAATAGCGACACGCATTGCCTGTACCAACAGGGCCGCGATGTGGATCACGGTAATACCGTTCAGGTTACCCCGTTCTGCCGCTTTGTCCGCCGCATGCTGGAAGGCCACGGTGATGGTACGCACGATAATGGTCAGTACCTGGCCTGCTGCTGCCAGTGGGATCGCCAGGGCGATACCGGCACCGATGTTTTGCCCACCGGCGATAACCAGAATGGTGGAAATAATCGATGCTAACGCCGCATCGGGTGCAACCGCAGCCCCGATGTTCATCCAACCCAGTGCGATCATCTCCAGCGTACCGCCGATGATGATACCGGTTTTGATGTCACCGAGAACGAAGCCAATCAGCGTACAGGCCACTAACGGGCGGTGGAATTGAAACTCATCCAGGACGGAACCCATCCCGGCGATACAGGCAACGATAAATATCAGTACAATCTGAAGAGTGGTGATCTCCATTGCACTTCTCCTATATGACCAAACAGCTCTGAGTAAAAAATTAACGACGTTGCCGTTAATTGAGTTTGTTAATCAGGTCCATCATTTTTAGCTGACTGTCGGAAGAGACCTTACGGACTTCAAGTTCAATCCCGCGTTCGTTTAACTTCTTAAACGCCTCGATGTCTTTCTCATCGACGGACACCGCGTTATTCACCTGGGTTTTGCCCTGGCGGAACGCCATACCACCGATATTCACCGATTTGATATCCACCCCTTCCTCTACCAGACGCCAAACGTCGGTTGGATTGGTGAACAGCAGCATTACGCGCTCACCCGCATATTTCGGGTTGTTCCAGACGCGGATCGCCTTTGCCACGTCAACAACGTGAGCGGTAACGCCTGGAGGAGCAACCTGAGTCAGCAAGGTTTTACGGACGTGGTCGGCGGCTACTTCATCACTGACTACGATGATGCGGCTGACGTTGGTCTCTTTGGTCCAGCGGGTAGCAACCTGGCCGTGGATCAGACGATCGTCGATACGTGCCAGACAGATTTTCATATGGTCATTGGGGCCGAGAGGCGCTTGGGACGCAGCGGCTTTTGGAGCAGGGGCACTTTGTGGCGCGACGGGCTTAACACTCTCTTCCACCGGTTTCTTCAGCGCTTTCACGCCTTCACGGCCGGTTTCCAACGCCAGCGCGACCAGTTCGTCAAAGCTTGGGTTGTCATCACGGGCCATGAATGTTTCCACCAGCATGGGAATGTTAACCCCGGTGATAACCTCATAGTGTGGTTTGTCTACTGCGATGCGGCTGGCCGCGTTAAACGGGCTGCCGCCCCAGGTATCAACCAGAAACAGGACGCCATCGCTGGTATCGAGTTCACTGATTTTCCCATTATATTTCTCAATTAACGTTTCAGCATTTTCACCGGGAACGAAATCTATGTAGGCGACGTTGGCTTGCTCACCCAATAGCATTTCTGCTGTTTTCAGCAGTTGTTCCGCTGCAGTCCCGTGTGTGCCGATGATAATAGCTATTGCCACTCGCTACCTCCTCGTTGAACTTAAGGCACGGATCGTGTCTTGACTCATCACCATCCTGGCAGTCACTTCCGCGGTTCAGATACGTTGCTTCAAATACATTATGGTAGAAAAAAAGAAACTCACACTTAACATTTATCACGCAGTTTCAAAAACCTGTGGCCGTTAATTCCTGTTAACGACATTTATTTTAGTGCGTGAAAAAATAAATTTTGTGACATTGCTCTGCTATTAGTGGATCGATTAAGCCGAATAGTTGGTTTGCGGAATTAAACAGCAAAGCTGTTACAAAATGAGACGTAAACTGAACAAAGCCACTTTTCTGGCGAAAAATTTCCTGTTAGAGTGCATTCTTCTTTCATAACCAAGGAGTGAAGGGCCTCAGCCCTCCCTATGGACTGTCACCGAAGTTACTGTTTTACAAGGTTTCACCCGCCACCTGTTGGCGCCACAACGTTCGCTCGGCCTTATGGCTGCTTCCTGTTAGTGCCATCCTGTTTTCTCTCTGTCATCGCCAACGCCACGTCTGCGTTTGCCTCCCTACGTCTGAGCACAGCTCTGCCAACCTGTCTTTCTTCTGGAGTCTGATATGGAAATATTAATGGACCCCTCGATTTGGGCCGGGTTATTGACCCTGGTGGTCTTGGAAATCGTGCTGGGTATCGACAACCTGGTATTCATCGCCATTCTGGCCGACAAACTACCGCCCAAGCAGCGTGATAAAGCGCGCATTATCGGTCTTTCATTAGCCTTGGTGATGCGTCTTGGGTTGCTGTCGGTGATTTCATGGATGGTGACGCTGACCAAACCGCTGTTCAGCGTGGGGGAGTTCGCTTTCTCTGGCCGCGACCTGATCCTGCTGTTTGGTGGGGTATTCCTGTTGTTCAAAGCCACGATGGAGCTGCATGAACGGCTGGAGGGTAGCACCCATCAGGAAGGTGCCAACCGTGGCTACGCCAAATTCTGGGCGGTGGTGGTGCAGATTGTCATCCTTGATGCGGTGTTCTCGCTCGACGCGGTGATCACGGCGGTGGGGATGGTCAACGATCTGCCGGTCATGATGGCAGCAGTAGTGATTGCGATGGCGGTGATGTTGCTGGCCTCGAAACCTTTGACCAACTTCGTGAACGCCCATCCGACCATCGTGGTGCTCTGTTTGAGCTTCCTGCTGATGATCGGCCTGAGCCTGATTGCCGAAGGCCTTGGCGTGCACATTCCGAAAGGCTATCTGTATGCGGCGATTGGTTTCTCGATCCTGATCGAGATGTTTAACCAGATTGCACGGCGCAACTTCATCAAGCACGAGTCTCGTCGCCCGATGCGCGAACGCACGGCTGAAGCGATTATGCGCCTGATGGGGCAACAGCGTACCCAGCAGCAGGTGGATGAAGACAGCCTGCATAAGGTGAAAGAAACCTTTGCGCAGGAGGAACGCTATATGATCAGCGGTGTGCTGACGTTGGCTTCCCGTACCTTGCGCAGCGTCATGACGCCGCGCACCGAGATTTCGTGGGTAGATTGCGAACGCTCCCGCGACGAGGTGCGCGAACAGTTGCTGGATACCCCGCATAGCCTGTTCCCGGTTTGCCGCTATGAGCTGGACGAGTTTATCGGCGTAGTGCGAGCCAAGGATCTGCTGGTCGCGTTGGATCAGGGTGTGGATATCGCCGAGTTTGCCGCACGTACTCCACCGATCGTGGTGCCGGAAACCATGGACGTGATCAAGCTGCTGGCGGTATTGCGCCGGGCCAAGGGCCGTCTGGTGATGGTGACCAATGAGTTTGGCGTGGTGCAGGGGCTGGTCACGCCGTTAGACGTGCTGGAAGCGATTGCCGGTGAGTTCCCGGATGAAGATGAAACGCCGGATATTATCGAGGATGGCGACCGTTGGCTGGTGAAAGGCGGAGCGGATCTCCACTCGTTGGAGCAGGCGTTGGACTGTGACGATCTGGTTAGCCCCACCGAGGATTACGCCTCGCTGGCGGGCTTCCTGCTCTCATATTCTGGCCAGATGCCAACGGTGGGCGACGTGGTCGAACTTCACGACCTGCGCTTTGAAATCCTTGAGATCTCGGATTATCGCATCGAGCTGGTCAGTATCACCAAGGTGAAACCGCTGCACGAACAAGACGAGTAAGTATTCAGGCCGGGGAGTATCTCCCGGCCACAGTTTGCCGCGTTGCTGGTCCATTGGCTAACGTACATAGCGAGCCGGTTGAATTGTATCAGCCGTCTCGCTTTTCTTTTGTTTGCGGCTTTTGATGCAGCGCGCGTTGGCGGGTTTCATACTGCTGCAGCCACAGCGGGAACACGTTGATCGGCATCGGCTTGGCAAAATAATATCCCTGTAAGGCATTTACTCCCTGTGAACGTAGATACTCAGCCTGTTCCTCTGTCTCAACCCCTTCGGCCACCAGTTTTAATTTCAGGCGCTGTGCCAACGTTATGATGGTATCGGTCACGGTGGCATTGACTGCGTCAGTACCAATGGCGGCGGTAAAGCCACGATCGATCTTCAACACGTCCGGGCTGAGCTTTTTCAGGTAACTGAGCGAGCTGTGGCCGGTACCGAAGTCGTCTATCGCCAGCATGATGCCCATCTCTTTGAGCGTTTTAATCTGCTCATACTGAATTTCTGACAGGGCGGTTCGCTCTGTCAGCTCCAGCATCAATGAAGGCATCGGATGGGCGGGCAGCCAAATCCGGCGGATGTCATCGATAATGCTGACGGTATTGAAATGCTCAGCGGCGACGTTGATGCTGATATAGAAAGAGGGGCGGGGGGGGAACAGGTTGAGGTTTTCTACCACCGTGGTCATCAGATAACGCGTGAGGGGAATGATCAGGGCGTGCTGTTCGGCCAGCGGAATAAACACGTCTGGCGAAATCCAGCCTTGTCGTTTGTTTTTCCAGCGCATCAAGGTTTCAACACCGACGCAGCGCCCATTATCGCTGTTGATAATCGGCTGGCAATAAACGCGAAATTCGCGATGCGAAATGGCGTGGCCAATGTGGTAAGACAGGCTCATGCGGTTGGCGGTGATCAGATAGACGACGTAGGCCGCCAGCAGGCTCAGCATCAGCGCCAGAGGAATATGGCGGGGTAGTGCGGCCAGCGCCAGAGTTCGGGCATCAGGTCCAAACAGGGAGATGGAAAAAGGATATTTGGCGGATTTTGCAGTGTATTGCAGGCCGTCTGCATTGGCATCGCTCAGGGTAATTTCCTGTTGACCATATTCCAGCCTGTAGGCACCCACGTTCAGGGCTACGCGGTGAGCGTAAGGCTCTTGTGGTTCCAGCAGGAAATTGGACAATAGATCGATATTGAAAACGTTCAACACTCCGCTGGTACTTTGGTTGGGCAACGGAGTCCATAGCACCAGCGTTGGCGTTCCTTTTGCCACCATGAGGGAGGGGCGCAGTGCCAGCTGCATGCCGCCTTGGGTCATGGTCGGGAAAATGGTGGTAAACACATAGTGTCGCTGACCAAACAGGCTGGAGCAATAAATCGTACCATCCTTGACTAGCAGCAACGAGCGCAGCGCCTGATTCTGTGCGGCACGAAAGCGTAACGTTGGCATCACCGAATCGCAGGGTTGCCCGATTAGCGACATGGTGCTGAGAGCCTGTTGCTCTGCGGGCAGCAGCAACGCATTGAGTTTGGTGATCACTCGGCTGGCCAGGACGCGCTGGTTCTGCTCGGTATTACGGATTTCCTGATAGTAGCGGGTATAAAGCGAAATCAACAAAATAGCCAACCCAACCGCGCCGGCGAGAAGCCAACGGTAATAGCGGTATTTCGATGCGGCAAGTTGGGTCATCAACATCCGGTAAGTCCTTGTTCAGTCTAGCTGCCTGACGCCACTTCCAGGCGCAATTCAGTAATACTATGCTTGGCTAATTCTAGCCTGTTCGCATGGAAAATTGATGGTAACTCAACAAATTATTTCGGTTCGTGCAATCAAAGGGGAAATTTTGGGGTTAACCGGCGGATGGGCGAGGTGGTCAGGTTAGCAGTATTGCTGAATTTGTACGGGGCAACGAGGTTTTTCCCCAGCTACTCTATTGATTTTCTGAGTGTGCGCAGCACGCGGTTGCGTAGCCAGTTCAGGCTTTTTCAGCCGTTCCCCCTCGCCGGTGATGACGAGGGGGGACAGACTTAATCAGTCACACTGAACCTTGATCGCCAGACCGCCACGGGAGGTCTCACGATACTTGGCGTTCATGTCTTTACCGGTTTCGTACATGGTTTCGATCACCTTATCCAGCGACACACGCGGCTCGCTGGTGCGGCGCAATGCCATACGCGCCGAGTTGATCGCCTTCACCGAGGCAATGGCATTGCGCTCGATGCAAGGGACCTGTACCTGACCGGCAACGGGATCGCAGGTCAAGCCCAGGTTATGCTCCATGCCGATTTCGGCTGCGATGCAAACCTGCTCAGGGCTGCCGCCAAGCAACTCGGCCAAGCCCGCAGCGGCCATTGAACAGGCCACACCAACTTCGCCCTGGCAGCCCACTTCGGCACCGGAAATTGAGGCGTTCATTTTATACAGCGTGCCAATCGCACCGGATGCCATAAAGTAACGGACATAGGTTTCCGGGCTGACGGACTCGATGAAATGATCGTAGTAAGCCAGCACCGCAGGGACGATCCCGCAGGCTCCGTTGGTTGGGGCGGTCACCACGCGGCCACCGGCGGCGTTCTCTTCGTTCACCGCCAGCGCAAACATGTTGACCCAGTCGATCACGTTCATTGGGTCGCTGGACAGTTTGTCTGAGGAAACCAGCAAGCGGCGCAGGGCGGAGGCGCGGCGTGGAACCCGCAGAGGACCAGGCAGTACGCCTTCGGTGTTCAGACCACGATCGATACAGGCGCGCATGGTTTGCCAAACGTTACCGAAATAGGCTTCGATCTCCTGCTTGCTATGCAGTGCCAGTTCGTTTTGCATGACCATCCCGGAGAGGGACAGACCGGTGGCGTTGCAGTGGGCCAACATTTCACTTGCCGAGTGGAACGGATAGGGAACCGAGATTTCATTACTTTCGGCTTTGCCGAAATGTTCTTCGTCAACGATAAACCCGCCACCGATGGAGTAATAAGTTTTGCTGTAAATCTGCTTGTCGCCAGCAAAGGCATGGATCTGCATGGCGTTTTCGTGCAGCGGCATATTGTCGCTACGGAATACCATGCCGCCGTCGCGGGGGAAATCGACTTCGTGCAGGCCGTTGGCCAGCATCAGGCGTTGACGTTGCTCAACATCGCGAATAAAGCCTGGAATGCCATCGATATCGACGGTATCAGGCATATTGCCCGCCAGGCCGAGAATGATGGCGATATCGGTATGGTGACCTTTACCGGTCAATGAGAGTGAGCCGTAAACATCGACGGCAACACGCGTGACGGAAGGCATCAAGCCTTCGTTTACCAGATCGTCGACAAACTGTTTGCCGGCTTTCATCGGTCCAACCGTATGAGAGCTGGACGGGCCGATGCCGATCTTAAACATGTCGAAAACGCTAATCACGCTAAAACTCCTTAAAGAGGCATATTGTTATGGCTGCTGCGGTTAAAAACCGCGCAGGGAACGGCGATAGTGTAAAAGGGCCGTACGGGTTTTGCGGCCCTTTTCGCATGAAATAAAGTAATCCTTGGTATTGCTGTTAACGCCTTAAAACGCTACCGGGGTAATCCTTATAATATTAGTGGTTTATTCCGGTCGTGGCTATTTTACAGGTATTTCGTAAGGTTGAAGAGAGAGTTTACAGTTTTTTTAAAACATCGATAGCGGTAACGGTAGTTGATAAAACAGACTGCTGGAGTGATAGCGATCGCTTTATACTCAAAACGACAGGTAATCCCGGCTTTAACGTGACGTATGTCTCAAAAAATGCCCGATTCAAAGGCTGACTTGCTGTGCCAGGCGGCGAATAATTGCGGCCGTCAGACCCCAGACGAACTGGCTCTGATACCAGGAAAGATAGACTCGATGTGCGTGGCCGCCACGATGAATGTCCAGTGGATAATAGCGTGAGAGCCGCAGCGCTTCTTGCAGCGGGATTTCGAACACCTCGGCGACCTCATCTTCGTTGGCATGAAACGCCACATCTGCCGGGATCAGGCCCACCACTGGTGTCACCTGAAAACCGGTGCTGCTGTCGAGCGGGGCCAACTGGCCGAGGATGTGCACCCGCTGCGGCGGGATCGCCACTTCTTCCTGCGCTTCACGCAGTGCGGTAACGATGGGAGAACCGTCTTCAGCATCGGTTTTACCGCCGGGGAAGGCCACTTGACCCGCGTGTTTACGCAGTGAATCGGCGCGGCGGGTGAGCAACAGGGTCGGTTCTGGCCGACAAACGATCGGGATCAGCACGGCGGCTGGGCGCGAGTTGTGGGAGATCTGCATCGCCTGCGGCTGTTGCAACTGAAAGCGGCTGATAAAATCGGCCAATGAGGCCGGATAGTCCTGATGGCTCACGAAACGGTAAACTCCCCCAGCTGTGGCAAGATACGGCCTACCTTATCAAAGGTTTCCTGATACTCCGCCTGTTCCTGACTATCTGCAACGATGCCACCACCGGCAGAACAGCTGATGCGCCCGTTTTCGGCAATCAGGGTACGGATGGTGATATTGGTGTCCATGGTACCGCAAACGCTGAGATAGCCAATGCTGCCACAATAGGCATTACGACGCTGCGGCTCCAACTCTTCGATGATTTCCATTGCCCGCACTTTGGGCGCGCCGGTAATCGATCCGCCGGGAAAACAGGCGCGCAACAGCTCGCTAGCCGAGCGGTTTACGGGCAGGGTGGCCGTAATGGTACTGACCAGATGATGTACCGCCGGGAACGGCTCAACCACGAACAGTTCCGGCACCTTGACGCTGCCAGGCTCTGCCACACGGCCAATGTCATTACGCAGCAGATCGACAATCATCAGATTTTCGGCCCGGTCCTTGGGGGAATTGGCCAACTTTTGTGCCTGTTCTGCATCCAGCGCGGCATCGGCAAGGCGGGGTAGTGTGCCTTTGATGGGCCTGGTCTGGATCTGCCGATCGGCCAACCACAGGAAACGTTCTGGTGAAACGCTCAACACCGCGTTGGCGGGCAGGCGCAGGAACGCGGAGAACGGTGCACGGTTGCTGGCGCTTAGCTGTTGGAATGCCTGCCATTCGTCCCCTTGGTACGGGGCGGAAAAACGCTGAGCCAAATTGATCTGATAGCAATCGCCACTGCGCAGATAGCTCTGGATCCGCCGGAATTTTTCGCCATATTGTTGGCGCGTCATGTTGGCCTGCCAGTTGCCGGTCAGTGCGAAGGGGGGCTGTGGCACAACCCGCTGTTGGTTAAGCCATTGCCAGCGCTGTTCTACATCCCCATAGCTGAGCAGGGTCAGTTTTTGCTGATGATGGTCGGCGATCAGGGCCCAGTCATAAATACCCACCGCCATATCCGGCAGCTTGATATCGGCCTGTGCCAACTGCGGCAATGCTTCGATACGTCGCCCCAAATCATAGCCAAATAGCCCCAGCGCTCCCCCTTGAAAGGGCAGTTCGCCGTTCAGTGGCGGATGCAGGTTGAGAGCATCTAGCTGTTGCTGCAACAGCACAAAGGGATCTTCCGGTGAGTGACTGCGAGTCTCTCCCTGCTGGATCTCGGTGCTGGCACCGCAAGTCGTCAGCGTGGTGCGCGGTTCTGCCACCAGAATGTCAAACCGGTTATGCGGGTGCTCGGCAAAGCCTGAATGCAGCAGCATAGCCCAAGGCCGTTGTGCCAATGGAGCGAACAGCGTTAATACGGCTTCGCGCGTATAGGGTAACGATTTAAGGTTTGGGGCGGTGACATTCATAGGATCAATCAACCTGACTCACGTAAACAGCGGTGTTGGCAGCCATTCTGCCACATTACGCCATAGGGTGCTGCTTACAGATTAGCCGCATGAAAAGTAAACCATGCGTAAATGGAGCATTTTTTGCCACGTCTGCCATATTATAACATGTAAAAATTCCGCCTATATTCACCGGAATAAATTTCCGCGATGGATGTTCTAATAAGTAAAAATAAATTCAAAATTATCTTTTTCACCCGAAAATCATTCTGCAGGTGAGGCAGCAATGTCATTAAAATTAAGCGTTATTGTTCCTTTGCATAATGTAGGGGAGCTATTTATTCCTTTCTTGAATTCATTGCTGGCGCAAGATGAGCAGCAGTTGGAGGTGATCATCGTTAACGATGGTTCCACCGACGGCTCAGGAGACGTCGCGCACCGCTACGCTGCGCAGTATCAGCATATCAAGGTCATCGACCAGCCCAATTCTGGGGTTTCCAATGCCCGCAATGCTGGGCTGGCCGTGGCCCGTGGCAAATATGTTGCCTTCCCCGATGCCGATGACTTATTGGATCCAAAAATATATTCAACGCTGCTTACAGTAGCCGAAGAACATCAATTAGACGTGATGCAATGTAACGGCGAACGCTATTTTGCAAGCAATGGTGATTTGCAACTCATTATTCCTGTTTCGCGCTTGAAAGATACGGCGGTTATTTCTGGCGCGCAGTGGTTGGAAATGGCGTTGAAATCAAGACGCTTTATTCATGTGGTGTGGTTAGCCGTGTATCGCCTGGATTTTATCAAGCAGCACCAACTTTATTTCGAACCTGGTTTACACCACCAGGATATCCCGTGGACCACCGAGGTAATGTTCAATGCTCAACGAGTGAAATACCTGAGCAAACCGCTATATCGCCAACGGGTACACGACCGCTCGATCAGCAACCGTCGGCGTACCGGGCAGGCGAACGTCGAGTACCAGCGCCACTATATGAAAATCGTCGAGATGCTGGTGGCGCTGAATCAGCGTTACAGCAGCAAGATCCCGATTTGTGCGGCCTTCCACTGGCAAATCGCGCGTGAAGCACTGGGGATTTGCCATAGTATTCGCCGTGAGCCCGAATTGCAGGCACAACAACAGATTGCTGAAGATTTCTACCGGCGCGGCATTCAGCGGATGATGATCGACAATATGCGAGGTATCAAGCAGACCTGGCATGTGTTGCTGTGGCTGCATCGCTTAAAACAGTGGCGCATTGATAACGCGACCCCCTTGCGGGCCAGCGAATAACAGGTGTAGGGATCTGCGTCGTTAACGCGTATAATTCACGCCTATTTTACCGGGGAGAAATACATGCTTGCAGGTATGCCGTCACTGAGTCACCAAGAACAGCAGGAAGCTGCTGAACGTATCCATCTGCTGATGGGGCAGGGCATGAGCAGCGGAGAGGCCATCGCGACTGTGGCGCAAGAAATCCGCGAAAAACATCAGGGCGATCAGGTTAGCGTGATGTTCGACGATGAAGAAGAAGAACAGCAGCAGGAAGAACCGACCGAGTATCTGGACGAAGATAGCGAAGACGACGAAAACTACTGACGTTAGTGGGGGTCGGCGTCCCGAACCCCCAACCGGTTTACCCTTGCACCGTCACCGCAGCAGCAGCCTGTTTGGCCAGCTCTACCGCTTGCTCTACTTCTGGCGCAACGGCCAGTGCAACGCCCATCCGGCGTTTGCCCTCGATGTTCGGTTTACCGAATAACCGCACCTGATTATAACCATTCAGTGCCTTCTCCAACCCGCTGAAGCGCACGTTGTCGCTGCTTAGCTCCGGCAGGATCACCGCAGAGGCGGCGGGCCCGAACTGGCGTATCGCGTTAATCGGCAGCCCAAGGAAAGCGCGCACGTGCAGCGCAAACTCGGACAGATCCTGCGAAATCAGCGTAACCATGCCGGTGTCGTGCGGGCGTGGAGAGACCTCGCTGAAAATCACCTCATCACCGCAGACGAACAGCTCCACGCCGAACAGGCCAAATCCACCCAGTGCGTTAACCACCTTGGCGGCAATCCCCTGAGCACGGCTTAATGCCAGCTCAGACATCCGCTGCGGCTGCCAGGACTCGCGGTAATCTCCATCTTCCTGACGGTGGCCGATCGGCTCACAGAAATGTACGCCATCGACGGCGTTGATGGTCAGCAGAGTGATCTCGAAATCAAATTTGACCAGCCCTTCAACAATGACCCGGCCTCCGCCAGCGCGCCCACCGAGCTGTGCGTAATCCCAGGCGGCGCCCAGTTGCTGCTCTTCACGGATCAGGCTTTGCCCTTTGCCGGATGAGCTCATCACTGGCTTGACGATGCACGGGTAACCAATCTCGGCCACCGCTTGGCGGAAGCTTTGCTCGTTATCGGCAAAGCGGTAGCTGGAGGTTGGCAGCTCCAACGTTTCAGCGGCCAGACGGCGAATACCTTCACGGTTCATGGTCAGACGGGTGGCTTCTGCGCAGGGGACGACATTATGGCCCTGTTGCTCCAACTCAACCAGCATGCTGGTAGCGATAGCCTCTATTTCCGGCACGATAAAATCGGGGCGTTCCTGTTCGATCAACGCTTTTAGCGCCGCGCCATCCAGCATGTTGATGACGTGGCTGCGGTGTGCCACATGCATGGCTGGGGCATCGGCATAACGGTCAACGGCAATCACTTCCAAGCCTAAACGCTGGCATTCGATGGCCACTTCTTTGCCCAGCTCGCCTGAGCCGAGTAGCATAACGCGGGTGGCGGCAGGACGCAGGGCGGTTCCAATAGTTAACATAGTCTGATACCTGGATCTGAATGAATTCACGGGTCTGACACGGAGCGCGCAGTATATACGAAAACGATTGCGTACGACCAGCGGTGCATAATAACCGCTTTTTTTAACGCCGAAATCCGGAAACCCCACCAACTCTGTTATCATCTGCGCCTGATCCGGTGCCAGCCAAGCGCAGCGCCGCCTTTCCACTTGCTATATAAGAGTTATTGCCGTGAGCACAGTTTCTTTTTCTTCCCTGCCGCTGCCAGCTGAACAGTTGGCCAACCTCAACGAACTGGGGTATGCCGAAATGACGCCGGTACAGGCCGCAGCATTGCCTGCCATCCTGAACGGGCAGGACGTACGTGCCAAAGCGAAAACCGGTAGCGGTAAGACGGCGGCATTTGGCATCGGCCTGCTGGATAAAATCAACGTTGCCAAAGTGGCAACCCAAGCGCTTATTCTGTGCCCGACGCGTGAGCTGGCCGACCAGGTGAGCAAAGAGCTGCGTCGCCTGGCCCGCTTTACCCAGAACATCAAGATACTGACCCTGTGTGGTGGCCAGCCGGTGGGGCCACAGCTCGACTCCCTGGTGCATGCGCCGCACATTGTGGTGGGTACGCCGGGCCGTGTGCAGGAGCATCTGCGCAAGAAAACCCTGGTGCTGGACGAGATGACCGTGCTGGTGCTGGATGAGGCCGACCGCATGTTGGACATGGGCTTTGCCGATGATATCGATGATGTGATCAGCTACACGCCGCCACAGCGCCAGACCCTGCTGTTTTCTGCCACCTATCCGGCGGGCATTGAACGTATTAGCGCCCGTGTGCAACGCCAGCCACTGAATGTGGAGGTTGAAGATGGCGATGAGCAAGCCTCTATCGAACAACGTTTCTATGAAACCACTCGCGATCAACGTCCTGCGGTGCTGGTGAGCGCCATCCGCCATTATCAGCCTGCGTCCTGCGTGGTGTTCTGTAACACCAAGCGTGATTGCCAGAGTGTGTATGAAGCGCTGGAAGCCCGTGGTATCAGTTGTATGGCGCTGCATGGCGATCTTGAACAACGCGATCGTGACCAGGTGCTGGTTCGCTTTGCCAACCGTAGTTGCCGTGTATTGGTGGCGACCGACGTGGCCGCGCGTGGCTTGGATATCAAAGAATTGGAGCTGGTGGTTAACTACGAGTTGTCGTTTGACCCTGAGGTTCACGTCCACCGCATTGGCCGTACTGGCCGTGCCGGTCTGAGTGGGTTGGCAATCAGCCTGTGTACGCCGCAGGAAATGGTGCGTGTTCATGCTCTCGAAGAGTATCTGTCCATGCGCGCAAAATGGTCGCCGGTGTCTGAGCTGAGCGGGGCGTCTAACGCGCCGCTGGAAGCGGAAATGGTCACCCTTTGCATAGACGGTGGCCGCAAGGCAAAAATCCGCCCTGGCGATATTCTTGGGGCGTTGACCGGTGACGCCGGGCTAACGGCGGCAGAAGTCGGCAAGATCGACATGTTCCCGGTGCATGCCTATGTGGCTATCCGTAAGGCCAGCGCCCGTAAGGCACTGCAACAGCTTCAGCAAGGTAAGATCAAAGGCAAGAGCTGCAAAGTGCGGCTGTTGAAATAATAAACGGCAGGGCGCTTGCAGCCCTGCCCGAAATCACTCTATACTGTATAAAAATACAGTATCATAACCTTTGAGGAAGATGCTCATGGCTGTTGAAGTGAAATATGTAGTAGTGAGAAACGGTGAGGAAAAAATGACTTTCGCAAACAAGAAAGAAGCCGATGCCTACGACAAAATGTTGGATCTGGCCGATAGCCTCGGTGAATGGTTGCAGCAAGCGCCAGTCTCGCTGGAAGAAGAACAGCGTGAAGGGTTGAGCTTCTTCCTGGCGGAACACAAAGATGTGCTGGCGCAGATCCTGCGTGGTGGTGCCCCGCAAGAAGCCGCCAAAAAACCAGCCAAAACCAAAGGTGAGAAACCTGCCGCCGCTCCGGAAGAAGGCGCTGCGTCAGAAGAGCAGCAGGCCGCCTAAGCAGTGGTACAGCAACATGATGATAACCAAGGATCCAGCATGTCCCGTGAGATAACCTTCTTCAGCCGTTTTGAGCAAGATATTCTGGCCGGGCGCAAAACTATCACCATTCGGGATGCCAGCGAAGCTGACTTCCAGCCGAACGAGGTGCTGCGCGTCAGCCGCAACGAAGACGGCGTATTTTTCTGTTATATCGAGGTAACGTCGGTAACGCCGGTGCGCCTGGATGAGCTAACGCATGAACATGCGCAGCAGGAGAATATGACGCTCAGCGAACTCAAGCAGGTGATCCAGGATATCTACCCAGGGCTGGATGAGCTGTTTGTCATCGCGTTTACCAAGCGCTGATGCGGTACGCCATCTCACATTGCGATGAGATGCTGACAAACCTAACCGGTTCACTGCGTAGGGGCGCTGCTGCGCCCATTTACTTACGTGGCTTGTTAACCTTGTGAAATTCGTGTCATTCTTGCCTTAATCAAAGTAAGCGGATGATTTAGCAATGATGACACCTCCCAAGGCAGAAAAACGTCCTTATCCCATCACTATCCATGGCGACACGCGTGTGGATGACTACTACTGGCTGCGCGATGACGAACGTACCGCTCCTCAGGTATTGGAGTATTTGCGGGCCGAAAATGCCTACACCGACGCTCAGCTAAAGCCGCAACAGGCGCTGCGTGAAACTCTGTATCAGGAGATGGTCGCGCGCATCCCACAGCAGGAACATTCCGTACCTTACGTCAGGCGTGGTTTCCGCTATCAGACCCGCTATGAGCCGGGTAATGAATATGCGCTGTATGTGCGCCAGCCTGCAGCGGCTACCGAGCTTTGGGACACCTTGCTCGATGGCAACCAGCGTGCGGAAGGGCACGAATTCTATACGCTGGGCGGGTTGGATGTCAGCCCGGACAACCAGCGCCTGGCCGTGGCGGAGGACTTCCTGTCACGCCGCCAATACGATATCCGTTTCAAGGATCTAGGCGACGATAGCTGGGCCGATGAGGTGCTGGAAAACACCTCTGGCAACTTCGAGTGGGCGAATGACTCCGCCACCGTCTACTACGTGCGTAAACACGCCAAGACATTGCTGCCGTATCAGGTCTATCGCCACGTGGTGGGTAGCGATCCGCAGCAGGACGTGCTGATCTACGAGGAACAGGATGACACTTTCTACGTCAGCCTGGAAAAAACCACCTCCGAGCGCTTTATTCTGATCCACCTCAGCAGCACCACCACCTCGGAGATCCTGCTGCTGGATGCGAACAGTGCAGACAGCAAGCCGCAGATGTTTGCGCCGCGCCGCAAAGATCACGAATATGCCATCGATCACTACCGTGAGCATTTCTACATTCGTTCTAACAGAAACGGCAAGAACTTTGGCCTGTATCAGAGCGAGCAGGCTGAGGAAAGCCAATGGCAGGAACTGATTGCCCCGCGCACCGATGTCATGCTCGAAGGGTTCAGCCTGTTCCGTGACTGGCTGGTGGTGGAGGAGCGCATCGCCGGGCTGACCCAGCTGCGCCAAATCCACTGGCAGAGCGGTGAAGACAAGCGCATCGCTTTTGACGAGCCGACCTATGTCACCTGGCTGGCTTACAATCCAGACCCGGAAACCGAGCTGCTGCGTTACGGCTATTCCTCCATGACCACGCCAACTACGCTCTATGAGTTGAATCTGGACAGCGGCGAGCGGGAGTTGCTCAAGCAGCAGGAAGTGAAAAACTTCACGGCGGAAGATTACCGTAGCGAGCGCGTGTGGGTGAAAGCCCGTGACGCCGTTGAGGTACCGGTATCTTTGGTTTACCGTGCTGACCGCTTCGCACATGGGACGAACCCGCTGATGGTCTATGCCTACGGCTCCTATGGCAGCAGCATGGATCCTGCATTCAGTGCCAGCCGCCTCAGCCTGCTGGATCGCGGTTTTGTCTTCGCGCTGGCGCATATTCGCGGCGGTGCCGAGCTGGGGCAGCTCTGGTATGAAGACGGCAAGCTGTTCAACAAGCAAAATACCTTTAACGACTTTATCGACGTCACCAAGGCGCTGGTAGAGCAGGGCTATGGCGATGCTGACCGGGTGTTCGCGATGGGGGGCAGTGCCGGTGGCTTGCTGATGGGCGCGGTAGTCAACCAGGCTCCTGAGCTGTTCAGTGGCGTAGTGGCTCAGGTGCCGTTTGTAGACGTCGTCACCACCATGTTGGATGAGTCCATCCCGCTCACCACCGGTGAATATGACGAGTGGGGCAACCCAAACGACAAGGCGTATTACGATTACATCTTGCAGTACAGCCCTTACGACCAGGTGAAAGCGCAGGATTATCCGCATATGCTGGTCACCACCGGGCTGCATGATTCGCAGGTGCAATACTGGGAGCCTGCCAAGTGGGTAGCGAAACTGCGTGAGTTGAAAACCGACGATCGCCAACTGCTGCTGTATACCGATATGGATGCCGGCCACGGCGGCAAGTCTGGGCGCTTTAAGGCTTACGAAGATATTGCGCTGGAATATGCGTTTATTCTGGCGCTGGCGGAATAAATCATCGCGGGCAGGAGACTGCCCGCCTGATTAACCCAACAGATAGTATTTCAACGTGTGTTTCATATCCGGGCTGAGATCGTCGATGGATTTCAGCATCCAACGCAGATAGCCAGGATCGTCCAGCGCAACCTGCTCAATAGATTGCCCACGATATTTGCCGAACTTGAATTTTTTCAACAATACCGGCTGCTCGGTGATTTCCAGCATCTGTTCTGGCGTCCAACCGGAGTCTTGCACAATGCGTTGCAGCAGTGCGGCGGTGACGTAGCAGTCGTACAGTGCGCGGTGTGGATAAAGCGCGGTATCCTGCGGCAGTTGTACATCCAGATTCAGCGCATAGCGTAGGTATTGATTACTATATTTAATGTCTGGGTACAGCGTACGTGCCAGCTTGAGGGTACAAATCCAGGCACCGTTCATTTCCGGCAGCATGGCCCGATCAAAGGCGGCGTTGTGCGCAACATAATATTGGCTGCCCTGATAACGCCCAATAGCGACGGCGATACGCGGCTTGCCCTCAACCATCTGCTCGGTGATGTGGTGAATGGCCATGGCGTCCAGGCCGATAGGCCGGTCTGGGCTGATCAGGTCGCTCATCGGATTAGTGATTTGCCCGTCGATCACGTCAACGGAAGCGACTTCCACTACGCCGCCGTCTAGCCCACAGGTTTCAGTATCGATTACACGTAACATCATGATGTTCCCAGCTAAAGTCTACTGCCTAGCTTAACGATATGGGGTTGCGATGCCAACCTGTCTTTTCGCAGGCAACAAAAAACCCGCCTTGGCGGGTTTAACTACGGTCAGAAACTGATTTACTCACCAGATGTAGACGCCTGTCCTTTTTTGGAACGTTTCTCCGCTTTTTTCTCGGCTGGGGTTTTCAACGGCTTCTTCTTCGCATTTTTCTTGCTGTCCATTCCCTTACTCATGATGGCCTCTTGGTTAACCTATGGTTGGGTGGCTTGCCGGACCATTAACCCCCTAGCGACCATCATATGCAAGCAGCAAAGGGTATGGAAACGTCAACGCCTTGTTTATCCAATGATTATTTATTATTAACCTTTATGTGTTAAAAATGTTATAATGTAACAAACTTATGTACACGGAGTGTGCCATGACAGTCATGACATTATTAAGCGAGCAACAACTGCTGGCGATGCCAGAATCTGATTACATGAATACGGAGCAGCGGGCGTTTTTCCGCCAACGCCTATTGGACGAGCAACAAAAACTCTGGCAGCACATCGACGTGCTGAAACGTGATATCGACAGCGGCGATATCAGTGGTGACGAAGCGGATAAAGCCGCGCGCGAAGAAGATCTGCGCCTGCTGTTCCGCCAATTGGATCGGGAAACCCGCCTGCTGCCCAAAATGGCCGCCGCCCTGCAGCGCCTGGAAACCGGTGATTTCGGTTATTGCCTTGAAACGGGTGAGCCTATTGGCCTGCCACGCCTGTTATTGCGCCCCACGGCAGAGCTGAGTATTGAAGCCAAAACCGCACAAGAAATGCGCGAACCCCATATGCGTAAAAGCAAGTCGACTTCATTTTAAGCAAACGCGCACTAACATGTTGGTATAGGTGGAGGTTTTAGCGTTTTACCGTTGACCTGATGAGCGGCTTCGGCTTTGATGAAGGTATCACTCACAGAGAGACGTACGCGCCATGGAACAATTACGAGGTTTGTACCCGCCATTATCCGCCTATGACAGCGGTTGGCTGGATACTGGAGATGGGCACCGGATCTACTGGGAGCTGAGCGGCAATCCAAACGGTAAGCCTGCGGTCTTTATCCACGGTGGGCCTGGCGGTGGTAGCGCACCTTATCATCGCCAACTGTTCGACCCGCAACGCTATAAGGTTTTGTTGTTCGATCAGCGCGGCTGTGGCCGTTCCAAACCGCATGCCAGCCTGGACAATAACACCACCTGGCATCTGGTCGACGATCTCGAAAGACTGCGTGTCATGGCCGGAGTGGACCAGTGGCTGGTCTTTGGTGGCTCCTGGGGGTCCACGCTGGCGTTGGCCTATGCACAGACGCATCCGCAACGCGTCAGCGAGATGGTGCTGCGGGGGATCTTCACGCTGCGTAAGCAGGAACTGAGTTGGTATTATCAAGACGGCGCTTCCCGCTTCTTCCCGGATAAATGGGAGCGGGTGCTGTCTATCCTTTCGGAGGAAGAACGCAAGGACGTGATTACTGCCTACCGTCAACGCCTGACTTCACCGGATCTGCAAGTGCAGCTTGAGGCTGCCAAACTGTGGAGCGTGTGGGAAGGGGAAACGGTAACGCTATTGCCAAGCGGTGCTTCCGCCTCCTTTGGCGAAGATGATTTCGCGCTGGCCTTTGCTCGTATTGAGAACCACTACTTTAGCCATCAGGGCTTTCTCGACAGCGATGACCAACTGCTGAGCAACGTCCCGCTGATCCGTCATATTCCTGCAGTGATCGTCCATGGCCGTTACGATATGGCCTGCCAGGTGCAAAACGCCTGGGATCTGGCCAAGGCTTGGCCTGAGGCTGAACTGCATATTGTCGAAGGGGCAGGGCACTCCACGGATGAACCGGGTATTTTGCACCAGCTGATGCTGGCTACCGACCGTTTTGCTGGCCCCTCACCCCAACCCTCTCCCATAGGGAGAGGGAGCTGTTAGTCCCTGCTCATTTGGAGGTAAATCGGTAACTTTAGCAAATCGGTCGCCTCCTCTGCTGGCTACCGACCGTTTTGCACAACCCTTTCCCACTGGGAGAGGGAGACGTTATTGGAGGTAAATCGGTAACTTTAGCAAAATCGATCGCCTCCTGACCCAAGGTGAGTCGCGAGAAATTGTAAACACACTCGATCGGTCCCCCATTTGGAGGTAAATCGGTAACTTTAGCAAAATCGATCGCCTCCTGATCCAAGGTGAGTCGCGAGAAATTTTAAACACACTCGATCGGTTCCCTCTCCCTGTGGGAGAGGGTTAGGGTGAGGGGTCATTACTTCATTTTAGGCTCGTAAGGCAGGCGAGAGAATTTGTGTGATTCGACGCGATAGTGCATCACACGCTCGCGGAAGTAGTCCTGCAGATGCTTTGGCTGCTCACGTTCCACCATCTCAGGGATCACCGGCATATTGTAGCGTTCCTTGAATGCCACTCCAGACGCGGCCAGATCAACGTTCACCTTGTCCATTTCGTCTTTGGAAAGTTCTGCCAGATTGTAACCCATGGGATCCTCCTTCTTGTGTGTAACGGCAACTCAGCGCAGAAGGTAATCTACCGTGCCGCGCTTGGCAAGTTTCTCAAGCCTACATATCCCTATCATCTTCAGACTCTGAGTATAGAGTCATTACAAAAAGCAGGGTGGTATAATGTTTAAGCCTAATGACGTTGGTTTATTTTGTTAAATAAGAATGATTCGTCTTCCTGCAAATATAAAGATGAAAATGATTATCATAATAATTTAATGTTAAATTTGGTGCCTTTCATAACCAATTGATTTTATGTGCAAATATGCATTTAAATAAATGAATGTAAATCAAGTGTTTTTATTTTGTGTTAATCAAGGCATAATGCGGTCAATTAAGTTTATGAGCTGCAAAAATAATAGGGATCCTCATGCTAACGCAAGCAATGACCACGAAACTGAATGAGCAACTGAATCTGGAATTCTATTCCGCCAATTTGTATTTGCAAATGAGCGCCTGGTGCAGCGATAAAGGCTTCGAAGGTGCCGCTGCATTCCTTAAAGAACATTCACGCGAAGAGATGCAGCACATGCAGCGTCTGTTCGACTACCTCAGTGATACCGGGGCTTTGCCGCTGATCGGCAGCATTTCTGCACCACCGGTAGAGTTTGAATCACTGGCGGACGTTTTCCAGCAGACTTACGAGCATGAGCAACTGATCACTCGTCAAATCAATGAACTGGCGCACGTGGCTATGACCACACAAGACTACTCAACCTTCAACTTCCTGCAATGGTACGTTGCCGAACAGCACGAAGAAGAGAAGCTGTTCAAATCCGTGCTGGACAAGTTGGCGCTGGTAGGCAGCAGCGGCAAGGCACTGTTCTTCATTGATAAAGATCTGAAGAGAATGGGTGCTGAGGCAGTAAGCGGTAACGGCCAGGCCTGATAACCCGCTTTTGACATCAATCTGAAAACCGCGTACTTTTCACCGTACGCGGTTTTTTTTGCCCTGCGTTTATCGGTCAGTGATAGCGATACGTGCTGCCAGATCGCAAAATATCAGTGATGTGCTCGACTTGCCGATTCACCGTCGTTATGATTTAACGCGATACGCTACCGGGAGGTAGAGAGTTATAACAGTGAGTTACCCACTCCTTCTGCTGTTTACCCGTGGCGCAATCACAGTGGTGGGTTGAGGCTGCGGAAACATCGCTCCGCGTAACCGGTCTTGGCCCTTATCACCTACATAATTGATAAAGGACTCCTCCGTGATCGCTAAAATTCGTTCATCCTATCGCCTGCTTTCCACCATTTTTGTACTGTTTGTCGGCTTGTCTTCTCAGCAGGCGTTGGCGCATGCCCACCTGAAAGTACAGACTCCGGCGGCAGACGCCACCGTCAGCTCCGCGCCAAAAGTGCTGACGCTGAATTTCTCCGAAGGCATTGAGCCTAACTTCAGCGGTGTGAAAGTGACCGGCCCAGATAACGCCGTGGTTAAAACCGGCAAGCTGGATCTGGATCCAAGCAACAACACCCAGATTAACGTACCGATTGAAAGTGAACTGGCTGCGGGGAAATACCAGGTCAGCTGGCACGTGGTTTCCGTTGACGGTCATAAAACCAAAGGTCAGTACAGCTTTACCGTTAACTAAGCTATGACTCTGGCGACCCTGTTTGTGCTGTGTCGCTTTGTGCACTTTACGGCGGTGATGCTGATGTTTGGCGTCAGCCTGTTCACCGCCGTCCTGTCGTCACAGCGCCTCTCCCCGATAATCACCCGCGATTTGCGCCCGCTGCTGCTCGCCTCGACCTGGATCTCTGCATTAACCGCCTTGCTGATGCTGGCCATTCAGGCCGGGTTGATGGGCGATGGCTGGGCGGATACCTGGCAATTGAGCATTTGGTGGGCGGTGTTGGGCACCACTTTTGGTGAGGCCTGGCGCTGGCATCTGGGGTTTTCCCTGCTAGCCTTGTTAGCCTTGCTGTTGCCTGCGGCAAAGCGGGGACAAGCGCTGGCGCTGTGCTCGGCACTGCTACTGGTCAACATGGCGTTTATCGGCCATGCGGCGATGCATGCGGGCATATTGGGAATTGCACACCGCGTTAACCACGCCTTGCACCTGTTAGCGGCAGGCTACTGGTTCGGCAGCCTATTACCGTTGTTGTTTTGCCTGCGCTACTTGCCACAACCACAGTGGCGTAGTGATGCTATCGCCACCCTGATCCGTTTCTCCCGCTGGGGCCATGTTGCCGTGGTGCTGGTGATCGTCACGGGTATAATCAACAGCCTGATCATCCTTGGCCGCTGGCCAGTCGATCTCGATTCCGCCTATCAACGCTTGTTGTTAGTTAAAGCCGGGCTGGTGGCATTGATGGTGATGGTGGCATTGGCAAACCGTTACGTTATCGTCCCCGCAATGCGCACCTCCCCCAATCTGGCACAGCGCGGGTTGGTGATCGCCTGTTGGCTTGAGGTGGCGTTGGGCGCAGCGGTGCTGCTGTTGGTGAGTTTATTTGCAACCTATGCACCGGTATGACAATGCGGCTTGCCGGATGCCCCCAAACTGCGGGAAAATCGATTTAAATCGCAACTTAAGGCCAAAAACATGAAATCTGTAATTCTTGGTATTGCGCTGCTGGCAACGGCGTCGAGCGCGCTGGCGGCAGATAAACTGGTTAACGTCACTAAGCTGGAGTACGGCAAACAGTGGGCGTTCACCAAAGAGGAAGTCACGCTGCAATGTCGCAAAGGGGCTGCCTTGTTCGTGCTCAACAACAGCACCCTGATGCAGTATCCGCTCAATGAAGCAGCAGAAGCACAGGTGAAAGCGGGGCAACAGCGTGCTCAATCGCTGGATGTGATCCTGCTGGATGACGCAAACCACCCCGGCCAGAAAATGAGCGTGCAACCTTTCCGCGAAAGAGCAGAAAAATTGTGTGCTGACTAATCAGCTAACCACCCGATACTTATGCAAAAGTTTACGGGTGGTGACGAGATGTACGTAATTAATTTCTGTTTGTAACTATCACTTGTGTGCGCTGGGCTGGCAAAACTGGCACCTTGGACTATTCTTAGAATGCACGGTTGAACAAACCTTGCATAAATGCCAACTTTTAGCGCACGGCTCTCTCCCAAGAGCCCTTTCCCTAGACCGAGTATAGGAATCGTACTCGGTCTTTTTTTATCTAATTGATTTATAAAGATTAATTTCTCATAACTCGAATTTTACTCGAATTTCTATACTCGGCCTTTTACAACATTACGTATTCTTTCCCCCTGGTATCAAGGTATTTGTCCGTCATTTTTACCGACTTATGCCCAAGCAATTTCATAGCAAACTCCTTTCTCCTTCTCATAAAGTCGCCCGGCCAAGCTTCGGGTCTTATGGAACGTTGGCGGCGAATCCTCAAGAACTATTCCTGCCAGATTCCTGGCCGCTACAAATTTTTTGGTCAAGCTATCAGGATTCTGTGAGCCATCCAGGCTGTTTTTCCTGATACCAGAACTGACCATAAAGCCTGTGGCACAGGCTTGCCTGCATCGTTCAATATCCAGACTGCCCGATCTGCAATGACGATGATGGCATGCTGATCTGTGGTGTTCTCGATGTTCTTTATGAGATAGACCGGCGCGCATTTGGCATGCTTCTGCTGCGCTATGTGTAGGGTTCTTCGGATCGGGCTATTGCTCGGCATTATCACGCTACAGCAAAACCACGGCTTATGGTGCGTAGAAATGGGAAGGAAAGCTACCGGGCACTATCGCATATAGCATGCCGAAGGGAGGTAGCAGAAATCCTTTGCGCAGCGAAATACCAAATCTAGCAACCGTTACAAGATGCGTTTATAAAACGTGAAAAAGAAAGGAAATGCAGGAAAATGGTGCAAACGTGTTGACTTTGATGAATCAATGAGTCAGCGTTTCGGTATACGTTGCCGTAATATGTAAGCGCATTTAGACTAAAACCCGCCAATAGTGCGGTTTTTGCGTTTCTGGAGATCAGGAAACTGAGCAGTTGTATCGTGCATGGTACAACAGTCACGAATATCACTAATCCTTTCTTCTTGAGATACTGTTCATCCAAACAGCAGTTAGAGTTAAATAACCAAAGAGGAAAGAACCATGCAAGTAGCTGAAACTCATTATCTGGATAACACTTTCACCTTCAATATCCCTCCTGTTCCATATCGTCGCCGTATTGCAGTTCCACTAATCATGGCGTTAGCTTCAGGAAAGGATGCCAAAGCATCTCATAGGCTTCTTTTTAATGGAGTTTCCGTGGCTTATGTAGAAGCTAACGCTGGGCGTATCAATGCGGTGACAGGAGTGTCGTCTTTCCCCAATGGCAGTGTGATGCCATCATACGGGAACTTTTTCCTACCTGAGTCAGATTGCGATAGCTGGTTTGGCGTTATTGAAGCTAATCAGGCGGCTTCAATTAAGGCTGAAGCCAGTACCAGTAATGGTGGTAAAACACCTAAACACATTACCGTTCATTTGGGTGTGTGATGATGTAATTTTTGCCCCGGCATAGTTCGGTGCTTTTTCATATCTAGCGCCCGGCGTTTGCTGAGCGATACAGCAAACCAGCAAACAAAGGAGCAATTATGAGTGAGCCGACCTCTGGTAATGGGGCGGCGGCAGCGGCAGTAACTGGCGTGACAATAGTCGGGGTGTTCTCCAACCTTGAACATGCTGTCGTTGTCGGAGTATTTGGGGGGCGGCGGTTTTCGTCCTGTATTCGAATGACTTGTCCAACTTTAAAAAAGTATGGATGTTCGCCTCCTCGTTCTTGGCCGGGATGTTCTTTGCAGAGTTTTTTGCTGACGTGATCGAGGCTTTCCTTTCCGTGTTGCCGGGAAAACATATTGAAGTAGGGGACACAATCGGGGCGTTAGTGGGTGACGCTGTTGCAGTTTGCTTTCTGATGTACCTCATCGCCAAATCTTCTGATCCGACTGCACTGGACGAAATAACCAGGTGAGGGGGAGATCGTGAATGAATACCTGCTGACGATAAACGCAATTGCTTGCGGTGCAACAGCCTTCCGCCTGATGGCTTGTCGCCGAAACGGGGCAACGTATCGCCCTATGGTTACGGTCTTCGCTTGGTTGCTGATAGTGGTCAGCGCATCAGTAACGATCCGCACGCTGACTGGTGACTATCACGTAGCGAACTGGTCGGAAACCCTCATCAACGTTGCTTCATGCATCGCGGTGGTATGGGGGCCGTACGGATACCCCTTACTCAAACGTTTGACTGCCGTCACTCAGGAACGGGCACTGCAAGAACGCCGGGAACATCTGAGCCGACCAATGGTGCGCTATTAACTTAACGCCGCCTCGGCGGCTCCCTAAGCCGTAGTCCCTTACGGCTTTATTATTAAGCGGTTGTAGGTAATGATTTTAAATTAAACATTCTCTTATTAATAAGCAATGATGGTTTTTCTATTGTCTTGAAGCTTAAATACGCTATTGCGCTGGAAATGAGCATTGATATTAATATGTTCATATAAGGTGAGCTAGAATATATGGATGCGACAATTTGTTGAGTAGGAAATGCCCATAGGTATATCCCGTAAGATATGTCATGCTTAATTTTTAATTTTTGTAGCAAACTAATTGATGCAAAGTAAAGTAGTGATACTGTGAAAAACAAATAAAATAAAGCTGTTTTAAGCTTCTCATCATTACATGTAAAGAACAAAAGTAATGATAAACCAGAAATGATAAGTAGTGAGTTTGTTGTAGCTTTGTCTTTTAAAATTGCAATAAGGCACCCTATCGAGAAGAACGGGTAAAGTAGATATATGCTAGGGTCATTTGATTTTGAAATCAGAATGCCTTTGAATGGTGTAAATGGCTCAACGAGTATAGCCAGTGAAACAAGGCCAATGAATATCTTTTTATATGGACCAAAAACCAAACTGAAAAGATAAATCAGTAACAAATAAAAATATGCTTTTATTTCCATAGGTATGGTCCACAGCGAACCATTTACAGCATTTATATTATTGTTTTCAAAAACACCTGGGAGCGTGTATTGCACATCCAATTTTAATGTTCTCAAAACGTATAGCCAAACATCTCTTGATGAAAAATAATCAACAAAGCTAAGGTTGCTTAACCATGGACCAATTAGCAGTGCTGTTATGATAATTGTAACGGCATATGCTGGGTACACTCTGAAAAAACGAGATCCAATATAATTAAGTATTTTGCCATTGGATAAAATGCTATTGGTAACAAGTAGTCCACTAATTAAAAAGAATGTCTTTACAGCAACTCCGCCAAATGAAACATAACTCAATAAAGTTAACTTGTATAGAATGTCATTTTCGCCAATAGCAGGAGAAATTACAAATGCATGAGAGTAGATTACGAAATACGCGCATAATACTCTAATTAAGTCGAGGTTGTTATTACCCCTATTTAAAAACTGGCCAATAGTGTTTGAGGTCATTAAAAGTATACTCATAGCATTTTTATACAAGTAATATTATCACCTGAAAAGCCTAAAAGAAACAGCCGCTGCGATGAGCTGTGATTTACCTCTTCTTTGGTGGCTCCCCGAAATCGTAGTCTTTTATGGCTTCGAATACTTCTTCAAAGCTGCTCAGTGGTTCAAGGATCGCCCGGCGCCACTCTCTCTGATAATGTACATCCAGCCAATACTGACCTTCTTCATCTAGCCACACGGCAAACGATTGACTTGAGTCACGATCGGGAGCCGGGTAAGCCTCGTTTTCGTTCATGAAGAAAATGGCTTGCCCCATAATGGTTACTCTACGCATGTGCATTTTCCGACCGATTTTGCATTAGCAAATGGTAGACCACAAGCAGTTGTGCCATGGTAATGGTGACCGGTCATGATATAGGTGTTGAATTTTGCGGTTTTTGGTGCCGAATTTTTTCCGAATTGAAACGAGAAATCTGGTAGGTATCTGAAATTAAAGGATGGAAAACGAAGGTACTGATAGGTTTATTTTGGGGGCTTTTGGAGTTATCACATTGAATTTAAATGATTTATTGATAAACTGACACATAAAGGAATCGTGCTCGGTCTTTTTTTATTTTTCTGATTTATAACGGTTTTTAACTGCATCGCGAAAACCGCCAACCCTCTCCCCACCCCTCACCCCGAACACATCTTAGGCAACATGAACGTTTCCAAAGGGAGAGGGAGCTAGTCCTCAGCTGCGGGCTGGAACTGTATTAACATGTAGCACGTACTGTCCCTGATCTGTAAAGGGAGAGGGCTAGGGTGAGGGGGACGATCATTGATGCTGTATTGACCACAATCCCCTTCAAACCCCCACCCAACACCGCTATACTGTATAAAAAATCAGTGTGGAGAGTACGATTGACCAGACGTTCTGCCGCACCAAGGCTTGAGTTTGAAGCAGAAGCTATCTACCAATACCCGGAACACCTACGCCAATGGCTGGAAGACTTGCCCCCTTTACCTGGGGTGTACCTGTTCCACGGTGAAAGCAAGACCATGCCGCTCTACATCGGTAAGAGCGTGAACCTTCGCAGCCGGGTGCTTTCACATTTGCGCACCCCGGACGAAGCGGCCATGCTGCGCCAGGCGAGGCGTATCACTTTTATCAGAACGGCGGGTGAAGTTGGGGCCTTGTTATTGGAAGCGCAACTGATCAAACAGCAGCAGCCGCTGTTCAATAAACGCCTGCGCCGCAACAAGCAGCTGTGTGCACTGCAACTCAGTGATGATAAACCCACGGTGGTTTATGCCAAAGAGGTTGATTTTGCCCGGCACGCCGGATTGTTTGGGCTGTTCGCCAACCGGCGAGCAGCATTACAGGCGTTGCAGTCTATCGCCGACCAACATCAGCTGTGCTATGGGCTATTAGGACTTGAACCGTTGAGCCGGGGTCGCCCATGTTTTCGCTCGGCACTGAAGCGGTGCGCCGGTGCTTGTTGTGGCAAAGAAAGTTTGGCCGATCATCAGCAGCGTCTGATTTCAGCACTAGAGCAAATCCGCGTGGTGTGCTGGCCGTGGCGTGGCCCGATCGCCTTGCGAGAGCAGGGGGCTGATATGGCGCAGTACCATATTATTCACCACTGGTTATGGCTGGGTGCAGTAGATAGCCTGGATGAAGCGAGGGAGTTAATGATTGCTGCGCCGGGCTTTGATAGCGATGGCTATAAAATTTTATGCAAACCCGTGATCGGCGGAGAGTACGAGATTATCGATCTCTACGAAAAAACCTGAGTTAACGTCTTCGCACCAGCCAGAAGGACTGCGCGAGTGCCTGCATCAAAGGCGGACGCCAGAACCGATACCAATAGTGGCCGTTGAACGCCCCGAACTACCGCCAGAGCCAGAAACACTGACTGAAGTGCATCCTGCCAGCAGGATGACTAAAAGGGTACCTGCAATAATTTTCATAAAGCCCGCCTGGTTAGCCCTGCAACACATGAATCAACTTAGCATAAAACCAACTCTAAGATGAATCCATATTGCTCGGTAGTCAGGGGAGGGCTAGATTGATCGGGTATCCCCCTCATTGAGGTTAGTTAAAATGCTCAAGCATCGCTGTTCTGCCCTCGCACTTGCGTTGGTCGTGTTCACTTCCTCAGCCTCCGTTATGGCCAATCCAGGGAATGGTAATGGTAATGGTAATGGAGGTGGGCATGGTAATTCCGCTAACCATGGAGACAATCACGGGAAGGGTAATTCAGGCAAAGACCATTCAGACAAAGGCAAAAAAGCCAAGGGTGGTAATGACGATCTGGTTACCGTGAATATCAATTATGACCGTGTCCGGCCCCTGGCGGTAAACTATGGATTAACCGGGTATCAATCTTTACCTCCCGGCATTGCCAAGAACCTGGCACGGGGCAAGCCATTGCCGCCAGGGATCGCCAAGAAAATGGTGCCTGCTTCAATGCTGGGACAACTGCCATCTTATCCTGGCTATGAATGGCGTATCGCCGGGAATGATTTAGTCCTGGTGGCCTTAAGCACGGCTATTGTTGCCTCTGTCATCAATGGGGTATTTGACTAGCTACTGGCCAGCTCTGGGTAATTATTTCAACGATAGTTACCCAATAAATCAATGGTTACATGTCGGCGGCCCCTATCTTAGCCGATGATGAGTATTGGCAGAGAGGCCAACTTTCTTTCCTTACCGATCATAGCCATATCATTCATGGTGAAAATCTCTCTTCCTCCCACCATTCGGCATATCTATACTGTATAAAAACACAGTATAGAGACATGTCCGATGAAACACTTTGTTCCAACACCAACCCCAGAGAAATTGTACCTGCCACTGTTTTCCGATCGGGTGCCTGCTGGCTTCCCAAGCCCGGCGCAGGACTACGTCCATGCCAGGATCGATCTCAACGAATATTGCATCAGCCACCCGAATGCCACTTATTTTCTCTACGCCTCCGGTGAAAGCATGTTGGAGGCGGGCATTACTGATGGCTCGATGCTGGTGATCGATTGCAGCATTGGGGCCGAACATGGCGATATCGTGATCGCCAGCATTGGCGGGGAGTTCACGGTAAAGCGGTTATGTCTGCGGCCAATCGTGCAGCTCGAACCGATGAACCCCAACTACCAGCCAATCCCGCTACATGATGGCGCTGAAGATTTAGATATCGTCGGCGTCGTGGTGTCGACTATTACGAGGCTGAAGTAATGTACGCGCTGGCCGATGTGAACAACTTTTATGCCAGCTGTGAAATGCTGTGGCGGCCCGATCTGCGTGGCCGCCCGGTGGTGGTGTTATCAAACAATGATGGCTGCGTGGTGGCCCGTAACCAAGAGGCCAAAAAATTGGGGATGGCGATGACCGGGCCGTATTTCAAAGTCAAGCAGCAGTTGGAACGGGCGGGAGGCGTCGCTTTTAGCAGTAACTACGAGCTGTATGCCGATATGTCAGCTCGGGTGATGACGGCATTGGAAGCGTTGGTCCCCCGCGTTGAGATCTATTCTATCGATGAAAGCTTTCTCGATCTCTCCTCGGTGCCTAATTGCGGCAATCTGGAGCTGTTTGGGCGGCAGATCCGGGACAAAGTGTGGAGCGAGACGAGGCTAAAGATCGGGGTCGGGATTGCGCAAACCAAAACGCTGGCCAAGCTGGCAAATTTTGCCGCCAAAAGATGGGTGAAACAAACCAACGGCGTGGTCGACCTTTCCAGCCTGGAGCGGCAGCGTAAGCTGATGAATAAGGTGCCGGTAGAGGAAGTCTGGGGCATTGGGCGGCGGATAGCAAAAAAGCTGAACGCGATGGGCATAGAAAATGCGCTGCAACTGGCTGATGCCAGTACCACCATGATACGTAAACGCTTCAGCGTGGTGGTCGAACGTACGGTGCGGGAACTGTGTGGTGAGCCTTGCCTTGAGCTGGAAGAGTTTGCGCCAACCAAGCAGCAGATTATCAGCAGCCGCAGCTTTGGTGAGCGCATCACCGAGTATGAACATATGCATCAGGCGATTTGTTTATATGCCACACGAGCGGCAGAAAAGCTGAGGGCAGAACGGCAGTATTGTCGGCACGTCAGCGCCTGGATCAAAACCAGCCCGTTCGCCACTCACGAGGCCTATTACGGCAATTCGGCCAGCGTAAAATTGAATACGCCAACGCAAGACACCCGCGATATTATTGCCGCCGCGATGCGCTGTCTGGATGCCATTTGGCAACCCGGTCATCGCTTCGATAAGGGTGGCGTGATGCTGCAGGATTTTTTCAGCCAGGGTGTGGCACAGCTCGACATGTTCGATGAATATCAGCCTCGGCATGGCAGTGAAGAGTTAATGAAGGTGATGGACTCCATCAATAACTCGGGCCGGGCCAAGCTGTGGTTTGCTGGTCAGGGAACGCAGCAGGTGTGGTCGATGAAGCGTGAACTGCTGTCACCGGCTTATACCACCAGGCTGAGTGATTTGCCCCGTGCTCGGGTATACTGAGCGGCGCTTTTCCCTGACCACTACGTCATAATGTGGTGGTTAATGTATTCACATGTTTGATCCTTTCCCGGACGAAGGGCGGGTCTTGCCTTTTATCTCGGGAACCGCCATTTTCTACAACTATATCGATCCGGTGCTGCATAACTCGACTCAGGATGGCTTTCAGCTCGTGTTCAACGTTGTGGGGCACCAGTTTGAAGGATAGTTGCTGCGTTCGGCCCCTCACACGGTTAAAGATCATATCTACCAAAAATCCCAGCGATTTATCCGTCGGCATCAGCGTCCTGCCATTGACAGCACAACGGTAACAGAAGGAATCCTTATCATTAAGTGGGTAATCTTTAATTAAGCAGAACAAACACTGCGAATTAAATCAGGTGGAAAATCAGTTTCACTGTGCTCTCTTATTAGGATAAGGATATTTATCATGAATAATACCGTCAATGGAACCATAAACTTTGCTGGACAAATCGTAGCCCAAACCATGGGGATTGAAGAGGGTGGCATTATTGTACAGCGGCCACGCAATGCAGGCCTCACCGTCAGCGTTAACGGCAGCGAAACGCAAAATGGCTACGTGCAGCTTGGTGCAGTAAGCGAAGTGCAGCTGGCAAATCCTGGCGACAGGGCCATGCCACACCAATTTAACATCAGCGTTGCAGGTATCCCGGAGCAATATACTCACGCCTTGGTGTTTTTTGAGGGGGGTGCCACGGTTGATGCTGCCACCGGCGGCCTGATTAATATGGCGGAAGCGGGTAACGTGCAGATCCAACTGCGTAACCAGCAAGGCGATATTGTCCAGGTAGGGAGTCACTCTCAACTGGTCAGTTCGGCGTTTGTCCCGGTGATGGATGGTGAGGTTTATGCCTCCTTTGCCGCAAACTTCTGCAGTACCGGCCGCGCAACGCCGGGTAATGTGGCGAGCAAGGTTGACTACACGCTCTATTTATTTGAGCTGGCTGCCTGATTGATCAATAGCGATCTCTAACCCACCGCTCGGTGGGTTTTAGTCTGCTGACAACATGCTGCGCCCGTCTGGAAAATCAGCGGATAAGGCAATATCGGATCTGCATTTATTGCCCAGCCAAACCATCAGCCTTCACCCAGCCCGTGGTTTTATCGCCGGTTTTGGGGTGAAGATAACTCACAAACAAAAATCCCTTATAAGCCTGCCCGTGCATGGCGGTCACGCTATCGCCATTGACGACAAATTTCCCACCCTCATCCTGGCAGAGCTTATCCGGCGAGTCGTAAAAATAGAGTTTCTTGTTCTTCACCAGAAACCTCGCCGTAGGCGAGGCCGTTTTGCTTATTGCGGATTCGGCGCTGGCCTGCGCATCGTGGCAAACCTCGTCGAGCGGGGCCAGACGGTCAACGTTGATCCAGCCGGAGGCATTGCCATAACCGACTAACAGATAGCCATTGTTCTCGCCTTCGACGGGTTCAAGCGCGGCATAACCCACCACTTGCACTTTGTCATCCGGGATCACAAATTGAGACTCATTGACGCACTGCTCGGTGGGGGCAACGTGAAAATAAGCCCGGCCTTTACCACGCACCACATATTTAGGGGAATCGGCGATGATTGGGCCTAATTTCATCTGGTCCAGAATGGCCGCGCAGCGCTGCTCCTTCTGTAGGCATTGCTGATATTGTTTGCCGTACTGTGGATTAAAGGTGAGTTGCAGCGGATGCTGTTCGTCGGCGCTGTTATCCAGTAGCTGGCCGGTTTGCGGATCGTACATGACCCAACCAAGATGTCCGGCCCCTGGCGAATCGGGTGAGGTTGACTTGCGGCGGTCGAACAGTTGAATGGCCTGTATGCCGCTGGCCCGTGGTTCCATATTGATTTCCAGCTTGTTCGCTGGCACTTTCTCCGCCCGGATCAGCGCCTGATTGCTGCTGGCTAACAGCTTGATCAACGGAGCCTGACAGTCAAACAGCGAAGCAGGCCGGTCAGGGGTAAAACCTGGGCCCACTGGCGTCACGGCCTGTAGCGCTGTCCAGGGCGCAAGCAGCACTATTCCAACTACGGCTAATGTGGCGAGCTTCTCCATTTCTATCCCATCTACGGTGAGGCAGCATACCTGCCGGCCGCTATCATACCCGGCCAGCAGTGAGTTATGCCACACCGGCTACCCGCAACAGTGCCGTCACTGCCGCCGCAGCCAGCAACACCACGATTAACGGCGTTTTCCGCCAGGCTAATAATGCTCCCACGGCCACACCGCCTAAACGGGCATAACCAGCAAAGTGTTGCCCTTCGAACAGCGTCGCGATCACCGCTACGGCGAGCAGCAACGTGGTGGCAGAGTCGGCGAGCAAGGCCTGAACCCGGTCAGAAAAGCTCAGGCTGCGGCCCAGCAGGAAACCGGCAAAGCGAAACGCAAAGGTGCCGCTGGCAAGGAGCAGAATGCCGATGATAAGTGTTTGGTTATCCATTATTTTTCTCGCTTTCTGATCAGTAAACCCAACAGTGAAAACAGCACTGGCATGCCAATCGGTACCAAGGGTACGCTAGCCAGGGCAATCAGGGTGCCGGAGCAGGCGGAAATACAGGTGCGCAGTTTTTTCAGCGAACCGACAATCAAGGCCAGCAAAATGGTGGGGAACACGGCGTCCAGCCCGATGGCATTGATATCGGGAATAAAGCTGCCGATGGTACCGCCAATCAACACGCCCAACGGCCAGCAGGCGGCAATCCCCAGCCCACAGAGCCAGTAGGCCGCCCGTTTTTTGGCCAACGTCGGTTGGGAAATGCCGAACACCACGCTTTCATCATTCATGATATGGCAACCCAATAACTTAAAGCGGCTGCGCTCGATCACCTCTTTCACTGCCATACCGAACGGCAGGTGGCGTGCATTTACCAGCAGCCCGGCTGCCGCCGCAGCGAAGGGGCTACCACCGCTGGCGACGATGCCGATAAACAGAAATTCAGAGGCGCCCGCCAACACCAGCAACGACAGCATCAGCGGGACCCAGAGCTCGAAACCCAGGCCGGTCGCCAGCGAACCATAGGAGATCCCCACGATGCCATCCGCCAGGCAGACCAGCGCGATCCCTTTGATCACGCCCTTATCGAGCGAGGGGAAAAAGTTTTTAGCCATACTATTTTTCTCACTGCCTTTCTCAAAACGAACGATTGTTCTATTATAATGAACACTTCAATCTCGATTTACAAGTCGAACGATCGTTCGTTATAAAGTGAGTTATGCGGCCTATGAAACAACCCATCAATATCATTGCGAAAGCTCTGGTGCGCGAACGCCAGCGTACAGGCCTCTCGTTGGCAGAAATTGCCCGCCGGGCAGGAATTGCCAAATCAACGCTGTCTCAACTGGAGGCGGGGAATGGTAATCCGAGCCTGGAAACGTTGTGGGCACTCTGCGTTGCACTGGATATCCCCTTTGCGCGTTTGATGGAGCCGCAGCAGAGTAAAACGCAGGTGATCCGGCGTGGGGAAGGGGCGGCGGTGGTGTCGGAAGTGGCTAACTATACGGCGGTGCTGTTGGCAACCTGTCCGCCTGGCGCACGGCGAGATATCTATCTGCTGACGACCCAGCCGGGAGCCGACCGTCTTTCTCATCCGCACCCGTTAGGCTCGGTGGAACACATCGTCATTACCCAGGGGCGCGCCTTGGTCGGGCTGGTGGAAGAGCCTGCCGAGCTGAATGCCGGGGATTATATTTGCTACCCAGCCGACCGGCCGCACATCTTCCGCGCCCTGGAGCCGGATACGCTGGCCGTGCTGGTCTCAGAACAAAACTAACATCCCCATCACTCTAACTCTCTCCCAGAAGGGAGAGGGAACCGAATGTTGACTACGGCGTTCTGCCTTATACCTCCAGACTGACTTCCGTTCTTACCTACAACACCGTACCCGCTCCCTCTCCCTTAAACAGCTGTTTATGGGATCCCCCGATTTTACAATGGGAGAGGGCTGGGGTGAGGGGGACCGGCGGTCACTTTACGTCCATTTGTTAGATCCCTGTCATGTTTTTGTTATTTGCTCATTCCAAAACACACGTTTCGCTTGTTTGGGTTAAAAAATTTCACTAGTCTAATTTTTGAAATAAACGTTTGATATCTGTGTGGGATGTTTAACAGTCACATCAGGAGTCCATTTCAATGCATTGTTTTAATGATTATTTTTAATTATCCCCAAGCATCTCATAACCAGTATTAACTGATGAGATATCGCGCGGAACAGGGTTTTAAGACGATAATAACGAGCGGGTTGTTGTTTGAATGTAAAAAATATTTTTCATTAGCCGTCAAATCAACAGGCCTCTTCATTCTAACAATTAAAGGGTACAGAACATGAAGCTGAAGAAATTGATCGTCACCTCGCTACTGATGTGCATGCTGCCAGCCTCGGTGTTAGCCAAAGATATCAAGATCGGCGTGTCGATGGCCTACTTTGATGACAACTTCCTGACCATCCTGCGCCAATCCATGCAAAACAAAATGAAGCAGGAAGGTAACGTCAGCGGCCAGTTTGAAGATGCCAAAGGCGATATCGCGCAGCAGATCCAGCAGATAGAGAACTTTGTCAGCCAAGGGGTCGACGCTATCATCCTTAACCCGGTGGATACCCAGGGCGTCAAGCCAATGATCAAGCTGGCGGAGAACGCCCATATTCCACTGGTGTTCGTCAACCGTCGGCCAGAGGCCACACTGCCAGCCGGTATGGCCTACGTAGGTTCAGACTCCAAACTGGCGGGCAAGCTGCAGATGGAAGAGCTGGCCAAGCTGATGAACGGCAAGGGCAATGTGATGATCCTGCTCGGCGAGCTTTCCAGTGAAGCCACCCGTGATCGGACTCGCGGCGTTGAGGAAGTGGTGGCCCAGTATCCGAATATTCATATCATCGATAAGCAAACCGCCAAGTTTTTCCGCAAAGAGGCGGTTGATGTGACGACCGACTGGATCCTCTCCGGCCAGCAGATTGATGCCATCGCTTCCAACAACGATGAAATGGCGATCGGTGCCATTCTGGCGCTGAAGCAGGCGAAGAAAACCGGTGTGCTGGTAGCGGGAGTGGACGGTACGCCAGATGCCCTGGAGTTTATCAAGAAGGGAGATTTGAGCCTCAGCATCTTCCAGGATGCCAAAGGTCAGGGGGAGGGTGCCGTGCAAACCGCCATTCAACTGGTCAAGGGCGAGAAGGTTGAAAGCAGCGTCATGATCCCTTACCAACTGATCACCAAAGCCAATTACCAGGACTTTGCCGACAAGAATAAAAAGTAATGACCAACCGGCCCTTTGCCCAACGGTACGGGGCATCGTTCACAGCGATCGGCAGGATAACGGCGGAGGTTATCAGTATGTATCCTTATGTGCTGGAGGCGGAAGGCATCAGCAAGCAGTTCCCGGGCGTTAAGGCGTTGGATAACGTGTCGCTCAAGATCAAACCGGGCAGCGTGCATGCGTTAATGGGGGAAAACGGTGCCGGTAAATCCACGTTGATGAAGTGCTTAATCGGTATTTATCGGCCCGATGCCGGCACCATCAAGGTCAAAGGGCAGCCGGTGACGTTTAACGATACGCAGGCGGCCTTACATTCGGGCATCTCCATGATCCACCAGGAACTGAACCTGGTGCCGCATATGACGGTGGCAGAAAATATCTGGCTGGGGCGTGAGCCCGCCAAGCTGGGTTTTGTAAACCACGAGGAATTAAACCGTAAAACCCGCGAACTGTTGGCGCATCTCAAGATTAAATTAGATCCGGAAACCCAACTGGGCACGCTGAGCATCGCCAACCAACAGATGGTCGAGATTGCCAAGGCGGTGTCTTATAACGCCGACGTATTGATCATGGATGAGCCGACCTCGGCATTAACGGAAGGGGAAGTGGTGCATCTGTTTGCGATCATTCGTGAACTGAAGCAGCAGGGCAAAGGCATTATCTATATCAGCCACAAAATGGATGAGATCTTTGCCATCACCGACGAAGTCAGCATTTTCCGTGATGGCACCTCGATCGCCAGTGATAAAACCGAAAACCTGACCAAACAGTCGCTGATCACCATGATGGTGGGCCGCGAGCTGACCCAGATGTTCCCCAAGTTCAATAACAATATCGGTGAAGAGGTGTTGCGTGTGGCCGGGTTGCGGCGCAGCGGTTGGTTCCACGATATCTCCTTTGCGGTTAAGCGTGGGGAAATTCTCGGGGTTGCTGGGCTGGTGGGAGCTGGGCGCAGCGAAGTGATGGAGAGCCTGTTTGGCATGCATCCGGCTGAGGGGGGCGAGATTTATATTGAAGGCTTGCCGGTAAAAATAGGTTCCCCCTCCAAAGCCATCGAGCAAGGGCTGGCATTCCTGACCGAAGACCGTAAAAAGTCTGGTCTGTTTCTGGTGCTGTCGGTGGTGGAGAACATGAGTATCGTCAACCTTTCCGCCTATACCAGCAAAAACGGGTTTGTCAGCCAGACGCAAATGGCCAAAGACTGCATGGAGCAAATCAGCAAACTCAATATTAAAACCCCGACGATGGACCAGATTATCAATAACCTCAGCGGCGGCAATCAGCAGAAGGTCTTGATTGCCCGCTGGCTATTGGCGCAGCCGAAGGTCCTGATCCTGGATGAACCCACGCGCGGTATCGACGTGGGGGCCAAGGCAGAAATTTATCGCCTGATCAGCGAATTGGCGCACCGCGGCGTCGCCATTATTTTGGTTTCGTCTGAACTGCCGGAAATACTCGGCATGAGCGATCGCGTCATGGTGATGCACGCCGGACGCATTACGGGGATCCTGGATAAAGATGAAGCAGACCAGGAAAAAATCATGGCGTTGGCCTCGGAATAACGCAAAGGTAAAACACAATGAATAACGTCAAAGTGGAAACTCAGCCAGTCAAAGTCTCGCCGTTTGCCGATTTCAGCGGCAAGTTGCCGAAAGATACCGGCATCTTTATCGTCATGATCGGTATCGCGCTGATTTTTGAAATGCTGGGCTGGTACGTGCGCGATCAGTCATTCCTGCTTAACCCGAACCGCCTGCTGTTGATCGTTTTGCAGGTGGCGATTATCGGCATCATCGCCGTTGGCGTCACCCAGGTCATCATTACCACCGGTATCGATCTCTCATCTGGCTCGTTGATTGCCCTGACGGCGGTGGTGGCGGCCAGCCTGGCGCAAACCTCCGAAAGCATTTCGCCAATGTATCCGGGCCTGCTGGACCTGCCCGCCGCGATCCCTATCGGGGCCGGGATTGGAGTAGGTATTATTTGCGGGTTTATCAACGGGTTCTTGATCACCCGCACCGGCATTCCACCGTTTATCGCCACCTTGGGGATGATGGTTTCTGCCCGTGGTTTGGCACAGTATTATACCAAAGGTAACCCGGTCAGTTTCCTGTCGGACGGTTTTACCTCGATTGGCCAGGGTGCCATGCCGGTGATTATCTTCCTGGTGGTGGCGGTGATTTTCCATATCGCCCTGAAGCACACCCGTTATGGCAAATACGTGTATGCCATCGGCGGCAATATGACCTCGGCCAGGGTCTCTGGGATCAACGTCAATAAATACCTGGTGACGGTCTACACCATTGCGGGTGGGTTGGCAGGATTAGCGGGCGTGGTGCTGGCGGCACGAGTCAGTAGCGGGCAGTCGAGCATGGGGGTGTCTTATGAGTTGGACGCCATTGCCGCCGCGGTCATCGGTGGCAGTAGCCTGATGGGCGGAGTGGGGCGCATTACCGGCACGCTGATCGGCGCGGTGATCCTCGGCCTGATCAAAAGTGGCTTTACCTTTATCGGTGTGGATTCCTACATTCAGGACATTATCAAAGGCATGATCATCGTGGCCGCTGTGGCTATCGATATGCGCCGTAACCGCAAGAAGCTGTGATCCTCGCCTTGGCCGCCGGTGTGGTGACCGGCGGTTTGGCCAGGTGGGCAGGTTTATGCATCGCTGCCATTGATACGTCGGGCCAGTTCGTAACGCGCGCTCCAGTATTGGTTATCTAGGCTGGAAACGGTGACGCCCATACTGGTAGAGGCGTGAACAAACTCACCCTCCCCGATATAAACGCCGACGTGGCGCTGACGGGATGAGGTTTTAAAAAACACCAGATCGCCTGTGTTTAACTCGCTTTTGGCTACGCGCGAGCCCAGTTTCATTTGTTCACCGGTGCTGCGTGGCAAGCTGACGGCAAATTCATCTTGAAATACGCGCTGCATATAGGCTGAACAGTCGATGCCTTTGCGCGAGTTACCCCCGAATTTGTAACGTACTCCTTCCCATCGGTCATAATGCGACAGGATTTTTTTTAGCTCCTGAGTATTATTGTGGCCGGAACTGGCTGAAGCGGAAAAGCTCATGCAAAACGCTGAGCAAGTGAGAAATACAGCAAAAAATTTAAGCATAAAAGATTTCTGAAAGAGCAACTGAACGTCTATCCCTGTAATGGAGTGGCCGGATCGCCTGACTCATTCCTTCTGAGTGGTGGTAATATACACAGCTCTTGCTCATAAATAAACCCAAAACAGGCTAATTATTGACCATTTCTATGCGAGTTATCGGCTTGTTACTTTTGATAGCGCACCTCTGGTTGGCTGTGGAAACCCGGGAATGACGGGCAATCAAGGAATTAGCAACCGGTGGCAGATTTTGCCAACCAAAATTGCAACATGTCGCTGCTATCGGTTTATCGGATGGGTACAGAGGTGGGATCTCAAATTGAGACGAATCATATTGGTAATTTTATCAATTGCGCCATTTTCGCCGAGGGGGAATGTTATTTTTTATCTAATATAATGTTAATTAAATCGAAATAAATTAAGCCTCATCTGTGATGGTTTTCGCATTTAAAACACTCCCCTGCACAATACCACCTGAGAACAGCCCACTCTGCACACAAAATGCATGCCCCAAACTCGTGCCGTACATCCATTATCAGGGGGGTTATCAGGCTGTGCCCTCGAATCGTAGCCATCAGGAATGACAACCTGATCAAGGCCGTACAGGAGTGAGGTTTCATGACCAACTTGAATACTATTTTGCCCGGCGAAAAGGCGCAGACGACTGAAAAACCGATTGATAAAGTTGAAGAGATATTACCCATTGCCCATCTTTTTACCCTGGGGCTTCAGCATGTCCTGGTAATGTATGCGGGGGCGGTTGCCGTCCCATTGATGATCGGCGGCAGCCTGGGGTTGGATAAGCTGCAGATTGCTTATCTGATCAGCTCCGATCTGTTTTGCTGTGGCGTGGTGACGCTATTGCAATGCATCGGTATGGGGCGCTTTGCGGGTATTCGGTTGCCCGTCATCATGTCCGTCACCTTCGCAGCCGTCACGCCGATGTTGGCCATCGGTGCCAACCCCGAAATCGGCCTGACCGGTATCTTTGGTGCCACCATTGCGGCTGGAATTATCACCACGTTGCTGGTGCCGTTGGTAGGCCGTTTGATGCCGCTGTTCCCAACCCTGGTGACGGGGATTGTGATCACTTCCATCGGCCTGAGCATCGTGCGGGTCGGGATAGATTGGGCTGCCGGGGGCAGGGGCAATGCCAACTACGGTAACCCGGCCTATATTGGCGTCTCGTTGCTGGTGCTGATTTTTATTTTGCTAATCACCCGGTTTAGCAAAGGCTTTATCTCTAATATTTCCGTGCTGTTGGGGATTGGCTTCGGTTTTGTGGTGGCGCTGTTGATGGGAGAAGTCAGCTTTTCTGGCCTGGATGATGCCGCCTGGTTTGCCATCGTGCGCCCCTTTGCCTTCGGTTGGCCCACCTTTGATCCTGCGTCGATTATCACTCTGACGATCGTCATGCTGATCGTATTTATTGAATCGATGGGTATGTTTATGGCGCTGGGCGAAATTGTCGGCCGCCCAACCACCAAGCAGGACGTGGTACGCGGGTTGCGTGTTGACGGCCTGGGAACCGTTATCGGCGGTATTTTCAATACGTTCCCGCATACTTCATTCTCCCAGAATATTGGCTTGGTCAGCGTTACTCAGGTGTCCAGCCGCTGGGTATGCGTGATGGCAGGTTTGATTCTGGTACTGTTTGGCCTGATCCCCAAAATGTCTATTCTGGTGGCCTCGATCCCGCAGTTTGTCTTGGGGGGCGCAGGTATCGTGATGTTTGGTATGGTGCTGTCTACCGGCATCAAGATCCTGACCAGGGTCAACTTCAATACCAATCGTTATAATGCCTATATTGTCGCCATCAGCCTGGGGCTTGGCATGATCCCGATCGTAGCGGCTGATTTCTTTACCCAGATGCCAGCGAGCCTGCAACCTTTGCTGCACAGCGGCATTTTGCTTTCTTCGGTGGCGGCGGTGCTGCTGAATCTCTACTTCAATGGCTATCATCCGGAGGAATAACGCTGCCGTTTATTGATTGTCTCCGTTAACAGTGACTTGCCAGCCAGTGGTTATAACAGGTAAAAACATTGTTCGACTTAAAAGGAGTAATCAATGCGGATAACCTTGGCCCAATTTACCTGCCGTGAAGGGGACATTGCCCATAACCTGGCCGCCGTGCTGGCGCAGATTGAACGTTGCAGCGGCCAAACCGACCTGTTGGTGTTGCCAGAAACGCAGCTTACCGGCTTTACCCATCCTGATGGCAATACGGACTACGCGCTGCAACTGCAAGGCCCGGAACTCGCGAAAGTGGTGGCGGCAAGCCAGCGTACGGGGATTGCCGTCGCCGTGGGTTTTCTTGAGCAGGATGGCACGCAACTGTTCAACAGCTCGGTGCTGATCACACCGGAGCAGGGCATCTATCTGCATTATCGCAAAAGCCATTTATGGACCAATGAACGCGCCGAAGCGCAAGCGGGCGATCGCCTGGTCTGCGGGCTGTGGCGGGGGCGGCGTATTGGTTTACTGATCTGCTACGACATCGAATTCCCAGAGGCATCACGAGCGTTGGCTCTGATGGGGTGCGATCTGTTGCTGGTTACCGATGGCAATATGGATCCCTATGGTCACGTGCATCGTAACGCTTTGCTGGCTCGCGCTCAGGATAATCAGATGTTTGTGGCGATGGCCAACCGCGCCGGGCATGGATGTGGGATGCAGTTTGCTGGCGAAAGCCTGGTTGTTGATCCCTTGGGGCGTGAGGTGGCCAGACTGGGGCGCGAGCCGGGAATAGTGCAGGCAGAGCTGGATTTCAGCCTGCTGGAAGCGGCTCGCCGCGAATATCGTTATCTGGAAGACCGGCGTTTGGCACTCAGCGGGGAGACGCAGTGGCAGCAGCGGGATGATGAACAACGTTGGTGGCCGCTAATTCCACGTTAACACCGCTTGCTGAAAGGCCAATGGCTTAGGTAAAGTCATAGACAGATTGGTCACTGTAATTGATAGACTTGCAGCACTCTAAGGAGCCGTACCATGCAATACCTCGCCCTGAGTAAAAGAATCTTGCCATTGGCTGCGCTGCTGGTGCTGTCGTTGCCCACCGCCTGGGCAGCACAAAACGCCCCAGCCCCGATCCCATCGGCGTTAATCGGCAACTGGAGCGTGACCAAGATCATTCCCACCCAGACCGTGGGCTGCTGGGATGAAAAGCAGGCACAGCAGTTGGTCGGTAATAGTATCAACTATAAAGCAGACGGTTTTACCTGGCATGAACAGCACCTGATCAATCAGGGGGCGATCACCACCACGGTAGAGGCGCAAGAGTTTGTGGAAGATAACTCGGGCGATAATTGGTACGTCGATTTCCCAATTTTGGGTATCAGTACGCCTTCGGTGCAGCGTGTCATCATTCAGCATCAGGATGTCACCGTACCGGGGATCACCGATCAGGGGACTGAAGGCGTTCCCGGTGATAACGTGTTGGTGAAAGATCGTAATACGTTGCTCTTCTCCCAATGCGGCGTGTGGTTTGAGGCGCAACGGCAGAAAAAATAGCGAGATGTTAGACGGCGGGGGCGCCGCTGCGCCCCTATGTCGTGAAGCTGCTGGGTATCAGTTCGTTGGTTGGCAATCGGGGATTTCGAGTTTGCGTAACAGCGCGGGAATATCGACGGTATCTATTTTATCGGCTTGCAGATAGCTCAGTGCATAGTCATGCCAAATACCAGACTCCAGGAACAGGATCATCAATTCGCGGTCCAGATGATTTTCATTCGCCATGTTGACCAAGATATTGAGTGCCTCAGATAACAGCTTGCCGGGTTTATAAGGCCGATCGGCAGCCGTCAGAGCTTCAAACACGTCGGCGATCGCCATCATACGCACCGGAATGCTCATCTGCTGGTGGGTTAACTGGTAAGGATAGCCTTTGCCATCCATGCGTTCATGATGGCCACCGGCAATCACCGCCACGTTGGCCATGGTGCGTGGGAACGGCAGTTTTTCCAACATGATGATAGTCTGCATTATGTGCTCGTTGATTTTATAGCGCTCCTCCTCACTCAGGGTGCCTCTGCGGATACCCAGATTGTAAATCTCCCCGTGGTTATAGAGTAAGGTCGGCTCCTTGAGTTTGAAGTGATAGCTTTCGGGCAGATGGCTTTTCTCGTCGCGGTAGATGATATGTTCTTCTTTATCCGCCAGCAGTGGTTCCTGAGTAGGTAAGGGGGCGGCAGGGCGGCGGTTTTTGCGCGCCAATTCTTCCCGTGCCACGCCTGCGGTATCATCCAGAGTGCGGGTCCATTGATATTGTGCGATTTGTTGAATGCGTGCGAGCGCGCTGTCAGACAGGAATTCGCCACCGATATTACACTGTGCAATAAAATAGAAATCTTCATCCAACTGCTGCAGCTCATCGCGTAGCCATTGTTCTTCCTGCTCGGTAGCGGCGATCGTAGCGTGTTTGCGCAGGAAGCTAACCTCTTTATCCCGCTTCAGCACCTCAAAGCGCATCCGCACCTCGTGAATACGGTCGTAAATCATCTCCAGCTTGGTGGCCTTATCCACTATGGCCTCCGGCGTAGTGATTTTCCCGCAGTCGTGCAGCCAGCAGGCGGTATGCAGTTCCTCCCACTCATTGGCAGAAAGGGTAAAATCGGCGAACGGCCCTTGTTTAGCCTCAACCGCTGCCTTGGCCAGCATCTTGGTAATGACCGGTACGCGCTGGCAATGGCCGCCGGTATAGGCGCTCTTGGCGTCGATCGCTCCGGCGATTAACTGAATAAAGGCTCCCATCAGATGCTTTTGCTCTTGCAGCAGATATTGCGTCTCTATTGCTACCGATAAGCTGCCCACCAGAGCATTAATCAGCTGTACTTTGGCTTGCCCATGTTCCGGACCAGCTTCGGCAGGATTAAGCAGCAGTAAGAACCCCATCAGTTCCCGATCATGCGTTTGCATCGGGACAGCCACATAGTGCAGCGGCAAATGGGAACCAAAGATGGTGTGCAGTTGGCTGGGGATATTCTCGCTGGTAAAAACTCCGGCAACGGTTTTACCCTCCAGAATCTGCCAAAACGCGCTGGATTGCTGTGGATCAAACTGCAACGATGCCACCTCCGAACTGGCCACCTCTTTTCCAGCCCAGTTGCAGGCTATGGGTGAAAAGCAGCCGGGCGTTTTGTCTGACAGGAAAATAATACCGCCGCTCATGTTCGCGATTTTGCTGGTTTCATTGAGCAAGCCCTGCATCTGCTGCGGGAAATTATCCTTGGTGGATAACAGGCTGCCCATCGAGATAAACTGCTTGAGCGTCAGCTTCATTTTGGACATGGCTTTGTGCAGGTCGTCCACTTCTTCAATCACCGAGCGTTCCTCCGCCCGCTCATCAAAATGCAGATTGCTGATGGCGTCGGCATCCTGGCGCAGGCGGATCAGCGGCCGTGAAATACGTAGGGAGAAATACCAGACCAGCGGCAGGCCGAGCAGCAGCAACGCAAAGGCGATCAGGGTCGAGCGGTTGCGGATGGCGTTGGCATCAGCGGTCAGATAGGCCGAGGGCGTGGCAATCACCAACTGGTAGCCTTGGCTTTGCCCCTTAAGCTCCACAACGGCTCCAAACCAGCTCTGCCCTTGTGCCGTAAATAGGCCGCTTGCGCCGTGATGGAGATCTAGCAACGCTTGCAGTACCGGGATGTGCGCAATGCTGTTCAGTCCATCCTGGCTTTTGGTGTTTTGTGCAGGCAGGCTGGCGATAGCTTCATTGGCAGAGTTAATGATCGCCGCCTGGCTATCCGGCGGTAGGCTTTGTTGAAGAAACAGCGAAAGTGAAGCCAGTGAAACGTCCAAACCGATCACGGCATGGCCATCTGGAGCCTGGATGCTGTAGGTGAAACCGGTCTCACCGGTGCCTTTGAAGGTATAGAGCGGGGAGGTAATCAGTTGCTGAGTTTTTACTGCCAACTGATACCAGGTACGCTCCCGGGGATCATAATTATTATACGGCACGGTTTTTACCGCCATAACCTGCTGTTTACCGTCCAAAAAGATATTCTGAGCCTGGGGCGAGGTCTCTAAAAAGCGGTAGCTTTGCGCCAGCCATTCGGCATCTTCCGGCGCATTAAATAAAGCTCGGTTGGCTGGGGTGAGGCGGCGTAGTATAAAGAAATCGCCGTTGTGGTAAGCGCTGTATACCGCATTGGCATAATCATTTTGCTTGAGTATCTCGATCAGCGGGCCGATAAATGCCATGCGTTGCTCGAGGGTGGTGGCTTCTGTTATTGGCATACGTGCCAACATCTTCGCCGACATTTTCATGCTGCGGGTCACGGAGTCCAGCTCCGCAGCAATGGCTTCGCCGGTTTTTTGATACTGCCGGTTGGTGCTGGCCTCGGTCAGTTTGCTGAGTTGGCTGTGGCTAAAAAGCACGATTACGCTGCCGATGGAGACAATCAGCAAGGTAAACAGCGCGGCAATCTGGATATGTAGCGGATAGCGGCTTCTTAAACCTGTGATCTTTCCTGCCATAGTGTCACCTTGGATGCCAATTTTTAGCTTTTTTAAATTATAGACGAAGCAGGGGGGATCTGATTGGTGGCGTAGTAAGGCTATTGAGTTGAATTTAAGGTGAAATTTTTTGTTTCGTAGCTAAATAAACCAATACGTTATTAAAAAATAAAGCTTTATGAATCAACGGCGACAAAGATAACACTTTTGTCGCGCGGGCGTTGTTCCTGAAACCCTTGAGGCTGTTACTTAACACCAAGCTTCTCCCTCAATAGTGGCATGTAGCTATCGATGTTATAAGTTTTATCCCCGGTGATGCTGGCGCAGGCGTTATGGGCGTAAATAAAATAGCTTACGCCAACGCTTAGGCCTAAATCATTAAGATCGGGCTTTTTGGGGTCTAAAAGACTGTAGCTTTCTGGGATTAAGTGAGTGAAAACATCTTCTGATCCGATATTTAAGACTTCTCTAACAATAATAGACTTGCCCATGGCGAGGTCTAAAGGTGCTCTAGATTTAACAGTGTCATATTGCTCACTCATGCATAAGCGGTATTTATCGCATCCAGATAATCTGTTACTCTCACAATAAGCCGTTGATATTTCGGTTAGATTGTCAATATATAAATAAGAGATGTAGTTACTTTTGCACCCAGAGGTGAAAAGTAATAAAAAAAGCATGTGGTTATATTTTTTCAACTTTATTTGACTCCAACTTAAACATTTCTTCGGCGTTAGCATGTCCGGTATAGGACATGCGAGGTAACACATTTAGTGCCTGATTATAATCAGCACCTGGACAGCTCTCCCAAGGGCCACCCGTTCGAGCGATTAGGTTCGCGGAGCTCCCATCAGCAATCGAATAATCAATGTAGATATTATCCCAGCGTTTGACATTGGCGGGTTTGGGGCTTTTTCCCTTCCTGGATACCGGATCAAGCGTTACCAATAGTTCAATCGGAATATCGGGGTTTTTCTTCGCCAATAAAATCGCCCGGTCTCCACCCCAACTATGACCTACCAGCACGATTTTCTGCCCGGCAGCATGCCATTCTTTCATTAGCGGCGCGACTTTCCCACCGCCATGTTCGGAGTAGGCCACATCCTGTTTGCGCAGGGTGATAACCTTACCACCGTTATCCGTGGTATCTCTGCCATTTTTTTTCTCATAAGGAGCAAAAACAAACTTTAACAAGGGTTGAAAACTTGCGTCCATCGCGCCACCAATAAACACCACTAGTGTCTTTAAACAATTGGCGGTAATCTTACCTTGCTGCTCTTTTACGCTAGGTAAGATAATATAGTCACTCGGGTCGTTATTCTTGTATTTGTAATCAAAACCCGGAAAAATAATTCCATCTGATGCGCACATTATCTTGCCTCCAAATGCTTACGTAACATCAATAGTTCCTTTCTGATGCGTCGCTGAGTGTAGGCCACCAACTCAGCGAGCCGTAGATCTTCCTGACTAACGTGATTATCAGCAAAATGCACCTTAACCCAAGGGTAGAGCGGGTCATCAAAGACTTTATGGCCGAGGAAGAACTGTAATGCCAGGATAACCGCCTGCCCGTGGAACGTGGTGACCCCATGCTCCTGAAACCAATGTTGATCTTGAGCTAATAGGCCGAACATCTGATGTATGGGAACGTATTGCGCACGCTCAGGGTAAAGTGATCGCACATAATCCACCACGTGCTGTTCTTCATACATATAGGGTAACTGGTTAAGTTGCAGGATTTTTAGCCTTTCCAGCGCTGCCAGGTAGAGCTCTAACCGCTCGCCCATGCTTCGTACAAAAACCAGCCCCAACTGCTGATTTAACACGGCCAACTGCCCTGGCTCCTCTGCTGCAGTTGTCAAATAGGGCGCGACGATGTGCTCAAGCTGGAGATCGGTATCAAAATGGCTGCCTAAACTGCAGGCTAAATCAAGAAATTGGCAACGATCGTTAAAACGCTCCAGCCGGTGAGTTTGGCATTTTTCCGTGATGAGGGTAATGAACCGCTGGACCTGTTCATCGCCCAACAGGCGGGTGCGCTTCGGATATTTATCGGTAAAGTAGCGCTGTAGCTGGCTAACCTGCTCGTTCTGGTTTTGCTGCTTTAACTTGGCGAGTTGCGCTTCTTCCAGCGTCACTTTCCCTGTCAGAATTGGGGCTGCCTGGGCGGGTAATTCAATCATCTGTTGCCGGACCCAAAGCGAGCTGAATACCCCCATCAGCTGATTTTGCTGGGACTCGGTGGAGGCCGCCAGGATTAACGGTAGAAACTGGGCGTCCCAATAGCGGAAAAATACCGTCTTCCCATCTGGCAAATTAATCTGCGTCAGGCCCCGTAAATAGTCGAGAATGCGCTGACGCGGCTGTTCACTGACTGCCAGCCATCCCCAGTCCGTTGAGGATGCTTCACTCACCCACGCTAAAAACGAGCTATTAACCGACAGCTCCACCAAATAGGGCATCACTTGGTGCCAATCTTTGTAGGCCGTATAGTGATAAATCCCTTCTGCAACGCGGGAGCCATCCAGTTGATAGTAGTGTTTCAATGGCTGCGCATCGCTAACGCTGGACAACACCGCATACAGCCGTTGTCCTGATGCACAATTGGCCAGCCATTGCTGTAGTTGACTCTCCATATCTTCGTTTCCTCCGGCAAGCTGTCCCGATTAAATCGCGCAACCCTGTTGTTTACATCGTTCACACTCTTCGCAAAATGCTCGCGGTTGTTTAAACGCACTGACCTGTGCAGGATTTAGCGCAAAGGCAGGGACGCTGGCTGGGATGGGGATAACATCGGGCATTCTGCCGCCCCATCCTCGGCCTGAGCCTGGGCTGCCGGTGCCCACATTGAGCGTGGGGCCGATCGTAACGCCGCTGGGATCGATTTTTATAAAGCTGGAACCGGCCTTTAAGGTGATTTCCGTGCCGGTTTCAATCACTATTTTAGTGCCGGACTTCAGGTGAATTTCCTGCCCAACCTCCGTCAATAAGGCGTTGCTGGCGTTAATGTGGAAATTGCTATTCACGGTCAGGGAATAGTCGCTTTCTATCCGGTCACGCTTTTCGCCATTAACCTGCAGAAAATCATTGTGGACAACCTGTTGTCTGCGATCGTTGCCTATCCGCTGGTTCTCATCGTGATCGATACGTGCGCAACTGTCATGCAGCACTTCGGTTGTCATGTTCTTTTGCGCATGCAGATAGAGCTCTTCCTGGCCTTTTTCATCTTCAAAACGCAGTTCGTTAAACCCTTCGCCTTTATGGGTTTGCGAACGGATCGACATCTGGGTTTTGGTGCCCGGCAGCTTGCCCGGGGGCAGGTTGCTGGCGTGATAGGTGCGGCCGATAATGACGGGTTGATCGGGATCGCCATTCAGAAACTCGACGATCACATCATGGCCAACGCGTGGCACGGCCGACATGCCCCAACGTGGCCCCGCCCAGGGTTGTGATACCCGGATCCAGCAGGAACTGCTGTCGTCGGTTCTGCCCGAGCGATCCCAGAGAAAACGGACTTTCACCCGACCAAACTCATCACAAAAGATTTCTTCAGTGGCAGGCCCCGTGACAATGGCGATTTGTGCACCATCAATCCGTGGCTTGGGGAGTAAAGCAGGGCGCCAGGTCTGATCGTAGGGAATAAACGCAAACTGGCTGGTTACGATAGTTCCCGTCACGCCTGTGTTACTTTCAAGCGCTTGGGGTTGCTGCCCTGAATGGTTAGCCTGGGTGATTTGCCAACGCGTATTGAGCGCCTCCAGAGGATGGTTTTCCAAGGTAAAGCGTACGCCGGGTTGCAGCGCCGGGCAGTTGCTTGCCCCTTCGCCCTGATGAGCATCGTTACGCAGCGCCTGGATGCGCCAGCGGGCAAAAGATTTACCCACCTCGGTGCTTTTAAAACGCCCTGGGAAATCGTAATGAAAGTACTTGCCGGGCTGATGCTCAGTATCGCGGGCGTCATCGCCAAACTCTGCCAACCATAAGGGATCTTTAAAGGTGTAATCTTTCAACAGCACTTCGGCGAGGCGTAAACTTTCCCGGCGCTTAAAGGTGGTGACGCAGGGGTCATCCAACGAGGTCGATGACTGGTCGGGATGATAGGGGAGCGTTGGCCCGTTATGCAGTGCGGCGCAATCATCGGAAAACACCAACGTATGTTTGCCATTTTGGTGCTCAAAGAAATAGTCAATCCCTTCTTCTGCGGCCAGGCGGTTAATAAAATCGAGATCGCTTTCATTATATTGGACGCAAAACTCACGTACGGCATGGGGATAGCGCAACGCGTGGGCATAGTCGCCGATCTTGTTTTCTTTTAACAGGGTTTCCAGGATTTCCAGAAAGTTTTGTTGCTGGAAAATACGTGAACGGTGACCCAACCCGGCTCGCCAGAGCGAGGGACGGATGCTAAACCGGTAACGCGTTTGATGAAGTCCGGCATCATGGAGGTGACAATGCCATTAACGACTCGCTGTACCTCGGTTTCACGCCAAATCGTCAGCGTGGCGGTATTATCCAGGATTGAACGAAACTCCACGCTGGGCTTGGCGCTAGCTACCTCAAGCTCTAGCGCGAGCGGGCTGGAGAATTGCTCGTGCAGCGTAAATCCCACTACCACAAAAGCGTCTGCTGGCAGCTTGCCAACGCTTAACGTAAACCTCAGCCCGCTGGCTTGTTTGCTCATCCCTGGCATGCGCTTCCCCCATTTATTACATGAATATAATCCGCTCAATTACAACAAAAAATCCATGTATAGATAAATAATATTAATGTATTGGTGGCGAAATAACAACCAGAGGTGCCGTGTAAATGCGAACCAATACGACAATGGGTGATTAAAGCGAAGAGTTGTCCTGCCTGGCTTTAGAGCGGATTGGCGTATTACGCCATTTTCATGCGAAATGTCATGGAAACCGATCAAATATAACCACTATATTTACATGGTTATAACCTTACTGACATCTGCCTACGCCAGCCAAGATAAGGAGATAACGTCAACGAAAGCGTGTTTTTTCAGTCAGCCTGTTCGGAAAGGATACCTATGAATCAATTTATCGTTGCGGAATCAGAAGCCTGCATTGGCTGCCGGAGTTGCGAGGTCGCCTGCGTGACTGCGCACCATCAAGGGGCATACCCAAGCAAGCGCGAATATTTCACCCCAAGAGTCAAGGTTATTCAGGGCACCCATGGTAATACGGCCGTGTTCTGTCACCATTGCGAAGATGCGCCCTGTGCCAATGTTTGTCCTACCGGGGCCATTGAACAAAGTGATACCAGCATCCAGGTCAGCCAGGAGAAATGCATCGGCTGCAAAGCCTGTGCGGTCGCTTGTCCGTTTGGCATGATGACGGTGGTGACCGAAACGGTGCAGCCCGCCAATCATCGCTTGGCAGATAGCTATCAGAAGGTCGAGGCCCAGAAATGCGACCTGTGCAGCGAGCTGAACCATGAGCCTGCCTGTGTACGTGCCTGCCCAACCCATGCACTCAGCCTGGTGGACAACCAAACGTTGCTGGACCAGCAGCGAGAAAAGCGGCTACGTGCAGCGGCGCGCGATCACCATAGCCAACTGTTTGGCAGTGCGGCTAATCAGAGCCCGGAAGCGAAAGCCCCGAAGAAATCAACGCCGATCCGTAATCTGCTGCAACAGCCTCGGGCACCTCGCCTGGAAGCCAGTAAAATCCCGCTCGAGCTGCGCAAAACCAGCTTTGCCGAAATCTACCAACCCTTTAATGAGCAACAGATCCAGCAACAGGCCGAACGCTGCCTGAGCTGCGGCAAGCAGAGTATCTGCTCCTGGACCTGCCCGCTGCATAACCAGATCCCGCAGTGGATCAAGCTGGCTAGCCAGGGGCGCATCTGGGAAGCGGCGGAGCTATCGCACCAAACCAGCAGCCTGCCGGAAGTATGCGGCCGGGTATGCCCGCAGGACCGACTGTGTGAGCAATCCTGTACGCTCAATGAGCACGGGGGAGCCGTCACCATCGGTAACATTGAACGCTACATCACCGAAACGGCCTTTGAGATGGGCTGGCGGCCAGATATGTCGGCGGTGAAAGACAGCGGCAAGCGCGTTGCCATTATCGGCGCGGGTCCGGCGGGGCTGGGCTGTGCCGATATCCTGGTGCGCAATGGCATCAAACCGGTGGTGTTCGATCGCTACCCGGAAATTGGCGGGCTGCTGACCTTCGGCATTCCGGCGTTCAAGCTGAATAAGGACGTGATGGCCAGAAGGCGTGAGATCTTCAGCGATATGGGCGTAGAGTTCCGTTTGAATACCGAGATTGGCAAAGATATCTCGATGGAAACCCTGCTCAATGATTACGACGCGCTGTTCCTTGGCGTGGGGACCTATAAATCGATGCGTTCCGGCCTGGAAAATGAAGGTGCGCCGGGAGTGTATGACGCCTTGCCATTCTTGATCGCCAATACCCAACAACTGATGGGCTATGCCGAAAACCCGCAAAGCCCTTACGTCAATATGGCGGGCAAGCGGGTGTTCGTACTGGGGGGCGGTGATACCGCTATGGACTGCGTCCGTACCTCATTACGTCACGGTGCTGAGCAGGTGATTTGTGCCTATCGGCGTGATGAAAAGAGCATGCCGGGTTCGAAAAAGGAAGTGAAAAATGCGCGGGAAGAGGGCGCAGAATTCATGTTCAACCTGCAACCGCTAAGCATCGTGATCGATGAAGAAGGTAAGGTCAGCGGCATTCAGATGCGGCGAACCGAAATGGGGGCTCCGGACAGCCAGGGTAGGCGGCAGGCGGTCCCTGTTGAGGGTTCGGAACATATCGTACCGGCGGATGCGGTGATCATGGCCTTTGGCTTTAGCCCGCATCGTATGGGCTGGTTGGCAGAACATAACGTCATGCTGGATAGGCAAGGGCGCGTGGTGGCGCCAACGGTGGCGGGTTATCCGTACCAAACCAGTAACCGCAAGATTTTCGCCGGTGGTGACATCGTGCGCGGTGCCGATCTGATCGTGACCGCCATTGCCGAAGGGCGCAAGGCGGCGGAAAGCATCGGTTATTACCTCAATGTGCTCTAACGCGGCTCAAGGAGAGACGGTATGAATCAGTTTGTCATTGCCGATATGAAACAGTGCATTGGCTGCCGCACCTGCGAGATAGCCTGCGTAATGGCGCATCTGGGGGATAATCCGTTGCCGATGACGGCGGAAAACTTCAATCCTCGCTTACGGGTGATGAAAACCCTCAGCGTCAGCGTACCTATGCTGTGCCGCCAGTGTGAAAATGCCCCTTGCTTGAACGCCTGCCCGAACGAGGCCATCTATAACCAGGATGGCAGCGTACAGGTGCTCCAGTCGCGTTGTATTGGCTGCAAGAACTGCATGGTAGCTTGCCCTTATGGCGCGATGGAGGTGGTGGTCAATCAGGGTTATGGCAGCAATGGTGTCGCGCATCAACGGGCTCAGGCGAATAAATGCGATCTGTGTCAGGGGCGCGAAGCGGGGCCAGCCTGTGTCGAGGTGTGCCCAACGGCGGCGTTAACCCTGATCCGGCCAGTAGACCTGCAAGCCATGCAGTTGGAAAAGCAACAGCGCGCGGCCCGTGGTTCTGCGCCGCACCTGCGGTAAATTATTCCTTACCTCACTACAACCCATTCTGCGCGATAACCGCGTGAAATGGGTTTTCTTTCATGATCCGCGCGACGTGGCTAAATCAAACGAATATCGCTGTTTTACCTTTGAACGCGATGATCTTTCAGAAATCTTACCACCAGGCTGCATGCTATAATTCGTCGATATTCTGCACGGAACCTCTTTGTTAAGGATAAATGACGATGACCCTCTTCCCAGGATTTAAAACCACGCTGTTGGCGGCCTCGGTGCTGTTGGCCTATACCGGCCTGGCTCAGGCGCAAAACGTCACGCTCAACGACGTGACGGTCTTTATTCGCGGTGCCGAGTTATTCAACAGCAGCAAAGTGACGCTACCGGCGGGGGAAAGCGAAGTCGTCTTTACCAATATTGCCAGCGGGCTGAACGAACAGAGCCTGATGCTTGATGCTGATAACGGCGTGGTCGTGCAATCTTTCAGCATAAAACGTGATTTTCTCACCGAGCATGTGTCGCCTGAAGTGGAGCAATTGACCAAGCAGATTGATGATGAGGTGCGCGAGCAAAGCAAACTTAACGTGCAGCGGGAAGTGATCCAGGCGCAACTGGCGGTACTGGAAAGTAACCGTGCGCTGGGTTCGGAGAAAGAGGGCGCTTCCGTTGAGCAGGTTAATCAGATGCTTGAACTGGTGAGTCGCCGCATGAGTGAAGTGCTGCTGGCGGATATCGAGATTAAAGAGAAAATCGCCGCGATTGACAAGAATATCGAAAAGCTGAAGAGCCAGTTGGACGAGGCTCAGCAGAAGACTGGCCAAACGGTGAATCAGGTGGTGGTGAAGTTTTACACTGCGAAAGCCGTGACCAGTAACGTTAAGCTGTCTTATGTGATCCCGGATGCTGGCTGGGTGCCGACTTACGATGTGCGGGTCAACAGCATTACCCAGCCGGTCAAGCTGAGCTACAAGGCCAATGTGTTTCAGAACAGCGGCATCAACTGGGATAAGGTCAACCTGACGCTTTCCAGCGGCAACCCAAGCGAAGGGGCGCAGGCACCGAAGTTGCAACCTTGGTATCTCGATTTTTATCAGGACTACTCAAGTTCCAAGATGGCAATGTCGATACCCAGACCGGCACCGGCTCCCGTAGCGGAGATGGCCGCTGGTGCGGATGCCCAAGAGCTTGATGGCGCAATGGCCTCCAGAGCTAAAAGCTCCCTCTCTGACTATGTGGTCACCGACGCTGGCGGTGTGAATACCCGCTTTAGCATTTCCCTGCCTTATAACATTGCCTCCGATGGTAAAGGGCATTCTGTCACCATCAAGGATGTGGACGTTCAGGGCGACTATCGCTACGTAGTGGTGCCGAAAATCGAACCTGATGCCTTCTTGCAGGTACAGTTAAAAGACTGGGAACCGCTTAATTTGTTGCCGGGCAAGTCCAGTATTTTCTTCGAGGGTTCATTTGTCGGCCAGGGGTATATCAATATCGCCGAGGCCAAAGAGACGCTGGATCTGTCATTGGGCCGGGACAAAAAGATTATCGTTAACCGTGAAAATGGCAAGCAGCTGACCTCGAAGGCGGAGTTTTTTGGCAATTCGGTAAGCCAACAATACTCCTTTGTCACCAGCGTGAAAAATACCCGTAAAGAGCCGATTAAGCTGGTGGTGATGGAACAGATGCCGCTAAGTCGTGATTCGGCGATTACTATCGACGGGCTGAAGTACGACGGAGCCAGCTACGATAAAGACACCGGTAACGTGCAGTGGGCACTGGATTTACCAGCGAATCAGTCCGAGAAATTCACCCTGTCTTATACCGTGAAGTATCCAAAGGATAAGCGCGTTAGCAATTTATAATTTTACCCCTCACCCTAGCCCTCTCCCTGTACAGACCGGGGACATGGTAGACAGGTGTTCAAGGACATGGTGAACACTTTTTAACATCCTTTACCCATGATGATCGACCTATTTCTCAGGTCGATCGTCCCTACTTTCGTGCTGTACCACCATACCTCGTAGTAGCCCTCTCTCTCACTTTCCTTCAGCCCGACATATTCACCGATAAAGGCCTTGCCCACTTTCAGGCCCATCCCTTTCAGGCTCAGTTTTCCACTGATATCCACTTTCCTGACCAGGACCCCCTCGTCATACTCGGCTGCCGCCGGATTGCCATTGTACTGTCGCGATGAAGGCTGATAACGGGACGCTGGCACCGCCATTGACAGCGCTTCGTGTGGGCGTTCCAGGTTGTAGGTATCTCGCCAGGCGTCGAACACCTCCTGCAACTGCGCGGCATGGGTAAACCACCGTCCCTGCAG
>Ga0308166_1000452_pt1 | contig 56980 bp, 38 predicted proteins | sample PhyCR2_2_FD_202137 | JGI IMG/M metagenome (GOLD analysis project Ga0308166, IMG submission 202137) | Phyllosphere microbial communities from UC Gill Tract Community Farm, Albany, California, United States - DLSLCC.R2 | ecosystem: Host-associated > Plants > Phyllosphere > Unclassified | place...
CCTGTTCATCCTGTTCGCCCAGCTGGGTACCTTGAACGTGCAGGAGCTGCTGGTGCTGGCACCACAGAAATTCCAGGCAGGCGACACCTGGATGGTGCTGGCAACGCTGATGCTGCTGGGTGGTGCGGTGGGTAAATCGGCCCAGCTGCCACTGCAGACCTGGCTGGCGGACGCGATGGCCGGCCCTACCCCGGTTTCGGCACTGATCCACGCCGCGACCATGGTGACTGCGGGCGTGTACCTGATCGCCCGTACCAACGGCTTGTTCCTGCTGGCACCCGACATCCTGCACCTGGTAGGCGTAGTCGGTGGCGTGACTCTGGTACTGGCCGGCTTCGCCGCGCTGGTGCAAACCGACATCAAGCGTATCCTCGCCTACTCGACCATGAGCCAGATCGGCTACATGTTCCTGGCCCTGGGCGTCGGTGCCTGGGACGCGGCGATCTTCCACCTGATGACCCACGCGTTCTTCAAGGCACTGCTGTTCCTGGCCTCCGGTGCGGTGATCGTTGCCTGCCACCACGAGCAGAACATCTTCAAGATGGGCGGCCTGTGGAAGAAACTGCCCCTGGCCTATGCCAGCTTCGTGGTCGGTGGCGCGGCCCTGGCCGCCCTGCCGATCGTGACGGTAGGCTTCTACTCCAAGGACGAGATCCTCTGGGAAGCCTTCGCCAGCGGCAACACCGGCCTGCTGTACGCCGGCCTGGTGGGCGCGTTCATGACCTCGCTGTACACCTTCCGCCTGATCTTCATCGCCTTCCACGGCGAAGCCAAGACCGAAGCGCATGCCGGCCACGGCATCAGCCACTGGCTGCCGCTGGGCGTACTGATCGTGCTGTCGACCTTCATCGGTGCCTGGATCACCCCACCGCTGGCCGGCGTGCTGCCTGAAAGCGCCGGCCATGCCGGTGGCGCAGCCAAGCACGCGCTGGAAATCACCTCGGGGTCGATCGCCATTGCCGGTATCCTGCTGGCAGCCCTGCTGTTCCTGGGCAAGCGCAGCTTCGTCAGTGCGGTGGCCAACAGCAGCATCGGCCGCGTGCTTTCGGCCTGGTGGTTCGCTGCCTGGGGCTTCGACTGGATCTACGACAAGCTGTTCGTCAAACCTTACCTGCTGATCAGCCACATGCTGCGCAAGGATCCGGTTGACCGCGGCATTGGCCTCATCCCTCGCCTGGCTCGCGGCGGCCACGTCGCCATGAGCAAGACCGAGACTGGCCAACTGCGCTGGTACACCGCCTCGATCGCCGTTGGCGCAGTGCTGGTACTCGGCGCTGTGGTAGTGGCTGCGGTATGACCATGAACTTTGCGAACCTTGCGACCCTGCAAAAGGAAACGAACCCGTCATGATTTTGCCTTGGCTGATCCTGATCCCCTTCATCGGCGGCTTCCTGTGCTGGCTGGGTGAGCGCTTCGGCGCCACCCTGCCACGCTGGATCGCGCTGCTGACCATGTCCCTGCTGCTAGGCATCGGCCTGTGGCTGTGGGCTCACGGCGATTACACCCTCGCCCCCGCGCCTGGCGCCGAACCGGCCTGGGCCCTGGAATACAAAGTCCAGTGGATCCAGCGCTTCGGCATCAGCATCCACCTGGCCCTCGATGGCCTGTCGCTGCTGATGGTCCTGCTTACCGGCCTGCTCGGTGTGCTGTCGGTCCTGTGCTCGTGGAAAGAAATCCAGCGTCATGTCGGCTTCTTCCACCTCAACCTGATGTGGATCCTGGGCGGCGTGGTCGGTGTGTTCCTGGCACTGGACCTGTTCCTGTTCTTCTTCTTCTGGGAAATGATGCTGGTGCCGATGTACTTCCTCATCGCGCTCTGGGGTCACAGCTCGGCAGATGGCAAGAAGACCCGGATCTACGCGGCGACCAAGTTCTTCATCTTCACCCAGGCCAGCGGCCTGATCATGCTGGTGGCGATCCTTGGCCTGGTCCTGGTCAACTACAACACCACCGGCGTGCTGACCTTCAACTACAGCGACCTGCTCAAGGCCCAGTTGCCTGCGGGCGTGGAATACCTGCTGATGCTGGGCTTCTTCATCGCCTTTGCGGTGAAGCTGCCGGTGGTGCCGTTCCACTCCTGGTTGCCTGACGCTCACGCCCAGGCGCCCACTGCAGGTTCCGTGGACCTGGCCGGTATCCTGCTGAAGACTGCGGCCTATGGCCTGCTGCGCTTCGCCCTGCCGCTGTTCCCGAACGCCTCGGCCGAGTTCGCGCCGATTGCCATGACCCTGGGCCTGATCGGCATCTTCTACGGTGCGTTCCTGGCTTTCGCGCAAACCGACATCAAGCGTCTGATCGCCTTCTCCAGCGTCTCGCACATGGGCTTCGTGCTGATCGGTATCTACTCCGGCAGCCAGCAGGCCCTGCAAGGCGCGGTAATCCAGATGCTGGCCCACGGCCTGTCGGCTGCGGCGCTGTTCATCCTGTCGGGCCAGCTGTACGAGCGCCTGCACACCCGTGACATGCGCCAGATGGGCGGCCTGTGGCACCGTATCGCCTACTTGCCCGCCATCAGCCTGTTCTTCGCCGCCGCCTCGCTGGGCCTGCCCGGCACCGGCAACTTCGTCGGCGAGTTCCTGATCCTGCTCGGCAGCTTCGTGCATGTACCGTGGATCACCGTGATCGCCACCACCGGCCTGGTATTTGGCTCGGTGTACTCGCTGATCATGATCCACCGCGCCTACTTCGGCCCGGCCAAGAGCGACACCGTACTGGCCGGCATGGACGGTCGCGAGCTGATCATGGTGCTGGGCCTGGCGGTCCTGCTGATCCTGCTGGGCGTGTATCCGCAGCCATTCCTCGACACCTCTGCCGCCACCATGAGTGGTGTGCAGCAGTGGCTCGGCTCCGCTTTCACTCAACTCGCTTCGGCCCGGTAAGAGCGCTATGGAATTCACCACTCAACACTTCATCGCATTGGCGCCGATGCTGATCACCACCATCACCACGGTGGTGGTGATGCTGGCGATCGCCTGGAAGCGCAACCACTCGCAAACCTTCCTGCTGTCCACCGTGGGCCTGAACCTGGCGCTGCTGTCGATCCTGCCGGTGCTGAAGGTGGCACCGTTGGCGGTCACCCCGCTGCTGACCATCGACAAGTTCGCCTGCCTGTACATGGCGATCATCCTGGTGGCCACGCTGGCTTGCGTCACCCTGGCCCACGCCTACCTGGGCGAAGGCTCCAAAGGCTTCCCGGGCAACCGTGAAGAGCTCTACCTGCTGCTGCTGATGTCGGCACTCGGTGGCCTGGTGTTGGTCAGCGCCAACCACCTGGCGGGGCTGTTCATCGGCCTGGAGCTGCTGTCGGTGCCGGTCTACGGCCTGGTGGCCTATGCGTTCTTCAACAAGCGCTCGCTGGAAGCCGGTATCAAGTACATGGTACTGTCGGCCGCCGGGTCAGCGTTCCTGCTGTTTGGCATGGCCCTGCTGTACGCCGACGCCGGCAGCCTGAGCTTCGACCAGATCGGCAAGGCCCTGGCGGCTACCAGCATGCCAAGCCTGGTGGCCCAACTGGGCCTGGGCATGATGCTGGTCGGCCTGGCCTTCAAGCTGTCGCTGGTACCTTTCCACCTGTGGACCCCGGACGTGTACGAAGGCGCCCCGGCGCCGGTTGCCGCGTTCCTGGCAACCGCCAGCAAGGTCGCGGTGTTCGCCGTGGTCGTGCGCCTGTTCATGCTCTCCCCTGCTGCCAGCAGCGGCGTGCTGAGCACCGTACTGGCGGTCATCGCCGTTGCCTCCATCCTGGTCGGTAACCTGCTGGCGCTGACCCAGAGCAACCTCAAGCGCCTGCTCGGTTATTCGTCCATCGCCCACTTCGGTTACCTGCTCATCGCCCTGATCGCAAGCAAGGGCCTGGCCCTGGAAGCCATGGGTGTGTACCTGGTTACCTACGTGATCACCAGCCTGGGCGCCTTCGGGGTCATCACCCTGATGTCCTCGCCCTATGGCGGCCGTGACGCCGATGCCCTTTACGAATACCGCGGCCTGTTCTGGCGCCGCCCGTACCTGACCGCAGTGCTGACCGTGATGATGCTGTCGCTGGCGGGCATCCCGTTGACCGCCGGTTTCATCGGCAAGTTCTACATCATCGCCACCGGTGTCGAGTCGCACCTGTGGTGGCTGGTTGGGGCGCTGGTGATCGGCAGCGCCATCGGCGTGTACTACTACCTGCGTGTCATGGTCACCCTGTACCTGGTCGAGCCGAACCTGCGTCGCCACGACGCACCGCTGAAGTGGGAGCAGCGCACCGGTGGCGTCATGCTGCTGGCCATCGCCATTCTTGCTTTCGTACTGGGTGTGTACCCGCAACCCCTGCTGGAAATGGTCCAGCAAGCCGGCCTGCAACTGATCGGCTGATTGCCCTGGCAATGAAAACACCCCGCTGATGCGGGGTGTTTTTTTATGTGCGCGTTTTAGGTCGCTGAGCATGCCAGCTCATTCACCAGGGCTACCCAGCCCTGCGCCCGGCAGGGCCGCCTTGCGCAAATCACCATTGGCTGAAGGCAGGTAGACTTCCGGGTTGGGCATGCCGCTGGGCGACAGTTCATGGGTCATTTCGAATTCGGCACGCACCGACCAGCCACAGGCCTCGGTTGTGCATTGCAAATAAGCGATGCGCAGGAAAATATGGCGACCTTCACTGGTGCGTATGCGCATCCGGCTGTGGCAGTGCGGGCAGACAAGCTTGTAAGTACTCACGGCAAATACCTGCAAGCACTGTTCAGGTTCAACTTCAGTGAGAATGCTCGCCGGAGTGTGTCAGTATTGGCCACAAAATCGGGACTATTCTTCAGGTTGGTGTTTCTCATTGCAGAAATGCTCCTTAAAACGCAGGGCTGTATTCATAACGAGTAGTTTAAGCCCATGGAATATCATTAAACCAGTCATGGATATTTGTTATGAGTACTCACGTACTGGCTGCGGTGCTCACGCGGCTCAAGCTTCTAACTGGCGCGCAGTCCGACGCCGAGCTTTCGCGCGCACTGTCGGTGAGCCCGCAGACGCTCAGCAGTTGGAAGGTGCGCGATAGCATTCCCTATTCCCTTTGCATCGAGATCGCCAGGCAACACGCCTGCTCGCTGGACTGGCTTCTGCTAGGCCATGGCGAGCAGGCCCCGGCAAGCCGAGGGTTGGGAGGTTGGGAAGCCGATGTGCTTGAGCGCCTGCGCACCTTGTCGCCCAGCGACCGCCAAGCCATCTTGCTGTTCATCGAAGACAAGCAGCGTATCCGGCAACTGGAACAGCAGTTGAGCGAGCTGACGGGCTAACCCCGTTTTCGCCAGCGCTGGATCAGTTCACGCGGGTCGAGGGTGTCGACCAGCACCATGACCTTCAGGCTCACCGGAATGACGATTACCGCTGCCACAAAACCGGCCATGCCACGTGACAGCAAAGGCACCGACTCCGAAATCAGCGGCTCGAACAAATGGCCCACGCCTACGGTGACGAACACCAGCAACAGTTTCTTGGCCAGTGTCAGGCGCTTGGCGGTGTTGGTGATCAACCGGTCGCGCGCAGCGCTGACCAGCAACGCCCCCAGCAGCGCGGCGAACAACACGTTGCCTTCCACCCCCAGCATCTGTGCCAAGGTTGAACCCAAGGGGTCGCAGAACCATTGTTCAGGCATGTTCAAGCCCTCGTCGCGATTTAGCCCGGCAAGGCGTGCAACCGAAGGTGTGCAGGATCGCGGCTTCGACAAAACGGGTGTAACACACGCGCAAGGCGCGCCCATGGTCATGCCCGGCCACGTCCTCGAGGCGTTGGTAGCCCCGCTCACGCAGCGCCGCTCGCCAGCGGGCGAACTCGCTTGCCGCGGCAATCACGGCACAGCGCGCGGCGAGCTCCAGCGCCGCATCACTGACTGGCTGCTGCAGCTTCAGGCGTTCATGCAACCTGCCCAAGTCCACCCGTGGCCAGAACGGGTCGTGGCTATCGGCAATGCGCGGTAGGCGATCGGTACTCATGTGTCACCTCCTCATTGCTCGGCCAGCATGCCGTAACGAATAGCCTTGATCACTGCAGCTACCCGGGTGGGCACATCGAATTTGCGCAGGATGTTGGACACGTGGAAATTCACGGTCGACTCCTTGCACGCCAGGATCTGCCCGATTTCCCAGGAACTCTTGCCATAGGCGCACCACAGCAGCACCTGCTGTTCACGTGGTGTCAGGCGCACCGGGGCGTCCGTCGGAGGGTGCTGCGAATGTCGAGCGTTGTCGGTCATGTTTGAACTCCACGGGTGAATGAGCACGGCACGCTTGCCGATCTGCGTTCACCTTACGAAGCCCGGGCAGCAGCCTCCATCGCCGCCGGTTGTAAAGAACTTTCGTACAAAAGCGTCTGACGAAAGCAGCGGGAAAATTAGTGCTTTTCTTCGTGCTCCCGGCGGCATTTCGCTCGTCTCAACGCCGTTGTCCATTCGCCTTTCGCCTGGAGTCGTACAATGCGTCGCGTTTTGCCCCTGTCATCCTGCCTGGGCCTGCTGGCTGCCATCGGCGCCACCCAGCCTGCCGTGGCGGCACCCTCGGTCGAGCTCGACCAGGTCCTGATCACCGACGAGGAGCAGACCGAACTGACGGCGGCAACCCAGCGGCTGCGCGAAATACCGGGCGCCAGCAACCTGGTGGACATGCAACGCGTCGGCCAAGGCCGGGTGGCCAGCAACCAGGACGTGCTGGCCTACCAGCCCGGTGTGTTCGCACAATCGGCAGGCAACGACGGGATCAAGTTGTCGATCCGCGGCTCAGGCCTCAATCGTGCCCCGGGGGCACATGGCTCTGGCGTGTACACGATGTTCGACGGGCTGCCATTGACCGGCCCGGGGGGCACCCCCTACGAGCTGTTCGAACCCTTGTGGCTAAGCCGCGCCGAGGTGTTGCGCGGCGCCAACGGCTTCGATCTGGGCGCGCTGGCACTGGGTGGCGCGATCAACTACGTCACCCACACCGGCTATGACGCTGCACCGCTGCAGGTACGCTACGAGGTGGGCAGCCGCGGCTACCAGCATCGGCATATCAGTTCGGGCCAGGTGCTGGGCAACCTCGACTACTACGTCGCATTGACCGATGCCGAATACGACGGTTACCAGGCTCACAGCAGCGGCAGTGCCAAGGGCGTGGCTGCCAATGTCGGCTACCGCTTCAACCCCAACCTCGAAACGCGCTTCTATTTGCGCTACCGGGAAACCGAGAACGAACTGGCCGGGCGCCTGACCAAGGACCAGATCAAACACCACCCCCGGGCGGCCAACCCGGCCTACCTGGCCCGTGACGATAGCCGCCCGCAACCGGGGAGCACCTGGGTAGGCAACAAGACTACCTTCTACATCGACGATGACGCGCGGGTGGAAGCCGGCCTGGTTTACCACGACTACCCCATGGACCTGCGCGAAGGGCCGATGCGCTTGAAGGTGGCCTATACCGACGTCAGCGGCACGCTCAACTATTCGCGCCGCGCCAGCCTGTACGGCCACGAGAGCAAGACCACCCTCGGCTGGCGCACCACCAAACACCTGCCAAACAGCGGCGCGTCGCAGTTCGCCCGCACTGGCGACGTGTTCGGTGCAAGAACGCGGGACTTCACGTACCAGGGCTCCGATACCGTGCTGCATGCCGGCAATGACCTGGAACTGGTGCCCAACCTGTGGCTGACCACCGGCCTGGCGATGATCTACACCCGGCGTGAAAGCGACGTCACCTACCCTGCCGAGGGCGGCAAAGTGAGCATGCATGACTGGGATTACGCCCCCCGTGTGGGCTTGCGCTACGACCTCCGGCCGGACCTGCAGGTGTATGGCAACCTCAGCCGTTCGGTCGAGCCGCCACACCCCTGGTCGCTGATCTGGAGCGCACCGAGTACTGGCGGCAAACAGATCCAGCCGATCGAAATGCAGAACCAGACTGCAACTACCCTGGAGCTGGGCGCACGTGGCGATTCGGCCATCGGCCGCTGGGACCTGGCCTGGTACTATGCACAGGTGCGCCACGAACTGCTCGCCGTGGAAGTGGTGCCGAACTTCACATCCGAGTTCAATGCCAGCGCCACGGTGCACCAAGGTGTGGAAGCCGGCCTTGTCAGTACGTTGTGGGAACGCTCAGGCACGGGCAAATTGAGCCTGCGCCAGGCCTATACATTCAGTGACTTCCACTACCGCGATGACGAGGCGTTCGGTGACAATCGCATGCCCGGCATCCCCATGCACTATTACCAGGCCGAGCTGCGCTACGACTGGCCAAGCGGTTTCCATGCCGGGGTGAATACCCAGCTGGCGTCCAAGGTGCAGGTGGACTATGCCAACAGCTACCACGCTGATGAATATGCCCTGCTCGGCGCGCGCATCGGTTGGGATTCACCCCGCCAGGACTGGCAGACCTGGCTGGACCTGCGCAACCTCACCAACCAGCGTTATGCAGCGACGGTGACGCCCGCCTACAACGATGCCGGTAATGACAATGCGCGCTCCACACCGGGCGAAGGCTTCAGCGTATACGCCGGGGTTTCCTACAGCTTCCGCTGACGCATGAGTGCCCCTTGCAGCAGCGGGCCAGGCCACTGCGGCAAGGGGCATCGCAATAGTGGGTTGGCGGTTCAGACCGACCGGTTCAGCTTCACCCATGAAGCAAACTTGTCGATAAAGGCTTGCAGGAATGGCCGGGTCTTGTCGTTGAGCTTGCCCGACTCTTCGAACAGGTTGGCGGCACCGCCAATGTAGGCTTCGGGCATCTGCATGCACGGCATGTCCAGGAATACCAGCGCCTGGCGCACGGCATGATTGGCACCAAAGCCGCCGATAGCCCCTGGCGAAACGCTTACCACTGCGGTGGGCTTGCCGCTCCAGGCACTTTGCCCGTAAGGCCGCGAGCCAACGTCAATGGCGTTCTTCAGGCAGCCGGGGACCGAGCGGTTGTATTCAGGGGTGACGAACAGCACGGCATCGCTGCGGCGGATCTCCTCGCGAAACCGTGTCCAGGACTGAGGAGCGCCTTCGGCCTCGACATCCTCGTTGTACAGCGGCAGATCGCCAATTTCGACGATTTTCAGGGCTAGACTGGACGACGCCAGCTCCGCAAGCGCGCGGGCGACCTTACGGTTGTAGGACTCCTTGCGCAAGCTACCGACGACAACCGCAACCGAATACACCTGGCTCATGGCAATTTCCTACCTATACGGGTTAAAGGACGTTGTAGTTATAGATGACCGTTTCTCGCCGCTTTGGTTTTTTTTCATCGACGCGAAAACTTCCAGCCCTCCTGCACGGTCTATGACTACAGACATTTCCTACGTATTTCAGAGGTTTCCACCCAAATGGCAGCAGTAATGGTCGGCCAATTCCACGCCCGTGACGCCGAAGGCCGCATCTACCCCGTGCACGAGTTTCAGGAGTCGACCCTGCAACTTGACGGCAGCACACTGGGCGCCCCCATCACCACCTACCGCCTGGCCATCGGCGACAAGGTCAATTACCTGGGCGAAAACCGCTTCGAACTGGCCCGCAGCGGTGTCGAGCTCATCCGCATTCCGTGAAGCAAGCCGTGGCGCATGGCCGGTGATGGATAACCGGCAGCAGCAAGACAGATCGCCACAATCAGCCGGCAGCTGATTCGGTCAGCACCTGCCACATCGAAGGCCCGCCTGCCGATTTGGCTATGGCTGCCAACCGCTCGGCATGCGCTTCCAGCTCTTCGGCATTGGCCATGATCACGCGCCCCGGCGCTCGCCCGGTGATCCGGCGGATTTCGCTGCCGCCGCCAGCCTGCCCGTCACCCTCGGCATCCGCCCCATGGCCGGCCAGCGACAGGCTGGTCTGGCCACCGGTCATCGCCAGGTAGACGTCGGCCAGCAGTTCCGAGTCGAGCAGTGCGCCGTGCAGCTCACGGCCCGAGTTGTCGATATCGTAGCGTTTGCACAGGGCATCGAGGCTGTTGCGCTGCCCCGGGTGGCGCGAACGCGCCAGCAGCAAGGTATCGAGAATGGTGCAGTACTGCGAAACGTCCGCGCGATCCTGCTGGCCCAGCAAGGCGAATTCGTTGTTGATGAAGCCTACGTCGAACGCCGCGTTATGGATGACCAGGGTAGCGCCCTGGATGAACTCGAAGAATTCATCGGCCACATCGGCAAAGCGCGGCTTGCCGACCAGAAACGCATCAGTGATGCCGTGGACGTTGATCGCCCCCTCGTCACTCTCGCGGTCCGGCTGCAGGTAGACATGGAAATGCCGCCCGGTCAGCCGCCGGCCGATCACCTCGACACAGCCGATTTCGATGATCCGGTGACCTTCGCCAACCGGCATACCCGTGGTCTCGGTATCGAGAATCACGTACCGTTTATCTTGCTGCTGCTCCACGCCGGGCGCTCCAACTTGCATCAGTTACAAAGCGGCGATTGTACCCCAGCTCAACGCTGGGCGCGCACCTCATCGACCCCACGGTTGGCCAACTGGTCGGCCCGTTCGTTGCCGGGGTGGCCGATGTGCCCGCGCACCCACTTCCAGGTGACCTTGTGGCGGTTGACCTGCTCATCGAGCAGTTGCCACAGGTCGGCATTTTTAACCGGCTCCTTGGCCGCGGTTTTCCAGCCGCGCTTCTTCCAGTTGACCATCCACTCGTTGATGCCTTTCATCACATACTGCGAGTCGGTGGTCAGCACGACTTCGCATTCACGCTTGAGCGACATCAGCCCCTGGATCGCCGCCATCAGCTCCATGCGGTTGTTGGTGGTTTCACGTTCGCCGCCCCACAGTTCCTTCTCGACGCCCTTGTAGATCATCAGCACCCCCCAGCCACCCGGGCCAGGGTTGCCCTTGCAGGCACCATCGGTAAACATTTCGACGCTATCGCTCATGTACCACTCTTGAATTCAGTGCTTGTCAGTTTCAGGGTTGGCTGCCGTGCGGTTGACCTTGGCCAGCGGCAGCGGCAGCAGCTTGCCCATGGGTTCGCGGCGCTGCTGACGCAATGGCCGCAGCCCGACCACCATCTTGCGCGCCACCAGCAGGTATACCCCACCACCGGAGCCTTGCCAGCCGCCGGCCAGCCGCTCCCAGCCTTGCAGGCGCTGCTGCCAGGCGGGTGAGGCAAGCGGCGGACGATAGCACCCGAAGCGGCGTTTCTCCAGCGCGAAGCCCAGCAGGTTGAGCCAGTCGCCAACCCGCGACGGCGAGATGCAGCGCGCCTTGCGCAAGGCGCCATGGCTGAAGAAATGACGCATGCCCCAACTGCTCCACGGGTTGATGCCCACGATCAGCAAGTGCCCACCCGGGCGCACGGCACTGGCTGCCTCGCGCAGCAGGCCATGCGGCGACAGGCAGAAGTCCAGGCCATGCTGCAGCACCACCACGTCGGCAGCATGCTCGCTGAGCGGCCAGGCCTGTTCCTCGCAGACAATTTCAACCCCCGGCAACGGCGCACCCAGGCGCACATTGCGCTGCACCTGGGGCGCCTTGGGCGGTGCTTCGGCGCAGGGCCCGTAATGCACCAGGTAACCGCCAAAAAAGCGCCCCAGCTCTTCTTCCAGCAGTTGGTCTTCTTCCTTGAGCATCAGTTGGCCGAGTGGGCCATTGAACCACTCACGGGCCAGGCTGATCAGCTCGACCCAGTCCGGATCGGCCTGGGCAAAGGCTTGGTCGGTCATTGCGATCTCCCTCGAAGGTTCTCCCACCGCGCCATCGCGGCTAAGATGCCTTCATGTGCCACGCTAGGTGAATCGGATCCGCACCATGATACAGATCGATGCTCTTCCCGCTTTCTCCGACAACTACATCTGGTTGTTACAGGATACTGCCAAACGCCGTTGTGCGGTGGTCGACCCCGGCGACGCCGGCCCGGTGGAGCGTTGGCTGGCCGCCAATCCCGGCTGGGCGCTGAGCGACATCCTCATTACCCACCACCACAACGACCACGTCGGCGGCGTGGCACGGCTCAAGCAACTGACCGGCGCACGGGTCTGTGGCCCGGCCAACGAACAGATTCCCTGCCGTGACCTGGCGCTGGACGAGGGCGCCGAGGTTAAAGTGCTGGGCGTGGTGTTCCAGGTGCTGGCGGTGCCCGGCCACACCCTGGGCCATATCGCTTTCTTCAGTGAGCAGCCGGCAACCCCGCTCCTGTTCAGCGGCGATACCCTGTTCGCGGCCGGTTGCGGGCGCATGTTCGAGGGCACTCCCGAGCAGATGCAACCCGCCCTGGCCCGCCTGGCGGCTCTGCCCGCGCACACGCAGGTGTACTGCGCCCATGAATACACGCTTGCCAACCTGCGCTTCGCCAGGGCCGTCGAGCCTGACAACCCGCATGTGCAGCAGCGCTTCGACGAGGTGACCCGGTTGCGCGCCGAGAAGCGCATCACCTTGCCGTCAACGATTGGCCTGGAGCGCCTGACCAACCCTTTTTTGCGCACCTCTGAAACATTAGTTAAACAAAAAGCAGACGAATGGAAGGGACATTCAAACGCTACGCATGTCGCTGTTTTTGCTGCCTTGAGGTCTTGGAAAGACACCTTCTGATAACCGCAAGATATATCGCAATGTGTGTTCAACGGTTGACCCGGCCCGGAGCGGTTTCTAGAATCGCCGAAATTTTTTGCCCGGATACCTGTCTCAGCCGATGTCTTCCCGTAGCCGCAGAACCTCTCATTCAGTCGCCCTGACGCGCCTGGCCCAAATCAGTGCGCTGGCTCTGGCCGCCACTCTGGTGGGTTGCCAGAGCACCCGTCAGCTCGACGAATCCGATAGCGTTCGCGCGCACAACTACCAGGCGCGGATCAAGCACAAGCCCGCGCCGCTGCTGGTCAAGCCGGCCGAGCAGGCGCCACAGGACGTGTGGGAGCGCATGCGCCAGGGCTTTGCCCTGCAGGACAGCATCGACGTCAACCCGCGCATCGAGCAGCAGCGCCTGTGGTTCGCCAGCAACCCCACCTTCATCGAAAGCGCCGGCGAGCGCGGCAGCCTGTACCTGCACTACATCGTCGAGCGTCTCGAGGAGCGTGACATGCCCCTGGAGCTGGCGCTGCTGCCAGCCATCGAAAGCGCCTACAACCCGATGGCGTATTCGCGGGCCAGCGCCGCAGGCATGTGGCAGTTCATGCCGGCAACCGGTCGCCACTTCAACCTGCGGCAGACCAATTTCTATGACGGCCGCCGCGACATCACCGCCTCGACCAATGCTGCGCTGGACTACCTGACCCGCCTGCATGACATGTTCAACGGCGACTGGCTGCTGGCCCTGGCCGCCTACAACGCCGGCGAAGGCACGGTCAGCCGCGCCATCGAGCGCAACGAGAAGCTTGGCCTGCCGACCGACTACTGGAACCTGCCACTGCCGCAGGAAACCCGTGACTACGTACCCAAGTTGCTGGCGCTGTCGCAGGTGGTGTCCACGCCTGAAGCCTATGGCGTCAATCTCACCCCGATCGCCAACGAACCGTACTTCGAAGCAGTGGCGATCAACGAACGCTTGGACCTGACCCGGGTCGCCGCCTTCGCCAACATCGACGAGGACGAGCTGATCCAGCTCAACCCTGCGTTCAAGAAACGCATGACCGTCGATGGCCCGAAACAGCTGCTGGTGCCGACCGCCAAAGCACAGCTGCTCAGTGCCAGCCTGTCCAACCTCAACCCCGAGCAACTGGTCAGCCTGCAACCGCCAAAAGCCGCATTCGCCCGCGCCGTGGCAGAAGCCAAGGCACCGATGGCCACACGTAGCTACCGGGTCAAGCGGGGTGACAACCTCGGTGCCATCGCCAAGGCCAACCGCGTTTCGGTCAAGGACATCAAGCGCTGGAACCGTCTGTCTGGCAACAACCTGCGTGCCGGCCAGGTACTGGCGCTGCGCGGTGGCAATGCACCAAGCGCTGCTGGCAACCGGGTAGCCGCCTCTGCAAAGCGCTCCACCCAGTACAAGGTTCGCAAAGGTGATTCGCTGTACCTGGTGGCCAAGCGCTTCAACGTGGAAATGAAGCACCTCAAGCGCTGGAACCCGCGCAGTGGTCATGCCCTCAAGCCCGGGCAGACCCTGACCGTCTACGTCGGGCATTGAAAGTCGCAAGCTGCAAGCAGCAAGAAAAAAGCAATTCGCGTACATCGCCGCTTTTTCTTGCAGCTTGAAGCTTGAAGCTTGCCGCTCTCTTTTCCCCGGGCATTGAAAGCCTCAAGCTGAAAGCTACAAGCAGCAAGAAAAAAAGCAATTCGCGTACACCGCCGCTTTTTCTTGCAGCTTGAAGCTTGAAGCTTGCCGCTCTCTTTTCCCCGGGCATTGAAAGCCTCAAGCTGAAAGCTACAAGCAGCAAGAAAAAAGCAATTCGCGTACACCGCCGCTTTTTCTTGCAGCTTGAAGCTTGAAGCTTGCCGCTCTCTTTTCCCCGGGCACCGAAAGCCTCAAGCTGAAAGCTACAAGCAGCAAGAAAAAAGCAATTCGCGTACACCGCCGCTTTTTCTTGCAGCTTGCAGCTTGCAGCTTGAAGCTTGAAGCTTGAAGCTTGAAGCTTGAAGCTTGCCGCTCTCTTTTTCCCACCCCCCCAAGCTGTTACTGTACGCCGACAAAAGCCCAACGCCTCTGGATCGGATGCCGACTTGATACGTCCCCTCCTGCTGTCAATCAGCCTGGCCTTGAGCTTTCCCGCAGTCGCGATGGTGAGCGAAAGCCACGGATACGCGCAGTTCGGCACGCTCAAGTACCCAGCCACGTTCACCCACTTCGACTGGGTCAACCCGCAAGCGCCCAAAGGCGGTACATTGCGGGCGATGGCCTTTGGCACCTTCGACACCCTCAACCCCTATACCTTCAAGGGGTCGAGCCCGGTTACCACGCCCAACTTCCAGCAGTACGGCATCAGCGAGCTCAACGAGCCGCTGATGATCGGTACCGGCCAATACGACCCGTCCGGCGACGAGCCCACCTCCAGCTACGGCCTGATTGCCCGCTCGGTGGAATACAGCGAGGACCGTAGCTGGGTGGTGTTCAACCTGCGCCCGGAAGCCCGCTGGCATGACGGCAAGCCGATCACCTCGGCAGACGTGGCCTTCTCCTACCGCACGTTGCTCAAGGACGGCCACCCGATCTACCGCACCAACCTCCAGGAGGTGCAGCGGGTCGACATCCTCGGCCCGCTGCGCATCCGCTTCGTGTTCAAGCGCGCTGGCAACCCATTGCTAATCCTGCGCCTGGGCGAGATGCCAGTGCTGCCCAAGCACTACTGGCAGCACCGTGACTTCAAGGCCACTACCTTCGAGCCGCCATTGGGCAGTGGCCCGTACCGCATCACCGAGGTGCAGCCAGGGCGCCGGCTGGTGTTCGAGCGCGTCAAGCGTTACTGGGGCAAGGACCTGGCCGTCAACCGAGGCAAGTACAACTTCGATCGCGTGGAGTACGAATTCTACCGTGATGCCACGGTGGCCTTTGAAGCGTTCAAAGCCGGTGAATTCGACATCTATATCGAACACCAGGCGAAAAACTGGGCCAACGGCTACAACTTCCCGGCCGTGCGCCGTGGCGAGGTGATCAAGGCGCAGATCCCGCACCGCATCCCCACGCAAACCCAGGGCCTGTTCATGAACAGCCGCCGGGCGACCTTCAGCGACCCGCGGGTACGCCAGGCACTGGGGCTGATGCTCGACTTCGAGTGGACCAACCGCGCACTGTTCAGCAACGCCTACCGGCGCTCGACCAGCTACTACCCCAACAGTGAGTTCGCCGCCAGCGGTGTGCCCACCGGCAAGGAATGGCTGCTGCTGGCGCCATTGCGTGACCAGTTACCCGCCAAACTGTTCAGCGAACCGTACCAGGTCAGCCACACCGCCGGCCGTGGCGTCAGCCGCGAAACCTTGCGCCAGGCACTGGCCCTGCTCGCCGAGGCGGGGTGGAAGCTGAACGGCCAGCGCCTGGTCGACAGCAAAGGCCAGCAGTTGCGCATGGAGCTGTTGCTGGTAAACCCCAACCTTGAACGCATCCTGCAACCTTATGTCGAAAATCTGTCCAGCATCGGTATCGATGCGCGCTTGCGCACCGTGGACCGTGCCCAGTACAAACAACGCCTGGACCAGTTCGATTTCGACATGATTCTGATGACCCTCAATCAGACCCTGAGCCCCGGCCTGGAACAGTGGTTGTACTTCCATTCGAGCCAGGCCGGCACCAAGGGCAGCAAGAACTATGCGGGGGTCAAGGACCCAGTGGTCGACCACCTGCTCGATACCCTGTTGGCCGCACGCACCCGCGACGACCAGGTGGCTGCCGCCCGCGCCCTGGACCGTGTCCTCTCATGGCAGTACTACATGATCCCCAATTGGTACCTGGACAACCATCGCCTGGCCTACCGCAACCGGTTCGCCTTCGTCACCACACCGCCCTATACCCTTGGGCTGAACAGCTGGTGGATAAAGACTTCGGAGAAAGCCCAATGATGCCAACGCACCGCCTGCGCCGGCTGGCTGGCAGCCTGTTGCTCGCCTGCCTGAGCCTTCCCGCCCTGGCCGCACCGCAACATGCGCTCACCCTGTACGACGAGCCGCCCAAATACCCTGCCGACTTCAAGCACTTCGACTACGTGAACCCCGAGGCGCCCAAGGGTGGCACCTTCCGCCAGTCCAGTTTCGGCGGGTTCGACAGCCTCAACCCGTTCATCAACAAGGGCGTGCCGGCCGAAAACATCAGCATCATCTACGACACCCTGATGCGCCAGAGCCAGGACGAACCCTTCACCGAATATGGTCTGGTCGCCGGCAAGATCGAGAAAGCCCCGGACAACAGCTGGGTGCGCTTCTACCTGCGCCCGGAGGCACGTTTCCACGATGGCCACCCCATGCGTGCCGACGACGTGGTGTTTACCTTCAACGCCCTGATCAAGGATGGTGCGCCGCTGTATCGCCAGTACTACGCCGACGTCGCCGAGGTGGTCGCCGAAGACCCGTTGAAAGTGCTGTTCAAGTTCAAGCACCAGAACAACCGTGAGCTGCCGCTGATCCTCGGCCAGTTGCCGGTGCTGCCCAAGCACTGGTACGAAAACCGCGACTTCAACCGCGGCAACCTGGAAATTCCACTGGGCAGCGGCCCGTACAAGGTGGCCGAGGTCAAGGCCGGGCGCTCGGTGCGCTACGAGCGGGTCAAGGACTACTGGGCCAAGGACCTGCCGATCAACCGCGGGTTCTACAACTTTGATGTCATGACCTTCGACTCCTACCGAGACACTACCGTAGCCCTGCAAGCGCTCAAGGCCGGGGCGTTCGACTATGGCCTGGAAGTCAGCGCGAAAAACTGGGCCACCGCCTACGACGTGCCCGCCGTGCGCGAGGGCCGGCTGATCAAGGAAGAGCTGCCCAACGGCAACCCCACTGGCATGCAGGGCTTCATTTTCAACATCCGCCGGCCGGTATTCCAGGATGTGCGCGTACGCCACGCCTTGAGCCTGCTGCTGGACTACGAATGGACCAACAAGCAACTGTTCAACGGTGCCTACACCCGTACCGGCAGTTACTTCGAAAACTCGGAAATGGCCGCCCGTGGCTTGCCCAGCGCCAGCGAACTGAAGATCCTTGAGCCGCTGCGCGGCAAAGTACCCGACCAAGTGTTCACCGAGGCCTTCCACAACCCGGTCAGCGACGGCAGCGGCATGATCCGCGAGCAGCAGCGCCAGGCCTACAAGCTGCTGCAGGAGGCCGGCTGGAAGATCGTCGACGACAAGATGGTCGATGCCCAGGGCAAGCCGGTAAGCATCGAGTTCCTGCTGGCGCAGACCGAGTTCGAACGCATCCTGCTGCCGTTCAAGCGCAACCTGGCTGACCTGGGTATCGAGCTGAACATCCGCCGGGTCGATGTTTCGCAGTACATCACCCGCCTGCGCTCGCGCGATTTCGACATGATCGTCGGCGGCTATCCGCAGTCCAACTCGCCCGGCAACGAGCAGCGCGAATTCTGGTCCAGTGCCGCCGCCGACAACCCCGGCAGCCGCAACTTCATTGGCCTGCGCGACCCGGCCATCGACCAACTGGTCGACCAGCTGATCAATGCCGACTCGCGTCAGAGCCTGATCGACCATTGCCGCGCCCTCGACCGGGTATTGCTGTGGGGCTACTACGTGATTCCCAACTGGCACATCAAGACCTGGCGGGTAGCCTACTGGAACCACATCGGGCACCCGAAAGTGTCGCCCAAGTACGACATCGGCATCGACACCTGGTGGATCAAGCCCGGGGTAAGCCCGGCCGTCAGCGCAACCCCTGCGGACGAGGCCAACTGAGATGCTGGCATACATCCTGCGCCGCCTGCTGCTGATCATCCCGACCCTGTTCGGCATCCTCATCATCAACTTCATCATCGTCCAGGCTGCCCCCGGTGGCCCGGTCGAACAGATGATCGCCAAGCTCGAAGGCTTCGAGGGCGCCACCAGCCGCATCGCCGGCGGCGGCGCCGAGGTGTCCGTGGCGGGCTCCAACTACCGTGGAGCCCAAGGCCTGGACCCGGCGCTGATCGCCGAAATCGAGCGCATGTACGGGTTCGACAAATCGCCGCCCGAGCGCCTGTGGATCATGATCAAGAACTACGCCCGACTGGACTTCGGCGACAGCTTCTTCCGCGATGCCAAGGTCATCGACCTGATCATCGAAAAGATGCCGGTGTCGATCTCGCTGGGGCTGTGGAGCACCCTGATCATGTACCTGGTGTCGATCCCGCTGGGCATCGCCAAGGCGGTACGCCATGGTAGCCACTTCGACGTGTGGACCAGCTCGGCGATCATCGTCGGCTATGCGATCCCCGCCTTCCTGTTCGCCATCCTGCTGATCGTGCTGTTCGCCGGCGGCAGCTACTTCGACTGGTTCCCGCTGCGCGGCCTCACCTCCAACAACTTCGACGAGCTGAGCACCACCGGCAAGGTGCTGGACTACTTCTGGCACCTGGTGCTGCCGATCACCGCGCTGGTCATCGGCAACTTCGCCACCATGACCTTGTTGACCAAGAACAGCTTCCTCGACGAAATCAACAAACAATACGTGGTGACCGCCAAGGCCAAAGGCCTGAGCCGGCCACGGGTGCTGTATGGCCATGTGTTCCGCAACGCCATGCTGCTGGTGATTGCCGGCTTCCCTTCGGCGTTCATCGGTATCTTCTTCACCGGCTCCCTGCTGATCGAGGTGATCTTCAGCCTCGACGGCCTGGGCCTGATGAGCTTCGAGGCGGCCATCAACCGCGACTACCCGGTGGTCTTCGGCACCCTGTTCATCTTCACCCTGCTGGGGCTGGTGGTGAAACTGATCGGCGACCTGACCTACACCCTGGTCGATCCACGCATCGACTTTGCCAGCCGGGAGCACTGACATGGCCTTGTCCCCCCTCAACCGACGACGCTTCGAGCGCTTCAAGGCCAACCGCCGTGGCTGGTGGTCGCTGTGGCTGTTCCTGAGCCTGTTCGGCCTCAGCCTAGGTGCCGAACTGATCGCCAACGACAAACCGATTGCCGTGCGCTACGACGGCCAGTGGTACTTCCCCGCCTTCAAGCGCTACCCGGAAACCACGTTCGGCGGCGAATTCCCGCTGGAAGCCAACTACAAGAGCCCCTACATCCGCGAGCTACTGGCCAAGAAAGACAGCTTCGTGCTGTGGGCGCCGATCCCGTTCAGCTACCAGAGCATCAACTACGACCTGCGCGTTCCGGCCCCGGCACCGCCCTCGGCGGACAACTGGCTAGGCACCGACGACCAAGGCCGCGATGTGCTGGCGCGGGTGATCTACGGCTTCCGCATATCGGTGCTGTTCGCCCTGACCCTGACCGTGGCCAGCTCCATCATCGGCGTCCTCGCCGGCGCCTTGCAGGGCTTTTATGGCGGTTGGGTCGACCTGGCCGGGCAACGCTTTCTGGAAATCTGGTCGGGGCTGCCGGTGCTGTACCTGCTGATCATTCTTGCCAGCTTCGTGCAGCCGAACTTCTGGTGGCTGCTGGGCATCATGCTGTTGTTTTCCTGGATGAGCCTGGTCGACGTGGTACGCGCCGAGTTCCTGCGCGGCCGCAACCTGGAGTACGTGCGTGCCGCCCGAGCCCTGGGCATGCGCAATGGCGCAATCATGTACCGGCACATCCTGCCCAACGCCATGATCTCGACCATGACCTTCATGCCGTTCATTCTCACCGGCGCCATCGGTACCCTCACGGCCCTGGACTTCCTCGGCTTCGGCCTGCCCGCCGGTTCGCCCTCGCTGGGCGAGCTGGTGGCCCAGGGCAAGTCCAACCTGCAGGCACCCTGGCTGGGCATCAGCGCCTTTGCGGTGCTGGCGCTGATGCTGAGCCTGCTGGTATTCATCGGCGAATCCGCCCGCGACGCCTTCGACCCGAGGAAGTGACATGAGTGAACAGAACCTGATCGAAGTGCGCGACCTGGTCGTCGAGTTTGTAACCGGCGACCAAGTCAACCGGGTGGTCGATGGCATCAGTTTCGACATCCGCAAAGGCGAGACGCTGGCGCTGGTCGGTGAAAGCGGCTCGGGCAAGTCGGTGACAGCGCACTCGATCCTGCGCCTGCTGCCCTACCCCTTGGCCCAGCACCCCCGCGGCAGCATCCACCATGAAGGCAAGGACTTGCTGCAGCAGAACGAAAAAACCCTGCAGCGCATTCGCGGCAACCGCATTGCGATGATCTTCCAGGAGCCGATGACGTCGCTGAACCCGCTGCACTGCATCGAAAAGCAGATCAACGAAATCCTTCTGCTGCACAAGGGCCTGACCGGCAAGCAAGCCACTGCGCGCACCCTGGAGCTGCTGGAAATGGTCGGCATCCCGGAGCCACGCAAACGCCTCAAGGCCCTGCCCCACGAGCTGTCCGGCGGGCAACGCCAGCGGGTGATGATCGCCATGGCCTTGGCCAACGAGCCGGAACTGCTGATTGCCGACGAACCGACCACGGCGCTGGATGTGACCGTGCAGCTGAAAATTCTCGACCTGCTCAAGGAACTGCAGGCACGCCTGGGCATGGCGCTGCTGCTGATCAGCCATGACCTGAACCTGGTGCGGCGCATTGCCCACCGCGTGTGCGTGATGCAGCGCGGGCAGATTGTCGAGCAGGCTGACTGCGCGACCCTGTTCAGCGCGCCGCAACACCCCTACACGCAGATGCTGATCAATGCCGAGCCCAGCGGGCTGCCGGCGCATAACCCGGTAGGCGCGCCGCTGCTGCAAGTCGATGAGCTCAAGGTCTGGTTCCCGATCAAGAAGGGCCTGCTGCGGCGTACCGTCGACCATGTCAAGGCAGTGAACGGGGTCAACTTCAGTTTGCCGCAGGGGCAAACGCTGGGCATCGTCGGGGAGTCCGGGTCGGGCAAGTCGACATTGGGCCTGGCGATCCTGCGGCTGATTGCCAGCCAGGGGGGTATCCGCTTCCATGGGCAAGACCTGCAGGGGATGAACCAGAAAGCCGTGCGCCCGTTACGGCGCGAGATGCAGGTGGTCTTCCAGGACCCCTTCGGCAGCCTCAGCCCGCGCATGTGCGTGGCAGACATCGTTGGGGAAGGCTTGCGCATTCACGGTATCGGCAATGCCCAGGAGCAGGAAGCGGCCATCATTGCGGCGCTGGAGGAGGTTGGGCTCGACCCGGGTACCCGGCACCGCTATCCGCATGAGTTTTCGGGTGGGCAGCGCCAGCGCATTGCCATCGCCCGGGCACTGGTGCTCAAGCCGGCGCTGATTCTACTGGATGAGCCAACCTCGGCGCTGGACCGCACGGTGCAGCGCCAGGTGGTGGAGTTGCTGCGTAATCTGCAGCAAAAATACAACCTCACTTACCTGTTCATCAGCCATGACCTGGCGGTGGTCAGGGCACTGAGCCATCAGTTGATGGTGATCAAGCATGGGCAGGTGGTTGAACAAGGGGATGCCCAGGCAATCTTCCATGCACCGCAGCATCCGTATACCCGGCAGCTATTGGAGGCGGCGTTTCTGGAGGTGGAGCCTTCGTGAAGCCGCCCTGGGGTGATGCGAGCCTGGGCGGCGAGTTGCCCGCTGCCTGGCTACAGGTCTTCGCTCACCCGCCCAACGGCCGCCACCACTTGCCTGGCACCGGTCTGAATACCGCCTATGGCCGTACTCGCCTGGGTAACAAAATCCACCGCGTTGGCCGCTTCCTGGCGGCTGCGCTCAACCTCGCTGACCGCCTGGTTAGCCAGCAGGTGATTGTGCGCGACCACCGCATCGATCTCGGCCGTGGCGGTGCTGGTGCGCCCGGCCAGCTTGCGCACTTCATCGGCCACCACGGCGAAGCCGCGCCCCTGGTCGCCGGCGCGCGCAGCTTCGATCGCGGCATTCAGGGCCAGCAGGTTGGTCTGCGACGCAATGGCCCCAATGGTCTGCACGATCGTACTGATGACCGTCGACTGTTGACCCAGGGCAGCGATGGTATCGCCGGCGCAGTGTAATTGGCTCGCCACGTTTTGCATGGCCTGCTGCATGCCCTGCATCACCGTGACACCATCGCTGGCGCTGGCGTCCGTGCGCCGGGAAATGTCCAGCGCCATGTTGGCCGCCTGCCTTACCGCCTGTTCACGCTCGACCTGGGCGGTCACGACCGTGGCGAACTTGACCACTTTCACCAGCTTGCCGCTGGCATCATGGACCGGGTTGTAGCTGGCCTCCAGCCAGATCTCGCGCCCTTGGCTGTCAATACGCCGGAATCGCCCGGTCACGTACCGGCCAGCATTGAGCGTGCGCCAAAACGCCGTATATTCGGCACTGGCGGTTTCCTTGGCATCACAGAAGATTCGATGATGTTGGCCGACCAGCTGCTCCAGGCGGTAGCCCATGGCGGCGAGAAACATCGGGTTGGCAGCCTGCACCCTGCCGTCCAGGCCGAACTGGATCATCGCCGTGGAACGCAGCAAGGCCTCGAGCAACGCCTGGCTTTCCAGCCCAGGCGCGGCCAGCCACTGTTGCAGGGGCATGCCCACGACATCGCCCGGCGCGGCGCCGAGTGCCTGGGCAAAACCCGCGGTGCACTCCGCGATACGGTTCTGCGCGTCCAGGCGCAGCATGGGACCCTGCTCGAGTTCGGCCAGGCGCTGACGCAGTTGCACGAGCTCGGCCTGTTGCGCTGCCAGTGCAGTTTTGAGGTGGCGATTAAACATCAATAAGACCTGCGATGTTATGCATCATGAATGGAAATCAGGCGACAGACACTTTCTGTTGAGTGTCGTGAAACCACGCCTTGAAAACGGCTACAGGCATCGGTCTGGCGATGAAATAGCCCTGCGCTTCAACGCAGCCCCAGGCACAGGCCTGGACCAGCTGTTCGGCGGTCTCGATCCCCTCGGCGGCCACCTGATAGCCCAGTTCGTTGGCCAGCCCTGCCACCGACTGGACCAACAATGCTTCACGCGTGCCCGAAGCGGCGCGGTGTACCAGCGACCTGTCGAGCTTGACGATGCTGGCGGGGATTTGCGTCAGGTAAACCCAGTTGCTGTAGCCCGTGCCGAAGTCATCGATGGCAATGACGATGCCTGCCTGGTGCGCGCGCAGCAGTTGCTGCAGCACTTCTTCGGGCTGTTCGATCAAGACACTCTCGGTGAACTCGAGCTGTACCCGCTGCGGCTCGATGGCCTGGGCCTGCAAGCTGTGCAGCAGTGCATCCATGAACCCTGCGCTTTCCAGGTCGCGCGCGGTGACGTTGAAGCTGAGACTGAAATCCAGGTCCCGGGTACAGGCCAGCACGCGCAAGGCTGCGCGCATCACCCAAAGGCTGAGGCTGGTCATGAGCGCGGTTTTTTCAGCCAAAGGAATGAACTCTGCCGGGGCCACCTCGCCCAGCAACGGGTGGCGCCAGCGCAGCAAGGCTTCGGCAGAACAGCATCGGCCCGAAGGCAGCTCGATCCGCGGTTGCAGGTGCAGGCTCAGTTCATCGTCGCTCTGCAGCGCCTGGGTCAACGACGCCAGCAACAGGAACGCCCGGCGTTGCGCAGCGTCCACTTCCGGCTCGTACCACCCATGCCGGCCAGGCCTGCGCCGCGCGGTATCTGCTGCCGCAACTGCCCGGCGCATCCACTCCATGCCGTCACGGTCTTCGCCCTGCTGCGTGATAGGGGCAATGCCGATACCGGCGTCCAGCAACACCGGAATCTGGTGGCATTGCGCAGGCGCCTGAAGGGCGTCGACAATCCGTTCGCACAACGGCTCTACGTCGTCTGCGTCTTCCAGCAGCACACCGAAGCGGGTGGGGCTGATCTTGTACAACGACAGGCCGTTATCCAACTGGCTGGCGATGCGCGCCTTGGCCTGCAACGTCAGGTCGTGGGCGAAGTTGTAACCCAGGCCGCGGATGATATCGCTGAGGGCCTCGGCGGCCATGATGTCCACCGCCAGCAGGGTCAGCGACTTGCCGCGGTCCAGGCCCGCTACCACATCACATTCGAGCTTTAGGCGGTTGAACAGGCCGGTGGCCTGGTCGTGAAAATTGTTGCGACGCATGCCGGCGATGATGTGCATGGCCATTTCGCTGAAGGATGTCAGCATCGACCGTTGCGCCTCATCGAGGGCGGGCCGAGGGGCGGTATCAATGATGCAGAAACTGCCGATGGCCACCCGGCTGTCGACCAGCAGCGGGGCCCCGCAATAATAGCGAATGCCGGGCTCACCCGTGACCAGAGGGTTGTCGGCAAAACGCGGATCCAGGGCAGCGTCCAGCACTTCCAGTGGCTGCGCCTGCAAAATGGTGTGTGCACAGAACGAAACATCCCGTGGGGTGGCATCGGCGGCCAGCCCGGCCTTGGCCGTGAACCATTGCTCACACTCCCCTACGATCGAAACCAGGCAGATCGGCATGGAAAAGTAGCGGCGGGCCATCTCGACCAGCGCAGTAAGTTCGCAGCTCTGCGGCTGGTGCAATACGCACCATTCTGCGATCTTCGCCAAACGGTCGGGTTCATTGGTCGGAACGGGGGCAACTTTCATGACATCTCACCTGTCCCACGCGGACCCAAGCATAGAGTAATAGCACTACGCTACATCAATACTTGTACAGAGAGAAATTTTTGTACAACTATTCGTATTATATTTCGACAAACGGTGCGGCAGCAGCACCTGTTTCCTAAGAGATCAGGCCATCAGGGAAGTTCACCACTCCCGTTTCACGGGCTGGAATACCCGCGCTCAGGTTGTACAAGCCACGCTGAGGATCATCAGAAAAATTGACGACGATCGTCTTTAGTCATCAGCCAGCTAGCGCATAAAGTCGCTCCGTCCACCCGCCTCAACGGTAGAGCCCATGTCCAGTCACCACCCAACTGCCTCCCCTGCCCTCCACCTGCTGGTTCAGCGCTCCAGCTTGCCAGGCCCCGTGCTCGGCACCACCCAGGCGCAAAGCCTGCTACAGGCCCATTACGGCCTGACGGGCGAGTTGTCGGCCCTTGGCAGCCAACAGGACCTGAACTTGCGCGTGGTCGCGCCGCAAGGCAGCTTCGTGCTCAAGGCGTGCCATGGCAGCTATGCCCAGGTCGAACTGGAGGCCCAGCATGCGGCCCTCGCCTACCTGCGCGAGCATGGCCTGCCTGTGCCAGGCGTGCGCCGGGCACTCAGCGGCGAAGCCTTGCTGGCCCTGGACGTCGAAGCGCAACCACTGCGGGTAAGGCTGCTGGAATACATCGAGGGGCAACCGCTGACGCGCCTTGCCCACCTCCCGGCGCAACTGATGGCCGAACTGGGCGGCCTCTGCGCAAAGCTTGACCAGGCCTTGGCCGGTTTTGACCACCCTGGCCTTGAGCGCACCCTGCAATGGGATCCCAAGCATGCGCAAACGCTGATAGAGCACTTGCTTCCCGTGCTGAACGATGCCGACCAGCGCCGCCGTATCGCACAGGCCACCGCCGTGGCTGCCGAACACCTGGCCCCCCTGATCGGCAGCCTGCCAAGCCAAGCCGTGCACCTGGACATCACCGACGACAACACCGTGTGGGCGCGCGACGACCAGCGCCAGTGGCAACTGCGAGGGCTGATCGACTTCGGCGACCTGCTACGTACCTGGCGCATCGCCGACCTGTCGGTAACCTGTGCGGCGCTGCTGCACCACGCCGAAGGCGACCCGCTGCGGATCCTCCCGGCGGTCAGTGCCTACCAGGCCCTCAACCCACTGACCCATGCCGAGTTGCACGCCCTGTGGCCATTGGTACTGAACCGCGCCGCCGTACTGGTGCTGAGCAGCGCACAGCAGTTGGCAGTGGACCCAGACAACCAGTACACCCGCGACAATGTCGCCCATGAGTGGGAAATTTTCGACACCGCCACCGCCGTGCCCTTCGCCCTGATGCAGGCAGCGATCCTGCGGGCTGCCGGGTTGCCGGTCGCCACGCCAGACATGAGCGGCTGCGCGCCGCTGCTTCCCGAACTGCAAGGGCAGGCGGTGCACCGGCTCGACCTCGGCGTGCTCAGTGCGCACTATGAGGCGGGCAACTGGGAGCAACCTGGCTTCGACCAGCACCTGCTCACCCGGCAACCTGCCCCGGCCTGCACCCTCTACGGGCAATATCGCCTGTCGCAAACCCATATCGACCGCGCCGCAGAACCGGCCACTTGCGCCCTGGGCGTAGAACTGCATGTGCCCCACGCCAGCCTGCTCCAGGCACCGGCGGCCGGCACCTGGCAGCGCCATGGCGATACTGGCGGCTGCCTGCGTACTGCGCGCTGGGCCTTGTGGCTGCAAGGCCTGCAAGATGCGCCAGCCGCTGGCCAGGCCGTGGCCCAGGGCCAGGCGCTGGGCCGTAGTTGCGGCGTGCTTCGCGTGCAAGTGTGCCTGGGCACCGACACCCAGCCACCTTTCTTCGCCACCCCGTCCCATGCCGATGCCTGGCTGGCCCTGTGCCCTTCCCCCGCGCCGCTGCTGGGCCTGGACTGCGATGCCGAGCCACTGCCTGACCCACAGGCCCTGCTGGCCCGTCGCGACGCCAGCTTCGCGCGCTCGCAGAAACACTACTACGCGCAGCCACCCCACATCGAACGTGGCTGGCGCAACTACCTGTTCGACATGCAAGGCCGCGCTTACCTCGACATGCTCAACAACGTTGCGGTATTGGGCCACGGCCACCCGCGCATGGTCGCCGAGTCGGCGCGGCAGTGGTCGTTGCTCAATACCAACTCGCGCTTTCACTACGCGGCCGTCACCGAATTTTCCGAACGTTTGCTGAAGCTGGTACCCGAAGGCTTCGACCGGGTTTTCATGGTCAACAGCGGCACCGAAGCCAACGACCTGGCGATACGGCTGGCCTGGGCCTACAGCGGCGGGCGCGACCTGCTCAGCGTGTTGGAGGCCTACCACGGCTGGTCGGTGGCCACCGATGCCATCTCCACGTCGATCGCCGACAACCCGCAGGCGTTGCACACCCGCCCGGACTGGGTGCACCCGGTCGAGGCGCCGAATACCTTCCGCGGCCGCTACCGTGGCGCCGACAGCGCAGCAGACTACCTGCGCGATGTCGACACCAAGCTGGCCGACCTCGATGCCCGTGGCCGACAGCTGGCCGGCATCATCTGCGAACCGGTGTACGGCAATGCCGGTGGCATCGCGCTGCCAGCGGGGTACCTGCGCGAGGCCTATGCCAAGGTCCGGGCCAGGGGCGGTGTGTGCATCGCCGACGAGGTCCAGGTCGGTTACGGCCGCCTGGGTGAATACTTCTGGGGCTTCGAGCAGCAAGGCGTGGTGCCCGACATCATCACCATGGCCAAGGGCATGGGTAACGGCCAGCCGCTGGGGGTGGTCATTACCCGCCGCGAAATTGCCGAAGCACTGGAGGCCGAGGGCTATTTCTTCTCCTCTGCCGGTGGCAGCCCGGTCAGTTGCCGCATTGGCATGGCAGTACTGGACGTGATGCAGGAAGAAGGCCTGTGGGACAACGCCCGCGACACCGGGCGCTATTTCAAGGCGCGCCTGCAGGCGCTGGTCGACAAGCATCCGCTGGCCGGCGCCGCGCATGGCTCGGGCCTCTACCTGGGCCTGGAACTGGTGCGCGACCGCGAAACACTGGAGCCGGCGACGCAAGAAACCCAGCTGCTCTGCGACAGGCTGCGGGAACTGGGTATCTTCATGCAACCCACAGGGGATTACCTGAACATTCTCAAGATCAAGCCGCCAATGTGCACCAGCCAGACCAGCGTGGATTACTTCGTAGACAGTATCGACCGGGTTCTGACTGAAGGGCTGTAGCGGCTCACTCTCCGCGAGATCGAGCGCCGCGCCAGCGGCGCTTCGCAGGTAACCCCACGCCCACTTGGCCGGGCCGTTTTCGGGCGCGCAAAAGCGCACCACCATGGCGCACGTCCTCCATCGCGCCTCAAAAAAGCGCGGCAGCAGTACGCAATTACCCACCCCGCTTCATGCTCGTTGACATCCCCTCACAAACGCCAACGTTTGCGTCTAGCCTGCACGCCTTCTAATGTGACCAGCGGGTCACCTTTTCCGCCTTTTCTCTCCTACACTCGGGTTTCGGCCCGCGATTTGCTCAATGGAAGAGTGACGAAAATAAGTCGAACTTTACGGAACGCGGGCAGGTCAGGAACTAAGTAGGCCAAACGCAACGGGATCTCCCAGCTTCGGCCACCACCCCTACCCGCTCAAACGCCTTCGGCCGGAACGCCGAGAGCGCGGTGCCTGCGCGCACGACCTTGGGGCATGGAAAGCAGTACGTATTCAGCAAGCAGAGAGAACCAGTACGAAACAACGCCACGGGTGCCAGCACCCGGCAAGCATAGGGACGGAGAGAAGTATGATCAGTGCCGCTGTCGAGCCACACGTAAACACCTTCACCACCGATAAGCGCGAACCGCTCACCCCGGATTTCGCCACGACAGCCAAGGCACCCGGCGCCCAGCGCCAGCACAACCCCAACAAGCGCAAGATTCTGTTCGTGACCTCGGAAATCGCCGACCTGGTCAAGACAGGCGGCCTGGGTGACGTGTCTGCAGCGCTGCCGCGCGCCCTGGCGCACCTGCACGATGTTCGGGTATTGATCCCGGGCTACCCGCAGGTGGTCGAAAGCGACAACCCGATCCATATCGTCGGCGAACTGGGCGGCCACGCAGCCTTGCCGCCATGCAAGATCGGCCGCATGGACATGCCCGACGGCCTGGTCATCTATGTGCTCATCTGCCCCGAACTGTACCAGCGCGACGGCACCCCCTATGGCGCCAACAACGGTCGCGACTGGCCAGACAACCACATCCGTTTCGCTCGCCTTGGCCTGGCTGCTGCGGAAATCGCAGCCGGCGAAGGCATGATCCACTGGAAGCCTGAAGTGGTGCATGCGCATGACTGGCCTGCCGGCCTGGCGCCAGCCTACATGCACTGGCGCGGCCTCAACACGCCAACCCTGTTCACCATCCACAACCTGGCCTACCAAGGCGTGTACAGCCGTGGGTGCAGCCCCGAACTGGCCATCCCGGAACATGCCATGCAGCAGGAAGGGATGGAGTTCTACGGCAAGCTGTCGTTCCTCAAGGCTGGCCTTGCCTACTCCAGCCACATCACCACGGTCAGCGCCACCTATGCGCGGGAAATCACCACCCCGGAATTCGGCTGCGGCCTGGATGGCTTCCTCGCCAGCAAAGCCCAGCAAGGCCTGCTTGGCGGCATCCCCAACGGTATCGACGAAAGCTGGGATTCGGCCACCGACAAGCACTTGCAGCACAACTTCAGCATCAATGACTGGGAAGGCAAGGCACGCAACACCCAGGAAGTGCGCCAACTGTTCGGCCTGGACGACTCCGAAGGCCCACTGTTCGCAGTGGTTTCGCGCCTGGTTTACCAGAAAGGCCTGGACCTGACCTTGGGCGTGGCCGACTACATCGTCGAACAGGGCGGGCAGATTGCGATCATCGGCCGTGGCGAGCCGGAGGAAGAACAGGCCATGCGCGAGCTTGCGCTGCGCCACCCAGGCCGTATCGGGGTACGCATCGGCTTCAACGAAACCGACGCCCGGCGCATGTTCGCCGGCAGTGATTTCCTGCTGATGCCCTCACGCTACGAGCCCTGCGGGCTCAGCCAGATGTATGCCCAGCGCTTTGGCTCGCTGCCAGTGGCGCGCAACACCGGCGGCCTGGCCGACACCATCGAGTGCGGGGTCACGGGCTTCCTGTTCAACGAGTCGACCGTCGACAGCTACCGCGAAGCGCTTGCCCGCGCCTTCTATGTATATGGCAAGAAGGACCTGCTCAACGCCATGCGCTGCCTGTCGATGACCCAGCCGTTCAACTGGTGCCAGGCGGTAGAACCCTACGCCCGGCTGTACGAAGACCTGGTCAAGCAAGCACAACTGAGCCACTACTGAGCGAGGGCAGGAAGATGCACAGGCATGGCGCACACTTGCTGGACGCCACGTCGGCGCGCTTCGCCCTCTGGGCACCCGATGCGCGCAGCGTGAGCGTGGAACTGGAGCAGCAGCCGGCTATCGCCCTGCTGCTCGATGAACACGGTTGGTTCAGCGGCGTGGCGCCCTGCCAGGCCGGCGACCGTTACCACTTTCGAATTGATGATGAACTGCAGGTGGCCGACCCGGCGTCGCGCTACCAGCCTACTGGCGTGCACGGCCCCAGCCAGGTGGTGGATGTGGCCAGCTACCCCTGGCAGCACCCGTGGCTAGGCCGCCCCTGGCACGAGGCGGTCATTCAGGAACTGCATGTAGGGCTGCTCGGTGGCTACCAGGGCGTAGCCCGGCAACTGCCGAAGCTGGCCGCGCTGGGTATCAGCGCAATAGAGCTGATGCCCCTGGGGCAGTTCCCCGGCGAGCGCAACTGGGGCTACGACGGTGTATTGCCCTATGCCCCGCAGCACACCTACGGCAGCCCAGAGCAACTGTGCGCGTTGGTCGACCAGGCCCATGGTGAAAAACTGATGGTGCTGGTGGACGTGGTGTACAACCACTTCGGCCCCGACGGCAATTACCTGCACAAGTATGCCAGCCCGTTCTTCCGGGAAGACCGGCAGACGCCTTGGGGCGCGGCCATCGACTTTCGCCGCCCGCAGGTGCGCGAATACTTTATCCAGAACGCACTGATGTGGCTGTGCGACTACCGCTGCGACGGCCTGCGCCTGGATGCCGTACATGCCATCGACCAACCCGATTTTCTGGTGGAACTGGCCGACCGCGTGCGTGCCGCAGTGGAGCCCGGCCGCCACGTGTGGCTGGTGCTGGAGAACGAGCACAACCAGGCCACCCTGTTGCAACAGGGCTTCGACGCGCAGTGGAACGATGACGGCCACAACGCCCTGCATGTGCTGCTCACCGGCGAGACCGAAGGGTATTATGCCGACTACAAGGACCGCCCCATCGACCAGTTGGCACGCTGCCTGGCCGAAGGCTTCGTGTTCCAGGGCCAGGCCAACCGCCACGGTACGCCGCGCGGCGAACCCAGCGCGCATCTGCCACCCAGTGCCTTCGTACTGTTCTTGCAGAACCACGATCAGGTTGGCAACCGCGCACTGGGCGAGCGCCTGACCCGCCTGTGCCCACCGCCGGCGCTGCGCGCTGCCACCACCTTGCTCCTGATGGCACCGATGATCCCCCTGCTGTTCATGGGTGACGAAGAAGGCAGTTGCCAGCCCTTCCTGTTCTTTACCGACTTCCACGACGAACTGGCCGATGCAGTGCGCGAAGGCCGCCGTGGCGAGTTCGCCCATTTCAAGGCCTTCGCTGACCCCGAGCAGCGCGAGCACATCCCCGACCCCAACGCCGAACAGACCTATGCCGCATCGCGCCCTTACAGCAAGCAGGTGCTGGCCGGCTGGCATGGCCTGTATCAGCAGTTGCTGGACCTGCGCCGCCACCATGTGATCCCGTACCTGCCTGGCAGCTGCGCGCTGGGCGCCGAGGTGCACGGTGACAAGGCAGTGACCGCACGCTGGCGACTGGGCAATGGCAACACCTTGCGCATCGACCTGAACCTGGCCGACAGCCCGCAGCTGGTCGAGCTGCCGCCACCGCCTTTGCGGTTGTTCGACAGCGGCGATGCTCGCCACCCCGACAGCCAACTGGCGGCGTACAGTTGCGTGGTCAGCCTGCTTCCCCCTACCCAGGAGCGCCCATGAGCGAAACCGCCCTGCACCGCTTGGCGAACCGCGTCGGGCTTAGCCGTGACTGGATCGACGCCAATGACCGCCCTCAGCGCGTGAGCGACCACGTGCTGCGCAACCTGCTCGAAAACCTGGGCCACCCGGCCGGCGACGATGCGGCAATCGCCGCAAGCCTACAGACCCTGGAAGCCGCCGACGACAGTGAACACCTGCCGCCCTTGCTGACGGCCGACCATGGCCAGCCGCTGGACCTGTCGCGCTATTTCAGCGCGGCCAGCGTCGCCCGCTGCACCCTCGAGGACAGCGCCACGCTTGTGCTGGAACTTGACCGGCAGGCGCGCCTGCCCGGTGAACTGCCTGTCGGTTACCACCAGGTCGAGATCGACAGCCGCCGCTTCACGGTGGCCGTAGCGCCGCCCCGTTGCCATAGCCTTGACGACAGCCTTGAGCACAGCGCGCAGCAACCACCCGCGCGCTGCTGGGGGCTGGCGGTTCAGCTGTACAGCCTGCGCCGCCCTGGCGACGGTGGTTATGGCGACTGCCTGGCCCTTGAACAACTGGCCCGCTCGGCCGCAGAGCGCGGCGCCGATGCCCTGGCCATCAGCCCTATCCATGCCCTGTCGGCCATCGACCAAGAACATTACAGCCCCTACTCGCCCTCCAGCCGCCTGCTGCTCAATACCTTGTACGCCAGCCCCGCCGCCCTGCTGGGCGAACGGGAAGTGCGCATGGCCATCGAAGCCTGCGGCCTGGAACAACTGCTGGAAGAGCTGCAGCAGCGCCCGCTGGTCGACTGGCCCCGGGCCGCCAGCGCCCAGCTGCGTGTGCTGGAGGCGCTGTACCAAGGGTTCAGCCAAGGCAGCCACCCGCTGCGCGAGGACTTCGACAGCTTCCGCAAAGCCGCCGGTGAAGCGCTGGAGCATCATTGCCGCTTCGAAGTGCTGCAAGCCCATGCCGTGGAGCATGGCCTGGGCGCCGACTGGCGGCATTGGCCCGCGCCCTGGCAAGACCCCTGTCACCCGCAAGTCCAGGCCATCGCCGAGGCCTACCCGGCCAAGGTGGAGTTCCACGCGTTCTGCCAATGGCTCACCGAGCGTGGCCTGCAACGCGCCCACGAGGCCGCCCGCGGCAACGGCATGAGGGTGGGCCTGATCGCCGACCTGGCAGTTGGCGCCGACGGTGCCGGCAGCCAGGCCTGGAGCCGCCAGGACGAATTGCTGTCGGGCCTGAATGTGGGCGCACCGCCCGACATTCTCAACCGGGCCGGACAGAACTGGGGTATTTGCGCCTTTTCGCCCGAAGGCCTCAAGCGCAACGGCTACCGCGCGTTCATCGAAATGTTGCGGGCCAACCTGGCGCATGCCGGCGGCCTGCGCATCGACCACGTCATGGGCCTGCGCCGGCTGTGGCTGATACCGCAAGGCGCCGAGCCCAGCGAAGGCGCCTACCTCAACTACCCGCTGGAGGACCTGCTGCGGCTACTGGCGCTGGAATCGCTACGCCACCAGGCCATCATCCTTGGTGAAGACCTGGGCACGGTGCCCGCCGGCCTGCGCGAAGCCCTGGCCGAGAAAGCCGTGCTGGGCATGCGCGTGCTGCCTTTCGAGCAGCGCCAGCCTGGGCAGTTCACGCCCATACTCGACTGGCCCGACAACGCCCTGGCCACTACCGGTACACACGACCTGGCGCCCCTGGCCGGCTGGCTGAAAAACCGCGATATCGACTGGAGCCACCGCTTGCAACTCATTGACGCTGCCACCGAACTGCACTGGCGCCACGACCGCCAGAAACAACACGACGGCCTGCGCCGCACCTTGCAGGCCAACTATGGCGTGCTCAAGGACGATGACGCCGTGATCGATGCCGCCATCCGTTATGTGGGCCATACCCGGGCGCCCTTGGTGCTAATACCGCTGGAAGACCTGTTGGGCTGCGACGAGCAACCCAACCTGCCAGGCACCACCGCCGGCCACCCCAACTGGCGCCGGCGCTTCGCCCGCCCGGTGCATGAACTGCTGAATGACGACGATGCCGCGCGGCGCCTGGAGCTGCTTGCCCAAGCCCGCGAACAAGCCTGGGAGCGTGACCGATGAAGCCCTTGAGCGCCACCTTGCGCCTGCAGTTCCACAGTGACTTCACCCTCGACCACGCCGTGCCGCTGGTGCCCTACTTCGCTCAACTGGGCATCAGCCACCTATATGCCTCACCCATCCTCAAGGCCCGTGCCGGTTCACGCCACGGCTACGACGTGGTCGACCCGACCCAGGTCAACCCCGAGCTGGGCGGCGAGGCGGCGTTGCAGCGCCTGGTCGCGGCCTTGCGCCAGCATGGCATGGGGCTGATCCTCGACACCGTGTCCAACCACATGGCCGTAGGCGGCGCGGACAACCCGTGGTGGCAATGCCTGCTGGCCTGGGGCCGGCGTAGCCCGTACGCAGAATTCTTCGACATCCAGTGGCATTCCAGCGATCCGCTGCTGGCCGGGCAATTGCTGTTGCCGTTCCTGGGCAACGACTATGGTGTGTGCTTGAAAAACGGCGAACTCCCGCTGGAGTTCGACAAGGACCGGGGGGTGCTGCAAGTCGCCCACTACCAGCACCGTTTCCCGATTTGCCCGATCGACTACGGCTGGATCCTGGCGCTGAGCCCGGACCCCGCCTTGCAGGCCCTGGCGGAGCATTTCACGGCGTTGGGCGAAGTGGCCACGCCACTGGCTGACGCCCTGCCGTTGCACGCCGAACTGGCGCGCCTGGTACAGCAAGGTGCCGACCTAGAGTCGGCTTTGGTGGCGTTCGACAGCCGTGCCGAAAGCGGCTTCAAGCGCCTGCACCTGCTGCTGGAGCGCCAGACTTACCGGCTGGCCAGCTGGCGCACCGCCGCCGATGACATCAACTGGCGGCGCTTCTTCGACATCAACGAATTGGGTGGCCTGCGGGTCGAGCGCGCGGTAGTGTTCGAGGCGACCCACGCCAAGCTCTTCGAGCTGATCGAACGCGGGTTGGTAGACGGCCTGCGCATTGACCATATCGACGGCCTGGCCGACCCGCGCGGCTATTGCCGCAAACTGCGCCGGCGCGTCGACGGCCTGCTGGCCAGTCGGCCGCTGAACGCGGCGGTCGAACACTTCCCGATCTACGTGGAAAAGATTCTCGGCAGCGGCGAACACCTGCACCTCGACTGGCACACCGACGGCACCACTGGCTACGAGTTCATGAACCAGGTGTCGCTGCTGCAGCACGACCCGGCCGGTGAGGCACCGCTGACCGAGTTGTGGGCCAACATCAGCGAGCGCCCGGCCTTTGCTGAAGAAGTGCGCCAGGCGCGCCACCTGGTGCTCAACGCCAGCCTGGCGGGCGACTGCGAGTCGGTAGCCCAGGCGCTGTTGCAGGTCGCCCGCAACGACCTGATGACCCGCGACCTAACCTTGGGCGCGATCCGCCGTGCCTTGCAGGCGCTGGTGGCGCACTATCCGGTGTACCGCACCTACTTCAATGCTTGCGGGCGCCCGGCTGAAGACGAAGTGTTTTTCCAGCAAGCCCTGACCAATGCCCGCCAGGACCTGGCCGAAGCCGACTGGCCGTTGCTCGACCACCTGGAACAATGGCTGGGTGGCCAAGGCTGGCGGCAATTGCCGCCGGGGCGCGCGCGCAAGCAGTTGCGCCATGCCTGCGTGCGCTTCCAGCAACTGACCGCGCCCAGTGCCGCCAAGGCGGTGGAAGACACGGCCTTCTACCGCAGCGCGCGGCTGCTGTCGCGCAACGATGTGGGCTTCGAGGCCGAGCGTTTCAGTGCCCCGATGGCGCACTTCCACAACGAAGCGCAACGGCGCCTGCGCGACTTCCCCGACAACCTGCTGGCCACCGCCACCCATGACCACAAGCGTGGCGAAGATACACGCGCCCGCCTGGCCGTGCTCAGCGAGCGTGGGCCGTGGCTGGCCAGCCGCGTGGAGCACTGGCGCGAGCTGGCGGCGCCGCTGCGTGCGCCGCTGGAGGACGGCCTGGCGCCCAGCCCTGGCGACGAGCTGATGCTGTTGCAGACGCTGCTCGGCAGTTGGCCGCTGGACCTTGACCTGCACGACGCCAACGCCCTGCGCCAATACGCCGACCGCGTGCGCCAGTGGCAGCAAAAGGCCCTGCGCGAGGCCAAGTTGCGCAGCAGCTGGAACGCACCGAACGAGGCCTACGAGGCGGCCTGTGCCCGCTACCTGGACGGTTTGCTGCTGGGCAGTGAAAACCAGCAGTTGCGCCAATCGGTGGCCGATGCCGCACAACTGCTCGCCTGCCCCGGCGCCCTCAATGGCCTGGTGCAGGCCCTGCTGCGCATGACCACCCCGGGCGTGCCCGACCTGTACCAGGGCAACGAATACTGGGACCTGAGCCTGGTCGACCCGGACAACCGCCGCGCCGTGGACTACGCTTTGCGGCGTGCCACCCTGGAAAGTGCCACACCCGTGGCCGAGCTGCTGTCGCACTGGCGCGACGGCCGCCTCAAGCAGGCCTTGGTCGCCCGTGTGCTGGACTGCCGCCAGGCGCACGCCGAGCTGTTCCGCCGCGGTGCCTACCTGCCGCTGACGGTACAGGGCCGGCATGCCGACAAGGTCGTCGCCTTCGCCCGGCTGGGTGAAGGCGAACGCGCCATCGTCGTGGCCCCACGCCTGGCCAACAGCCTGCTCGGCAGCGCGCCAACACCGTTGATCCCGGCACAGAACTGGGACGATACCCGGCTGGTTTTACCGTTTGCCGTATCACCTGCCAACTCGACGGGACTTTTCCCATGCGCGGCGGTCAGCTCATCAAGGGAGCTGATGTTGAGCGCCGTGCTGGCGGAGTTTCCGGTCAACCTGTTGATCCAACAATCTTGAGCATCAGGAGCGTTTCGATGAGTGTCGATGAAAAGCGTATTCGCGAATTTGCCTACCAGATCTGGGAGTCAGAAGGTAAACCCGCCGGCCAGGAAGACCGTCACTGGGAAATGGCCCGCAAGCTGGCCGAGGCCGAGGCCCTGGCGCCAAAAGCCGCACCGCGCAAGCGGGCCCCTGCCAAAGCCAAGCCAGCAGCCCAGCCCAAGCCGCCGGCCGAGCCCAAGGTAGCGGCACTGCCGGGGGTGAAACCCGCGGCGGCGAAGAAGCCACGGGCGGTGAAAAAGCCTACTGCCGGTTAAACCGGTTGCGGCCACTTCGCGGCCTGCCCGCTCCCCCACGATTGCCACACGGCTGGCGGTCATGGCTGACTAAGGGGAGCGGGCGCCACCAAGAGGGCACCAGGGCAGCACAGCATCACCCCATACCTTCCACCACGGCCATTTGAGGATTGCCATGAGCCCCCGTATCCCGAAGAAAACCCGCTCGGTTGCCCCAACCCGCATCCGCGAAGGCCAACCTTTTCCCCTGGGCGCCACCTGGGATGGGCTGGGCGTCAACTTTGCCCTGTTTTCGGCCAATGCCACCAAGGTCGAGCTGTGCCTGTTCGACTCCACCGGCGAGCATGAGCTCGAACGCATCGAGCTGCCTGAATACACTGACGAGATCTACCATGGCTACCTGCCCGATGCGCACCCGGGCCTGGTGTATGGCTACCGCGTCTATGGCCCGTACGAGCCGCAAAACGGTCACCGTTTCAACCCCAACAAACTGCTGATCGACCCTTATGCCAAGCAGCTGGTCGGCGAACTGAAGTGGTCCGAGGCGCTATTTGGCTACACCATCGGCCACCCCGACGACGACCTGTCGTTCGATGAACGTGACAGCGCCCCCTTCGTGCCCAAGTGCAAGGTGATCGACCCGGCCTTCACCTGGGGCCGTGACGAGCGGGTCCAGGTACCCTGGGAGCGCACCATCCTCTATGAGGCGCACACCCGCGGCATCAGCATGCGCCACCCCGCCGTGCCGGAGGAGCTGCGCGGTACCTTCGCCGGCTTGGCCAACGACGAATTGCTCAAGCACATCAAGGACCTGGGTGTTTCCAGTATCGAGTTGCTGCCGATTCACGCGTTCGTCAATGACCAGCACCTGCTGGACAAGGGGCTGAACAACTACTGGGGCTACAACAGCATTGCCTTTTTCGCCCCCCACCCGCGCTACCTGGCCAGCGGCAAGATCGCCGAGTTCAAGGAGATGGTCGCGCACCTGCACGACGCCGGGCTGGAGGTGATTCTCGATGTGGTCTACAACCACACCGCCGAGGGCAACGAGCGCGGTCCGACCCTGTCTATGCGCGGTATCGACAACGCCTCGTACTACCGCCTGATGCCGGATGACAAGCGCTACTACATCAACGACTCCGGCACCGGCAACACCCTGGACCTGAGCCACCCCTGCGTGCTGCAACTGGTCACCGACTCGCTGCGCTACTGGGCCGGCGAAATGCACGTGGACGGCTTCCGCTTCGACTTGGCGACCATCCTTGGCCGGTACCATGACGGCTATAGCGAGCGCCACGGCTTCCTCGTGGCCTGCCGCCAAGACCCGATGCTGAGCCAGGTCAAACTGATTGCCGAGCCGTGGGACTGCGGGCCAGGCGGCTACCAGGTGGGCAACTTCGCCCCCGGCTGGGCCGAATGGAACGACCGCTTCCGCGACACCGTGCGCGCCTTCTGGAAAGGCGATGAAGGCCAGCTGGCCGACTTTGCCGCGCGCATGACGGCCTCGGGCGACATGTTCAACAACCGCGGCCGCCGGCCGTACTCCTCGGTGAACTTCATCACCGCCCATGACGGTTTTACCTTGCGCGACCTGGTGTCGTACAACCACAAGCACAACGAGGACAACGACGAGAACAACCAGGACGGTACCGACAACAACCTGTCGTGGAACTGCGGCGCCGAAGGGCCGACCGAAGACCCGGCCGTGAACGCCCTGCGCATGCGCCAGATGCGCAACTTCTTCGCCACTTTGCTGCTGGCCCAGGGCACGCCGATGATCGTGGCGGGCGACGAGTTTAGCCGCACCCAGCACGGCAACAACAATGCCTACTGCCAGGACAGTGAGATCGGCTGGATCAACTGGGACCTCGACGAGGAAGGCAAAGAGCTGCTGGCCTTCGTCAAGCGCCTTACTCGCCTGCGCCTCACCTACCCGGTACTGCGCCGCTCGCGGTTCCTGGTTGGCGATTACAACGAAGCGATCGGGGTCAAGGACGTGACCTGGCTGGCGCCGGATGGCGGCGAGATGACCGTGGAGCAGTGGGAAGACCCGCACGGCCGCTGCCTGGGCATGCTGATCGATGGCCGCGCGCAGGTCAGCGGTATTGCCCGGCCCGGCGCCGAGGCAACCGTGCTGCTGATCGTCAACTCGCACCATGATGTGGTGCCGTTCAAGCTGCCGACAGTGCCGGATGGCGATCACTGGAACTGCCTGATCGACACTGACCGGCCCGAACTGCGCAAGGGCCAGCACCTGCAGTTCGACAGCACCTTCGAGGTGAAGGGGCGCTCCATGGTGTTGATGGTGTTGCAACGCGAAGACGAGTGAACCGGGTAGGCGCGGTGGGCAGTGCCCGCCGCGGCCTCTTCAGTGCATGTGAGATCGAGCGCCGCCCACGCGGCGCATGGTGATGCTTTGCTCGCTCCGTTTGTTTCGGGCCAGTTATGCCTGTGGAATTTGCGCGCGAACGCCCTGGCGCCCACCACGATATCGCGTCGTAAAAACAAGGCGGTCGCGCGCGTCTGGCACAGGCAATACTGGCCCGAAACAAACGAGCGGGTTCACCCGCGAAGGGGCCGGGCCTGCTGGCCAATATCTCCTGGGTATTCACCGTTGCCGCCACCACCGTATTCGTGGCTAAAGCCACTCCTACATTGAACGGTGGTGCCCCGCCCGATGTAGGAGCGGGTTCACCCGCGAAGGGGCCGGGCCTGCTGGCCAATGTCTTCTGGGTATTCACCGTTGTCGCCACCACTGTATTCGTGGCTAAAGCCACTCCTACATTGGGCGGTGTACCCCGCCCGACGAGCGGCTTTAGCCGCGAAGCGCCGCGCGGGCGGCGCTCGATCTCACAACCGCCGCATATGCTGCGGCAAACACGCCGCCACTGCCCGAGCGTGGCGCTAGCAATCATTCTTCATAGCGCCCTCGCGGGAAATAGCGAACGCCGCTATAGCCGCACAGTTTTTCTTTTGAATCAGCGCTTTGGTCACCCCCACAAAAGGTGAACGGGCCTTTCACGTTTTCTTGACGCAGGCCCTCCCCTCTCCTTAGCTGAAGATTACCGAGCAGTAAAAATCTCGCGCCGAGCCTCTAGCGCGCGCCTTTGGGCGCGTGTGCCGAAGCGGGCGTGCTGGTTTGGGTCGCCCTCTGTTTTGCCGTACAGCCTGTGACAACAGACCAGGTCCTCAAGCTGAACTTCACAAGAGCAAAGGAGACCCGCCATGAAAACCACTTCGAGCCCCGTGCGCATCGACCGTCTTTTCTACGCGGTTTCCACGTCGCTGCTTCTGGCAACCCCGGTGGAAACGTTCGCGTATGAGTGGTCACAGCTTTATCCGCCCCTACCCCGCAACGGCACACAAGCGCCCGAACCGCTCGCAGCGCCCGACCAGCAGCTGATGACCGGCCCCGAGCTGTTCGTGCGTGCAACGCCAGCAGGGGATGTGCAACGCGCCGGGAGGGTGGTCGGCCACAACAACCTGCAAAACAGCTTCAATGGCATGCGCCCGCTGTTGGGCGACAAGCCGCGCAATGCTACGCAACTGAGCGGGGAAAGCCTGGGCATGTACTGGAGCATGGCCCACGCACAGGGCTGGCACCTGGATGCCGTGGCCGTGGGTTCGCGCATCGAGGTGGATGGCGGGGGTGACACCGGCCAACGGCCGGGCGACAGCGGCCACGCGATGACTTTCTCGGTGGAGGGCGGCTATCCGATCCCCCTGGCTGGCAGTTGGGTGATCGAACCCCAGGCGCAATTGATGAACCAGCAGTTCTTCCCCGGTAGCCAAGGGCAGCACGCAACCCGGCAGGCCTACGACAGCCAGCCCAGCTGGAGCGGCCGAGTCGGCGCCACATTGTCCGGGCGCTATGAAATGCGCGGCATGCCCCTGGAGCCTTATGTGCGGACCAACGTGTGGTATGACTTCAGCAACCCTGACGAAGTGAAGCTGGAACAGGTCGACAAGATCTCCAGTTCGCGCTTTTCGACAACGGTGGAACTGGGCCTGGGGCTGGTGGCGCGGGTAACGCCCTCGGTGGCCATGTTCGTCAGTGCCGACTACAGCAGCGATGTGGATGGCAATGACCTCAATGGGCTGATTGGCAGCCTTGGGGTGCGCATGCGATGGTAGCCTGCGCTGGCCCTGGCGCCGGCAAACCAGCGGCGGGGCCAGCACAGCAGATGCATCAGACGGGCTTCATCACCAGCACACCCAGCGGGGGCAGGTTCAGGGCCAGCGACTGCGGCTGGCCGTGGCTGGCGATGTCTTCGCTGTGCACCAGCCCAAGGTTGCCGACATTGGAGCCGGCGTACATCTCGGCATCGCTGTTCAACAGCTCCTGCCAGCGCTCGCCGAACGGCACGCCAATGCGGTAACCCTCACGCGGAACCGGAGTGAAGTTGGCGACCACCAGCACGGGTTCGCCACTGCTGCTCCAGCGCAGCCAGGCAAACACGCTGTTCTGCGCATCGTCACCGATCAGCCACTGGAAGCCCTGTGGCTGGCAGTCCTGCTCATGCAACGCCGGGACTTCGCGGTACAGCCGGTTGAGGTCACTCACCAGGCGTTGCACGCCTTGGTGCTCAGGGTACTGCAGCAGGTACCAGTCCAGCTGGCTATCGTGGTTCCACTCCCGCCACTGGCCAAATTCGCAGCCCATGAACAGCAGCTTCTTGCCGGGGTGGGTCCACATGAAGGCCAGGTAAGCGCGCAGGTTGGCGAACTTCTGCCAGCGGTCGCCGGGCATCTTGTCGATCAGCGAGTGCTTGCCGTGTACCACTTCGTCGTGGGAAATGGGCAGGATGAAATGCTCGGAGTAAGCATACACCAGACCAAAGCTCATCTCGTTGTGGTGGTGCGCACGGTGGACCGGGTCGTTCTGGATATAGTGCAGGGTGTCGTGCATCCAGCCCATGTTCCATTTGTAGGCAAAGCCCAGCCCGCCCTGCTCGATCGGCTGGCTGACCCCGGGCCAGGCGGTGGACTCCTCGGCGATGATCAACGCCCCCGGCGCCTCATGGGCCGCCACACCGTTGAGGTGGCGAATGAAGTCGATGGCCTCGAGGTTTTCGCGCCCGCCGTGGCGGTTGGGCACCCACTCGCCGGCCTTGCGCGAATAGTCCCGGTACAGCATCGAGGCCACCGCATCGACGCGCAGCCCGTCGATGTGGAAATGCTTCAACCAATGCAGCGCAGAGGCCATCATGAACCCGCGCACCTCATTGCGGCCCAGGTTGTAGATCAGCGTGTTCCAGTCCTGGTGGTAGCCTTCCAGCGGGTTGTCGTACTCGTACAGGGCCGTGCCGTCGAAGCGCGCCAGGCCATGTTCGTCTGTCGGGAAGTGCGCCGGTACCCAGTCCAGCAATACCCCGATGCCGCCCTGGTGGCAGGCATCGATGAAGGCGGCGAAGTCCTCGGCACTGCCGTAGCGCGAGGTGGGGGCGAACATCGACAGTGGCTGGTAGCCCCAGGAACCGCCGAACGGGTGTTCCATGATCGGCAGCAGTTCAATATGGGTGAAGCCCAGCGCCTGCACATACGGCACCAGGCGCTCGGCCAGTTCCCGCCAGTTGTAGTAGCGCCCGACCTCGCCGGCCTCGTCCATTTCGCAGCGCCAGGAGCCGGGGTGCAGCTCATAGATCGACAATGGCGCGTTGTACGCATGGCGCTGCGCCCGTTGCGCCATCCAGTCGTGGTCTTGCCAGGCATGGCCCAGCTCACCCGCTACCTTGGACGCCGTGCTGGGCGGCAATTCGGTGGCGCGGGCCAGGGGGTCGGCCTTCAACGGCAGGATGCCATCCTTGCCGAGCACTTCGAACTTGTAGGTTTCCCCCACGCCCAGCCGTGGGATGAACAGCTCCCACACCCCGGCACCATGACGCAAACGCATCAGGTGGCGGCGCCCATCCCAGTTGTTGAAGTCCCCCACCACCGATACCCGCCGGGCGTTGGGGGCCCACACCGAAAAGCACACCCCGTCGACCCCCTCGACCTGCACCGGCTGCGCGCCGAAACGCCCGGACAGGTCGCGGTGGTTGCCCTCGGCAAACAGGTGCAGATCCATTTCGCCCAATTGCGGACCGAAGCTGTACGGGTCCTCGGTCACCTGCTCGCCACCGGCCCAGCCGATCTGCAGCAGGTAAGGCTGTGCTGTATCGAGGTGCGCGGTGAACAAGCCCGGCAGGCTGCCTTGCGCCATTTCGGTGAGGATGCGCCCGTCTTCGCGGGCAAGAATGCGCACATTCAGGGCGCTGGGCAGGAAGGTGTTGACCACCTGCCCGCCAGCGCCGTCGTCATGGGGGCCGAGTACCGCAAATGGATCGGCGTGTTCGGCGCGGGCCAGGGCGTCGAGGTCCCGTTGCCGAAGGCCACCGTTTTCACGCGTTGTTACGTTCATTCTGACTCTCCCCAGGTACTGATCAGTCCATGCAAGCCATGCAAAGGCACGGCCAGCCAACTCGGCCGGTTCTCGGCTTCATAAGTAATTTCGTAGGCCGCCTTTTCCAGGCAGAAAAGCTCCAGCGCAGCGCGCTCGCCTTCCGCCTGCTGCCAGGCGTGGGGCATGGCAGCGGTGGCCAGGCCGTACGCCTCGATAAAGGCATGCCGCGACTGGTGCAGGTACTGCCGGGCCACCCGTTGCCGGGCCTGCCGTGCCGCCTCGGAAAGGTCCACCGTAGACGCGCTGCGCAAGATCATCGCAGCAGCATAGTCGAACGACCGCAGTACGCCGCTGACATCTTTGTAGGGGCTGTGTTTGGCCCTGCGTTCTTCCAGGCGCCGGGCCGGCTCACCCTCGAAGTCGATCAGGTAGGCATCACCCTGCACCACCAGCACCTGGCCCAGGTGCAAGTCACCGTGCACACGCATCAGCAAGCCGCCCTCGGCCTGCTCGGCCAGCTGGCGAACATGCTCGACCAGGCCATCACGCTGTTGCTGCAGATCATCGACCAGCGCCTGGCTGTCGCGGTCCAGGTGATCGCGGTGCTGCGCCAGCAGGCCAAGGGCATGGGTCAACTCGGCACTGATCTGGGTCACCCAGCGTTCGCGGTCCTGGGCATCGCTGGGCCGCGGCTGGAAGGCCGGGTCATCGGTGGGTGCTGCCAGCAACACGTGCATCTCGCCCAGGCGCTGGCCGAACAAGGCGGCGAAGGCTGTGAGTTCGGCCAGGGCATCGGTATGTACTTCGGCATCCGACCGGGTGGGCTCCATCTGGTCACGGATGGCGCGCTCCAGGGTGTTCTGGGTCCAGGCCCAGGCATCGCCCTGGTTGCTCAGGTAGCCTTGGGCGATCATCAGCAGGTGCGGGGCTGCCTGCGCATCCACGCGGCTGACCCAGGCCAGCAGTGGCGAGATATTGGTAAAGCCGGCGGCGGTCAGGTAGGCGCTCATTTCCAGCTCCGGGTGAATGCCCGGATTGACCCGGCGGATCAACTTGAGCACCACGCGGTCGCCGATGACTACCGAGCTGTTGGACTGTTCGGCGCTGAGGTAGCGCACCTCGCTTTCTTCATTCAGCCCCAGGCCGGCCAGTTGCTCGGTGCAGTCGAAACGCAGCTCGCCATCAGCGTCGCCGCACGCCAGCCGCGTGCGTTCCTGGCACGCACGCAATACGGCGCGGATGAACGGCTCGAGCACGAACGCATCGGTAATCAGACCCACCTGATGGGCCCGGCGCACCCGGGACAACGCCAGTTGCTGCGGCAGCGCACTGTTGATCTGCTCCTCGGGCAGCAGCCCGAACGGCAATTGATAACGGGTGGCCACGCCGTCGCTGAGCACTTCGAGCTCACTGAGCAATACCGGTGTAGGGGCGGTGCCGAAACGCACGCCATAACACAGCCGTACCTGGTCTATGGGCCCTTCCTTGCCCGCGAACCAGCGCCGTTTCGGCAGGTACTGGGGCAGGATGTTGGTTTGCAGAGTGTCGCTGGCAGGCGCCGCCAGCAGTTCTTCCATGCGTTTGCGCAATACCAGCGTAATCAATTCGGGTAACCCCTCGGTGGGCTGGGCGTGCCAGCTGGGCATACGGTCGTGCGATGCCAGCAGGAACCAGTAAAAGCCATAAGGTGGCAAAGTCAGCAGGAACGGCAGCTGACCGATCGGCGGAAAGGCACTGCCGCCGAGCATCTCCACCGGTACTTTGTCGGCGTACTGTGACAATTCCAGTTCTGCCGCCTGGGCGGCGCGGGAAACGTTGGCCACGCACAGGATGACCTCGGTGTTGCCATCGGCATCGGTGTATTCGCGAATGTAGGCCAGGATGCGCCGGTTACTGGGGCTCAGCGTGCGCAGCGTGCCACGGCCGAAGGCTTTCTGCTGCTTGCGCACCGCCAGCATGCGCCGGGTCCAGTTGAGCAGCGAGTGCGGGTCATGGCTTTGTGCCTCGACGTTGACCGTCTGGTAGCCGTACAACGGGTCCATCACCGGGGGCAGCACCAGGCGCTGTGGGTCGGCGCGGGAAAAACCGCCATTGCGGTCCGGCGACCATTGCATGGGGGTGCGCACGCCATCGCGGTCGCCCAGGTAGATGTTGTCGCCCATGCCCAGTTCGTCACCGTAGTACAGCGTGGGCGTGCCGGGCATCGACAGCAGCAGGCTGGTGAGCAGTTCGATGCGCCGGCGGTCACGCTGCAGCAAGGGCGCCAGGCGCCTACGAATGCCCAGGTTGATGCGCGCGCGGCGGTCTTCTGCGTAGTAGTTCCACAGGTAGTCGCGCTCGCGGTCGGTGACCATTTCCAGGGTCAGCTCATCGTGGTTGCGCAGAAAGATCGCCCATTGGCAGTTGGCCGGGATCTCCGGAGTCTGGCGCAGGATGTCGGTGATCGGGAAACGGTCCTCCATGGCCAGGGCCATGTACATGCGCGGCATCAGCGGGAAATGAAAGGCCATGTGGCATTCGTCGCCGTCGCCTTCGCCGAAGTACGGGCGGGTGTCTTCCGGCCACTGGTTGGCTTCGGCAAGCAGCATGCGGTCTGGGTAGTTGGCATCGATCTCGGCGCGAATGGCCTTGAGCACCCCGTGGGTTTCGGTGAGGTTCTCGTTGTTGGTGCCGTCGCGCTCGATCAGGTAAGGAATGGCGTCCAGGCGCAGCCCGTCCACGCCCAGGTCGAGCCAGAAGCGCATCACCGCGATCACCGCCTTGAGCACCTGCGGGTTGTCGAAGTTGAGGTCTGGCTGGTGCGAGTAGAAGCGGTGCCAGAAATACTGGCCTGCCACCGGGTCCCAGGTCCAGTTGGACTTTTCGGTGTCGAGGAAAATGATGCGGGTGCCATCGTACTTCTGGTCGTCATCGGACCATACGTAAAAGTCGCGCGCCTTGCTGCCGCGTTTAGCGTGGCGGGCGCGCTGGAACCAAGGGTGCTGGTCGCTGGTGTGGTTGATGACCAGTTCGGTGATGACCCGCAAACCACGCTTGTGCGCCTCGGCGATGAAGCGACGGGCATCGGCCATGCTGCCGTAGTCCGGGTGCACGGCCTTGTACTCGGCGATGTCATAGCCGTCGTCGCGCCGCGGCGAAGGATAGAACGGCAGCAACCACAGGGTGTTGACGCCCAGCTCGGCAATGTAGTCCAGCTTGCTGATCAGGCCGGCGAAATCACCGATGCCATCGTTGTTCGAGTCGAAGAACGACTTGATGTGCAACTGATAGATGACAGCGTCCTTGTACCACAGCGGGTCGTCGATGAAGGCTGCCGGGCGGGAACGCTTGGCCATGAGTGACTCCTTGCATGTCTGTGGACCGTGTTGGCTGGCGTTGCGGCTGCCGTGCAGCCTATTTGCCGCGATAGGCCGCAAGGCGGCCCGGTACATATGCCCTAACCGGCCTTTTCGATACGCCAGATGCCGAATGGTTGGTGCCAAGGTTCAATGCGCATGAACTGGGTCTTGCCGTACCACGACCAGCGGTGACCATTCATCAGGTCTTCACCATGGGTTTGGGCGTTGTCATCGAGCCCCAGCTCCCACAGCGGCAGCTCGAAGTGCGCCTCCTGAGCGTTGTGCGGGTCTAGGCTGATTGCCACGAGGATGTAGTTGTCGCGCTCGGGCGTACGCTTGGCGAAGTACAGGATGTTGTCGTTCCAGCAGTTGAAGAACGCGACGCCGAGGTGGGTTTGCAAGGCCGGGTTCTGCCGGCGGATGCGATTGAGCTGGGCGATCTCGGCAATGATGTTGCCGGGCTGGCTGAAGTCGCGCGGGCGCAGCTGGTATTTCTCCGAGTCCAGGTATTCCTCCTTGCCTGGCAACGCGGCGCTTTCGCACAGTTCGAAACCGGAATACATGCCCCACAACCCTGAGCCCATGGTCGCCAATGCTGCACGAATGAGGAAACCGGCACGCCCGGAGGTGTGCAGGAAGAACGGGTTGATGTCGGGGGTATTGACGAAGAAATTGGGGCGGTAGCACTGGCTCCATGGCGGCTGGTTGAGTTGCTCGAAAAATTCGCGCAGCTCTTGCTTGGTGTTGCGCCAGGTGAAGTAGGTGTAGCTTTGCGCATAGCCGACCTTGCCCAGGCGCGCCATCATGGCGGGCTTGGTGAACGCCTCAGCGAGGAAGATGACCTCCGGGTACTGGCTGCGCACATTGGCGATCAGCCATTGCCAGAACGGCAGCGGCTTGGTGTGCGGGTTGTCGACGCGGAACGTCTTCACGCCCTCCTCGACCCAGCCCACCACCACATCGCGCAGCGCCAACCAAAGGCTGGGTACTGCGTCGGGGGCATAGAAGTCGACGTTGACGATGTCCTGGTATTTTTTTGGCGGGTTCTCGGCATAGCGGATGGTGCCGTCCGGGCGCCAACTGAACCAGCCCGGGTGCTGTTTCAGCCAGGGGTGGTCCTGGGAGCACTGGATGGCGAAGTCGAGGGCGATTTCCAGGCCGTGCTCGGCAGCGGCCGCCACCAGGCGGCGGAAGTCTTCGCGGCTGCCCAACTGCGGGTGAATCGCTTCGTGGCCACCCTCTGCACTGCCGATGGCATACGGGCTACCCGGGTCACCCGGTTCGGCCGTGAGCGCATTGTTGCGCCCCTTGCGGTGCTGCAGGCCAATAGGGTGAATGGGCGGGAAGTACAGCACGTCGAAGCCCATGTCACGGATCATCGGCAACCGCTGGTGCACATCGTTGAAGGTGCCATGGCGCTGCGGGTCGTCGGTGATCGAGCGCGGGAACAGTTCGTACCAACTGGCGAACTGCGCTGCCGGGCGGTCCACATCGAGCGGGAATTCGCAACTGCGGGCCAGGTAGCTGCGGTGCTCGGCCTCGGCCATCAGCCGGGCGGTGCGCGGGTCCAGCAGCAGCGCCACCTGATCGTCACTGCCCACCTGCGCCAGGCGCTGCAGCACGGCCTCAAGCTCGTTGCGCACGGCGCCATCGCACAGGGCAATGCCCTGGCCGAGCATCAGCCGCCCCTCTTTCAGCTCCAGCCTGACCTCGACGCCGGCATGGTACTTTTTTTCCAGGTCGTGGCAGTACGTGGCGAACGGGTCGATCCAGGCCTGGATACCGAACACGTGCGGCCCCAGCTCGGTGGGGGTGAACTCGGCCAACCACAGGTCATTACCCGCCGACTGCATCGGCACCGAGTGCCAGCGCTGGCTGTGCGCCGGGCGCCAGTTGAGCACCACGGCCAGGCGGTCGTGGCCATCGCTGTAGACCTTACTGCTGACGGCAACCGGTTGACCACTGATCGCCTTGGCGGCGAAGGTGCCGGCGTCGAGCACCGGCTGGGTGTCCTCGATCACGATGCGTGGGGCCAGCAGCGCCTGGGCCAGGCTGATGGCCTGGTCAGGATGATCGTTGGCCATTGGCACGCTTTCAAAAAGCTCGTTTCGTGACATCGACCTTGCTCCCTCAGGCTGGTGGCGGTAAGGGTTCAGAGCCGGGCGCGGGCGTGAGGGTTCAAAAAAACTGAGCGAATCGCAGCTGGCCGAAGTCCAAGCCTGCAGTACCTCTTCAAACCACCCACGCGAGGTCAGGCCATGAACATTCCAACGCCACCGGAAACCCCCGATCCGAACATCGACGACCCGAGCTTGCCGCCGCCCGTGCCGGAACAAGAACCGGACGAGCTGCCGATCAAGCCAACCGAACCGCCGACGGTGGGCGACCCGCCGAACCAGGAACCACCGGTGAAAGCCTAAGGGTAGACCAGCTTACCGACCTTGCCGCCTGCAAGGTCGGTACGGGCGCGCAGCCGCGGGTGCGGGCGAACCGGACAGCCCGGTCAGTCAACTCGCGCCATCGGCGCAGAGTTCGGCGATGCTGATCTCGCGCATGCGAAACTTCTGCACCTTACCGGTTACTGTCATCGGGTATTCGTCTACAAAACGGATATGCCGCGGCACCTTGTAGTGGGCTATGCGGGCCTTGCACCAGCATTGCAGCTCTTCGGCGGTGGCCGTGTGGCCAGGGTGCAACTTGACCCATGCGACAATCTGCTCGCCATAACGGCTGCACGGGATGCCGATCACCTGGGCGTCCGCCACTGCCGGGTGGGTATAGAAGAATTCTTCCAGCTCGCGCGGGTAGATGTTCTCGCCACCGCGAATGATCATGTCCTTGTTGCGCCCCACGATCCGCACGTAGCCGTGCTCGTCCATCACCGCCAGGTCACCCGAGTGCATCCAGCCGGCTGGGTCGATGGCTGCCGCGGTACCTTCGGGGTTGTCCCAATAGCCGAGCATCACGCTGTAGCCGCGGGTACATAGTTCGCCGATCTCGCCGCGCGAAACGATACAGCCGTCAGCGTCTACCAGCTTGTTTTCCAGCTGTGGCTGCGTACGGCCAACGGTGGTAACACGCAGCTCCAGCTCATCCTCCGGCCCGGTTTGCAGCGAAACCGGGCTGGTTTCGGTCATGCCATAGGCGATTTGCACCTCGGCCATGTGCAACTGGTCGATCACCCGGCGCATCACCTCGATCGGGCAAGTCGCCCCCGCCATGATGCCGCTGCGCAGGCTGGAAAGGTCCACCTGGGCGCGTAGCGGGTGGTCGAGCATGGCGATGAACATGGTAGGCACGCCATAGAGAATGCTGGCACGCTCCTCGGCCACCGCACGCAGGGTGAGTTCGGCATCGAAGGCATCATTGGGGTAGATCATGGTGCTGCCGTGGGTGATGCAACCCAGGTTGGCCATGACCATGCCAAAGCAGTGGTACAGGGGCACCGGGATCACCATGCGGTCGCGCTCGCCCAGGCCCAAGCTTTCGCCGACCATGAAGCCGTTGTTGAGGATGTTGTAGTGGCTCAGCGTGGCGCCCTTGGGTGCACCGGTAGTGCCGGAGGTGTACTGGATATTCACCGGTTGGTCGAACTGCAGCCCGCTTTGGCGGGCCAGGTAGGCTTCGCTCGAGGTTTGCCCGGCCAGCCCGGCCAGGGCTTGCCATGCCAGGAAACCGGCCGGGGGGCGGGCTGCCAGGCTGATGACCCCGCGCAGCTCGGGTAGGCGCTGGCTGGCCAGTGCGCCCGCGGGGGCGCTCGCCAGCTCTGGCACCAGCGCCTGAACCATGGCGTGATAATCGGAGCTCTTGAAAGCATCGGCGCAGACCAGCCAGCCGCACCCGGCCTGGCGCAACACGTATTCCAACTCACCCACCCGGTAGGCCGGGTTGATGTTGACCAGAATCGCCCCGACCTTGGCGCTGGCCAGTTGCAACACGCACCATTCGGCGCAGTTGGGTGACCAAATGCCCAACCGGTCGCCGCGGTTCAGGCCCAGCGCCATCAAGGCGCGGGCACACGCGTCGACCTGTTCGGCCAGTTGCCGCCAGCTGTAGCGCACGCCCTGGTGGCGCGAAACCAGGGCTTCGCCACCGGCGCAACGCGCCACGGTGGCGTCAAAGGCCTGGCCGATAGTCTGGGTCAGCAACGGTTGGTCCTGGCGGCCGCGGGTATAGCTTGGTTGACTCATGGGTGTCCCTTCTTGTGGTTGTTCTGGGCACGGCTGAAGCAAGCGGAGATACTCTGGCGTAGATTTACGTTTACGTAAAGGTGACGATTGGATTGACAGCCACTGCACTCAGGTTTACGTTAACGTAAAGGTAATGAACAATACCGATCTCAGGCATGAAGCCGAACCCCGTGGGAGCGGGCGCGCCCGCGAATGCGATCATTCAGGAAATGACGGCGGCCCTGCTGATGCATTCGCGGTCGCGCCCGCTCCCACAGGGTCCGACAGCTCCATGAGCTACGGTGTAACCCATTTCAAGAACAACAAGGTGCCCCAGCATGCATTACCCCACCCTGAACTTCGCCCTGGGCGAAACCATCGACATGCTCCGTGACCAGGTGCGCACCTTCGTCGCCGCCGAGCTGGCCCCGCGTGCCGCGCAAATCGACCACGACAACCTGTTCCCTGCCGATATGTGGCGCAAGTTCGGCGACATGGGCCTGTTGGGCATCACCGTTTCGGAAGAATATGGCGGCGCCGGCCTCGGCTATTTGGCCCACGTGGTGTCCATGGAGGAAATCAGCCGGGCCTCGGCGTCGGTGGCACTGTCGTACGGTGCCCACTCCAACCTGTGCGTCAACCAGATCAACCGCAACGGCAGCCACGCACAGAAACTCAAGTACCTACCCAAGCTGATCAGCGGCGAGCACATCGGCGCACTGGCCATGAGCGAGCCCAATGCCGGCTCCGACGTGGTGTCGATGAAGCTGCGCGCAGAAAAGCGCGGCGACCGCTACGTACTCAACGGCAGCAAGACCTGGATCACCAACGGCCCGGACGCCAATACCTATGTGATCTATGCCAAGACCGACCTGGACAAGGGTGCCCACGGATCACCGCGTTCATCGTCGAGCGCGACTGGCCAGGCTTCAGCCGCAGCAACAAGTTCGACAAGCTGGGCATGCGCGGTTCCAACACCTGCGAGCTGTTCTTCGACAACGTCGAGGTACCGGAAGAAAACATTCTCGGCCAGCTGAACGGCGGCGTACGCGTGTTGATGAGCGGCCTGGACTACGAGCGCGTGGTGTTGTCGGGCGGGCCGACCGGCATCATGCAAAGCTGCATGGACCTGGTGGTGCCGTACATTCACGACCGCAAGCAGTTCGGCCAGAGCATCGGCGAGTTCCAGCTGATTCAGGGCAAGATCGCCGACATGTACACCCAGCTCAATGCCAGCCGCGCCTACCTGTATGCCGTGGCCCAGGCCTGTGACCGTGGCGAGACCACCCGCAAGGACGCTGCCGGGGTCATCCTGTACACCGCCGAGCGTGCTACGCAAATGGCCCTGGAAGCCATCCAGATCCTTGGCGGCAACGGCTATATCAATGAATTCCCGGCTGGCCGCCTGCTGCGCGATGCCAAGCTCTACGAGATCGGTGCCGGCACCAGCGAAATCCGTCGGATGCTGATCGGCCGCGAACTGTTCAACGAGACGCGCTGATCTGCGCCAGGGGTCATGATGATTCTCAAGTCACAGCTCAATACCAAGGCGGCGGATTATGCCCATAGCCATGCCGCCATGGCCGCCCAGGTCCAGGCCCTGCGCGGCCTGCTGGCCCAGGTCGCCCAGGGCGGCGGGCCCAAGGCTCAGGAACGACACACCTCCCGCGGCAAACTGTTGCCACGCGAGCGCATCGACCGCCTGCTGGACCCGGGCTCGCCGTTCCTCGAGATTGGCCAGCTGGCGGCCCACGAGGTGTACGGCGAGGACGTGCCGGCTGCCGGGGTGATCGCCGGCATCGGCCGCGTAGAAGGCGTGGAATGCATGATCGTGGCCAACGACGCCACGGTCAAAGGTGGCTCGTACTACCCGCTGACGGTGAAAAAGCACCTGCGTGCGCAGGTCATCGCCCAGCAAAACCGCTTGCCGTGCATCTACCTGGTGGACTCGGGGGGTGCCAACCTGCCCCGCCAGGACGAGGTGTTCCCTGACCGCGAGCACTTCGGTCGGATCTTCTTCAACCAGGCCAACATGAGCGCCCAGGGCATCCCGCAGATCGCCGTGGTGATGGGCTCGTGCACTGCCGGTGGTGCCTACGTGCCGGCGATGGCCGACGAAGCGATCATGGTGCGCCAGCAGGCGACCATTTTCCTCGCAGGGCCGCCGCTGGTCAAAGCCGCCACGGGCGAAGTGGTCAGTGCCGAGGACCTGGGCGGGGCCGATGTGCACTGCCGCACCAGCGGCGTGGCCGACCATTACGCCGACAACGACGAACACGCCCTGGCCATTGCCCGGCGCTGCGTGGCCAACCTCAACTGGCACAAGCTGGGCAAGCTGCAACGCCTGGCCCCGGTGGCACCGCTGTACGCCGCCGACGAGCTGTATGGCGTGGTGCCCGCCGATGCCAAGCAGCCGTTCGATGTGCGCGAAGTGATCGCCCGGCTGGTCGACGGCTCGCTGTTCGACGAATTCAAGGCGTTGTTCGGTACCACCCTGGTCTGCGGCTTTGCCCACCTGCATGGCTACCCGGTGGCGATCCTGGCCAACAACGGCATCCTGTTCGCCGAAGCGGCGCAAAAAGGCGCGCACTTCATCGAGCTGGCCTGCCAGCGGGGCATCCCACTGTTGTTCCTGCAGAACATCACCGGGTTCATGGTGGGCAAGAAGTATGAGGAAGGCGGTATCGCCAAGCATGGCGCCAAGCTGGTGACCGCGGTGGCCTGCGCCCAGGTGCCGAAATTCACGGTGATCATCGGCGGCAGCTTCGGTGCCGGCAACTATGGCATGTGCGGCCGTGCCTACGACCCACGCTTTTTGTGGATGTGGCCGAACGCGCGGATCGGTGTGATGGGCGCCGAGCAGGCCGCCGGTGTGCTGGCCCAGGTCAAGCGCGAGCAAAGCGAGCGCAGTGGCCAGCCGTTCAGTGCCGAAGACGAAGCCAGGCTCAAGCAGCCGATTCTCGACCAGTACGAACAGCAGGGCCACCCCTACTACTCCAGTGCCCGGCTGTGGGACGACGGCGTCATCGACCCGGCGCAAACCCGCGACATACTGGGCCTGGCACTGTCCGCTGCGCTGAACGCGCCGATCGAAGCGAGCCGCTTCGGCATTTTCCGGATGTGACCTATGAGCGATTTCAGCACCCTCGAAGTGATTCGCGACCCGCGCGGCTTCGCCACCCTGTGGCTTAGCCGCGAGGACAAGAACAACGCGTTCAACGCGCAGATGATCCGCGAGCTGATCGTCGCCATCGATCGGCTGGCCGACGATACCGGCTTGCGCTTCGTACTGCTGCGCGGGCGTGGCCGGCACTTCAGCGCCGGTGCCGACCTGGCCTGGATGCAGCAGTCGGCGCAGCTGGACTTCAACACCAACCTGGATGACGCCCATGAACTGGGCGAACTGATGTACGCCCTGCACCGGCTCAAGGTACCGACCCTGGCCGTTGTCCAAGGTGCGGCGTTTGGCGGCGCACTGGGCCTGATCAGTTGCTGTGACATGGCCATTGGCGCCGAAGACGCCCAGTTGTGCCTGTCGGAAGTGCGCATCGGCCTGGCCCCGGCGGTGATCAGCCCGTTCGTGGTCAAGGCCATCGGCGAGCGTGCCGCGCGCCGCTATGCCCTGACTGCCGAGCGCTTCAGCGGTACACGGGCCCGCGAACTGGGCTTGCTGGCCGAGGTATACCCCGCCAGCGAGCTGGACGCACAGGTGGCGATATGGGTGAACAACCTGCTGCACAACGCCCCGCTGGCCCTGCGTGCCACGAAAGAGCTGCTGCGTGAAGTGGACGACGGCGAACTCAGCCCGGCGCTGCGCCGCTACTGCGAAAACACCATCGCCCGCATCCGCGTCAGCGCCGAAGGCCAGGAGGGCCTGCGCGCCTTCCTGGAGAAACGCCCACCCGCCTGGCAAACCGCTGAGACCAAGGAGCCGCGCCCATGAGCCGCCCCGCTTTGACCACCCTGCTGGTCGCCAACCGCGGCGAAATCGCCTGCCGCGTGATGCGCACCGCCAAGGCCATGGGCCTGACCACCGTCGCCGTGCACAGCGCCATCGACCGTGACGCGCGGCATAGCCGGGAAGCGGATATCCGCGTGGACCTGGGCGGCACCAAGGCCGCCGACAGCTACCTGCTGGTCGACAAGCTGCTGGCTGCTGCCAAGGCCAGCGGGGCCCAGGCCATTCACCCAGGTTACGGTTTCCTCTCCGAGAACGCAGGCTTCGCCCGCGCCATCGAGCAGGCGGGGCTGGTTTTCCTCGGCCCACCGGCCAGCGCCATCGACGCCATGGGCAGCAAGTCGGCGGCCAAGGCGTTGATGGAGGCCGCCGGGGTCCCCCTGGTGCCCGGTTACCACGGCGAAGCCCAGGACCTCGACACCTTCCGCGATGCGGCCAGGCGTATCGGCTACCCGGTGCTGCTGAAGGCCAGCGCTGGCGGTGGGGGCAAGGGCATGAAGGTCGTCGAGGAGGAAAGCCAGCTGGCCGATGCCCTGGCGTCGGCCCAGCGTGAGGCGCAGGCGTCGTTCGGCGATGCGCGCATGCTGGTGGAGAAGTACGTGCTCAAGCCGCGCCATGTGGAAATCCAGGTGTTCGCCGACCAGCACGGCCATTGCCTGTACCTCAACGAGCGCGATTGCTCGATCCAGCGCCGCCACCAGAAGGTGGTCGAAGAAGCCCCCGCCCCCGGCCTGTCGGCCGAACTGCGCCAGGCCATGGGCGAGGCGGCGGTACGGGCGGCGCAAGCGATTGGCTATGTCGGTGCCGGTACGGTGGAATTCCTGCTCGACGCCCGTGGCGCGTTCTTCTTCATGGAAATGAATACCCGCCTGCAAGTGGAGCACCCGGTCACCGAGGCCATTACCGGCCTGGATCTGGTGGCCTGGCAAATTCGTGTGGCGTGCGGCGAGGCCCTGCCGATCACCCAGGATCAGGTGCCGCTGATCGGCCATGCCATTGAAGTTCGCCTGTACGCCGAGGACCCGGCCAACGAGTTTCTGCCGGCGACCGGCACGCTGGCGCTGTACCGTGAATCGGCAGCTGGCGAAGGCCGGCGGGTGGACAGTGGCGTGAGCGAAGGCGATGCAGTGTCGCCGTTCTACGACCCGATGCTGGGCAAGCTGATTGCCTGGGGCGAAAACCGCGAGCAGGCACGCCTGCGCTTGCTGGCGATGCTCGACGAATTCGCCATTGGTGGGGTGAAGACCAACCTCGCGTTCCTGCGGCGCATTCTGGCGCACCCGGCGTTCGCCGCGGCGGAACTGGATACCGGCTTCATTGCGCGGCACCAGGCCGCTTTGCTGCCGGCACCACAGCCGCTGCCGGTCAGCTTCTGGGAGGCCGCAGCCGAAGCCTGGCGGCAGGGCCAGGCCGGGCAACAGCGCGAAGATGACCCCGGTTCGCCATGGGCCGAGCGCAGCGGCCTGCGCCTGGGCCTGCCAGCGCGCAGTAGCCTGCACTTGGTCAGTGCTGGCCAGGACCACGCTGTGGGCCTGGAGCACAGTGCGGCGCCCACCTGGCAGTTACTGGGCGAGCAGTTGGTGCATGACCACGCCGGCGTGCGTCGCCAGCACCTGGCGATGCGCCGCGGGGCTACGTTGTACTTGCAGTGGGGCGGCGAGATGCATGCCATCGAAGCCTTCGACCCGATCGCCGAGGCCGAGGCCAGCCACGGTCACCAGGGCGGCTTGGGTGCCCCCATGAACGGCAGTATCGTGCGGGTGCTGGTGGCGCCGGGGCAGGCGGTGGAGGCCGGTACCGCGCTGGTGGTGCTGGAGGCCATGAAAATGGAGCACAGCATTCGCGCGCCTCATGGCGGTACGGTGAACGCGTTGTTCTGCCAGGAAGGGGATATGGTCAGCGAAGGGACGGTGCTGGTCGAATTGGCGGAGTGAGTTGTCTAGCGGGGGTTGGCTGGTTGATGGGGCGCCGGGGTGGGGCTGCCAG
>Ga0308166_1000453_pt1 | contig 56700 bp, 54 predicted proteins | sample PhyCR2_2_FD_202137 | JGI IMG/M metagenome (GOLD analysis project Ga0308166, IMG submission 202137) | Phyllosphere microbial communities from UC Gill Tract Community Farm, Albany, California, United States - DLSLCC.R2 | ecosystem: Host-associated > Plants > Phyllosphere > Unclassified | place...
GTCATTCGAGGACAATGAATGGAATTCAGGACATTTCAAAAGCAGTGGGGTGCTGAGTTTATTTCCGATGACGTTGTACGTTTTCGCGTCTGGGCAGAAGGACAGAAAGAACTAACGCTACGTCTGGCCGCCGCCGACGTGCCGATGACGGCAGCTGGCGACGGCTGGTTTCAGGCAGACGTATCCGGCGTCACGCACGGTGCAGAATATCAATTTGTTCTGCAGGACGGCATGACGGTGCCCGACCCCGCCTCGCGCGCGCAAAAAGGCGACGTTAACGGCCCCTCCATCGTTATCGATCCCCAACGCTATCAGCCGGTCAACCGGGACTGGGCAGGGCGGCCGTGGGAAGACACGGTTATCTACGAGCTGCATATCGGCACGTTTACCCCGGAGGGTACCTTCCGGGCCGCCATCGACAAGCTGCCGTATCTGGCAGAGCTTGGTATTACCCAGCTTGAAGTGATGCCCGTCTCTCAGTTTGGCGGAACACGCGGCTGGGGGTATGACGGCGTGCTGCTGTACGCCCCGCACTCTGCCTACGGTACGCCGGAGGATTTCCACGCGTTTATCGACGCCGCGCACGGGCTGGGACTCTCCGTGGTGCTGGATATCGTGCTCAACCACTTCGGCCCGGAGGGGAACTATCTGCCGCTGCTGTCGCCCGCGTTTTTTGATGCACAGCGGATGACGCCGTGGGGCAACGGAATTGCTTACGAACGTGAGCCGGTGAGGCAGTACATCACCGATGCGCCCCTCTACTGGCTGACGGAGTACCGTCTGGACGGCCTGCGCTTCGATGCCATCGACCAGATTAAAGACTCCTCGGAGACGCACATTCTGGAGGAGATTGCCGCAAAAATCCGCGACGCGATCCCGCACCGTCACGTTCACCTGACCACGGAAGACAGCCGCAACGTGATTTTCCTGCATCCGCGCGATGAACAGGGCAATACGCCGCTGTTCACCGCCGAGTGGAATGATGACTTCCACAACGCTGCCCACGTGTTTGCCACCGGCGAGACCCACGCGTACTACCAGGATTTTGCCTTTGAGCCGGAGAAAAAGTTAGCCCGGGCGCTGGCGGAAGGCTTTGTCTACCAGGGCGAGATTTCGCTGCAAACCGGCGAATCCCGCGGGGTGGAGTGCCAGACGCAGCCGCCGCAGTTCTTCGTCGATTTTATTCAAAACCACGATCAGACCGGGAATCGTGCCCAGGGCGAACGGCTTATCACCCTGGCCGGAGCCGACAAGACGCGGGTGCTGCTTGCCGCGCTGCTGCTTTCTCCCCATATCCCGCTGCTGTTTATGGGCGAGGAGTTTGGTGAAACGCACCCGTTCCTGTTCTTCACCGATTTTCACGGCGATCTGGCAAAGGCGGTGCGGGAAGGGCGCGCAAAAGAGTTTACCGGCCATGCCGGGCACGATGAAACCGTCCCGGATCCGAACGACCTGAGCACGTTTATCCGTTCAAAACTCGACTGGAATAAGATTGCCACCGACGAAGGCAAAACGTGGCTGCGCTTCACGCGCCACCTGCTGACGCTGCGTCATCGCCATATCGTTCCGCTTCTGCGTCATGGCGGCGCCGTTGAGAGTAAGGTAATCAAGACCGCGCCCGGCATGGTGGCGGTGAGCTGGCATTTCCCGTCGGGGACGCTCTCTCTGGCGCTGAATATCGGTAGTAAGCCCGTCGCGCTGCCCGATCTCGCGGGTGAGACGCGCTTTGCCTGGCCGGAAGTCACTGACGTTTTACCGCCGAACGGTATTGTCGTTCGCTTTGCTGATGGAGAAGCATCGTTATGATCCCTTCCGCCACGTACCGTATTCAGTTCCGTAATGGCATGACCTTCGATCGCGTTGCGGCGCTGGTGCCTTACCTGAAAGATCTCGGCATCAGCCATCTCTACGCATCGCCCGTATTTACCGCCACAGCGGGTTCCACCCACGGCTATGACGTGACCAACCCGAATGAAATTGACCCCGCGATCGGCGGACGAGACGGTTTCGACCGCATGGCGGCGGCGCTTAAGCAGGCCGGCATGGGGCTGATTCTGGATATTGTCCCGAACCATATGTCCACCTCGCTGGAAAATGCCTGGTGGCGGGACGTGATTGAATACGGCCAGCAGAGCCGCTATTTCCGCTATTTCGATATCGACGGGTCGCGCCCGCTAACGCTACCGTTCCTCGGTGACACCTTTGAGGCGGAGCTGGAGAAGGGTGCGATCGCCCTTAAACGTGACCCTGTCACGAACAAGACCGCGCTGGTTTACTATGACGCCGAGTATCCGCTCAACCCAGGCACGTACAGCGAGGAGAAAAGTATTGCTGAGCTACATGAAGCGCAAAGCTGGCGGCTGATGTCCTGGCGGGAAGCGCCGAAGCAGCTCTCGTGGCGGCGCTTCTTTGAGATCACCGGTCTGGTGGGCGTCCGGGTTGAAGACGACGCGGTCTTCGACGATACGCACCGGCTGATCCTGGAGCTGGTTCACGCTGGCGTGGTGGACGGCCTGCGAATCGACCACGTCGACGGCCTGGCCGATCCGCTGGGGTATCTGCAGCGCCTGCGGGAGAAAACCGGGCCCGACTGCTACATCACGGTTGAAAAAATCCTCGCGAAGGGAGAACAGCTCCCCGCCGACTGGCCAGTATCCGGCACCACCGGCTACGAGTTTATCGCCTCGCTGGCGGAAGTGCTGGTCGACGACGATAACCTGTCGCGCCTGGAGACCATCCACGACGAAACGCTGGGGATAACGGTCGATCGCCACGCGGAACTGCGCGATGCCAAGGGCCTGATGACCGATCGCAATTTTGAGGGTGAATTCACCACGCTGCTTAACCTTGCTGACGATCTGGCCCGCCGCAATGAGGTTGCGCTACCGCGCGAGGAGATCCGCCACGCGCTGCGCGAGCTGCTTATCGCCTTTCCGGTCTACCGCACCTACGGCACCCGGGAGGGATTAACCCCGTCGGACGTGGCGCTGCTTAACCGCGTGGTCGCCGGCGTGGAGACGTCTGAAGCGGCGCTGAGCCTGATTGTGCGCATTCTTACCGGCGACCTGCTGGAAGATTGCCGCGAGTCCGCCGCGCTGTTCAGAACCCGCTTCCAGCAGCTTACCGGGCCGCTGATGGCGAAGTCCGTTGAAGACACGCTGTTCTTTCGCCACAACCTCGAGCTGGCGCTCAATGAAGTGGGCGCCGACCCGACGCCGCGCGCGTTTTCATTATCCCGCTTCCACCAGGAGATGCGCATTCGTCTCGCCCGACAGCCCGACGCGCTGCTGGGCACCTCCACGCACGATACCAAGCGCGGGGAAGACGCCCGGGCGCGTCTCTACACCCTGACGGAAGCGCCGGAACGCTGGGGGGAAAATCTGGCCCGCTGGCGACAGATGAACCAGACTCAGGTGCGTTTTCTCAATGACGGTACCGCGCCGAACGCTGCCGATACCTGGATGATCTATCAGGCGCTGGCGGGCGTCTGGCCCACCACGCAGTCACCGGAAGACGCCGAAGGGCTTAAAACACTCGACGCGCGATTCATCGGCTTCCTCGAGAAAGCGCTGCGCGAGGCAAAACAGCGCACCGACTGGATCGACAGCAACGAGAGCTATGAGAGCGTGGTGCTGAGCTACGCGCGGCACCTGCTTTCGCCGGACAACGCCCTGTTCCTGCAGGATTTTAGCGAGGCGATGCAGCCCTTTATCCGGGCCGGGCTGATAAACAGCCTCAGCCAGACGGTAATCAAGCTGACGGCTCCCGGCGTGCCGGATATCTATCAGGGCAGCGAGGCGCTCAACTTTAGCCTCGTCGACCCGGATAACCGACGGGAGCCGGACTTCAACGCGCTGGTGCACAACCTCAGCACGGCGGATGCCACGGTATTTGATAACCCGGCCTGCTGGCGAGACGGGCGCGTTAAGCAGTTCGTCACCGCCACGCTGCTGCGGCTGCGTCCGCATTACGACGCGCTTTTCCGCTACGGCGACTGGCTGCCGCTTAAGGTCACCGGCGAGCGCGAGGAGAACCTGATTGTCTATGCCCGCGTTAAGGACGAGGAGGCGCTGATTGTCGCCGTACCGCGTCTGGTTTTTGATGTCACCGATAATCATCAGCTGTGGGTCAATACCACGGTGGCGATACCCGAAGAGCTGACGGGGAAACGCTATCGGGATCTGTTCAGCGGTGAGAGCCGCATTCTGCAAGAGACGCTGGATTTAACGTCAGAAAAGGGATGTGTACTGGTTCTGCTTACCTGCGAATAATCGTGGAGAACGAAAATGGCAAAGGATACTACGTTTGAAATTCGGGCCGGTCATGGCCAGCAGTTGGGGGCGAATTATGACGGGAAGGGCGTCAACTTCGCGCTGTTCTCCGCTCACGCCGAGCGGGTGGAACTCTGTCTGTTTGACCCGTCCGGGAAAAACGAAATCGCCCGGCTGGAACTGCCGGAATATACCCATGAGGTCTGGCACGGCTATGTGCCGGACCTGAAGCCCGGCGCGCTGTACGGCTATCGCGTCTACGGCCCTTACGATCCGGAAAACGGCCACCGCTTTAACCCGCACAAGCTGCTTATCGACCCCTACGCCCGAGAACTGGTGGGCGATATCGACTGGAACGATGCCCATTTCGGCTATGAGCTGGGGCATGACGAGTTAGATTTAAGCTTTGACACGCGCGACAGCGCGCCGTTCACGCCGAAATGCAAGGTCATCGACCCGAACGCCTTTGACTGGCAGGACAACAGCCGGCCAAACGTGCCCTGGCCGCATACCGTCGTCTATGAGAGCCACGTGAAGGGCTTTACCCAGATGAACCCGGCCATCCCGCAGGAGCTGCGCGGCACGTTTGAGGGGATGGGACACAAAGCCTCGGTCGACTACATCAAGAGTCTTGGCATCACCTCGGTGGAGCTTCTGCCGGTTCACTGGTTCCCGGACGACCAGCATCTGCTCGATCGCGGCCTGAAGAACTTCTGGGGCTATAACACCCTCGGCTTTTTTGCTCCGGCGTCGCGCTACTACGGCCCGGCGGGGATCCAGGGCTTTCGCGACATGGTACGCGCGTATCACGATGCGGGCATCGAGGTGATTCTGGACGTGGTGTACAACCATACGGCGGAAGGAAACGAGCTTGGTCCCACGCTCTCGTTTAAGGGGATTGATAACTACAGCTATTACCGCACCCTGCCGGACCAGCACCGGTACTACATCAACGACACCGGGACGGGAAACACGGTCAACACCTCGCACCCGCGCGTGCTGCAGATGGTGATGGATTCGCTGCGCTACTGGGCGGAATCGATGCATATTGACGGTTTTCGTTTCGACCTGGGGACGATACTGGGCCGAGAGCCGGAAGGGTTTGACCCGCGCGGCGGTTTCTTCGACGCCATGACTCAGGATCCGGTGTTATCAAGACTTAAGCTGATTGGTGAACCCTGGGATATCGGACCCGGCGGGTATCAGGTCGGCGGTTTCCCGCCGGGCTGGGGTGAGTGGAACGATAAATACCGCGATACCGTACGCGAGTACTGGAAGGGCGATAACGTCTCCACCGACTTTGCCGCACGCCTGCTGGGCTCCGGGGATCTGTACGATCTGCGCGGGCGTCGTCCGTGGGCCAGCGTTAACTTCATCACCGCTCACGACGGCTTTACGCTGAATGACCTGGTGTCGTACAACGAGAAGCACAACGCCGACAACGGCGAGGACAATAACGACGGGCATAATGATAATCGCTCGTACAACTATGGCGAAGAAGGGCCGACGGAGAACCCGGATATTATTGCTACCCGCGAACGGCAGAAGCGTAATTTCCTGACCACGCTGCTGTTTTCCCACGGCACGCCGATGCTGCTGGCGGGGGACGAGTTTGGCCGCACGCAGAAGGGCAACAACAACGGCTACTGTCAGGACAGTGAGATCTCGTGGATCGACTGGAACGGAATAACCGAAAACGACGCTGCGCTGCGCGAGTTTACCCGACGGCTCATTGCGCTTCGCGCATCGCAGCCGTTATTGCGCCGTGAAAGCTGGCGCGACGGGCTGGAGATCCGCTGGTTCAATGCCGGAGGCGGCCCGCAGCAGGCCGAGCAGTGGGATGAAGGCTCGACGCTCGGCGTCTCCATCAGCAGGCCTGATCTCAGGCAGGAGGACGGCATCTGGCACGACGTGCTGATGCTGTTCAACCCGTTTGAAGGCACCGTGCCGTTCCAGATCCCGCAGTTTGGCGAAGGGGGATGGGTGCTGGAGCTGTCTACGGCAGATGGCGCTGCCACCGGGACAGCGTTCACCGAAACCGTAGAGTACGAACTGGCCGGACGCAGTATTACTCTCTTCAGACGTCCTTAGCTCTAGAGTGATGCCGCCGCGCGGGCGGCGGTGTCATACAGGGAGGAGATCGTGCGTAACAGCTGCGCGGTTTCGCCAATCGACTTCCCGGCAATGCCGCTCTCCGCGTGGATTGCGATCAGACACGCCTCCCGCACGTCCCGGTACTTCATACACAACGCTTTCCCTTCCTCGGTAGTCGAGAAAAAGAGCTCTTTGCCCGCTTTCTCGCTCGTCACGTAGCCCGCTTTGACCAGCTTTTTCAGGGCGTAGGTCACCACGTGGGTATCTTCCACGTTAAGAACGAAACAGATATCGGCCAGCTTTTTCTTGCGGTCGCGGTGGTTTACGTGATGCAGCAACGAGACGTCAAATGCGCCCATATCGGGCTCGCCGGCTGCGGTCATGCAGCGCACCATCCATTTATTGAACGCGTTGCTGGTCATGATCAGCGCGTACTCCAGCTCTGACAGTTCCGCGCAGCGCTCGGACACCAGGTGGCGGGACGAGACGATTCGGCCGTCGTTGATATCGTCGTGAGGGGGGGTAGCACTCTTTTCCGAGGTCATAACGTTCCTTAGCCAGAAATGTAAACTCATCGATAAAATAAGAACATTTTATTGATAATTTGTTTACATGTTTTTGAGGTTCAGATATAGCTTTTTAGCGCAGGTTTTCCGAAACCTGTCGAAAAACACAACATCGCTCGCCGCAAAATAAAAAAATAGCCGTCGGCGCGCAACGCTCACTTTGGATAGGGTAAACGTTATGGACGGTACTACGCTGTTGCCGCTGATCGGGATACCGATCGTGGTTATTGGTTTTGCACTGCGCTTCAACCCGCTGCTGGTGGTCGTAGTGGCGGGGCTGGCGACGGGTCTGCTGGTTGGTATGGATTTCGGGATGCTGCTGGAGACCTTTGGCGAAAAGTTCGTGAATAGCCGCTCGCTGGCGACCTTCATTCTGATTCTGCCCGTGATTGGTCTGCTGGAATATTACGGGCTCAAGGAGCGTGCCCAGGCCTGGGTGGCGAAGATCGCCAGCGCGACCTCGGCGCGTATTCTGATGCTCTATTTTGTCGCCCGTGAAGGCACCGCCGCGCTGGGGCTGATGTCGCTGGGCGGTCATGCCCAGACGGTGCGTCCGCTGCTGGCGCCGATGGCCGAAGGGGCGGCGCTGAACGAATACGGCGAGCTGCCGCAGCACATCCGCGACAAAATCAAAGCCCATGCCGCCGCGTGCGACAACATTGCGGTCTTCTTTGGGGAAGATATCTTTATTGCCTTTGGCGCGGTGCTGCTGATCGACGCGTTCCTGAAAGAGAACGGTATTGCGGGCATCGAACCGCTGCATATCGGCCTGTGGGCCATCCCAACCGCCATTGCGGCATTAGTTATTCATATGACGCGCCTTCTGCGCCTGGATGCCAGCATCCGTCGCGACGTCATGGCCTGGCGCGCGGAGCAGGGCACGCGGGAGGCCGCGCAATGATGACGCTTATCACCATTAACCGCGTGTACTACCTGATCGGCTTCGTCGTGATGCTGCTGGTTGTGATGACCCTGCGCGATCGCGCCAATCCGAAGCGTTTTACCACGGCGCTGTTCTGGTTTTTATTTGGCGGGATCTTCCTGTTCGGCGATCTGATGGTGCAGGAGCTGGGGAAATCGCTGGCGTACCGGATAATCGGCGGGGGCGTCATCGCTATCGCGCTGCTGGCGGGTTTTGGTCTGGTCGGAAAAGGGCACTATAAAATGTCCACCGAAGACGAACGTCTCGCCTCGTCAAACCGCCTTAAAAACTGGCTATTTTTGCCCGCGCTGATGATCCCGGTGGTGACGGTTATCGGGACGCTGTTCCTGAAGGGCGTGTCGGTTGGCGGCGTGTTCCTGCTCGATCAGAAACAGCTTACCCTGGCGGCGCTGTGCGTGGCCTGCGTCGCGGCGATCCTCACCGGATGGTGGCTGACCAAAGGCACGCCGCTGCACGCCATTCGCCAGTCTCGCCGTCTTGTCGACACCATCGGCTGGGCGGTGATCCTGCCGCAGATGCTGGCCATGCTCGGCGGCGTGTTCGTGGCGGCCAATACCGGTGACTCGGTGCAGAAGGTGGTGAGCCTGTTCGTTAATCCGGATAACCGCTTTATGCTGGTGGTGATTTACTGCGTGGGGATGGCGCTGTTTACCATGATCATGGGGAATGCGTTTGCGGCCTTCCCGGTGCTGAGCGCGGGGATCGCCTTGCCGTTTCTGATTAATGTGCATCACGGCAACCCGGCGCCGCTGCTGGCGATTGGCATGTACGCGGGCTACTGCGGCACGCTGATGACGCCGATGGCCGCTAACTTCAACATTGTTCCCGCCGCGCTGCTGGAGCTGAAAGATAAGTATCAGGTGATCAAGATCCAGATCCCGACCGCGTTAACCCTGCTGGTGGTGAACGTGTTCCTCATGTATTTCCTCGTGTTTCGCTAAGGAGCTGTTATGGAATTAACGCAACATCAGGCTGACGCGTTTGCCCGCATGCCTTTGACCTATTTGCGCCAGGAATACCCGAACCACATCATGCACCTGCTTAATGATGATGGCGACGTTCTGCCGCCGCGCGAACTGCACCCCATTTTCTACGGCTGTTTTGACTGGCACTCGGCGGTGCACGGCTACTGGCTGCTGCTGCGCTGCGTGCGTCTCTACCCGGATCTGCCGAGCCGTGACGCGATCGTCGCGCTTGTCGACGAGCACCTGACGGAAGAGAACGTGGCTAAGGAGCTGGCCTATTTCACCGCGCCGTTCCGCGCCTCGTTTGAGCGCCCGTATGGCTACGGCTGGCTGCTGGCGCTGGCCCAGGAGCTAAAGCAGTCGTCGCTGCCGCAGGCCGCAGGCTGGTATCGGACGCTTGAGCCGTTAACCCAGGATATTCGTAACCGCCTGGTAGATTATCTCAGCAAGCTCACCTATCCGATCCGCGTCGGGACGCACTACAACACGGCGTTTGCCCTCGCGCTTGGGTTGGACTACGCCCGAGCAGTAGAAGATAGCGCGCTTGAGCAGGCGATTGTCACGGCGGCGGAGCGGTTTTATCTCGCCGACACGCGCTATCCGGCCCACTACGAGCCCGGCGGTGATGAGTATATTTCCGGCGCGCTGACGGAAGCGCTGCTGATGAGCAAGGTGCAGAAAGACTTCCCGGCCTGGTTTGACGCGTTTCTCCCGGAGGCGGGCACCATTGCGGCGCTGATGAACCCGGCGGAAGTGAGCGACCGTACCGACCCGAAAATTGCCCATCTCGATGGGTTAAACCTCAGCCGCGCCTGGTGCATGAAGCACATTGCCAGAGCGCTTCCCGCAAACCATCCGGCGCAGCAGGCGCTGCGCGAGGCGGTGACGAAACACCTGTCGGCAAGCGTTGAGCATGTTGTCGGCAGCCACTACAGCGGCGGGCACTGGCTGGCGAGCTTTGCGCTGCTGGCGCTGGAGTAAACGAACGCGCCGTCTTTCTTGCCGGGTGGCGCTGCGCTTACCCGGCCTACATTGTGCAAAGCTTCCTTGTAGGCCCGTGCAAGCGTAGCGCCGCCGGGCGAATCAGGCTGATGCCCGAACTGCAGGCGCAGCCTAAATTTCTTTATTTTTAATGCGATTAATATCTTAATCGGTTATTTTTCCGTCATTTGTCTCGAAACAGATATCTTTTTTACTATCGCAAAAGTGTACGATACGTGGTCATATATCCATGTGAAAAGAATGGTTAATATGGCTGTTATACCTTTGTTACCAAAAGAAGGAATCGCGCTTGCATTAGCAAACATGAGGATTGCAAGAGCGCATGGTATGAGTAGAAATATGGCTATTCCTACAACCTATCTTTGGTTTTATCAAAAAGTAAGAAATAAGGGGCCTTGGGATTACAAGCAGGGACACCCTGAGTTAGCGAACTTTGGTAACTTCAATTATGGTTCGGCTGGCTATGCTGCCGGGATACCATCAGAAACGTTATTGATGGGGGCAGGATGGGCGCAGGAAAGAGCTAAAACCTCCAAAAAGAAATGGGGGCACTGGTATCAAAAACCGCCATATGGGGATGATCCTCACGATCAGTTTTGGATAAGTCAAGGGATTGAATATGCAAAGAAACACGGTTATTAAACGGCTTCATTGTTTACTCACAACGATTTTATTGATCGTTGTTTGCGGGTTTCTGACATATCAATACTATTTTAATGCACCTCCTCGCGATAGCTTTGTAAGCAAACAGAAACTATCTGATACCGTCACACTGTACATAACAAAGTATGATGACGGAGGAGCTACGGTGTCGGATATTTACCGCTTCTATTTAGATAAAGACAAAAGCGGGAACATTATGAAGGCCCTTAAAGATCGATCGCCGTTCCTTGAAGCCAATACAAGCGATGTTACAGCTTCTGCTTATGGGAACACGGTAAATATAAAAATCACAGGTAAGGTTTATTCATTCACTAATTCGGATCTGTTCTATGCAGATGGTGTAGCGATCATGCCTGTAATTAACCTCATAGCAAATGGAATAAGAGATTAATTAGCATAAGGAGTTTTAGAAATGGCTGTACCAGTACACCTCTTTTTGAAAGACGATGGTGGAGCAATGATCCGTGGCGGTTCTGATGTTGCAGACCGTGAAGGAAGCATAGAGCTTAGAGATCTGATCCATAACCTGAGCATTCCAACAGATGAGGCAACAGGTAAACTTACAGGTACAAGGCAACACTCAGCTTTCAGTTTAACAAAAGCAATTGATTCATCTTCACCCTATCTATACAAAGCAGTGGCTACAGGTCAAACGCTTCAAAGTGCTGAATTAAAGTTCTATCACATCAATGATGCTGGTCAGGAAGTGGAATACTTCAATATTCTTATGGAAGGTGTGAAAGTCATTTCAATAACTCCAGTTATGCATGATACAAGAGATTGTCCCGGTACTGGTCACCTGGAAAATGTATCTTTGCGATACGCAAAAATCACATGGAAAATCCTGGACGGAAATATTCAATACACTGATGCGTGGAATGAACGCCTTACAGCGTAGGCGTTATAAACGAGCAGCGCCGAAAGGCGCTGCAACAGTTTACGCTGATGCCCGAACTGCAGGGCGCAGCCTGCTCACGCTAAACAACACCGATCCCGTTGAGGCGATGACGGCTATCCACAGCGCAAAATGCACGGCCCGGTCATGGTCTGATTCGGTCGTCGCCAGCAGCACGCCCACCGCGGCGGCACCGAGACACTGGCCGAATGTCCTCACAATCGACAACACGCCGGAGGCATAGCTGGCATATTCTCGCGCCACGTTAGAGAGCATCTCCCGGTTATTGGGGCTCTGGAAGCAGCCAAACCCAATCCCGCAAACCAGGCTGCGCAGGCTGATATTCCATGCGGAAGGATTTTCCGGCAACGTCGCCAGCAGGACCAGCCCACAGACAAAAATCATCAGCCCGATTGTCGAGATCAGCGGCGCGGAAATCGTATCTGCCCAGCGTCCCGCGTGCGGCGCGATCAGCACGATGCCAATCGGCCACGGGGTGAACAGCAGCGCGGAGACCACCGGGCTGTAGCCATACACGCTCTGAAACAGAAACGGCAGCGCGACAAAGGTGATGCCCTGACTGACAAACGAGGCCAGCGAGGTCAGGGCTGCAAGGGTAAAGCGTCCGTTTTTGAACATGACGGGCGGCAGTATGGGACTTTGCGCGCGCCGAATCCGCCAGATAAAGGCGAGGGCGCTGGTCAGCGTAAGAATCCCCCAGCCGAGGGTCTCCTGGCTAATGTGTTGCGTCACGCGCTGAAGGCTGTCGGCCAGCATAATCGCCGAACCTAACAGCGCGGCGGAGAGCACGGCGCCCGGCGCGTCAAAGGGCGAGCGGTCAACGGCCGTTTCCCGCGGCAAGGCCCGCCATGCCAGCAGCAGGGCGACGCTGCCCGGAACAATGTTAATGGCGAACAGCCACTGCCAGCTCAGCGCGTCCAGTATGGTTCCGCCCAGCACGGGGGCAATCGCCGTGCTGGAGGCGATAAGCAGGGCGTGCAGCCCCAGAATACGGCCAAGCAGTCGACCCGGAAAAACGGATCGCAGGATCGCCGGGGCGATACTCAGGGTGGCCGCGCCGCCGATGCCCTGCAGAATACGCATGCCGGTTAACATTTCCGGCGTCGCTGCCAGCGCGCAGCCGAGCGAGGTGAGCGTAAAGGTGGCAAGCCCAACAAGAAACACCGGGCGATAGCCCACGCGCGCCGCCAGCGCCGCGAAGATGGCTAACGTCATTGCCGCTGAAAGCAGGTAACCGTTGGAGAACCAGACCGCAACGTTTGCGGGTACCTGTATCGCCCTTGCCATGGAGGGCAGCGCGATGTTGATCATGGTGCCGTCAAAGACGCCCATCAGCGTGGTGGTCATGACGGCGGCCATGACCCGGGCGCGTTCATGACCGGGTAAGCCTTCATCGCCGGGCAGGTTTGAAAATAGCGTCATCGTCGTTACTCCAGATAAGAATAGTGATGACGAAACTATAATCATGCGGTATACAGGGCGGAAGACGCATCAGCTGCATTTAATCGTTGCATATAACGCCTTATCTTAGGAGTCACCGTGTCCGATCCTGACTTTAACCTTCTGGTTGCGCTCGACGTTCTGCTGGCCGAAGCCAGCGTGGCGGGCGCGGCGCGACGTTTGAACCTCAGCACTTCCGCCATGAGCCGCACCCTGAGCAGGCTGCGGGAGGTGACCGGCGATCCTATTCTGGTGCGGGCCGGTCGTCATATGGTGCTGACGCCCTGGGCCGAATCCGCGCGAGACCGCGCCAGAACTGCCGTGCATGAGGCGAGGGCGGTGCTGCAGCCCTCCACCGACGCGCTGAAGGTGGAAAGTCTCGAGCGGCTGTTCACCATCAGAGCCAACGACGGTTTTGTGGTGGCGTTTGGGCCACTGCTGATTGCGGCGGTGGCGAGCGTTGCCCCCGGGGTGTGCATCCGCTTCTCGCCAAAACCTGAAAAAACGTCGCGCTATTTGCGTGAGGGGCTGGTCGACCTGGAGATCGGCGTGCAGAGCAATATGGGGCCGGAAATACGGCTGCAACGGCTCTTTCAGGATCGGTTTGTTGGCGCGGTGCGTAAGGGACATCCGCTCTCATTACGGCCTGACGTCAGCCTTGACGATTATGTCGCGTGGGGCCACGTGGTGGCCTCGCCGGACGGATCGCTACACGGGTTTGTCGATGACGCGCTGGCGGAACGGGGGATGAAACGCAAGGTCGCCAGCGTGGTGCCCGGATTTCCAACGGCGCTATCCGTGGCGCTGGCGTCCGATCTGATTGCCATGGTGCCGGCGCTGTACCTGCTCAATCAGCCGATGAACGAGCGCGTACACTTCTTTGAACTGCCGTTTAAAACCCGGACCATTACGGTGTCACAGATGTGGCATCCGCGCATGGAAAGGGACCCGGGACATCGATGGCTCAGGGAAAAAGTACTGGAAGTGTGTCGGGCCGTGCGCTGACGCTCAGGCCACTTTTCCCGGCACGATGAGGATGAAGCGCGTCGATGCCGCATCCGATTCCACGCGGACTTTTCCGTGATGCGCGGAGACGATGGACTTCACGATGGCAAGCCCGATCCCGCTGCCTTCGCCTTTGCGCTGCCTTGACGGATCGACGCGATAGAAACGGTCAAACAGCTTTGGCAGATGCTCTTGCGGGATCGGCGTACCGGGATTTTCTATCATCAGTTCAACGTCGTTATCCTGTTCTCTGATGGAAACCGTCACCGCTTTTCCTGCTGGCGTATAGCGCAGGGCATTGGAGAGCAGATTATTCATTGCTCTCCGGAACATCTGCGGATCGCCTTCTATCAGGCAGGGCATCCCGTTAAATTTCAGCGTAACGTTGCGTTCTTCCGCCCAGGCTTCGAAGAAATCGAAGACTTTCATGACCTCCGCACTTAAATCAAACACCACCCGGTCAGGGATGAGCTGATTATTATCCGCCTGCGCCAGGAAAAGCATGTCGCTGACCATGCGGGTCATCCGGTTGTACTCTTCCAGGCTGGAGTACAGAACATCTTCCAGCTCTTTCTGCGAGCGGTTCTGGCTCAGCGCGATTTCCGTTTGCGTCACCAGGTTGGTGATGGGGGTTCTGATTTCATGCGCGATATCGGCGGAAAAATTCGCCTGGCGGGTAAAGACATCTTCAATCTTTTCGATCATATGGTTGAAGGAAATGACCAGCTGTTCCAGCTCAACGGGCACGCGGGACGGCTCCAGCCGCGCGTCGAGGTTTTCTGAAGTGATATTTTTAATGGCGTTGCTGACGTTACGCAGGGGCAAATGTCCCTGACGAACCGCGATGCGAATGACAAGAATAATCAGCAGGCTGATCGCCGCGGCAATTGCCAGGAGATTCTTTTTCAGCGCCTCAAGGTAGTGCAGATGAAAATTGATGGAGAGCCCGATCAGCATCACGTAGCCCTGCGTTTTGCCCTGCAGCGTCGCCGTGCCTGAAGAGGCGATAATCCGGTACGTTTCCATTTTCATGTCGGACCCGGCGTGCATGTTTGCGGCAGAGTCTTCAACCGTCCAGAGAAACACATCCTGCGCGCGGCGGTGTTCGCTGAAGTCCGCCGCGTTCATCGCAGGGCGCAGTGCTTCCCCTTGCGCCGAGCTGAACAGGATATTGCCCTGCGGATCCAGGAGCAGGACGGCTACGTTGCGGTAGCTGGCGATCGACTCTTTGATTTTACTGATTTTCTTTTGGTCAGGATCGACCGGAGACTGCAGGATGCGGTGCATCGCGGTGCTGATTTGCTGCAGGTCGCTGACATCCTGCTCGGCGAAGTGCTTTTCAACGGAATGCAGCATAAACCAGGTAAAGGCGAAAAAGGCCAGTATCGTGGAGAGACTGATAAAAAAGGTCAGCCGCAGGGCAAGCGAAAAAGGGCGCCCGGGAAGCTTAACGCGCATCCGGCACCTCCAGCATATAGCCCACGCCGCGCACCGTCTGGATCAGCTTCGGTTGAAAATCGTTATCGATTTTCGCGCGAAGCCGCTTTACCGCCACGTCAATTGCGTTTGTGTCGCTGTCAAAATTCATGTCCCACACCTGGGAGGCAATCAGGGCGCGGGGAAGCACCTCTCCCTGATGCCGCAGGAAAAACTCCAGCAGGCTGAACTCTTTGCTGGTTAACGAGATGCGGCTTCCGGCCCGGCTTACCTTTCTCGACACGAGGTCAACCGTCAGGTCTGCCACCTGAAGCTGGCTTTCCGCGATCACCGTATTTCCGCGTCTCAACAGCGTCCTCACCCGGGCGAGCAGCTCGGCAAAAGCGAATGGCTTAATCAGATAGTCATCCGCGCCCAGCTCAAGCCCTTTAACCCGGTGTTCAATCGTGCCGAGAGCCGTGAGTAACAGGATGGGCATCCCTTTGCCGGCAGAGCGGAGCATGCGGACAATGTCCCAGCCGTTCACATCGGGCAGCATGATATCCAGAATCAGCAGATCGTATTCAGCGGTCATGGCGAGATGGTAGCCGTTCAGGCCATTATCCGCGTGGTCAACCACAAACCCCGCTTCAGTCAGCCCCTTACTCAGGTACTCACCGGTTTTCATTTCGTCTTCGACGATCAGTATTTTCATCGTGCTCCCCTGACTGGCTGCTGATGACATTCTAGTGAGCGTACCGCCGTTAACAATGACTTACGCTAAAAATGACAACATTGTCATTATCCTGTCACCCGTCAAACAGGATGCGTTGCGTAGAGTAGCCCTAAAACTACTCTGGACTTTATTTGAACCGTTATGTTCCTGTTAAAACGACTAAGCATCAGTACGGTATTTATTCTGGCAGGCTGCGTCTCGCTGGCCCCGGAGTACCAGCGGCCGGAGGCACCTGTCCCCCGGCAGTTTTCGCTCTCCCGTAACGGCCTGACGCCCGCGGCGGCAGGGTATCAGGATACCGGCTGGCGCAACTTTTTCGTCGACCCTCAGGTTGCCGGGCTGATTACGGAGGCCCTGAAGAACAATCGCGATCTGAAAATGGCCGCCCTGAAGGTCGAAGAGGCCCGGGCGCAGTTCAACGTGACGGATGCGGATCGCTACCCTCAGCTGAATGCCTCCTCGGGCATCACGTACAGCGGCGGGCTGAAAAGTGACAAACCCACCGCGCAGCAGTACGACGCGGGCCTTGCGCTTAGCTATGAACTCGATTTCTTCGGCAAGCTGAAGAACATGAGCGAGGCCGACCGACAAAATTTTTTCGCGAGCGAAGAGGCCCGTCGCGCGGTGCATATCCTGCTCGTCTCTAACGTTTCCCAGAGCTATTTCAACCAGCAGCTGGCGTATAAACAGCTGCGTATCGCGCAGGATACGCTGAAAAATTACCGGCAGTCTTATGCGTTCGTTGAGCAGCAGCTGGTGACGGGCAGTACGAGCGTCCTTGCGCTGGAACAGGCCCGGGGACAGATCGAAAGCACGCAGGCAGAGATTGCCAAAAGAGAGGGGGAGCTGGCGCAGGCCAATAACGCCCTGCAGCTGGTCCTCGGCACGTATCGCGCGCTGCCGGGTGACGGCGGCATGAACGCCAGCGACGTTGCGCCGGTAAAACTGCCTCCTCATCTTTCCTCCGAGATACTGCTGCAGCGCCCGGATATTATGGAGGCGGAGTATCAGCTTAAAGCGGCCGATGCGAATATCGGTGCGGCGCGCGCCGCCTTTTTCCCGTCTATTTCCCTGACCAGCGGGCTTTCAACGGGCAGCACGGAGTTGTCCAGCCTCTTTACGTCCGGGAGCGGGATGTGGAATTTTATTCCTAAAATAGAAATTCCTATTTTTAATGCGGGCAGAAATAAGGCCAACCTGAAGCTGGCCGAAATTCGCCAGCAGCAGTCGGTGGTTAATTACGAACAAAAAATTCAGTCCGCCTTTAAACAGGTTGCCGACGCGCTCGCGCTGCGGGACAGCATTAACCAGCAGCTTGCTGCACAGCAGCGGTATCTGGATTCGCTCCGCATCACGCTTCAACGTGCCAGAGGGTTATATTCCAGCGGCGCGGTCAGCTATATCGAAGTGCTTGACGCGGAGCGTTCTCTTTTCTCTACCCAGCAAAATATTCTCGACCTTATTTATGCCCGGCAGGTTAATGAAATTAATCTCTTCACCGCGCTCGGCGGCGGTTGGGTCGAATAATCTTATTTAATTAAACAGGAAAATAACCATGCGCAATTCACTTAAGGCCGTTGTATTTGGTGCAATCTCCATTGTGTTTTCTGCCGGCCTCCAGGCTGAGGTTCATCAGCACGAGATGATGAGTGCTGCCAGCGAAGGGACATCAGAGCAGGTCATCACGGGAACCGGCATCGTGAAGGACATTGATCTCACGAATAAAAAAGTCACGATTTCCCATGAAGCGATCCCGGAAATTGGCTGGCCTGCGATGACCATGCGTTTCACCTTTATTCAGGCTGACGAGAGTATCAATGCCTTAAAAGTCGGCAGTCACGTTGATTTTTCATTTGTTCAGCAGGGCAATCTCTCTTTACTCAAGAGCATTAAATAGCGAGACGCGGCATGGCCTCATTAAAAATAAAATATGCTGCCGTGATAGTCAGCAGCCTTATCGCGGGAGGGCTGATATCGGTGACGGCATGGCAGGTTTTTCATTCATCTGTAAAAACGGAAAATAGCGCACCAGAAAGAAAGGTACTTTTCTGGTATGACCCAATGAAGCCAGACGTAAAATTCGATAAGCCCGGCAAATCGCCGTTTATGGATATGGATCTGGTGCCGAAATATGCGGATGAAAACGCCAATAAAAGCAGTGCCGGTATCCGTATTGACCCGACGCAGGTCCAGAACCTGAGATTAAAAACACAAAAGGTGACGCGCGGAACGCTTAATTATGCCCAGACGATCCCGGCTAACGTCAGCTATAACGACTATCAGTTTGTCATTGTGCAGGCGCGCGCGGAAGGCTTTGTGGAAAAAGTGTACCCGCTGACGACGGGCGATAAGGTGAAGAAAGGCACGCCGCTCGTTGATATAACCATTCCTGACTGGGTAGAGGCGCAGAGCGAGTTTCTGCTGTTATCCGGCACCGGCGGAACGCCGACGCAAATCAAAGGGGTTCTGGAACGGCTTCGGCTGGCGGGTATGCCGGATGAGGATATTCAGAGGCTGCGTGCGACCCGTACTATTCAGACCCGGTTTACCATCAGGGCGCCGATCGACGGAGCGATCACGGCCTTTGATCTGCGTACCGGCATGAATATTTCCAAAGATAAGGTGGTAGCGCAAATTCAGGGGATGGATCCGGTCTGGATCGGCGCGGCAGTGCCTGAATCCATTGCTTATCTGCTGAAAGAGACCTCGCAGTTTGCGGTTTCGATACCGGCTTATCCGGATAAATCCTTCCCGGTTGATAAATGGAGTCTTCTGCCAAGCGTGGATCAAACCACCCGTACGCTGCAGGTGCGCCTGCAGGTCTCTAACAGGGATGAGCTGCTGAAACCGGGCATGAACGCGTACCTGAAGCTGAATACTCAAAGCCAGGAAATGCTGCTGATCCCCTCCCAGGCCGTTATCGATACCGGTAAAGAACAGCGCGTGATTACCGTCGATGCAGACGGGAATTTTGTACCGAAAAGGATCCACGTACTGCACGAATCTCAGCAGCAGTCCGGCATTGGTAGCGGACTGGAAGAGGGGGAGTCGGTAGTGGTCAGCGGTCTGTTCCTGATTGACTCGGAGGCCAATATTTCCGGCGCGCTGGAGCGCATGCGTCACGCTGAAGCCGCTGACGACGCGCATTCTGGCCATTAAGGAGACGATGATGATTGAATGGATTATCCGGCGGTCGGTCGCCAACCGTTTCCTGGTCATGATGGGGGCGCTGTTCCTCAGCGTCTGGGGCACATGGACGATTATTAACACGCCAGTCGATGCCTTGCCCGATCTCTCTGACGTTCAGGTGATTATCAAAACCAGCTATCCCGGCCAGGCCCCGCAGATTGTTGAAAATCAGGTCACCTATCCACTGACTACCACCATGCTGTCGGTTCCCGGCGCAAAGACCGTGCGCGGTTTTTCGCAATTTGGCGATTCGTACGTGTACGTCATTTTTGAAGACGGCACCGATTTGTACTGGGCCCGTTCGCGCGTGCTGGAGTATCTGAACCAGGTTCAGGGCAAGCTGCCTGCCGGCGTGAGCTCTGAAATCGGTCCTGATGCCACGGGCGTGGGCTGGATATTTGAGTATGCGCTGGTGGATCGCAGCGGAAAACACGATCTCGCAGAGTTGCGCTCGTTGCAGGACTGGTTCCTGAAATTTGAACTGAAAACGATTCCTAACGTGGCCGAAGTGGCCTCCGTCGGCGGCGTGGTGAAGCAGTATCAGATCCAGGTCAATCCGTTAAAACTGGCTCAGTACGGCATTAGCCTGCCGGAGGTTAAGCAGGCACTTGAGTCGTCTAACCAGGAGGCGGGGGGATCGTCAGTTGAAATGGCGGAAGCGGAGTATATGGTCCGGGCCAGCGGCTATCTGCAGACGATGGATGATTTCAATAACATTGTCCTGAAAGCCGGAGAGAACGGGGTACCGATTTATCTTCGCGATGTCGCCCGCGTACAAACGGGGCCGGAAATGCGCCGCGGCATTGCCGAATTAAACGGGCAGGGGGAAGTTGCGGGTGGCGTGGTGATCCTGCGTTCAGGTAAAAATGCGCGTGAAGTCATCACGGCGGTGAAAGATAAGCTGGAGACGCTGAAGGCCAGCCTGCCGGAAGGCGTTGAGATTGTGACCACCTACGATCGCAGCCAGCTCATCGATCGGGCAATCGACAACCTGAGTTCCAAACTGCTCGAAGAGTTTATCGTGGTGGCCATCGTCTGCGCACTGTTCCTGTGGCACGTGCGCTCTGCGCTGGTCGCGATTATCTCTCTGCCGCTTGGCCTGTGTATTGCCTTTATCGTCATGCATTTCCAGGGGCTGAACGCCAACATTATGTCGCTGGGAGGCATTGCCATTGCCGTCGGGGCGATGGTGGATGCCGCCATCGTCATGATTGAAAACGCGCACAAACGGCTCGAAGAGTGGGATCACCAGCATCCGGGAGAGCAGATTGATAACGCCACGCGCTGGAAGGTGATCACCAACGCCTCTGTCGAGGTTGGCCCCGCGCTGTTTATTAGCCTGCTGATTATCACCCTGTCCTTCATTCCCATCTTTACTCTTGAGGGGCAGGAAGGGCGGCTGTTTGGTCCGCTGGCCTTCACCAAAACGTACTCCATGGCGGGTGCGGCCGCGCTGGCCATCGTCGTTATCCCCATCCTGATGGGATTCTGGATCCGGGGTAAAATTCCCGCTGAGACCAGTAACCCACTGAACAGGCTGCTGATTAAAGCCTACCATCCGCTACTGATTAGAGTGCTCCACAGGCCAAAAACAACCCTGCTGGTTGCGGCCTTGTCCATATTCACGGTGATCTGGCCTCTCAGCCAGGTGGGCGGCGAGTTTTTACCGAAGATCAACGAAGGCGATCTGCTGTATATGCCGTCAACATTGCCGGGTGTTTCTCCGGCAGAAGCAGCGGCGCTGTTACAGACCACGGACAAGTTAATCAAAACCGTGCCAGAAGTGGCCTCCGTTTTTGGTAAAACGGGTAAGGCTGAGACCGCAACGGATTCCGCGCCGCTCGAGATGGTGGAAACCACGATTCAGCTCAAGCCTGAGAATGAGTGGCGGCCCGGCATGACGAATGACAAGATTATTGACGAACTCGACAAGACCGTTCGATTGCCCGGCCTGGCGAACCTCTGGGTTCCGCCCATTCGTAACCGCATCGATATGCTTTCCACCGGGATCAAAAGCCCGATTGGTATCAAGGTGTCGGGTACCGTTCTGTCGGATATCGACGCCACGGCGCAGAGCATCGAGGCGGTAGCCAAAACGGTGCCGGGCGTGGTGTCTGCCCTGGCTGAACGTCTGGAGGGCGGGCGCTACATTGACGTTGATATCAAGCGGGAAAAAGCCTCGCGCTACGGGATGACGGTGGGCGATGTGCAGCTGTTCGTCTCCTCGGCCATCGGCGGGGCGACGGTGGGGGAAACGGTGGAAGGCGTCGCCCGGTACCCGATTAATATCCGCTATCCCCACGACTACCGGAACAGCCCGAACGCGTTAAAGCAAATGCCGTTCCTGACGCCGATGAAACAGCAGATCACGCTGGGCGATGTGGCGGATATCAACGTGGTTTCCGGCCCCACGATGCTGAAAACGGAGAATGCCCGCCCTGCGAGCTGGATTTATATTGATGCCCGCGGCAGGGATATGGTGTCGGTGGTGAATGACATTAAGACGGCCATTAGTCAGAACGTAAAGCTGAGGCCGGGCACCAGCGTCTCATTCTCCGGGCAGTTTGAGCTGCTCGAACACGCCAACAAGAAACTGAAGCTGATGGTGCCGATGACGGTGATGATCATCTTCATTCTGCTGTATCTGGCGTTCCGCCGCGTGGATGAAGCGCTGCTGATCCTGATGAGCCTGCCGTTCGCCCTGGTCGGGGGAATATGGTTCCTCTACTGGCAGGGCTTCCATATGTCTGTGGCAACCGGTACCGGCTTTATCGCCCTTGCCGGGGTAGCGGCAGAATTTGGCGTAGTCATGCTGATGTATTTGCGTCATGCCGTTGAAGCGCAACCAGCGTTGTCCCATCGGGACACGTTCACCGAACAGGGGCTTGATAACGCCCTTTACCATGGCGCCGTGCTGCGCGTGCGGCCAAAGGCGATGACCGTCGCGGTGATCATTGCCGGTCTGCTGCCCATTCTTTGGGGAACGGGGGCAGGGTCAGAGGTCATGAGCCGGATAGCGGCGCCGATGATTGGCGGGATGATCACGGCGCCGCTGTTATCGCTGTTTATTATTCCTGCGGCGTACAAGTTAATCTGGCTGCGCAGGTATAAAAAATCCTAAAAAAACCCGCCAGCGATGGCGGGTTTTTTACGGGATGAACGCTTCGCGCGCTGTTTTAGCACGCGTCTGGCTGAGAAGCTTGCGCCAGGCACGATTATGCAGAGTAAACAGCAGCATCTTATAGAAGGCGGTGGAAAGGATACAGCTGCCGCTAAGCAGTAGCATGCCGATACTCACTAGCGCCGCGGTCAGACTGACGCCCGGAGCTGCGCTACCGCTCAGCGCGACCAGCAGATAGGCTGCTGTTAATACCAGGCTTATCACCGCCAGCGTAAGGTGTAACCTCACGGCGCGCATGCTGCCTTTGCCAATCATAAACATCGTCACGCCGTTAAGGCCAGCGAATAGAAGGGCGATCAGGACAACCCAGACGAATACGTGTTCCGCTGACTGGTCGAGTCCTGCGAGTACGCCATACCCCAGCCACAGCTGAGGAATAGCGAAACTGACAATCACCCCGAGGGTACTGATCGCCGCTGGAATACCCATGGTGTGTAGACCTACAGGTTTGCCCATTTCGTCAGCCAACTCAGTTTTTAGCTGTTGCAGCTGTGTCGGGGAGGCATTGCTTATGCTGGTAGCCACCTCGTTACAGTGTTGCAGGCGGCGGGATACTATTTTAATCATATTAATAATCAATGTTTTGTTCCTCTCACTCCTTGAGTGCCGGAACGGGTAGGGAATAAGCCCATCGAGTGACAGAAATATCACTTCATATCCTCGCAGTGAAACATGTCAGCTCAGGAAATATTAAAGCTTACCGGCTGACTTTCTCAGCACAGTAATATCCCTCTTGGGTGATTCCCCGAACATCCGCGTATATTCCCGGCTGAAATGGGACAGGCTTTCGTAACCGACAGCATAGGCTGCTGTGGTTACATCGTAATGTTCATTCAGCATCAACATATTTTACTTATGTTGTGAGAGAACTCAGTTCATAAGACAAATACACCATATCTCACTGCTTTAAATGAGTATTTTTAATATAAACATCAACTCACTTCCAGATCACTTCATGAACTAACGGAGAATCCGCTTCCTATGAGCATTCTCTGACAGCCTACTTTACTTAGGTAAACCAGTTCCCTCCGCAATCGCATAGCCAGACCCACCAAGTTTTAGGGGTTATCTGATTGTTTTCTTGAACAATTCATGATTTTTCGTAATATTTAGATACATCAATACTTAATCAGAACTGACATCTCTGAGGGCGGTAGCGTTGTCAAGGCTGGCTTGGTTTATCTGAGGGGGGCGGTCGGGTAAGAGGGCTATTGAGATCTATGTTGGAGGAGCGGCGTGAAGTGAGCATTAATGGTATGTTAGTGCAGTTTGTAAGACTTACAAGGCGTTATAACCTTTACTATTTTGCTCTGATATATAGAAAAATTTAAGACTAAAATGCTATTCAAAACAGTGATTTGTGCTGATGTAACAGAAAAATCAGTTGCACTCTTTGGGATAATTTTAATTGATAATAGGAGAGTTAACTTATGTTCAGAGAGAATTTATTAGTCATCCTAGCCGCATCAGCCTTTTCTGTACCAACTATGGCGGCAGGCGATCCACTTCAAAGCAGAGTTCAGGATTATTGTGGCAAAGTCAGTTCCATTATTTTACAGGCCGCGGCTGATTATAATCATCAACTGAATAATGTAGTGAAACCAGAAGACGCAAAAATCAGTGTCACGCAGAAAGTGAAGGATTCTGAAGAATATGTCAGTGCATCCCCGGCCGTAAAAGCGGAGATTGACAGGGCGGTAAACAGTAGTACTGACTATACCGAACATTCCAGAATGATGGCCGAACAAGATAAGATCCACGAGCCTTATATCGGTATGCACGCATGGACATGGGCTTATCAGAATGTTACGCCATTCACAGCATGGTGTAATTATAACCATATACAGGGTTGATTTTCTTCGAGTTGGTAATCCCCGCATTTCCTTCCCCGTGAAAACACCACGCAGGAGTGCGGGTGTTTATGTAATTATCATGGTAAAAAAAACAATAACTCAGAATGTCAGTGTAAAAACTCTGGTATAACGCTTGCGGCGTCGCCAGTGGTGCAGGGTTACGCACTGGCAGCCGCTGTGTTCCATTACGGCGAAACATTGAATTATAGGAATAGGAGCAATATGATGAGAGAAGAGATTTTAGATAAATCGGAACTAATAGAAAGAGTTTCTCGCTCATTACAAAGCAAAAAATGTAGGGGTTGATAACCAGATCTACGAAGAACTTCTATCAGAGATATCTGATAGATTAAAAAACGAAGATAAAACAATGCTAACCTTAAGAAATGCCTATCAAAAACTTGCAGATGAAAAAACCAAAGAAAATAAAAGAGAAGGGTTTCAATCAACGTAATTGTCGGGTAAGAGGGCTCTAGCTATTAGATTGAGATCGAACGGTGTGAAGCGGGCATCAATGGGACGTTGTATGAAGTTTCGGCGCTCTGTGGCATATGGCACTTGCGCAATTACCGCAGGGGCTTAAATTAATGAGTTTTGAAATGAACTATCAAGGTGATTTATTTAATAGCATGGGGCTAGGTTCTTATAATCCTGTATCTATGCGTGTGAGTGTATCTAAAACTAATGATGAAAACAGAGTAGGGCATAACAAACTATCCCAACTAAATGATTTTGATTGCACCACTTTATTTCATGAGTATATACATCACTTGCAGAATGTATCAACGATTACAGGTCTGCAACATCATGACCTACAGATATCAATGTGGCATAATGCGCGATGTTACATTTTTGATAAATCCCATAAAAAAGATGATGCTCCAGTCAGCAAAAAACTTGCTCTTGATGCTATGCATAAGACTTTTGAATATAGAAATTCAAATAAGAATATCTTAAATTCAAAAGATACATTGATTTTAAAGAAAATTGAAAATTTATCATTATTGATTTCCGCTATGAGTGGTACAAATGGCACTGTTGATTTCAATCCAGTAAAACTATCTTTCATTCAAGGTGGGAATGTTGTAAGTGTTAATTTTGGAATATTTGAATTTCAAGAGAGTGCTGCAAACTATTTAGAAGGGGTTTTCTGTGAAAAAATCCTACAACCGCCAGATAGATTCCTTGTGGATAATGTTCCCTATAAAATTATACATGCACTAAAATTACACTATGCTCCTAATAGTGATAACGAAGCGTTGCTTCCAATAATTTTAACTGCATTACAATCTACAGTACCACATAAAATGTTTATTTACTTACTTTACTCCCTAATAGCAAGAGAAAAGAGTAAGTGTACATGCAAAGAAATTTGTTACTGTGATAAAAAACTGGATGTCAGAGAAGAATGTGAAGTGTACGCGAGAAAACTGATCTCTTTACAGGATGTGTGGGTTGAAAAAGTTAGAAATCAGATCTTCGATGGTTTTCCTAAAGAAGATGTGAATTTCGGCGATATCTTAAAAAAGATAACAAACTCCATTATATCAAAAGTAGAGAAGCGGAAGAGTAATCCATTTATTGAAATAGATTTTCTGAAAAAAATAAATCATTTAAACTTCAGGGATGAATTTTATCATTTTATTTCAGAGAATGGCGGGTGTGGTTATTATCTAACGGATTCATTTTCCGGAAATGATACTTTTCTTGAACCAAATATAGTTGGTGAGAAAGTGGTGTTTAACTATAATAATATAGGTTGGCTAACATTCGAAGCAGCTTTTTGATCATTGATTTTGTATACACAGGTTCAACGAAGAGTATTAAACCGCTGGCGGCCGATTTGGATAAGAGTTTTCATCCGGAGCAAAGCAACTGAATTCGGAGCAGGTCGTTGGCCGAGAATAGGCTGGAAGATCTGTATCATTAGGTATCATTTAGGGGAATAAGAATAAATGTATATGAGTAAACCGGTCTCGGCCTGGCCATCACTGACGATTCATTGGACTCTGGACCCAAATGAATGGGTCTATTCTTTCGACGGCGAATTGCCTGATTGGGTAAAAAATGATGTACCGATCCTCGGTTGGGCACCGATAGCAGAAATTCACAATCATCTGGTTATCAATAGCAAGGTCAATAATTCACAGGAGTTTTGGGAAGGGGCCGCTGAAGACAAAGCTGAAAATGTGATAAGTGGCTGGGCGATTGCAAAGCCAATGTCTCCACCGATACTCATGTTATGGCCTCCGAGGACGCTAGATGAAATTGTTCTGGCCGGTGGAAATCACCGGTTTAATGTTGCGAATCTAGCTGGAGGAAAACATATTCCTTTCTTGGCCATATACAGTCATAAAGCGGGGCTTACGGCACTCTTACCGTCAGTCGTATGGTTGCCTTAGAACGCATTTATGAAATGGAAGTTGTAGGAAGGTTTCTCTAATTAAGCGAAAATAACAGGTCGTGATGTGTTTGATGTATTCCTGCACTATCCCGGCAGGGGCTCGTCCGATTTTTCTAGCGGCAGCACGTTGTTTGTGAGTGACCAATGAACAAACTGGAAGGCGGCGCTAGTTATTTTCTAAGTTCAAAATGGATGTCAGGTGGACTGACCCCACGACAGTAGACAGATTCTGTCCTCACGATGAGGCCTGTTCGAAGGCCTCCAGACTGACGCCGCCGAGGTGACTGTGGCGGCGGGCCCTGTTGTAGAACAATGAACCTAACGAAAGAAACGGGAGGGAAGTCAGAAATCACAACGTATTGATTTATCTGTGTGTGGATGTGAATGGTGAAGTAAAGGAACTTCGTAGGTAATTTAACATAATATACATTATGCGTACCAATATGGAATCAGAAGAAATCTGGCTTCTTATGGGCACGTTGGGGCCTGGATGCTGATGACCTTTGAATGTGTCTTCTCACGTGCTGCTATCGTCATGATCGCCTCACAGTGCATGGCTTACCGTTCTGCTCTGTTGATATAAGCCTGTAAACCCTCAGCAAGAAAATCAAACACCGTTTTGCAGGCCTGACTGTGGCGTAAATCCTCATGCATCACCAGCCAGGTGTCCAGATGAAACGCAAAGTAATCAGGCATTATCCTCTGCAACGGCGGAGAAAAATCTGCCAGTTGAACCTGACACATACCGATACCGGCCCCTGCGCGTATAAGGCTTAATTGGGCAATATCACTGTCGGTCCGTACAGTAAACAGATCGCGGTTTAGCTGTGGGTATTGTTTAAGTGCCTGTAAAATAAAGGGTGTCAAATTATCGAAACCGACAAGCGTATGGGTGAATAATTCATCAATACTTTCCGGAGCACCACGTCGTGACAGATAGGCTGGCGCGGCATGCAGACCTATTTCAACCCTGCCCATCCGACGGGCAATCAGTTGCTCCTGCACCGGCGTGGCCATGCGTACGGCAATATCCGCCTCCCGATTCAGTAAATCCTGAACTCGATTAGACAGAACCAGTTCAACGGTTATTTGCGGATATGCATCCTTTATCTGTGCAATCACGGGAGGCAGAACCTCAGTGCCGATGATTTCACTGGCGGCGACGCGCACCACGCCCCGCAACCCGGTTGCGCCGGAGCTGAAACTCGCAGCCGACCGCTCAATCATCATGGCCGTATTTTCCATCGCCTGAGCATGCCCCTTCAGCTCAACGGCTGCATCCGTGGCCTGCAATACCGTCTGCGAACGGGTAAATAAAACGAGGCCCAGGGCTGATTCCAGTGCCGCAATGTGGCGTCCGGCGGTTGGCTGGGTAATGGCAAGCCTGCGTGCGGCCCCTGACAGAGACCCTTCTTTCATCACGGCCAAAAAGGTGCGATACCATTCCCACGGGATATTTAGCTTCATACAAAAATGCATACCTGCTGGCTTATATTATGCAATTACATTTAGCTCGTGCGGCCCTTAAGATGTCAAGCAGATATCCAATAAGGGCCAGACGATGAAAAGCACAAATAAGGTACTAATACTGGGCGCAACGGGTGGAATCGGTGGCGAAATTGCCCGTAAATTGATCCGTGATGAATGGGATGTTCGGGCATTGCGCCGCAGCGCTCCTCAACATGACGATCGGAACGAAAGCATGACCTGGATAAGCGGCGACGCGCAGAATGCTGAACGGGTTGAGGCAGCAGCGTCAGATTGCAGCGTGATTGTCCATGCCGTTAACCCGCCGGGGTATCGAAACTGGGAACAGCTGGTTTTACCCATGCTGCATAACACCATCAACGCAGCGGAGCGAAACGGTGCATTAATCGTTCTGCCGGGCACGATTTATAACTACGGTCCGGATGCTTTTCCCCTCTTACGCGAGGATTCCCCTCAGGATCCGGTTACCCGAAAAGGAGCCATACGCGTGCAAATGGAGAAGGCGCTCTCAGCCTATGCTCAGCGTGGCGGAAAGGTGCTCATTTTGCGGGCGGGTGACTTTTTTGGTCCCCTCGCAGGCAACAACTGGTTTTCACAGGGACTGGTAAAACCGGGACATCCACCGAAGGTCGTTAAAAATCCCGGGCAAACCGGCGCAGGACATCAGTGGGCTTATCTGCCGGATGTCGCCGATACCGTTGCGGCTCTGCTGGCGCGGCGGGATGAACTCGAACCGTTTTCCTGTTTCCATATGCGTGGACACTGGGATCCTGATGGGACAACGATGACCACAGCCATAAAGCACGTCGCGGAGCATGCCGGTATTAAGGCGAAGGTGAAGTCATTTCCATGGTGGCTGGTCTCTGCAATGAGTCCGTTTAACACCACGCTGCGTGAAATGCGGGAGATGCGCTATCTCTGGGAGCAGACAATAGTGATGGATAATTCAAAACTGATCGCCTTTTTAGGCCATGAACCGCAGACCCCTCTTGCCGAGGCCGTGCGTTCTACACTAGCGGGCCTGGGCTGTATTTAACATAACCTGCACGTTTAGAAAGGGTTGAAAAATGTCTGATATACTTCAGCTTTTGAAAACGCTGTCGTAAGCAAATGGAAATTGAATTAAATAAAAGTTTTAAAGAGAGAGTTTTCCATGCTGTCATTTTTGAAGTGACGGCCAACGTTATCATCGCGCTGTCACTCGCCTGGCTGATGAACGTGTCGGTACTTCAGTCAGGCTCGTTGTCCGTGATATCTGCACTTACCGCAACGGTCTGGAATTTTATTTTTAATAAGCTCTTTGATTCCCTGCAGAAAAAACATCAGTTTCAACGCACATTTCTTGTTCGCGCAATCCATGCTGTTGGTTTTGAAACGGGACTTATCATCTCCTTAATCCCTGTGGCAATGGTTATGCTGAACCTAACCGTGACGGAGGCGTTTTTTGTTGAGATTGGCCTGGTGCTGTTTTTCCTGCCCTATACGATGCTCTTTAACTGGCTTTACGACTACCTGCGCTGGACGTTCGTTGGACGAAAGCGTTCGGCGTTATAGCTAAGTGAATCAATCTAAAAAATGAAGAGGAAGAAAAATGCGAAGTCTCCTGACTAAAGGAATTTGTCTTGCGTTAGCGCTGTCGGCCGCCGGGACCGCTCAGGCCGGTAAGAAAGAGAGCCAGCATCGGAAAAGACTGCATAAATTGATGATTGTCACATTGACACGTTCTTTCGTATGGTCGCCCCACTCTCCTTCTATACTGGTTATTTCTCCATCTCATAAAGGAAGGAACCATTTTTCAGTCACTCTCTGAGGTCAACACGACGGAGACCCCTTTTTCCGATACCGCGCGGATCCAGTCCCGATCGGTATTGTCTTCTACGACGATGATGTTCACCGATGACACATCGCCAATCACAAACGAAGACGCTGTGTTGACCTTTTCCGGAGAAGCCAGGACGACCGTCTCCGCGGCTCTGCCGGAAAATGCACGTTTGATGCACGCTTCTTCGAAATCGCCGGTTGTCAGCCCCGCCTCAGGATGGATCCCTGTCACCCCCATAAAGAACAGATCTGCATGAATATTTTCGATGCCTTCGATGGCCGCAGCGCCAACCGCAACAATGGAGTGCTTATACAAGCGACCGCCGATCAGAATCACCTCGATGGACGGATGATCCACGAGCCCCAGGGCGATGCTAGGGCTGTGCGTAACCACCGTGATGCGCAGGTCTGGAGGGAAAAACGTAATCAGCTCCGAAGTTGTCGTGCCGCCGTCAACGATCACCACCTGCCCTGATGAAATCAGCTGTGCCCCTTTCCGGGCGACCCTCTTTTTTGCATCCATCTTCACGGATTGCCGTTCGGCAAAGGGAGCAATAGCAGAAGATGACGGCAGCGCGCCGCCGTGAACCCGCTGTAAACGCCCTTCTGCCGCCAGCTCGCGTAAATCACGCCGAATGGTGTCTTCAGAAACGTCAAAGAGCATGCTGAGTGCTTTTGACTGGACCTGACCTTCTGCGCCGAGCTTTTCGAGGATCAATTTTTTTCGCTGACTGGTGAGCATCATGAATTCCTGATGTTGCATGTTTTATCTTAAAAGTGCACGATAATGCTGTTTATGATAATTACTCTACGTAAGGAGGAACAAACGTGCAATCAAAACGTGCAGATGTGCGCATCATTGACAGTGAAACCCTGTCAGATAACTGGTACAACCTTAAAAAATACACCTTCGACCTGCAGCGCCGTGACGGCGAATGGCAAAGACAGCAACGGGAGGTCTACGACCGTGGCAACGGCGCGACTATTCTTCTCTACAACCGTGAGAAAAAAACGGTGATCCTGACGCGCCAGTTCCGCTTTCCCGTCTTTATCAACGGCCATGAGGACGATTTAATCGAAGCCGCGGCGGGACTGCTGGACAACATGGATCCCGAAAGCCGCATAAAAGCTGAAGCGGAAGAAGAGACAGGGTTTCAGGTTTCGAGCGTGCAGAAAATCTTTGAAGCCTATATGAGCCCGGGCTCCGTCACGGAAAAACTCTATTTTTATCTTGCCGAGTATCAGCCGAAAGACAGAACCGGCGCAGGCGGCGGGATCAAGGCTGAGGGAGAAGATATCGACGTGCTGGAAATGACGCTTGAAGCAGCATTACGCGGCATTGAAACAGGCAAGATTGTCGACGGTAAAACCATCATGCTGCTTTATCATATTGCTCTTAAAGGCATTATGTAGACTGCTGGTTAAAATCCTGATTTTGAATCTGGGTCGGTACGCTTATCCATTACTCAAATGTAAAGCGGAAAACCTCCTAAATTTTGCAGCCTACTATATTTAGTGAACTATTTCGGGATTTGACAAAATTTTCAAAAATTCGCCGAGTCATCTGCATTTACCATTAGAAATGCCACACGTTGACCAGGCTACCAGTTGAGGTAGCCTGTCTTATCTGTTGGCTGGATTAAAATGCGACTCGCTACAGATAACGAAGCATATTATACTTGCTCCTCCACTCGAACAGGAGGCAAGCAACTCACGTGAAGGATACATATTACAACGACATAGCGATCAATACGCTAATTCAGAGTGAGCTGGACGCGTTTTTTGAGGATTTCAAAGGGATCGTCTTCGCCTACGCCATTATGAACAAGAAAGATCCTTCCCAGATGCGGATAATCAATAACAGCCCCGAGTGGTTTGATATCTACCTCGACAGGAAATATCAGTTCATTGACCCTGTTATCATTCGGGCTTTGCGCTGTGTTGAAGATTTTTTCTGGGAAAGTGATGTCATCCTGTCGGATGGTTATAACCTGACACGCATTTTCAACGAAAGCGTCCAGTATGATATCTACCAGGGACAGACTTTTCCTCTGCATGACTATCTGAATAATCTTGTCGTCTTATCCGTCATCAGTCCTAAGCACTCTGGTATTGATATAGAAAAATATCGGCCACAATTTCTAAGCTTCCTTGTTCAACTGCATCAGAAGACACTCAACCTGTATAGCCAGCATCAACTGAAAAAGAATGTTTTTCTGTCACCACGTGAGCGACAAATCCTTAAATGGGTCAGCGCCGGGAAAACCTACGCAGAAATTTCTGTTATTTTGTCTATTGCTGAACGCACCGTTAAGTTCCATATGGGAAATGTAATGAAAAAGCTCGGTGTGAATAATGCCAGACACGCAATAAAGCTTGGAACAGAACTACGCTTACTGGACGACTGAGCCTCAGCCACTGGTTATAAGTGGCGTAAATGCTCCAGCATTTCGCGAAGCCAGTGACTGGATTTGTCTTTGCTAATAATGTCTTCAATAATGCTGGTGCTGGCAGGCATATAAATATAGTAAATAACCTCCCCTTTTTCAGAAACACCGCGTTGAATAACTTCAACTTTCCAGTTCGCATGGCGAAATATGGCATACATACCGCGACTGGCTACAGCGTACATTCCATGGTATTTTTGCTTTATGCAATACATATTCATTGCAAGAAACAATGCCTTACTGGCGGGCACGCCCTGCAGACTTGCGGAGTCTCGCGTTTCTTTATCTAAAAATAAACGGCTAATTTCACAGCAGGGAACATCTGCCGGGAAAATAATGGCTTCGTCAAAATAATTGTGAAATATTTCGCTTATCATCGTCGGATGCGTCGAGTTAATGAATCGTGCGCCGCATAACAATTGTCCCTTATACATACCCAGCAAGTATGTCGTGTTTGGGTTGTCAAACCGATCCTTTTCCATATCTTCAACGCATTCAACTTTCCAGTCGAGTCGGTCCCGAAAGGTTTTTCTCCTGAGTCGGAAGAGTTCGCGGGCTAATGCTGACGGTAAATCATCGTAATCATGCAAAAAAAACTCAATAACAGAATTCATTGCTCTTATTCCTGATAATAACACCTGAAACTATTATCCCCTGTCTTTTAGGACAGCTTTCATTGTGCATGGTATTCCTTATACTTAAAAAGTACCCGGCCACTAAGTCCTCGTGAAACTCAGTGGCCAGGAGGTCAAAGACCTACGAAACACCAGGGATATATCCATTCATGATTATCTAATATTTATAGTTTCGGGTACAGAGCGTAAGAAGCACTTAGCCGATAAAATATTAAAAAACGATAATCATAAAATAATTACAATTAAAGTATTGCCCCTTAAGTATTTAAGGGGTAATATTTCCTTTTTCTATTTTTTCTCCTATTATCTCTGTTCTTAATGCTGTGCTACTCTTGCAGAAGCATGCTAAACGGAGAATCAAAATGGCCGACTGGAATCCCTCTCTTTATCTGCAGTACGGCGCGGAAAGAACGCGTCCTGCCGCTGAACTGCTCGCCAGAATTCCTCTGGATGAGGTCTCCACCATCGCTGATTTAGGCTGCGGGCCGGGAAACAGCACCGCGCTCTTGAAGCATCGCTGGCCTTCGGCACGCGTTACCGGGGTCGACAACTCCCCTGCAATGCTTGAGGAAGCAAGAGCCGCATTGCCTGACTGCCATTTTGTTGAGGCCGATATCCGCCAGTACAAGCCTGGCCAGCCGCTGAACCTGATTTATGCCAACGCTTCGCTGCAATGGGTTCCTGACCATTACGATCTCCTGCCTCATCTCGTTTCTTTACTCACGCTTAACGGCGTATTAGCAATCCAGATGCCTGACAACTGGCTTGAACCTACTCATGTGGCGATGCGTGAAGTGGCGCTGGAACAAGACTACCCTGACCGCGGCCGCGAACCTCTCCCGGGTGTGCATGCCTACTACGATATCTTGTCCGAGGCGGGCTGTGACGTGGATATCTGGCGGACAACCTATTTCCATAAAATGAGCTCGCACCAGGCCATTATTGACTGGGTAAGCGCCACCGGCTTGCGCCCGTGGCTCCAGGAACTGAACGAGAGCGAGCAGAAACGTTTCCTGAAACGCTACCATGAACTGCTGGAAGAGCAGTATCCGCTCCAGGAAAATGGGCAGATACTGCTCGCTTTTCCGCGGCTGTTTATCGTGGCGCAACGCCAGCCCTGACGGGTTATGACCGGGCTTCTTTCAGCAGCTGCTGAATGACCTTTTCCTGTTGCGCATAATCTCCTTCGCCAAAGGCGGTATAGCGTAGCTGGCCTTTGGCATCGAAATAGTAATGCGCTGGCCAGTACTGGTTCCCGAAAGCGTTCCAGATTTGATAGTTGTTATCCGTCACCACCCGGTACGGCAGCTGCCATTTATTTACCGCGTTTTTCACCGAGGCGAGCGGTTTTTCCCAGGGATATTCCGGCGTGTGAACCCCAATCACGACCAGCCCCTGCGACTGATACTTCATGGCCCAGTCCCGCACGTGCGGGAGCGTATGCTGACAGTTAATGCAATCCCACGTCCAGAAATCAATCAACACCACCTTCCCTCGCAGGGATTCAGACGTGACAGGGTCACCGTTAATCCACCCTGTCCCCCCGCTTAATGAAGGCAGCTGGCTGCTGGGCTCTGTCATCACGACCGGCTGGAGCTTCACCGGCGCGGCTGTGGGTTTCGCCAGCGTCAGGAGTGTTGTCTCCAGACGGTCCGCAACGCCGTTTGCTCCTGTCAGAAGCGAAGTCATTCCCGTCGCGTTGAATACGACAGCCGCCAGCATCGCTACGCCCGCCCCCTGCCGCAGCTTTTCCATCAGCGCCGATTTTGCTCTTAACGGCGCCATCAGCGTGCGGCCTCCTGAAACGAGCAGGCTCAGCATTAGCGCGCATCCGCTGCCGTAGGCCGCCAGCAGCGCGCCCGTCGTAATGGCCGAATGGCCCGCGATATTAATGCTGAAAATGGCGCCCAGTATGGGACCGGCGCAGGGAGACCAGAGCAGCCCCACCGCAAGCCCGGCCAGAAAAGCCGATGCCAGACCGCGCGTTTGCCCGCTTCGGGTGTTCAGGACATTTCCCGCGCTGACGGCCGGACCCGCAATACGCTGGGCGAATGACGGAAAAATTAAGGCCAGCGCGGCCGCGGCCAGAATAACGAGAGCGATCCAGCGCCCGACGATGGTTGCCTCTGCTATCCACTCGCTGGCGACGGTGACGGCCATCGCCACCAGGGTGAACATCACGATCATCCCCGCCAGCAGGGCCAGAATATGTCGTCGCTGTCCCTGAAAACCGGCGAAAAGGAGTGGGATAACCGGGAGCGTACATGGACTGAGCAGGCTTATCATCCCGCCCAGAAAAGCGATTACCAGAAACATAGACACCTCACAATACAAGTCCTGCGACGCTGCAGTGAGGCTATTTCATCGTGCGGATGTGTTCAGGATATGTGTAAAAACGCAGATTTTGTCTGGCTCTGTATCACCCGGGCCGGGAGATACAAAGCCGTACAATTAACGGCGCGGTAGCGTAATGGAGACATCCAGTCCGCCTCCGGCCCGGTTCGTCAGGTTGAGCTTTCCTTCCAGCTGAGCGGTGAGCTGCGCGGCAATCGCCAGTCCGAGTCCTGTTCCGCCGGTATCGCGGTTGCGCGATGTTTCCACCCGGTAAAACGGCTGTAATACCGCCTCAAGCTCGTCATCGGGTATTCCCGGTCCGCCGTCAGTGATATGAATCACCACCTCTTCGGAAGACGAATTATCAATGGCAATAACGGCATACCCACCGAACTTAAGGGCGTTATCCAGCAGGTTGGTCATCACCCGACGAAGCGCCTGTGGACGCGTAACGATCGGCAAGCGGGTATCGTTTGCCTGAAGCTGCACGTTTTTACCGATGTCCTGATAATCGCAGGCGATGCTGTTGACCCAGGCGTTCAGCTCCAGCTTCAGCGGGGTCTCTTCCAGGGATTCTGATGACCGGGCATACGCTATACCCTCGCGAACAAGACGCGTCATGCTATCGAGATCGTTCAGGAGCTTGTCGCGAAGTTCAGGTTCCCCTGCCATCTCAACGCGCAGCTTCATGCGGGTAATCGGCGTCTGAAGATCGTGAGAAATGGACGCCAGGATCTGCGCGCGCTCCCGGAGATAAGACTGAATGCGCGCCTGCATCGCGTTGAAGGCATGCGCTGCACGCTTCACCTCAAGCGGCCCTTTCTCCGTCATCGGCGTGCTGGCCGCCGGATCCAGCGAATCCACCGCGCGGGTAAATTGTGAAAAAGGCCGCACCACCTGCCGCACGGCAATCCAGGCGCACGCAGCCAGCAACAGCAGCTGCAGGATCAGCACTACGGGCAGCCAGCTGGCGACCGGCGGCATGCGTGGGATCAGGTCAATGGTCAGCGGCGCGCCGTCGCGTAACGTCAGATGCGCCTGGATGTGTGAAACGGCACCGGGAACGGCGGTGAAGCTGAGCGGGTACTGTGTCGCAAGCGTCGCTTTTAAAGTTCGGATGGCGTCCTGCGAACGCTTATCCGCCGGCGCGTTGCCGGGCTCCCCCGGTCCCAGAATATAGCGGTAGTTGCCCCGTTCGAGGCGCGGAAGCCAGGCCGCGCGCTCGCTGGCCGGTAAGCGGTCTAAAATGGCGACGCTGGTTGCGACGTCGTTTTCCAGATTACCGAGCATCACCGTTCTGGCGCTGTGCATTCGTTCAATCATGACCAGCGTCAGGCTCAGGGCGTTGGCCAGCAGCAGGCCGGACAGCACGACGAGCAGCAGGCGGGCCAGCAGCGAGCGCGGCCAGAGCGTCATTCGTTAGCCTCTTTGATGGTCACCGGCATGGTAAAAACGTAGCCCTCGCTGCGCACGGTCTTGATATAGGCGGGCGTGCGGGCGTCTTCGTTCAGGCGCTGACGAACCCGGCTAACCAGCAGGTCGATAGAACGTTCAAACAGCTCGGCGTCTCGCCCCTGCGTCAGGTTGAGCAGCTGATCGCGGGTCAGCACCCGTTGAGGATGGTCAAGGAACACGCGCAGCAGGCGATACTCCGCCCCGCTGAGCGCGACGATCACCCCTTCCGGATCGATTAAGTGACGGGCAACGGTATCGAGCTGCCATTCACCGAACATCACCAGCCGCCCGGCTTCTGTCACCTGCAAATTGGGCGGCATCGTGCGAAAACGCCGTAAAATCGCTTTGATACGCGCCAGCAGTTCCCGGGCGACAAACGGCTTCACCACGTAGTCATCCGCGCCCATCTCCAGACCCAGGATCCTGTCCGTCTCCTCGTTGCGGGCCGTCAGCATCAGGATGGGCAGATCTTTATATTTCCCGACGCGTAGCTCTCGACATAACGTAAGCCCGTCGTCGCCGGGCATCATGACATCCAGCACCACCAGGTCGATATGCTGTTTATCCAGCACGACGCGCATCTCTTTGCCGTTGGCCGCGCCCGTCGCGCGATAGCCAGACTTAACGAGATAATCGACAATCAGTTCACGAATATCCCTGTCGTCATCGACGACAAGGATATGATCAATATGCTCCACCGAAATCTCCAGACCGAAGGGTAACGTACTGAAAATAGCACATTTCAGAGCTTATCCGCGTCAACGACGGCCTTGACGAAATCCTGCGGATCTTCCTGAGGCGGATTGTGCCCCACGGTTGCCCCGAAGGTGCGGTGCTCATATTTACCGGTAAATTTACCCGCGTAGGCCTGCGGAGCCGGATGCGGCGCACCGTTGTTCCCGCCTTCGATGGTGATCGTTGGAACGGTGATATTCGGCAGCGTAGCGAGTTTTTGCTCGTAGCTGTCGTATTTGCGCTCGCCTTTTTCCAGCCCTAAACGCCAGCGATAGTTGCTGAGCGTCACCGCGACGTGATCCGGGTTATCGAGGGATTTGGCGCTGGCGTTGAAGACAGCATCGCTAAATTTCCAGTCAGGCGAGGCCTGAGACCAGATCAAACGGGCGAAGTCATGCGTGTTTTTGGCATAGCCTTCAGCACCGCGCGCGGTAGCGAAATAGAACTGATACCACCACTGCTGTTCCGCTTTTGGCGGCAGCGGCTGTTTGCCAATCTGCTGGCTGCTGATGAGATACCCGCTCACCGACACCAGTGACTTAACGCGCTCTGGCCACAGCGCCGCAACGATATCCGCCGTACGAGCGCCCCAGTCATATCCTGCAAATACCGCCTGCTTAATATTCAGGGCATCCATCAGGTTCACAATATCTTTCGCCATGGCTGAAGGCTGACCGTTGCGCGGCGTTTTGGCTGACAGGAAGCGCGTGGTGCCGTAGCCACGCAGAGAAGGCACAATCACCCGATAGCCTTTTGCCGCCAGCGCGGGCGCGACGTCGGCGTAGCTGTGAATATCGTACGGCCAGCCGTGCAGTAAAATAACCGGCTGGCCGTTTTTCGGGCCGATGTCGACATAACCGACATTCAGATCGCCGGCGTTAATTTGCTGCGGATGATCAAAGGCTGCCGCGAAATTTGTGCCGGTGACTTCAGCCTGACAGGACATCACGGTGCCAAGAGAAACGGTCAGTGCGAGAGTTGAGTACGCGAGTTTGCTAAACATGTTGGTATCTCCGGTTGAGTACAGTTCACGGGGATATAACAACACGGCAATGTATAGCGGATATGTGCGAAAGCGGGTTTATTGCAAGCCTGTGTATGTATCAGCGACGCAGATACAGTGTGATACAAACCCAGGCCTTGTCGCCTTAAAGGGTGATGCGATAGCGGACGTAATCGTCGGCTTGACCGTATTTGTCATAAAGTTTTCGCGCCGGGTTATTCTCCCGGGTGACCCAGTACAGTTTTGACCACCCTTCGCGCTTGCCTTCCTCAATCAGAGCATCAATGAGCGCCTTACCGGCTCCCGCCCCGCGTTCGTCGGCATCAACAAACAGATCTTCCAGGTAGCAAACGGGGGCCGTTGACCAGGTTCCTTCGTGCAGAATGCACATCGCGAAACCGATGACCTTTTCATCCTTCTCTACCACGCGGCAGAACATCGTGGAATGCGCTGAGAGCGCCCTTTCCCATGTCGATGCGGTGACGGATTCCTCGAGGTAGCAATCATAAAAATGGGTATAGCCATCCCACAGCGGTCGCCATTGGGAATAATCGTCTTCACGTAGAGGTCTTACCGTGACAGCCATGTGTTCCTCACATTACAAGTCGATCGCCATTTCAAAACAGCGTAAATCAGCCCCGGCCATACGCGAGTGATGATAGTTTTCGCGCAGCGTGACAAACCCCAGCTTCTGATAAAACGACTGGGCGTTAGGGGTTGCATCCAGCCTCAGACGGGTTATGCCCCGGCTACGGGCTTCATTTTTGAGCGCCTTTTTGAGCGCCTCGATAATTCGGGTCGCCATGCCTTTACCGAATGCCGCGGGCAAGGTGAATATCGCCTCCAGACAGTGGGTATCCAGATCCAGATAGCCGGTCGCCGCAACGTCGCCCGTTTCATCTTCCACCACGTAAAAAGGGTATTCAATGACCATCTGCCGATAGTGTTCGGGCATGAGATCCGGCGTCCAGCGCGCAATGACGTCGGCGTCGTAACTGGTTTTACAGCCGTGACGAATCGCCTGATTGCGAATATTCCAGAGTATTTCGGCTTCCTGTGGGTTGGCCCGTCTTAATGTCATGCTGACCTCTGCAATTGTTAGTAGTATGTGAAAAGAGCTCGCTGGGATAGAGTGCCGTAAAGATGAAAATACCAGAACGCAAACAAAAGCATAACGCTTAAATATGGAGATCCGCGGATGACGATACCGACGCTCACGACAGAACGCTTATTGCTAAAACCGCTGGTTGCCGAAGATGCGGCCCAGATACAAAAGCGTTATCCGCGCTGGGAGATCGTCCGCTATATGGTCTCTTCCGTGCCCTGGCCCTACCCGGATAACGGCGCGGAAAACTATGTCAACAACGTGGCGCTGCCGGATATGGCAAAAGGGATCGCCTGGTTCTGGAGCATCCGTCGTCGCGAGGTGCCGGATGAGTTGATGGGTATTATCTGTTTGTATGACGTCGAAGATAACAACCGTGGATTCTGGTTGGCCCCGGAGTTTCAGGGCCAGGGATACATGCGCGAGGCCAGCATTGCCGCGACGGATTACTGGTTCAATACGCTAAACAACCCCGTATTACGCGCCCCGAAAGCCACCGCCAACAGCCGCTCCCGGCGTATTTCAGACAGTAGCGGCATGCGGCTTATCAGGACGGAAAAGAAAGCCTACGTCAGCGGCATGCTGGATTCCGAACTGTGGGAGATCACCCGCGACGAGTGGAACGCCCGTCAGGTCAGCTGATAATACTTATCCGGCATCAGCCTTTCAGGAATGTTCTCTTCATCGTTCATCTGCAGCAGATCGCGTTCCATCATGTTGCAGATGGCGTCCAGCGGCAGATCGTTATCTTCTGTGCCGAACGGGTCTTCCAGCTCTTCTGCCAGGGTGTCCAGCGAGATAAAGGTGTAGGAGATCAGCGCCGAGACAAACGGCGTCATGTAGTGCAGATCTACAACCAGCGCGAACGGCAGCATGATGCAGAACAGATAGACCGTGCGGTGCAAAATCAGCGTATAGGCAAACGGCACCGGCGTAGTCGCAATGCGCTCGCAGCCGGAGAGGACGATGGACATATCGTTCAGACGGTTGTTAAGGCTGTGGAACAGGATGTCTGAAAGCTGCCCGTTACGCCGCCGCACGGCCAGCCACTCCCCCATGATCAGTAAAATGCGGTTCGCCGGCGAGTTGGCGCTCATCACGTGACGTAAATCGTCCGGAGCAAGATAGCGAGAGAGCTGTTCGGCGTTCAGGTCCCGGCGGAGGGTCATGCGCAGGCAGTTGGCAAAAGCTATCTGCAGGCGGACAAATTCCCCCAGGTGCTTATCGTCAGGCAAGGTGTTTTTCACCTCGCGAAACAGCGAGCGTGCCGCTATCATCAACTGCCCCCAAAGCAGGCGAGCCTCAACGTAGCGCGAATAACAGGCGTTGTTTCTGAAACCGAGAAAGATAGCGATCGCCACGCCGAGAATGCTAAATGGCGCCACGGTAAATTTGATGCCCAGCGAGGTATACCACGGCAGCATCAGGATAACGGCGATTGAAAGCAGGAAGTTCAGCAGCAGTCGGGTGTAAATTTTGGGAAGTACCGAGCCGTGCCAGACAAAAATCAGTTGTAGCCAGTGCTGTTTAGGACGAACAATCATAGTGAGTTTCAGGAAGGAAAAGAGCGTGGCTATTAAACGTGATCTCCCTCACGGTTGCAAGCATGTTAACGGGACATTGAATTTTATGACCTGCTTAGCGATAACCGCACGGTGCTGCATGCGGTTTTAAAAAAAGAGCATATAGTATGTTGTAACTAAAATAAGATGTAATTAAACCCGGCCGAAGCCGGGTAACGTCATTAGCAAAGGGGGTTCACCGCTGCGCGCATTCCCTTCAGGAGAATGGCGTCAAGATCCAGGGTCACCTGGTCGACAAGCCCGGTGTTCTGCGTGAGATCCTGTTCCCAGTGCTCGCTCACGCTCAGTACGGACTGCACCAGCTCACGGGTGCTCAACTGCTGGTCGCGATGCTGTGCCCACAGCTGCTGATAACGTTCCAGCCAGAATGCATCATCCTGCACCGGATAGTTCTCCCCGTTACGCTCCGCGCGATAAAACGCTATCAGTGCAGCCAGCGCGAACGTCAGACGTGCAGGCAATTGTCCGCTTGCGTTCTGCCCTGCCAGCAGCTGCGGCAGGATGCGGGTGCGATATTTGGTCATACCGTTAAGCGCGATGGAAAGCAGCTGGTGTCTGATGTAAGGGTTGCGAAAACGCCCTGTTACCGCGCTGGCAAAAGATTCCAGCTCGTCACGCGGCAGATCGAGAACCGGAATGATCTCCTGATAAATCGCTTTTTCGACAAACGCGCAGATCTCTGCATCATTCATCGCCTCGCCTACCGTCTCTAACCCAGCCTGGAATGCCACCGGCACCAGCGCCGTATGCGCGCCGTTCAGGATAGCGACTTTGCGCTCTTTGTACGGCCTGATGTCGTTGACTATCAGCACATTCAATGGGTATTTATCCAGACGAAGTTCCTGAGCAAGGGATGCCGGCCCCTGGATAACGAACAGATAGAAATGTTCAGCCGTATCCAGGAAACCATCGTGATAACCCAGCTCAGCCTCCAGCGTGGCCGCTTCGTCGCGCGGATAACCGGTCACGATACGGTCAACCAGCGTCGAGCAGAAGCTGTTTGCCTCGTTAAGCCACTGGATAAAGGCGGCAGGCAGCGCCCACTCCCGGGCATAACGCAGGACAAGTTCACGCAGCGCATCACCGTTGTAGTCAATCAGCTCGCACGGAATGATGATCCAGCCTTTATCCGCTGCACCGTTGAAGTGGCTATAACGCTCAAACAGCAGTCGCGTCAGCTTCGCCGGGTAGCTCACCGCAGGGGCATCGGCGAATCGGTCACCCGCGTGGTAGCTGATACCCGCTTCGGTGGTGTTCGAGAAAACAAAGCGCATGTCCGGATTGTGCGCCAGTTTCAGGAACGCATCATACTGGCCGTAGACGTCGATCTCCCGGTTAACCGAGCGGATAAGACGGCTCTCACTCACCGCTTCACCCTGCCCGTTCAGGCCGCGAATGATAGTGGTATAGAGACCATCCTGAGTGTTCAGCGACGGCGGGAAGTCGCTCTGAATAGGACGGACGATAACCACACCGGCGTTAAGATCGGTATGTTCATTTAGCAGGTCAATTTGCCAGTCAACAAACGCACGCAGGAAGTTGCCTTCACCAAACTGAATAATGCGTTCCGGGTATTGAGCACCGGGAAAATCACGACGGTTGAGCGTGTTCACAAGAGGGTTCCTTTATGATTAGTCATACAGCCTGATAAGATTGGTACGATAACTTATCAAAACTTAACGACCAGAAACCCTGTTTTGATCAATCCACAGCGTAGTTGTACAAAATAATCATAAGAACTTATAGAACACGGACGTGGCCGTCATGGCGCCGTCCGGCATCAGGGCATAGCGCGGGATCTCCCCCACCTTTTGCCAGCCGGCACGCTGGTAGAACGTCTCGGCGCCGCTGCCGGTGGAGGTATCGAGCACCAGAACCGAAATATCTCTGGCCCGGGCCTCCGCTTCAAGCGCTTCCATCAAGGCCATCGCGGCACCTTTGCGGCGGGCTTTCTCGTGAACCAGCAGCTTCGCCACATCGGCGCGATGCGGCTGGTTTTCCGGCTGGTCGACGATCAGCTGCACCGTACCGATGACGCCGTCCTGCGGGTCGACACAGGCCAGCACCAGACGCTCGTTGCGCCCTACGCTTTCAGCGATGCCGCGCCAGAACGAACGAGCCTTATCCAGACTAAAGGGAAGCATAAAGCTGACGGATGCCCCGCCGTTCACACAGTTTTCGAGGATCCCGGCCAGCGCATCAAGATGGGTGAGAATGTCGTCTCGGGTGAGGTTTTTGATTTGCAGTGAGGTATTCATTGTTTTTCCTTACGTTGAATACCGTCACTGTGCATTTAACATCTTCTTAACGCAAACGGATCGGACATACGCTTTTGTTATGTTACCGGGAGCGCTGTCGCTGCTGTTTCATGGCATACATCTTTTCATCGGCCTCTTTTAACCACTGCTGCAGGTCGTTGCCGTTATGATCGAATTCACTGAGCCCCCACGAGAAATGGAGCGACCAGGGATGTAGCTTGCGGGCGTTATAGTTTTCTACCTGCTCGGCAAGATACTGCATGGCAATCCAGGCGCCCTGCTCATCCGTATCCGCGAACAGCACGGCGAACTCGTCCCCGCCAAAACGAACCAGCAGATCCGCTTCGCGGAAAGAGGCGCGCATCAGCTGCGCCATCGCTTTCAGCGCCTTATCCCCCTCTTCATGCCCGAAGCGATCGTTAATTTCCTTAAAGCGATCCAAATCCAGCCAGCCGAGCGTGAGCGGCTCAGCGCGACGCCGGGCAACGGAAAGCGTGAACCGCACGAGCTGATTAAAGCCCCGACGGTTGAATAACCCGGTTAATTCATCCGTGGTCGCCGCGCTGATGGCAGCAAATTCGTCTTCCGCCAGCGCGCCAAGGTCCCCCAGCACGGCGAGGTCGGCGGCAGAAAACTCGCGGGGGGCGTAATCAATTAGGCACAGCGAGCCAACGCTTGCGCCGTCGCGCAGGCGCAGCGGGAAGCCCGCGTAAAAACGCACGCGAGGCTCACCGGCCACCAGTGGGTTATCCGCAAAGCGATCGTCCTGAAGCATATCCCCCACCACCAGCGGCGCTTCGGTGAGGATCGTATGCCCGCAAAATGAGATATTACGCGGAACGCTGCCGGGCGCCTGACCGTCAGCCGACTTCACGATTAGCGAATGCTCATCAATGAGATTGACCATCGCCAGCGGCACCTGGAAGAAGCGTTTTGCCAGACGCGTTAAGCGGTCAAACGCCGGGGAACTGTCGATCTCAAGCAGACCTGATTCTCGTAGCGAGTTGAGTCTGTCTGTTTCATTTTCAGGGGTTGCAGGTGCTTTCATAATGTCTCCTGACGTAAAGCGTTACTAAAAGCGTAGCTTAAACAGAGACATTGTCAGTGTTCTGACATCCTGTTAAGCCGCTTACTATTCACGTCAATGCCTTATGACGATTAACGCAGCTATGTTTCACTCCCGGAGGGCGCGGCAATTTGCTCGTCCGCCACCCGGGCGCTGGTACGGTTTCGACCCGCTTTTTTGGAACGATAGAGATGATCGTCCGCTTCGGCCATGAGCTTGTTGAAGACCTCGGTCAGCTGCCAGGACTCGGCCTTTCCGCTGCCGAGGCCAATGCTGACCGTCAGATAGAGCGTCTGGTGACGCCATGTAAAAGGATGGCCGGCAACGGTGGATCGGATACGTTCAGCCAGTTCAAAACCGTGCTGCGCGTCGCCTGAATTGACCACCACGGCGAACTCTTCCCCGCCCATGCGCGCCACCATGCCGTTTTCGCCAACCACCTGCTGAACCTGTCGGGCAAACGACGCCAGCACGCGGTCTCCGCACTCGTGGCCGTAGTTATCATTAATGCTTTTAAAGTAATCAATATCCAGCAGCATGACGGTCAGAAAACGCGTGTGCCGGTACGTCTCTTCATGCTTTAACGCCTCGTAAAGCCCGGAACGCGAGTAGACGTGCGTTAAAAAGTCATAATCCGCCCTCAGCGAAACCTGACGGATCAGGGAATTAATCGCCGCCATGCTGACGGAAACCATCACCGGGCAGATCGCCATCGTGGCGATCCCCAGCCGGGCTGAAAACATCATTGGCGTCGTAAACGGCGTCGCCACGGCAATATTAATGATCGAGTTGGCGACCAGAATGATTTCAGTGGCCCCCGTGATAAACGTCAGCAGACAGGTCGCAGGCAACGAGTAGCGAACCGCACACCAGATAAGCGCAGGCAGAGGAAACGAGAGGCTCCCCGCTCCGCCAATCACCACCGACGCGATCACCGAGACGATCAGCGCAATTACCGGCAGCAGCTGCTCCAGACGGAGCCTGAGTTCACGCCCGGGCATACGCAACGTGAGCATACAGGGCACAACAAGCACGCCGGTTGAGAACTGCTCGCTAAACCAGTCGGCAAATAGCGGCCAGAAAGTATGACTGTCAATCCCGACCGACCCTACCGCGCCGAGCAAGGCGCAAAGCAGCGCGGCAATCAGACAGTAGTTAAACAGGCGTAGCGCGTTAAGCGGATCGGGGGTTTTCTTCATCAGCCGCTTGTCGCGCTGAACCAGCACGGCGACGACGACGATAAAGATCATGTTTGACAGGTTGATCACCACGGAGGCCATACCCCAGTTGGTCGTAACCGCGTCGTACAACAGCATCGCGACATAACATACCGCATAGTAATGCAGGCGATTCAGGTAAACATAGCGGGCGAAGATCCCTGCCATGACGCCGTTCAGCGGCCAGAACAGCGACAGGGCCTCAACGAGCCGTAATTCCGCGCCCACAAAATAGAATAAGGTGGTGAGGATGAAGATCGTCGCTGCATTTCGCAGCGGCGTGTCAACCTGGAACGGCCTGAAAGCGGTAAGAGCAGAACGCATTAAATATCATTCCATATGAAAGCTTATGGCAATTATTGCGGTCGTCAGCATGATCGGGACTAACTTGGGATGCATCTATAACATAAATACCACGGGAGCATAACTCGTCAAATTTAGGCGTTCATCTGCAGCACCAGCCAGTGGTGGATAACGCTGACGATATAATTTTGTTGCGGCGCCGTGAGCGTTACGCCCTGTGGAATGTTATGCCATTTTGCCAGACAGCCCCGGCAACAGGTGGCGGTGGCATGCTGGGCGATAAACACCGGATGACCGCGCATGGGCGTCTGCTTACCGTCGTTTGCGGGGTGCGCGGGCGCAAGGCGCTTTTCGACAAAATCCGCGGCGTGCCGATCAATGGTTTCGGGGCCTTTATCCCAGCAGTACTGTCGTTCCTTATCGCCTAAGCGAAAGCGCGAGCGAAATGTCGATCGCGCCAGGCGGGAAAAGAGAGGATCCAGATCGGACATCAGTATACGGAACGTCCCAGGCGCTGGGTCAGTTTCTCCAGAACCGCCACGCCGGCAAGCGAATTTCCCGTTTCATCCAGTTCCGGGCTCCAGACGGCTATCGCCATTTCATGCGGCACAATCGCCACGACCCCGCCGCCAACGCCCGATTTAGCCGGAAGCCCAACGCGCCAGGCAAACTCACCGGCGTTTTGATACATCCCGCTGGTGGCCATCAGCGCGTTAACCTGCCGGGCCTGAAGCGGAGAAACCACCTCCTGATCGAGATGCGGCGCGTGCCCCTGGTGCGCAAGGAACAGGAACGTCTGGGCCAGCTCAACGCAGCTCATTTTCAGGGCGCAGTAATGGAAGTAGTTTTGCAGCACGGTCGCCACGTCGTTGTGGAAATTACCGAAGGATTTCATCAGCCACGCGATAGCCGCGTTACGGGCGGAGTGTTCAAACTCCGAGCGAGCCACCACCGCATCATAGGCAATATCGTCAACGCCAGAGAGCTGGCGAACAATCTCCAGCATTCGCTGGCGCGGTGCGCTGAGGCGACTTTGCAGCATATCGCAGACCACCAGCGCTCCGGCATTGATAAAGGGATTTCGCGGTTTACCCTGTTCAATCTCGAGCTGAAGCAGCGAGTTAAAAGGCTGGCCGGAAGGATCTTTACCGACACGCTGCCAGATCTCTTCTTCTTCATACTGGCGCATCGCCGCAACCAGACTCAGCACTTTCGAAATGGACTGAATGGAGAAACGCTCAGCCGCATCGCCTGCCTGGTATCGCTGTCCGTCAATGGTACAGATAGCAATCCCCAGCTTGTTCCCGCTCACCGAGGCAAGGGCCGGAATATAGTCGGCAACCTTCCCCTTTCCAATTAACGGACGAACCTGCGCCAGAATCTCGTCCAACATCTCATTATGGATGACCGCAGCCACACTTTGCTCCTTGCCCTCAGGCTAAAACGGGCTGCGAGTATAACAGAGGCTTATGTATTGCGTCAGGCGCTAAGACGAAAACGCGAAACGGCCTGCAATAAAAGATCGGATTGCTTTTGCAGCCGCTCAGAGGCATCCGAGGCGTCAGAGACCAGCAGGTCCGTCTGACGGGAGACCTGATTCAGCGTCTGAAGCTGGCGCGTCATCTGGTGAATACTGTCTCCCTGGCTGAGCGTGGCGGTTGAGATCTCATTAAGCAAACTGCTTAAATTGCCCACCAGGCCGGTGACCTGCTGCAGATTCTCTTCCATCAGGGTAACGGCGCGGGAACCGTCTTCAATGCCCCGCAGCGAGCGGTTGATCAGCTCCTGAATGGTCTGCGTCGAGTGGCTGCTTTTTCTGGCCAGAAGCCCGACTTCCCTGGCGACGACGGCAAAACCGCGCCCCTGATTTCCGGCATGGGCCGCCTCGATGGCGGCATTCAGCGCCAGGATGTTGGTCTGAAACGCCACGCTGTCGATCATCGCCACGATCCCGCGCATCTCAGAAGATCGGTCGACGATCGCCTGCATGGACGCATTCACGGTAGACATCATCCGGTCGCCCCCCACGGCGGCCTGACGCGCTTCATCGGCCCGCGAGCTGGCGAGCCTGGCATAGCCGGTATTCCCTTCCACATGGCTTTCCAGCGCCGCGATATGCGCCGTCACATCCTCAAGCTCTTTCGCCTGGCGCGCTGACTGCTGATACAGCTTCTGGTTACCCTGCGCAAGGGAGTCAATGTTCTCCACCATCGTCGCGGTGGCATGGCTGACCTGCGTCACCAGCTGCTGCAGACCGTGCTGCATCGTCGCAATACTGTCGCTAAGCTGACCTATCTCCCGGTTAAAGCGCATGACGTTCGGCGGCGTGCCGGAGAGATCCCCTGCCGCCAGCCGGTTAATATGCGCTATCAACCGACGCAGCGGCGTAATCACCCATCTGGACATGCCGAACCAGACGACAGCCGCGATGGCAAGCAACAGCACCGGCGCAAACAGGAACAACGTTTGCAGGCCGGAGAGCTGCGCCATTAAGCTCTGACGCCCCTGCATGGCCTGCTTCTCGCTTGCCTGCTGATAGCGCGCATAGTTGTCGTTAAAATCAGACTGAAACGCCTGGGCCGGTACGGCAAAAAAAGCGTCGATGGTGTTGGTCTTAATCAAACCTTCAGCCTGCTCGTTGATCGCGCCGTAGAAAAGCTGATAGCTGTTCACCAGGGCATCGTCTTTCGGCGGATTCAGCGCCAGCCAGGCCTTCCACGCCTGCTGAGAAACCGCCAGCGCCTTTTGCGCATCGTCCATCAGGCTATGCCAGCTCCCGTCGGAGCCGGTCTCTTTATCCTGCATAAACCAGACGCCGGAGCGGTTAAGCAGGTCGCTTGCCGCCAGCAGGGAAACGCGGGCCAGATCCAGCTTGCTCTGCTGCTGCCAGGCCAGCAGGTTTTGCTGCTCGTTGCGCTGGGCGTCGTTCAGGGAGGCGTTAAGCAGAAATGAGGAGGAGAGCTGCAGCGCGGAGAAAAGGCCAATAATGCAAAAGATACCCGTCAGCAGGCCAAAGCGACGAGGGGTGAGACGCTGCGCAATACGGCGAAAAATTTGCGTTAGGTTCATAATTATCTTCATTAACAATGCGTTAGACGCGAGCGAGTCTACGAAATGAAAATGACAGAACCATTGCAGATAAATGACAACGGCCCTCGTGATGAGGGCCGTAATCACAGGCGGGCAATAAATTACACGCGATCCTTCCACACCGTCTGCACGTTGCAGAACTCGTGCAAACCAAAGTGGGAAAGCTCGCGGCCAAAGCCGCTTTTCTTCACGCCGCCGAAAGCCACGCGCGCGTCGCTGGCGCTAAAGCCGTTGATAAACACCCCGCCGCACTCCAGTTCGCGGGAGAATTTATCCGCAAGCGCCGCGTCAGCGGTAAAGACGGTGGCGGACAGGCCAAAGTCGCTGTCGTTGGCAAGCGCCAGAGCGTGCTCCGCGTCTTTTGCGACAGTCACGGCCGCGACCGGACCAAACAGTTCCTGGCGGAACGCCGTCATCGACGGGGTGACGTTGGCCAGCACGGTTGGCGCGTAGTAATTGCCCTCTCCGCTGATTTTCTCTCCGCCCAGCAGCAGCGTTGCCCCTTCGGCCAGGGTGGCCTGCACCTGCTGATGCAACTCATCGCGCAGGTCATAACGCGCCATCGGGCCCAGGTAGTTCTCTTCTGCTTCCGGCGCGCCCATCTTTAACGCGGCGACGGCGTCGACGAAGCGGCGGGTAAAGGTATCTGCAATCCCCTCTTCCACAATGAAGCGTTTGGCCGCCGCGCACACCTGCCCGGTATTCTGGTAGCGACCCGCCACCGCCGCCTTCACGGCTAGATCCAGATCGGCATCGTTAAGGACGATAAACGGGTCGGAGCCGCCCAGCTCAAGAACGCATTTTTTCAGCGCGGCTCCTGCCTGCGCGCCAATGGCCGCACCGGCACGCACGCTGCCGGTGACGGTCACCGCCGCAATACGACGATCGTTAATCGCCTGGCTTACGCCGTCATTGGTGGCGTTCACCCAGCCGAATACGCCTTCAGGGAAACCGGCATCCGCAAAGATCTGCCCAATAAGTTCCGCAGAGCCGAGCACGTTTGGCGCATGCTTAAGCAGATAGCTGTTACCTGCCAGCAGAATGGGCACCGCGCCGCGCAGCACCTGCCAGAGCGGGAAGTTCCAGGGCATCACCGCGAGAATCGGCCCCAGAGGACGATATTCAATAACCGCGCTGTGGTTTTCCACCAGCGTGGGTTCCGCACGCAGCATCGCCGGGCCGTGCCCGGCATACCAGTCGCACAGACCGGCGGATTTTGCCACTTCCGCCCGCGCCTGCAGGATGGGTTTCCCCATTTCACGGGAGATCGTCTGCGCCATCTCTTCCGCGCGGTTTCGCAGCGCGGCGCCGAGATCCCGGAGCTTCTGCGCCCGGTGGGACACGCTTTCGCGTCGCCACTGGCGATACCCCACGTCAGACTGAGCAATCGCGCGGTCAACCTCTTCCGCCGTCGCCCAGGGATAAGCAGCGAGAGTTTCCCCCGTTGCCGGGTTAACGGACAGGGCATGTGTAGCAGATGAATATTTCATGATGTTCTCCACGCATTTCGGTTGATTCATTGTGGCTCACTCTGCTATTTCTTAAAAATGAATAATACTAACCACCTTATTCACGAAACGAGAATGCCATGGACTTAACCCAGCTTGAAATGTTTAACGCCGTCGCGCTGACGGGCAGCATCACCCAGGCGGCGCAGAAGGTGCACCGCGTGCCGTCTAACCTGACGACCCGCATCCGCCAGCTGGAAGCCGATCTTGGCGTCGAGCTGTTTATTCGTGAGAACCAGCGTTTGCGCTTATCCCCCGCCGGACATAACTTCCTGCGCTACAGCAGGCAGATCCTCGCCCTGGTGGATGAGGCGCGCATGGTCGTCGCGGGTGATGAGCCGCAGGGGCTATTTGCCCTCGGCGCGCTGGAAAGCACCGCCGCGGTGCGCATTCCCGAAACGCTGGCGCAGTTTAACCAGCGCTATCCGCGCATCCAGTTTGCCCTTTCTACCGGGCCATCCGGGACGATGATTGATGGCGTACTGGAGGGAACCCTCAGCGCCGCCTTTGTCGACGGGCCGCTGTCGCACCCGGAGCTGGAGGGCATGCCGGTCTACCGGGAAGAGATGATGCTAGTCACGCCTGCCGGGCACGCGGAGGTGACGCGCGCCACGCAGGTCAGCGGCAGCGACGTTTACGCCTTTCGCGCGAACTGCTCGTACCGTCGACATCTGGAAAGCTGGTTTCATGCGGACAGAGCCACCCCCGGCCGCATTCATGAGATGGAGTCCTATCACGGCATGCTCGCCTGCGTCATTGCGGGCGCGGGCATCGCGCTGATGCCGCGCTCGATGCTGGAGAGTATGCCGGGACATCATCAGGTTGAAGCCTGGCCGCTGGCGGAAAACTGGCGCTGGCTTACAACCTGGCTGGTGTGGCGGCGCGGGGCGATGACCCGCCAGCTGGAAGCCTTTATAGCGCTGCTAAACGAACGTCTTCAACCAGCGCCTTCTCCATAAACAGGCTGAGCGGATCGTCAGCGTACGGGGCAAACGCCGGACGCAAATCGTACCCGCACTGCTTGTACAGGCGAACCGCGGCGCGCTGTTTGATGCCCGTCTCCAGCCTTACCGTGTGGCAATGGCGGCTCAGGGCCTCATCTTCCAGGGCGGCCAGCAGCGTCTCGCCGAGATGCTGCCCGCGATGGGCCGGATCGATATAGACCCGCTTCATCTCCCCCGTTCCGTCGCCGTTGAGCACGATGGCTCCGCAGCCTACGGCGTGCAGCTGCTGGTCACGAATGACCATCAGGATCAGCGAGGCATCAGGCAGCGCAGCGAGGTCGAGCAGATGGTTGCTTTCGGCGGGATAGAGTTCGCTCTGGTAGCGGTCAAGCGCCGCGATCAGCGCGAGAATGTCCGGGTGACGTGCAGATTCAGAGGTAATGGAATACATGGCAGGCTCCTTGCTGTTTTTATATCAACATAGCTCAGGCCTGCCGGGGTGGTTCATAGTATTAACTTATAGCGCGTCACTCAGCTAGCGCAGGAAGATTCGCCCTTTCAGGTACAGCGTAGCCTGGCCGCCAATCAGCACGCGATCGCCCTTCAGCTCGCAGCGCAGATCCCCGCCACGGTATGACACCTGGCGGGCATTGAGTGACATTTTGCCCAGCTTTTCGCTCCAGTAAGGGATCAGCATGCTGTGGGCGGATCCGGTGACGGGATCTTCCGGCACCCCTTCGCCAGGGCAGAAGAAGCGGCTGACGAAGTCATATTCTTCTCCCGGCGCCGTCACGCAGACCATTTTATCCAGCGGAAGCATGGCCCCAATATCCGGCGTTAACGCTTCAACCTGCTGCTGGCTCTCCAGCACCACCATGAAATCGCGTCCGACGCGCACCTCTTTTGCCGCCGTGATGCCCAGCGCGCTAAACAGCACCTCAGGTGGGTTTTCGACGACTTCCGTCGTCCACGCGGGGAAGTTCAGCGTCAGCCAGTCGCCGCTGCGCTTGACGGTCAGCTCGCCCACGAAGCGCGTGGTGAAGGTGATTTCGGTATGCGGATAATCAAGGTATTCGAAAATGACGTGCGATGCGGCAAGCGTAGCGTGACCGCACAGGTTAATTTCATCCAGCGTGGTGAACCAGCGCAGCTCAAACCCGCCGTCGGTGCGCACGAAAAAGGCGGTCTCAGACTGGTTATGCTGTTGCGCCATTTTGAGCAGCGTTTCGTCCGGCAACCACTCTTCCAGAGGACATACCGCTGCGGCGTTGCCGCCAAAGGTTTTATCGCTGAAGGCATCCACCAGATAAGAATCAATTTCCTGCATTGTCTCTTCCTCTCTTGTTATGGGTTTTTAGCGCAGAAAAACTGTGCCTTTCAGATAAAGCGTGGCCTGCCCGCTCATCAGCACGCGCGAACCTTTCAGCTCACAGCCCACATCGCCGCCGCGCGCTGAAACCTGACGGGCGAACATCGTGGTTTTGCCCAGCTTTTCGCTCCAGTAAGGGATCAGCATAGTGTGCGCGGAGCCGGTGACCGGGTCTTCCGGGACGGAAACGCCCGGTGAGAAAAAGCGGCTGACAAAATCATATTCCCCCTCACCGCGCGCCGTAACGCTCACCTTATGCTCGCCCGGCGTCATCACCGAGAAGCGTGGCGCAAGCGCTTCAACCTGCTGGCGATTCTCCAGAACGATCAGCCAGGCGCGCCCTTTACGGGCTTCAACGTAGCGGCTGATACCCAGCGCCGAGAGCATCTCCGGCGGGGGTGTCTCTTCATGGGTTGGACATGCCGGGAAGTCCAGCGTCATCCACTCCCCCTCCCGGCTGACGGTGAGGCGGCCAGAGGCGGTTTCAAAGTGGATCCGCGAATCCGGGTAATCCAGCTCTGTAAACAGCACGTGCGCGGCCGCCAGCGTAGCGTGGCCGCAGAGATTGACTTCGGTGAGCGTGGTAAACCAGCGTAGCTCAATGCCCCCTTTACTGCAGACGAAAAAAGCCGTTTCCGACTGATTATGCTGCTGCGCCATTTTCAGCAAGGTCTCATCGGGTAACCATTCCTTGAGCGGGCAAACGGCGGCCGGATTGCCGCCAAACGAGGTGTCGCTGAACGCATCTACCAGATAAAAATCAATCTCCTGCATTGTCTTACCGCCTGTTTTTATTGTGTTGTTCTTTTATATTCAATGAAAACGGCGTTCCCGGCTACCGCTTTCATAAGGTAAATATTGAGATCTGCGTCACATAATGGTTGAGTTTTCGCCGTTCGACGTTTTAAGATCGTCTCCTCTTCTTTTCAGCAACGAATCTCCGACATCCCTATGACAACGAACACAGTTTCCCGCAGGGTTGCGTGGCTACGCGTGGTCACGCTGGCCATTGCCGCGTTTATTTTTAACACCACAGAATTTGTTCCGGTTGGGCTGTTGTCTGACATCGCTGAAAGTTTCCAGATGGAAACGGCGCAGGTGGGCATTATGTTGACCATCTACGCCTGGGTTGTGGCGCTGATGTCCTTGCCGTTTATGCTGCTGACCAGCCAGATGGAGCGGCGCAGGCTGCTGATCGGCCTGTTTGTGCTGTTCATCGCCAGCCATGTCCTGTCGTTTATGGCGTGGAATTTTAGGGTGCTGGTCATTAGCCGCATCGGTATTGCCTTTGCCCATGCGGTGTTCTGGTCGATCACCGCGTCGCTGGCTATTCGTCTCGCGCCAGCGGGTAAACGCGCCCAGGCGCTGAGCCTGATTGCCACCGGTACCGCACTGGCGATGGTGCTGGGTCTGCCGATTGGCCGCATCGTAGGGCAATACTTCGGCTGGCGTACGACGTTCTTCGCCATTGGTATGGGCGCGCTGGTTACGCTGGTATGCCTGATTAAGCTGCTGCCCGCGCTGCCGAGCGAGCATTCCGGCTCGCTGAAAAGCCTGCCGCTGCTGATGCGTCGCCCGGCGCTGCTGGGTATCTACCTGCTTACCGTTATTGTGGTGACGGCCCATTACACGGCATACAGCTACATTGAACCCTTTGTGCAGGTGGTGGCGGGCTTTAGCGCCAACTTTGCCACCGTCCTGCTGTTGATCCTCGGCGGAGCGGGCATTATTGGCAGCGTGCTGTTCGGTAAGCTGGGTAACCGGCATGCGTCAACGCTGGTGAGCTGCGCTATCGGTCTGCTGCTGGCCTGCCTGCTGCTGCTGATGCCTGCCGCAGGCAGTGAAAGCCATCTGGCGATCCTCAGCCTGTTCTGGGGCGTGGCGATCATGATTATTGGTCTGGGCATGCAGGTGAAGGTCCTGGCCCTGGCGCCGGATGCAACGGACGTCGCCATGTCGCTGTTCTCAGGGATTTTCAATCTGGGGATTGGCGCGGGCGCGCTGGTGGGAAATCAGGTAATACTGCACGTATCGATGTCGGCGATTGGCTATCTGGGCGCCATTCCGGCCCTGGTGGCGCTGATCTGGTCGGTGCTCATCTTCCGTAAATGGCCGGTGGCGCTGGAGGAACAGGGTCAGCACGGGTGAGCCTTCTTGCCGGGTGGCGGCTTCGCCTTACCCGGCCTACAAAACCCGTAGGCCCGTGCAAGCGAAGCGCCACCCGGCAATTACATCAATGATAGGTCTTAATAATTTCCAGCACGCCGTTAATAATAAACTGCACGCCCATACAGACCAGCAGGAAGCCCATCAGACGGGAAATCGCCTCGATACCGCCCTTGCCTACCCAGCGCATAATGGCCCCAGAACTGCGCAGCGACGCCCACACGATAACCCCGATAATCGCAAAAATCAGCGGTGGCGCAACCGTCAGCACCCAGTCCGGGAAGGTTGCGCTGTCACGCACCGTTGATGCGGAGCTGATGATCATCGCGATGGTACCCGGCCCCGCCGTGCTCGGCATGGCAATCGGTACAAAGGCGATATTCGCACTCGGCTCGGTTTCCAGCTCTTCCGATTTACTGGCCGCTTCCGGCGACTCATGCGCTTTTTGCGCCGGGAACAGCATGCGGAAACCGATAAAGGCCACAATCAGCCCCCCGGCGATACGCAGGCCGGGGATGGAAATCCCGAAGGTGTTCATCACCACCTGTCCGGCATAGTAAGCCACCATCATGATGGCAAACACATACACCGAGGCCATCATCGACTGATGGTTGCGCTCGGCGCTGTTCATATTCCCTGCCAGCCCGAGGAACAGCGCCACCGTCGTTAACGGGTTAGCCAACGGCAGCAAGACCACCAGCCCAAGGCTGATTGCTTTTATTAAATCCAACATAGTGCGTTGTCGTCCTTATCCATATTTAACACAGCAATTATAGGGTGAAAGTGTGACATTGAGCCATGGGTGCAACGCAACGATTATTTCCGTCCTGGAAAGATAACTGACAGTTATCTATATGATTTGAAAGACCTCAAAAAAAGTTCATGAAACGTTTTAGCAATTCGTGGCATCGGCTGACTCATTCAGTTGACTTATACTTGCCTGAGCAATAATATCTGCCGTGACTAACTACTTGCCAGGGCAACCATTGTGAAAAGCACCAGTGATATCTTTAACGACGTTGTTCCGCTGGGTCGTCTTATTCATATGGTAAATCAGAAAAAAGATCGCCTGCTCAACGACTATCTGTCACCGCTGGATATCACCGCAACACAGTTCAAAGTGCTGTGTTCCATTCGCTGCGAAGTGTGTATTACACCGGTTGAGCTTAAAAAGGTGCTCTCTGTCGATCTGGGCGCGTTAACCCGCATGCTGGATCGTCTCGTCTGCAAAGGATGGATAGAACGAAGCCCTAACCCGAATGACAAACGCGGCGTACTGGTGAAGCTGACCAGCGATGGCGCGGCCATGTGCGAGCAATGTCATCAATTAGTAGGACAAACACTGCATCAGGAACTAACAAAAAACTTAACGGCAGATGAAGTGGCAACCCTTGAGCTTCTGCTCAAAAAAATACTGCCGTAAACAGAAAAAGAGGTATGACGATGTCCAGACGCAATACTGACGCTATCACCATTCATAGCATTTTGGACTGGATCGAAGATAACCTGGAATCGCCGCTCTCCCTTGA
>Ga0308166_1000454_pt1 | contig 56582 bp, 46 predicted proteins | sample PhyCR2_2_FD_202137 | JGI IMG/M metagenome (GOLD analysis project Ga0308166, IMG submission 202137) | Phyllosphere microbial communities from UC Gill Tract Community Farm, Albany, California, United States - DLSLCC.R2 | ecosystem: Host-associated > Plants > Phyllosphere > Unclassified | place...
GATTTTTGATGTAGTAGCTTCCGTTTGGCTACCCGCATCAAGGCCAAGAATTTTCATAATATGACTTCCTTGTAATTAATTGACTGTCATGTCAGTAAAATAATATGCTATGATGAATTAGTAAACAATTTTTTATTTATGACGATGATGGAAAATAAAATAGGAAGGCCGAGTAAAGCCCAAGAAAGGTCTTATGAAATTCTTCAAGCCGCTGTTTCAGTTGTGGCCAGAGAAGGGGTAGAAGGAATTACTTTTGCCAAGGTGGCTGAAGCCTCAGGCATGCAACGTACTTTGGTACATCATTATTTCTCGTCACGTTCAGATTTAATGAATGCTTTCATTGAACATTACATTTCGAAAATGGGTACTGAAATTATTCATCGTTTTAGTGGGAAACCATTGAGCGAGCGAATCATCATGATGTTCACACCCGAAGTGTATCGGACTCAAGATGATTTAATAGTTTGGTTTGAGTTGGTGGCTCAAAGTGCGAGAAATCCATTTATTCAGCAGATGCTCCATACACTTTGGACAAAGCACTGGCTTCCGGATTTTGAAAATCAATTGGCACAAGAATATCCAAAAGCGACTCCAGAAGCGATTAGCTCGGCTGCATATGTACTAGTTTGTTTGTTTGAAGCCTATTGGGCGTTTAGTATTCAAGGTGTCACTGATCAACAGAGACAAAAGCAAATGGAGCAAACGGTATTAATGATTTTAAATGGGCTAAGCTAAATTTAAATAATCGAATACTCAATAAAAATGTAAATACAGGGATGTTAAAGCTCTAGGGATGGTTACATCTTCAAGAGTAGTTGCGTAGTGAACAACAATAGGTAAGATGAAAGAATAGAAAATTTATAAAGCACGGTATCTATGAATAAAAATTCAAAACTTGATCAAGATACACTTTTTATTAAATTACTATTTAAGTCATCTGCCAAAGTGACAGAGGATGAAGTTGATTACTACCGAAGATATCCTGACCAAATTGACCAAGTCACAGCGCCTATTAATATCCATAAAATATTCTTATGGACTGGAGCATTATTAGGAATCGTAATTGTAGCAATTGCGAAATTCCTTAAATTTTCAGGGAGCTTAGATTTTCTATCAGAAGGTGTTTTGGAATTTGTTATCGATATTATTTATGAAAGTGGAATTGCTTTAATTGGTGCGGCTGTTACTGCTTATATGCTCGGTGTCCTGTTGAATAAACAACAAGAAAACGCCGTAAAATGGCGAGAAGAAATTCGTAAACGCATAGAAGAAACTGAGCAATAGATAGAAAAAAGCTAAAGTGATTTCACTTTAGCTTTTTTATTTTTAGTTCTTTAAGTTATATAAACCATGATCGATTAAATGTTGACTTAAGATCCGACGGAGTTCTAAGACTGATTCGGGCTTTAGTTGAATTGAATGTCCACCTTTAATGACTTTTTCTGAAATAGCGCCATCCAAATGAGCACTTTTATACGGAACAATACCGTCTGTAATAGTGTTTGGATCATCGCTTTTTGTGATATTGCCCATAATAGAGTGGAAAACTAATCCTTCTTTAGGCGTTATGCTTGAGGTGAGATCCATAAACTCTGATTTATTACTCAGATCACTCGGTCCATTTTGGAGTTGATTGTTAATTGTTCTTACAAAGTCTTTAAGGTCGTCATCATAACTCGTCAATGTATCGGTTAATGTTTTTAAAAAAGTCGAAGGTAATCGAATAATTTTTCGTGCTGTTACAGTAAACCAGCGATCGGCATAGCTTGTTCCACGATGAGGGGCAGCCAGGAAGATGACGCGATCAAAGTTTTGAATGGCCTGCATTCTTAAACGTTCACCAATGACCGGATGTTTTCTCATACGTGCTTGTGCATTTTGACTCATCATAGGCAAAGCTTCTTTTGAAATGTCGGCATTACTCACTAATAGTCGGCTAATAATTCCTCCCATGCTGTGACCAATTAAAACGGCATTAGTGGCAGCGGGGTCTTCTGGATTAAGAGATCCAAATGCTTGCTTGAGCAACGCATAAATTTGAAAACGACTTTCTAAAATAGGCATATTGGTTGAGTAAAATATTTGCCAAACTTGATAATGCTCACGTAAGGTTTTATCTCCCATAATTTCATTGGTTACCGCAATCCATGCCTCAGGACTACTGGCAAGCCCGTGAACTAACACAATCACTTTTTTATTGGGGTTATAGGGTTCAAGCATATATAAATGCGGCATGTTTAAACGTTGATTACGGTCAATCAGCGTTAAATATGCGGCTGCACCAAGATTATTTTCGGCTAGCCATAAACCATAAGGTGCAGAGAAATTTGCTGCCAGCGAGTATTCTTTGCCCGCAACATTAATTTTTTCTACATTGTACGGGTCATAAATTTTTATTTTGAAATCTGGACTTTTTAATATGTCGCTCTGAGACGTGACCTCATTTTGCGGTTCGGCCACAAGCGTAGAGGCAAGGTAATGAGCTTTATGGATATTTGGATTGATGCCATTTGGATAGTTGTAAGTTAAGGGATCAAGAATATATGGATTTTCTTTTTCAGACGTCTCTTCGTTAGCGTGTAAAACTGCCACAAAATCTGAGCCAAAACCATCACGACGGTTAATGCTTCTTAAACCAGAAAAATTCATGTTGTAACTTGAGGTGAATTTTTCCAGCTGTTTACCTTGTAGTTTTTGATAAGAGTCAATATCAATCTTATATGTACTTTTACCAATTTTTATCTCGGAGGGAATTGTTGCAGAAGCATTTTTTTCACTATAGGTATTTACTAATTGGTTGAGTGCCTGATTATAAAAATCTCGGATTTGCACCTGTCGGTTATCAAAAATACGATCTTGCGGCTGGCGAGACGATTTAAATAAATAAGCATAGCTATAGCGAATACTCTTATCTAAAGCTTGAAGTTCTTGTTCCAAACAATCCTCATTGTTTGCTTGGCAATTATAAGATTCTGAAAGAGCTAAAGCTTTTGAAAGATAGAGTTCACTGGCGGTAGATAAAAATTGCTCTCCCTGTATCTGTGGAATCTTCTCTAAATCAGCAATACATATTTCTGGAGTCTGCATGCAAATTTTTGCATCCATACCAGACATATATAAAACATTTAGACTGGCTTCACTTAATTTTTTTTGGGTAAGAATACTATTACGTTCGTTAGAAATAGTGGTGTGAAGTGTTTGTTTCTTCAAACTCACCAACTGACAGCCACTTGTAATTAATATGCTAAATAGGCTGAGAATACATAAGTGTTGGCGTAGTGGGAGTACAAGCATGTTCATAAATAGACCTCGTAAGCAAGGCAGCGCAAAATTCAACTCAACTGAATTAAAGATGCGAAATAACGAATTTCTAATCGTCCATTTTTAGAAAAACATGAAATTTAAAGGCTAATGTCGGGTGCAAATTAGCCTTTAAAAGAGTTATGAAGGATGGGTTATTTATTTAACCCTCCACCTAAGGCTTTATAGAGTTCAATTTGATTATTTAATTTGGTTTGTTCAAGAACCAGCAAACCTTGTTGAGCCGCATATGCAGAACGCTGGGCATCCAAAACAGTCAAATAACTATCAATTCCAGCTCTAAAACGGGCTGTAGAAAGTTTATAAGTGATATCGGTTGCAGACACTAAACGGCGCTGGGCGTTTAAACGCTCTTCAATATGAGCATGGGCAGCCAAGGTATCGTTAACTTCACGGAAAGAAGACTGAATCGCTTTTTCATATTCAGAAAGCGCAATTTTTTGGTCAATCTCTGAAACCTTAATATTGGCTTTACGTGTTCCCCAATCAAAAATAGGCAGGTCTATGCTAGGACCAACTGACCATGCGAAGCCGCCAGATTTAAATAAATCTTTCAGTTCAGTCGATGCATATCCAGCTGAACCCGTAAGTGTGATGGTCGGAAACATGCGGGCTTTTGCCGCACCAATGTTGGCACCAGCTGCACGAAGTTGATATTCAGCGACTTTCAGGTCTGGACGGTTTTGTAGTAAATCGCTACTTAAGCCTGTTGAAAAATTCTTCTCTTGAGTAATTGTTTTAACTGACTGAGTTGGAAGCAGGTTTGATGGAACCGCTTGTCCAGCCAAAAGATTTAACAAGTTTTGCGCTTGTGAAACTTGAGTTTTGTAGTTTGCGACATCATTACGTGCTGTTTCGACAGAAATCTGGGCTTGGCGTAAAGGTATTTCGCTATCAATCCCGACATTAAAGCGCTTTTGATTCAGATTGTACGAATCAAGTTGAGCTTTTAAGGTTTGCTGCGCAAGATTTAAATTTGCTGTAGCAAAAGAATAATTTAACCACGCTTGTGCAACTTGGCTCACCAAACTAATTTGAGTTGAGTCTTTAGCACTCTGTGTTGCAAGATAATTATTTAATGCTGCATCTTTAAGACTTTGAACACGTCCCCAAAAATCCAGTTCATACGCCGTTACACCCAAACCAACCTGAAACGTAGAGTAAGGATTGTTAGGGTTTACCGAAGGGTTAACTTGCCTAATGGCATTTGCTGTCGCACCAATGGTCGGAAGTTGGTCGTATTTAGTAATTTGGTATTGCTGCTGGGCACGCTCAATATTTAACGCTGCTGTACGTAAATCGCGATTATTATTCAAGCTTATTTCAATAACTTCCAATAAACGAGGATCGGCAAAGAAAGTTTTATATCCTTGGTTAGCAATTGAAGGACCAGCATAGGTTTCAGCAAAATTTTGTGGAATATTAGATTTAACAGCGGGTTGAGGCGATTGCATGCTTATACATGCAGTTAAAGTAATTGAGAGGGTGGAAATCATAAATCCACGAGATAAAACAGCCGACTTAGACATGCTTTTCTCCAAATAATAGAATAAATTTAGGCGTAAGAGGAACAAGGGAAATTGATTAATTTCCCTTGTTTTATTTCATTTAAGATTTAATTTTCTGTTTGGGAGAAAACAGTTTTTCGGCCGCACCCAGTACAAAGATGAAGAATACTGGGACAAAGAAAATGGCTAGAATGGTTGCTGAAATCATGCCACCAAACACACCAGTTCCAAGGGCATGTTGTGTTTCAGCACTTGCTCCTGATGCAATGACTAGAGGAACAACACCACAGGTAAAGGCAAGGGATGTCATTAGAATAGGACGTAAGCGAAGTTTTGCTGCGGCAACAGTAGCTTCAACTAAACTCATTCCTTCTTCTTTTAGCATCTTGGCGAATTCAACAATCAAAATTGCATTCTTGGCGGAAAGACCAATGATCGTAATCAAACCAATCTTGAAAAACACATCATTCATTAGCCCTTTGGTCATAATGGCAATGATGGCTCCAAAAATACCTAATGGCACAACCAGCATAACCGATAGCGGAATTGACCAGCTTTCATAAAGAGCTGCGAGTACGAGGAACACAACTAACATCGATAAACCAAGTAAGAATGCCATTTGTGATTCTGATTGTTTCTCTTGGAGAGAAATACCAGTCCATTCATAGCCAATCCCTTTTGGTAATTTTGCGATGAGTTGTTCCATTTCACGCATTGCATCACCAGATGAAGTATCGAAGTTAGGAATACCCGCAATACTCAAAGATGGACGTCCGTTATAGCGGTTGTATTGTTGTGGCGCTTTGTTCCATTGAGGCGTCACAACTTCCGATAAAGAAACCAACTGACCACTTGCACCCATCACTTTAAGATTCAAAATATCTTGCAATTTCATACGTGATTTTGCTTCAACTTGCACAATCACTTGCTGCATACGACCTTGGTTTGGAAAGTCATTGATATACATTGAACCCATTGACGTTGAGATGATGTCTGACACATCGGCAAATTTAACACCGAGCGCATTTAATTTATCTCGGTCAATTTTTAAAGAAATATTGTCTCCTTGAGGTAAACCCTCATTCCAAACCATATAAAACTTCTTGTTTTTGGCTGCCATTGCCATTAATTGATCTTGGGCAGCAAGCAATGCAGGCATACCTAAGTTCGCCCGATCTTGTAATCGAAGACTAAAGCCAGAGAACGTACCTAACTCATCAATGGCTGGAGGTAGAACGGCCATAGATGAACCTTCTTTACTATGAGCCATTGTTTCATTAATTGAGTTGGTCATCTCAGATGCTGACGATTTTCTTTCTTTGAAATCTTTTAGTGTTGTAAAGGCAACGGCAACATTCTGACCGGAACCACCGAAACCCCAACCTAAAATTGACGTATTACTTTTAATATCCGGATTGTCTTGTATGCTTGCTTCAAACTCTTTCACGACACTTTTAGTTCGCTCAGTAGAAGCATCAGATGGAAGTTGGAAGGTTGTTAAAAACCAACCTTGATCTTCTTCAGGCATAAATGCGGTTGGCCAAAATTTCATTCCGGCAAAAGTCGCAACTGTAATAATGATAAACAGCACCATCATTGGAATGGTATGTTTGATGACCTTAAAGAGAATGATTTCATACTTTTTAGTAAGGTTATCAAAGGTACGGTCAAACCATGCAAAGAATCCTTTTTTCTGATGGTGTTCATCAATTGGCTTAAGAATTGTCGCGCAGAGTGCTGGAGTTAAAATTAATGCTAATAGTGCAGAGAATAGGATTGACACCGACATGGTCAGCGTAAATTGCTTGTAAATGATCCCGACTGAGCCACTTGCAAACGCCATTGGTAAAAATACGGCTGCAAGTACCAAGGTAATACCAATAATTGGACTGGTGATTTCCTTCATTGCTTTAGAAGTCGCTTCTTTAGGTGGTAAGCCTTCAGTCGCCATAATCCGTTCGACATTCTCTACGACGACAATGGCATCGTCGACGATAATACCGATCGCGAGCACCATACCAAACATGGTGAGCACGTTAATCGAGAACCCTGCAAGCAACATCACAGAGAATGTTCCTAGCAATGCAATAGGGGCAACAATTGCCGGAATAAGCGTATAACGGACATTATGAAGAAACAGATACATCACAATGAAAACCAAAACCATGGCTTCAATTAACGTGTGAATTACTTTTTCAATCGATATTTTGACAAATGGAGCAGTATCGTAAGGAATACTAAATTGCATACCTTCCGGTAAATTGACTTTTAACTCTTCAATTTTGGCTCTGACACCTTCAGCCGTTTTTACAGCATTTGCGCCAGGGCTAAGCTGGATTGCTGCCGCCGTTGCCGGTTTACCATTTTCTAAAATAGCGAAGTTATATGCTTGTGAACCAATTTCAACATTAGCTACATCAGAAAGTCTAATGACACTACCGTTGATCTTACTTTTTAAGCTGATATTTCTGAATTGTTCAACGTCATTTAATTGTCCTTGCGCAGACAAAGGAACCGTGATGAGCTGTCCTTTCTCAGCAGGTAAGTCACCTAAACGGCCTGGAGCGATTTCGACATTATTTTCACGAATTGCCGCATTTACGTCACTAATTGAAAGACCATATGAAACTAACTTGTTTGGATCTACCCAAATACGCATGGCCTTTTCGGCGCCAAATGATTGGACTTTACCAACGCCTTCAACACGTTTTAATTCTTCAACTACATTTCGGACAAGGTAATCGCTCAGATCAACTTCCGTATATTGTCCATTCGGTGAGTTGATTCCGACCAACATTAAGAAACCTGAAGACGAAGCCTCCACTTGTAAACCTTGTTGACGAACAATTTGTGGAAGACGGGCTTCAACAGCTTTAATTTTATTCTGCACATCAACTTGAGCCATATCGACATCTGTACCCGGTTTAAAGGTAGCCGATATTTGAGCCATACCAGAGGTGTCTGTTGTTGCGCTGTAATAAAGTAAATTTTTAACGCCGGATAGCTCTCTTTCAATCAGAGTCACAACACTATCGTTAATTGTTTTAGGTGTCGCACCTGGGTAGACAGCACTAATGGTGACTTGTGGAGGTGCAACACTAGGGAAGCGTGCTATAGGGAGTTTGGGAATACTGAGTAATCCAAACAAAATAATGAAAATTGCAATTACCCATGCAAATACGGGGCGACGAATGAAAAATTGTGACATCATCATTGAGCTCCTTGAGTAATGGGTGCTTTCCACTTACTTATTTCAAGCTTTTGATTCGGTTGAATTCGATCAATTCCTTCAACGATGACTTTGTCACCTACTTTGAGTCCTTTATTTACTAAGTAGAACTGCTCATATTGCTGTCCAAGTTCGATCGGACGGATGTCTGCCAAACCTTTAGCATTAATGACATAAACCTGTGGGTCACCATTGTTATTACGCTGGATTGCTTGAGAAGGCACAAGAAGGGCTTGAGGGACGGATGCTCGGTCAATATTGACACGTACATACATTCCAGGAAGTAGTTTGCGTTCAGGGTTGTTCACAACAATACGAATGGTGACATCGCCTGTTTCCGGATCTACATTAATATCTTCAAACAGCATTTTTGCGCTGACGTTGTAGAATTGGCCATGGCTATTAGCAATACGAACGGTTTTATCGCTATTGGCAGATAATTCGCCGTTTTGTAATGCAGTTTGTAAGCGCTCGTATTCACCAATAGATTGCTTTACATCAACATAAACTTTGTCAATCTGTTGTATGGTCGCCAAATTCTTCGTATCACCTTGGCTGACTAAAGCACCTTCAGTCACAAATGATTGCCCAATACGACCAGAGATTGGCGCACGTACTGTTGCGTATTGCAGATTCAGGTTTTGACGGGTGAGTAGAGCTTTCATTTGTGCGACATCAGCTAAAGCTTGGCGATATTCAGCCTGAGCATTACTGACTTCTTGTTTACTAATCGCATTACTTGGTAACAGTTGTTCATAGCGTTCCAACTGGACCTTTAAACGTGCGACTTCAGCTTCGGCTTTATTGAGAGAAGCCTTGTTGCTGTTTACATCAGCCTGAAAAGTTTCAGCATTAATTTTATATAAGGCTTGCCCAGCTTTAACTTCGCTACCTTGAGTAAATAATACTTTTTCGATAATACCACCCACCTGAGGGCGTATTTCAGCTGTACGGAAAGCTTGAACACGAGCTGGGAGATTCTCACTAAAATTAACGGATTGTGGCTGGAGACTTAATACACTCACTTTCGCAGGTGCTACTTCTGGTTGTTTAGCCTCTTCGGAACTACAACCTTGGATGACTAGCCCAATAGATAAAAATAATGGAAGTAAAAGATGGTTTTGCATACTGTCCAAACCTATGGAGTTTTTGATGTTGTTATTATTTTGGGTAAGTGTGTAATCAAGATCTTTGAAATGTGGAAAAAGTGTGGAGATCAGCACATAAATAAGCGTATTATGACGTTTGTCTGAAATTTTTCGATGATTTATCTATGTTCGAAGCTTCATTTTCTTTTGATTGCCGTGATAAACAAATTCTTGTTGTAGAAGATGAATACGATATTGGGGACATTATTGAACAATATTTAAAACGTGAAGGCATGCGAGTTATTCGGGCAATGAATGGTAAGCAGGCAATCGAAATTCACGCATCACAACCGATTGATTTGATCCTACTTGATATTAAATTACCTGAACTTAATGGTTGGGAAGTACTCAGTAAAATTCGACAAAAAGCACAAACGCCCGTCATTATGCTGACTGCATTAGATCAGGATATTGATAAGGTGATGGCCTTAAGAATCGGTGCGGATGATTTTGTGGTTAAACCTTTCAATCCGAATGAAGTGGTTGCACGTGTGCAGGCTGTTTTAAGAAGAACCCATCAAAACCAACAAGCTGCTGTCAAAAATCTGTTTTATAAAAATATTGAAATCAATACAGAGATTCATAGTGTCTATATCAATCAGGTAGATAAGAAAATCTTACTCAACCTGACGTTAACGGAATATAAAATACTACTCTTAATGATTAATCAGCCACATAGGGTATTTACACGCGGTGAATTAATGAATCAATGTTTACCGGACAGTGATGCTTTAGAAAGAACGGTTGATAGCCATGTCAGTAAACTAAGAAAAAAACTAGAAGAGCACGGGCTTGAACAGATGTTAATTAATGTCCGTGGTGTGGGATATAGGTTAGATCATCCACAAGAATAATAATTGGATATAAATAGGCTGACATGATGCAAGTTGAGATACGACAATGAAAAATAAATTAGGAATTAATAAGCAATTTTTTATTGCTTTTAGTATGGTGAATTTAAGTATCACTTTATTGTCTGTATTTCTAGGCTATGTCGTTTATAACTATGCAATTGATCATGGCTGGATTTCATTAAGTTCCCTGCAAGGAGACTTTACAGATTTCCATCTGGTTGACTGGATTTGGCTAGGTACAGTTATTTTATGTGGTTCAATTATTTCTTTAATCATTGGAATGCAGTTAGCAAAAAGATTTATTGTGCCGATTAATTCATTGGCAGATGCCGCGAATAAAATTAGTGAGGGTGATTTGTCTGCCCGAGCAAATGATCAAAAAGTCCACTCCACAGAGATTTATACATTAATTTTAAATTTTAATGATATGGCTCAAAAACTTGAAAGTTCTGTACACAATGCACAAGTATGGAATGCTGCTATTGCCCATGAATTAAGAACACCAATCACAATTCTGCAAGGTAGATTACAAGGGATTGTAGATGGAGTTTTTAAAGCTGAGCCTGAACTCATCCGAAGTTTGTTGAATCAAGTAGAGGGACTATCGCATCTTGTAGAAGACTTGAGAACATTGAGCTTATTTGAAAATAAACAGCTTAAGTTAAATATTGAGTCAGTTGATTTTTTGAGATGCGTTGAAAAAGTAATAAGGATGTTTGATGAAAAACTTAGACAATCAAATTTTACTATAACTTATGATATTGCTAATGAGTTGGTATCTTGCGATGCAAGACGTATGGAGCAAGTCTTAATCGCATTGATTGATAATGCAATTAGATACTCTAATCCTGGAGTTTTAAAAATTAAGTCTTCAGTTGAACAAGGACAATGGATTTTAGAAATAGTCGATGAAGGTCCGGGTATTCCAGTTGAATATCAAAAAGAATTATTCAATCCTTTTTATAGAGTGGAGCAGTCCAGAAATAAAGCTTTAGGAGGAACAGGGTTAGGTTTGGCAGTTGTGCAAGCCATTGTTTTAGCTCACTCAGGCACCATTCGATATGAAAATCGCAGTCCAAATAGTGCTTTTATTATTAAAATTCCTATGACTTATTCGGATAAAATTTTTTATAAAGATAAATCTTAACTGACTTTAATACTTAATTTTCCCTAACTTATTGAAATTTATATTCAAATCATAATTTCGAATAATTAAAAATTAATTATTAAACTATATTTATTATTGATTTATTCTCTAGTTTTAAATTCATTCTGGTTTTATTGCGCAATTAAACCATTTTATATATAGTTTAGGGCTGAGGAGACAATTATTAATAGGGAGTGTTTAATGGCTATGCAATTAAGAAGAGTAGATAAAAGTGTTGATTTAAAAAAAGTTTTTAAAATTTTACAAGAAGATGGAGCTGTCGTTTTTGAAGGGTTTCTAAGTTCTGAACAAGTTAAACAAATGAATTTGGATTTTGATCAGCCAGTCATTGATACTGGACCTGGGTCGAAAAAAGGCGAGGGATATGAGCAAATTCAACAATTCCATGGATATCAAACTACTCGAGTCAATAACTTAGTTACTCATAGTAAAACTTTTAGAGAACAAGTATTAAATGACGATTTAATACATGCATTAGGTGAATATTTTTTTAGAAAGGAAAGTGGTGATTGGTGGTTAATGGCAACCCAATTAATTCAGATTGGACCCGGAAATGTTGCGCAAAAACTACATAGAGATTTAGAGAATTTCCCAGCTTTTATTAAAATGGGAAAAAGCGGTCCATGTGTAGCTGCTAATTGTATGATTGCTTTAACAGACTTTACAGAAGAGAATGGGGCGACTAGTATAATTCCTGGTAGTCATGAATGGGATAATTTTGAAATGTCTGAAGAAGAACGGTTTAGACATGAAGATACTATTCCTGCACTCATGAAAGCTGGAGATATGTTCATTTGGGATGGTAAAGTAGTTCATTCTGGCGGAGAAAATAAAACTGATTCTGAATATAGAAGAGGGATAGCACTGCCATTAACGCCTGCCTACTTTACTCCAGAAGAAACATATGCATTTTCAATTGATTTAGAAATTGTCAGAACATTACCTGCACGTGTTCAAAAAATGATAGGTTTTAGATCTGTATTTCCAGCTAGTGGTAGTGGACTTTGGCAACATAATTTCGAAAAATTAGAAGACTATCTAGGTCTACATTAAAAATATTATTTTATTGTGAATGAAGTAGTTTATATCTTTTAATCTTGAGCTATAAACTACTCTGACTATTTAAATATCTTATTTAAGTATTTGATGAAAACTTGTAGAGTAATTGAGTAGAGATAAAGGCTAGATCTGTTGAATTTATAGAAGCTCTTACTGATAAATCAGAACTGAGCCTAAAAGCATTTAGATCATCTTCCCATCTTTGACTTCCCAATAATAAATCTAATTCGAGACTATCAGCATCATCAAAGTTAGTTAGACATTGAATTGTAGAAAGTATCTCAGAATTATTCAGATATTCAGCGGGCATTCTTTCTATATAGCTCATAAATTTTTGAGTATTATTAGGTGTGTTTTTAAAGTTAATATCTTTTGTATAAGTTGCTGAATTGCAATTATTTTTAATTGATCTTATTAAATCCAATTGTACTTTATATAAAATTAAATTTTTCTCTAAAATCGTATCAATATCTAACAACTGATTTACATCATTGTATTTAAAATATTTATTCTTCTTTATATATTCAACTTGATTTTTATCCCAAAAATTACGAATTAATAAGAATCCTTCATTTTGAAGGTGTATGTGCAAATTCTTAGGAAATAAAGTTACAGGAAATTCTGTAACATGTTTAAGTATAAATTCCATTCCTTGACCTATAAAATTCTTTGCTAATTTTAAATAGTTTCCATTCTTATAATTTTAATATGTATAATATATTAAAAAATAAGTTTGGACTTTCCTATGTTTTATCCAATATCCCAACAAATACTTGATGTTAAAAGATAACGATATATTTAAAGCCTAATTTTGCGTTGCTTTAGCTTTTGGGGCTGGTCACCATAGCCATAAGCGAGGTATTGAGTGATTTTTCATCTAGAATACTTTTCAGTTCTAGGACAAAAATGACTTAAAGTTCCGTTGAGACGCTAAGATAGTATAAGCATTAAACTATACTTATTATAGTTTAATAATTAAATACACATAATTTTTATTTTAAATGTAGTTGTTTATCAATAACTTGATTATTTTTTGTTTTACATTTTGTTTATTAAGTTGTATTTATTATTGTTTACTTTGATAGTAATACAAGCCTATCATGACTAATCTGAATCATTCTTTTCTAAGAATCGCATACTGAATAGATTAGAAAAGGGAGTAAATTTACTGAAGAGGTCTATAAAAATATTAGTTTGGACAAAGTATTAATCTAAAGTAGACTTTCATCAGTAGGTTATGAAAGTTATATGTGGTGATCTGTAGTGAATAATATTCGTGTAAAACGTACTCGTGCGCCCCAGCAAAGGCAAATAGAAAGAACCAATCAAATTTTGGATTGTATGGAAGCTTTGCTCAAAGAAAAAGAAATAAATGATATTAATCTCGTGGAAATTTCTGACTTAACAGGTATTGCACTACCTTCAATTTACTACCATTTTCCAAATAAAAATAGCATATTGATTGCTCTTACTGAAAGAGTTCATGAAAACTGGAGACAAAATATTCGTTCACAAATTAGCCCTAATATTGAATCATGGCAAGAGTTAATTTGCCAGTTTATATCTATTGGTGCGAATCATCTTAGAGAAAACTCATATGTACCTAAACTAATCTTAAATAATAATTCACCAATGGAAACCAGAGAAGTTGATTCAAATCAATGCGCTGCTTTAGCGATAGCTATAATGGATAGTCTAGATCATTACTTTGAAGGGATTAATAAAGCTCGTTATACAGAAAAAATGATTATTGCTGTCTATATCTTAGATGGAATTTGGAAAAATGCTTTTTTTCAGTATGGCTCGTTACCGGATGAGATTGTAAAAGAATCCCAAAGAGCATTGATTTCTTATCTAAGAAGTTATTTCCCAGAAGACTTTGAACCCAAAAAGAATCTAGAGGCTTAAAACTAAGCCTCTATGAACTCTTAACGATTAAGAGTTCATAGAGTGTCTTTAAGCTTTTTTTTAATATTTTACAACTATAAAATTTAATATTTTTCATATATATAACGCTAAATCACAGACTTAAAAAAGCCATATAAAAAACTAAGAATTTTTGAGAATAGGGATACTTATAGTAACGAAGCTAGCTTAATTGCTCAATAAATTGGTCACAAACACAATTCAGATGATGATTTGATTACTAAAACATATCATTTATAAATATATTTAAATTATTATTTATCAATATTTTATATGTTTTTTTTAGTTTATCTAATTAACTTAAGTCTCATAAATTTTTTCACTTAATCAATAAATAATTTACGGTATCAGTAATCAAAAATATTCTTGTTAAGCTATATTAATTATAGTTTATTTTTAATAAAAATAGTTATATTATTAAAAAATAGCAATTAAGCTATAACAATTGTAGTTTATTATATGTTTGATAGATCCTTATGGATTACAAGCAGCAATATTCTATAAGTATGCTTTTGCAACTTTAGGCTTAAAGCAAAATTGATTTAAAAATTAAATAGTTAACGAAAAGGACGTCATATGTCATTAATGAAGCTAAGTAAAGATACAGAAATCGATGAAATTGTTTCTACTATCATGAGAGATGGTGGAGTAATTATTGAAAATTTTTTAAATGAAGAACTTACCCAAGAAATTTATCAAGAATTATCTAAACAATTAGATAGTATCCCTGATGGTGAGGATGAATATTTTGCAGGTACTAAAACACGAAGAATGAGTCGATTATTCTCTCGTTTACCACAAATGCAATTGGTCGCAATGAATCCAGTCTTTTTTGAAACTGCAAAAGCTATCCTGCAAAAACCTTTACATTTTTGGAGTGGTGAAAATAGAGTAGAACTTATCCCAGATGTTCAGATTGGAATGACTCAAGCCATTCAAATTTGGCCAGGTCAAAAAGCTCAACCTCTGCATCGCGATGATGCTGTATGGATGTGGCGACATCCGATATATGGCCGTGAAGCACGCGTACAAATCATGTTTGCAGTTACTGATTTTACTGAAGAAAATGGTGCTACAAAGGTGATCCCACAGAGTCATTTATGGGATGATCAAAGAGGACCTCAAATAGAGGAGACTGTCTCTGCGGAAATGAAAGCTGGTGATGCTTTAATCTGGATTGGATCAACTTATCATGGCGGTGGGGAAAATGTCAGCAATGAACCTCGGATTGGTTTGACTATGTCTTATGACTTAGCTTTTTTAAGACAAGAAGAAAATCATTACCTTTCTATGCCACCTGAATCAATGAGTAATTTTTCAGATGAATTAAAAGGTTTATTGGGCTGGAATATGAGTAGTACGTTTGTAGGATTTGTGGAGCATGAGGGCAAAATGATGAATCCTCTTGATTTACTAAATGCTCAAAGAAATTAGAAAGAAAAGATAAAATATTTAAGTAAATATTTTAACCCAATAAAGTATAATATTTATACTTTATTGGGTTTTTACCATATTTTAAATCTTAAATTTTATTCCCATTTTGAGAATAAACTTGAGGGTTGATGCTATTAAAATATATAGAAGAAGGGGACAGAGTAAGAGAATTTTGTATAAAATATTTTCTGTAAAAATGCAATTCAATATTTTATTACTAAATTGCATGCTTGATATTTAATTAAGATTATTTTTTGACAGATGGATTTAGATGTTTATCTAAAAAGTTAATTTGATCATTAAGTAACTTTTCTTGCCATACTGTGGTGTAAAAATCAAAATGATCAATTGAATACTCAATTAATTCGGTAGGACCTTTCATTAAATTTGCAGCTTTTCTGGCAGCATTAGGTGGAGCAATTTGATCATTGGCACCTACTTGTACTAAAGCAGGGCATTTTATACTTTTAGCAAAAGTGATAGGTCGGTTTCTAGTTACTTCTAAGGCTGCTCGAGCGCAGACTTCATTACGCCACGTCGGACCAGCCATTGATTTATAATTTTCTTCTGCACCAGGCGTACTAATCATTGCAGCCGTCCCAGGTTGCCCAACAATTGGAATAGTATGCGGTTCTTGAAGCATAACTGCTCTAAGTTGATCTTTCAAACCATGAGCTATAGCAGTTGTTAATTGTTTGAAACCTCCATATTGGAAAACTTGAAAAAGAGCGGCCAAACCATCTGTTGCGGGATTCATAGAAATAACAGCTGAAATTTTTTGATCCTGTGCTGCAACAGTAATCACATGGCCTCCGGAATAAGATGTACCCCAAAGTACTATTCGATTTCGATCGACATACGGCAGATTTCGCACAGTTCTAATAGCAGCTTGATAGTCTTCACGTTGAGCTTTATAAGAAACATTTTGTCTGGGCGATCCACCAGATTCTCCAAAACCACGATAATCAAAAATAAATGTATCAAAACCAGCTTTATTTAAGGGTTCTGCAAAATTTAATAAACCTGTATCTTTAGTACCACCAAAACCATTTGCCATGACAATGCATGGTCTACCTCTTGAGTTTATATACTTATCGGTATTCGCAGGAATATACCATGCTGAACATGTAATTCCCTTACTCGTAAATTTGATATTTTCCATAGTTTTTCCGTTTTTATTCAGTCTCTTATTAAGCTATAGATTAAATAAGAGACTGAAATTTTTATCGTATGATTAAGCTTGTGCTTTCGTTTCTTCTGATGATGGGGTCGTAACTATAGTCAACTTTTTCTTTGGTGTGATCTGACTAAATTGTAATTCCTTATCAAATACAGGTCCTTTATCAAGTCTTTCAAGATCAAACTCATAATCCTGAAATAAAGTCCATGAACCTTCAGTACCTGCCTTTGGAAATTGTGCAATACTTCTTTGAATGTACCCAGAATTTAAATCGACAAATGATACGCGTTTCATATTTTTATTACTGATGACTGGTGTAAAAATTCTATATTGGTTCTTATCCATGTAGTCTAAAAGTCTACAGAAGTGTCTCCAAATAAGATCGATTTTTAACGTCCAAGCGATGTTGGTATAGCCAAATGCGAACGCAAAATTAGGTACATCTGACAACATCATTGATTTAAATATTGTAGTGTCTGGATAGTTTATTGCTTTACCGTCTACCGCTAATTGAATGCGGCTAAATGGTAGAGCATTTAAACCTGTAGCTGTAATAATAATATCGGCATCTAATACTTTCCCCGATTTTAGTAAAACACCTTCTTTGGTAAATTTATCGATATGATCGGTTACAACTGATGCTTTTCCAGAAGAAATTGCTTTAAACATATCTCCATCGGGTACTACACATAGACGTTCGTCCCATGGATTGTACTTTGGCGAAAAATGAGTAGATACATCAAAGTCTTTAGGAAGTTTTCTTCGGACATCTGAAATTAATAAGCGGCGCATAGCACTTGGAAATTGACGACTTAATTTATAGACAGCTCTACTTAATTTAATATTTTTACGTCTAATTAGATCAAAAGCTCGTTTTGGTGAAAAAAGCTTATTTAAAGTATTGGCGATAGGATCTACGCTAGGAAGAGCCATTAAGTAGCTCGGAGATCTTTGAAGCATAGTGATATGTTTAACTTTTTCAGCCATAGCTGGAATTAATGTCACGGCAGTAGCACCACTACCAATAACAATTACTTTTTTATCCGTATAATCTAGATTTTCAGGCCAATGTTGAGGATGAATGATTTGACCTTTAAAATCTTCAGTTCCTTTAAAATCTGGTGTGTAACCAGCGTTGTAATCATAATAACCTGTGCCTAGAACTAAGAATCTGGAATGCAAAGTGGTAATATTTTTTTGATTTTTCTGTTTAACTTTTACTGTCCAAATACCTTCATCCGATGAAAATTCCGCACTTGTTACAGAATGCCCAAGACAAATATGCTGCTCAATATCATTCTCTGAAACTGTTTCTTTCAGATAGTCGCATATCATTTTTGCACTACCAAAAGTTCTTTCACTAGTCCATGGCTTAAAACCAAAAGCAAAACATTGCATATCTGAATCAGAGCGGATCCCTGGGTAGCGAAATAAATTCCATGTCCCTCCAATTTCATCACGTCCTTCTAATATTTTAAACGTTGAGTTTGGTCTATATTTCTTTAAATGGTAAGCAGCGCTAATACCTGCAATCCCTGCACCAATAATTAAAACATCAGTAATAGCAGTTTGATCTGATGAACTCATATCTTTTTCCTCTTTACATAATTTCAGTAAATTGAGCATCAGTTAGATTTCTAAAATGATGATTTTTTATCTTCATTCTTCCTTGACCCTGATGAACAAAAGCCTAATTCCTATATATCTATTCAGGTTTATAAGCCTGCTCTGGTAAAGGAAAAGAGGCATCCTTTTATTATTAATTTATCAATTACAAAGTGTCAATGACTTGAGGTAATTATTGAACTCTACAGTTTAATTTTGAAGGTTTTTAAAATAAGTTGTTGATAAATATATATTAAAAAATATAAATTATTTTATTTTTTTTAAATTATTGATTTTATTTAATTAATTTAATTATCGATATGCACTTATTTTTTATCATATTTATTGGAAAAAAATAAAAAGTAATTGAAATTCATAGCGTATTAGAAATTTTAAGTAATGTTAAATAATATCAATTATTGGTTTTCTATCATTTTTTATAAAATTATTGCTTTTTTAATTTTGTTAAGTCATATTTGTTATGGGTTAATTGTGTTACACAAAAGGAAGTTGTAAATGGTTATACAAGTCGAAAAAATCATGGCTGAACATGAGTTGCATCAGCGTGCAGAACACGAAGAGCAATATTCTTATGGAAGTGCATTCTGTAATGGACAATACGTACCAATACAAGAAGCATCTGTCCCATTAATGGATGCGGGTTTTTTACATGCAGATGCAGCATATGATGTGGTTACTGTTTCTAGAGGTGCTTTTTTCCGTTTAGATGATCATTTGGATCGTATGGAAGCATCATGTCAAAAATTCTTTCTTGAAAATCCCTATAGTCGCGAAGAAGTTAGAGAAATTCTTACAAACCTCGTTAAATTAACAGGTTTAAAAGATGCTTATGTTTGGTGGGCCGTAACAAGAGGGCCTTTAAGCAGTGCGAGTAGAAAAAATCCTGTATTGCAGCAAAATGCTATGTTCGCTTTTGTATCACCATACTTCTTCCAAGCAGATGATGAACGTCGAACAAATGGTTTAGAAATATTAATTAGTAAACACTACAATCGTATTTCTGAAAAAGCTGTAGATCCAACAGCTAAAAATTTCCATTGGATGGATATGAAACTTGGTCTTTACGAGGCTCGTAGTCAAGATAAAGATTGGGTTGTTTTAACTGATGGAAACGGCTATTTAACAGAAGCGGCGGGTGCCAATATTTTTGCTATAAAAAATAATGAAATTTATACGCCAGATTCAGGATGTTTAGAAGGTATTACCCGAAGAACCGTTATTGAATTGGCTAATGAGTTAGGTGTAAAAACACATATAACAAAAGTGAAAGAGGAAGAGCTTTTAGAAGCTGATGAAGCATTCACTTCAAGCTCAGCTGGCGGAGTTATGCCTATTCAAACTGTTGATGATGTGGTTTTACCAGTTGCACCTACAAACGAAAATTCTTTAGCTGCTAAATTACACGATTTATATTGGACAAAGCGTTGGGATGGTTGGTTAGCGACTAAGATTAACTATGGTTCTTAAATTTTAGTATCTATGAAATAAGTAAAGCCTATTTTAACAACTAGGCTTTACTTATTTATAATTAAAAAACTTGCAAAGATTAATTATAATAACACCAATTTTATTCATGTATTTGATTTTAAAATAATAACTTATACTATTTATTAATAGGCGTATATAAGCAATAAAGTCTTGTCGAAATTTTTATTAATACCTACAATGGCTCCGTGCCCATTAGAGTTAGGATAGTATGACAACTGCTGCTCGCCGTAGACCAAAACACGATCCAAAAGAATCTGAGCGAGAAATATTAGAAGCTGCTGAACAGTTTTTAAGTGAACATCATTTTCGTGAACTTAATGTTGATGAGGTTATGCGACGTACGGGTTTAAAACGTCCAGCTTTTTATGTCCATTTTCGTGATAAAAATGATCTTACTTTGCGTCTTGTCCAAAATATTAGTAAAGAACTATTCAAGATTTCAGACCGATGGTTAGAAGGTAATAATCCTCAAGAAGATTTACATCGGGCCTTAGTCGATTCTGTAAAAGTCTATGTAGAGCATGGGCGTTTGTTAAGAGCTTTTGTCGAAGCTGCAAGTGGTGATGAACACGTTGAGAGCGTTTATCGTAGTTTAGTACAGGAATTTATCACCGCTGCTGCTCAGCATATAAAGGCAGAGCAATTGGCGGGAAAAATTAGAAAAGATGTAGAAGTAGAAGAAACAGCAAAAGCTCTGGTTTGGCTTGAAGAAAGATATCTTTCAGAAGCTTTTGGACACTCTTCACAAGTTCAACCAGAGGTAGTAATTCGGGTATTAGAAAATATTTGGGTTTCAACGTTATACGGCACTAATTAAAAAATAATTGTGCCATCGAAAAAGCTTGTACTTTCTCTCTTTAATTAAATTTTAGCTTATCTTTATTCTTTAATTTAGAAAAAATAGTTACGCGTTGCTATAATTTATTTAATATTGACACAATGTCATTGACACTGTGTTATTAATTTTGTAGTGTATATTTTGTTCATTTTTATTATCTGAAATAATTTAAATGAACAAGTAAATTGCTAATTAAATTGCTAATTAATTTGTGATTTATCAAGAATTATAATTCAAGGATCAATAATGGAAAAATCGGTAAGCAAGGATTGTGCTGAGTTAAAATCATGTTTAGAGATAGTGAAATATACTATTGCAAATAATCCAATAAAATATTTGTTTGAAAGAAGACATCAGTTGAAATCTGGCCCAATTATATTTAGCGCAGTGAGTGTTTTCTTTAGTGGTTATAGTCAGGCTTCTGCACTTGAACAGTCGGGCCAATCGATATTGCCTTTTTTAGAGGCTGGTAATTATGCAGAAGCAAATGCTTTCGCTATTGATCCTTCTGTTTCGGGCCTAGTTCATGATCGGCCAGATCTTGTTCGACCTAACCAGAGCCGAGATACAGGAAATATTGGGCAAGATAATCAATTTTATACTGCCGCCTTAAAGCTACAACTTACAGACCAATTCAGCTTTGGGTTACTTTACGATCAGCCTTTTGCTGCAAAAACAGCTTATCCACTTCTTCCTAATAATAGTTATTCTGATGATGTCAGCCGTGAAGGTACATCCGTAAATGTAAAAAGCCAAAATTTAAGTTTTATTTTAGGTTATTCACCTATTAAAAACTTTCAAGTTTATGGTGGACCTGTCTATCAAACTGTTGAAGGAGATGTCTCTTTCAGAGGAATGGCATATACCGAAGCTTTTAATGGATACAACGCTAAATTTAAAGAAAAGGGAGAGTTAGGTTGGCTAGTCGGAGGGAGTTATCAAATTCCGGAAATTGCGCTTAAAGCAGCTGTAACTTACCGTTCAAAAATTAAATATGATTTTCAAGTAGATGAAAATATATTTGGTGAGCCATTACAATACACTGCGCCTGCACGGACAAAAGTCGAAACGCCTCAATCAGTAAATATAGATTTTCAAACAGGTCTTGCTGAAAAGACGCTTGCTTATATGAGTCTTAGATGGGTGAATTGGAAAAAATTTAATATTCGTCCAGCACAATACGATGCTCTTACAGCAATGTATATGGATGCATTAACGGAAGGAGTATATAAACAAGGGATTGATTTGGATTCCTACCAAAAAGATCAATACAGTGCAACGCTTGGGTTAGGACAACAGTTAACTGAACGTTGGAGTATTGCATCTGATATTGGTTGGGATTCTGGCTCGGGTAGTCCTGCTTCAACGCTTGGACCCATGAAAGGATACTGGTCTTTTGGACTCGGTGCTCAATTTAATCCAGCACCTAATTATTTTATTGCTGCTGGCGTAAAATATTTCTGGTTAGGGGATACTAAATCTGAAGGTGGTGGCTACTATTTACCAATCGAAGGTATTAAAGAATTTTCAGAGCAAGCTGAGTTTAAAAATAACCGCGCAATTGCATATGCGTTAAAATTTGGATATCGCTTTTAGGCTATCTAGAGTAATTGTTTTTTGACATTTTTGAACGATAAAGCAGATGAATTTATTTTTCTGCTTTAATTTGTTGTAATTTAAATTATTTTAAAAATATTTAATTAAATCAATGGAATATTGTTTTTATAAGGTTCTAATGAAATATATGACCTAAATATATCTTATTAATTTTACTAAGGATAAAGTAATGGGAAGTGAAACTGCAATATTAACAAATAAGATTGCTCATATTTTATTAAGCTTAAGTACTTCTAAAAATGGTATGCGTTTAAAAGATTTAGTACTTGAGACAGGTATTGCACATGCTTCTACACATCGTATATTGAATGATTTAATTAAAATTGGATTTGTTCAGCAGCTAGAAAATAAGATATACCAACTTGGTCCTGAAATATTTACTTTAGGACTAAGTGCACCTATACCTATATTAGACCTAAATACCTTAGAAGAGTTTGCGCAAGAGTTAGCAGATGAGTGTGGCGATTTGGTTTGTATTGGATTAAAACAATTTAATGGAGTGCGCTATATCGCTGTTTGTCAGGGTGAAAATCCTATTTTCCCTTACAGTATTAACAAAGGTGATTTGAAACCCTTTACGTCGACTTATTCAGGTATTGCACTTTTAGCTTATTTAAAAGAAGGAGAACAAAGATACTGGGTTCAAAAACCAAAATTAGATGCTCCTACAGAATGGATTTCAGAAAACTATTTGCATTTAAGAAAATCTATACCTGATTTTATAGATAAAATGAAAAAGGATAAATATATATATGCTCAAAATTTAGTCTATCCAAACATCAGTGGAATTACGACGATCATCCCATCCCAAAATGGAGGAGTACCGTATATGACGCTTTCTATTTCAGCTAGTACGGAGCGACTTCAACCAGAATACGCAAAGAAGTTGATACCAAAAATAATGAGTACTGCAAGTAAAATGTCAAAATTAATTTATTAATTTTAATTGAAATATTTATATAATCGATCCTATGATTTTTAATAAATAGCCTATTTTAAAGAATTATAGTAATTAACACTTGTTTTATAAACTAAATTTTCCTCAACACACATAGTAAATGAAAATAGTATATTTCATAATTTTAAATATATTAATTAAGCTAATAAAATTTTTGGATTAAGTAAATTTTATTTAATTTTTACATTTTTTTTGCAAGGAGTGTGATATTTATTTTTTAAATTTAAATATTTAATAAAGTATATTAAATTAATTTTTTGTTTGTCTTTTAAGTTGTCCATAGGGTGGACTTTAAATAAATTTCAATTGTAGATATTAATGTTATAACTCTAGTGATGACTTATTTGTTTTATTATATTTTTAAATAATATTTATATTTTAAGTTGTCCATAATAATCAAAATTTTAAATGGAGTTATAAGATGAAAATTAGAGCAGCTGTTGTTAAATCAGTTAATGAGCCATATAAAATAGAAACTCTTGAACTCGCTGAACCATTAGATGATGAGGTACAAGTCAAAATTGTTGCTTCAGGGATTTGTCATTCTGATGATGCTGTTCGATTAGGCCATGCTGCTTATGAATTTCCAGGCGTATTAGGGCATGAAGGTGCTGGTATTGTCGAAAAAGTAGGAAAGAATATTAAAAATTTTAAAGTCGGTGATCATGTCATTTTAGCTTATGCGTACTGTAAGCAGTGTAATCATTGCATGCATGGATTGCCGGCAGCATGTACAGATTGGATGACTTTAAATTGGGGTAAACATCGTGATGATGGTTCAGCCCCATTTAAAAAAGAAGATGGTACAGAGGTCAATAATTTCTTTTTCCAATCATCTTTTGCGACGCATACAAATGTTAAAGAAACTAACTTAATTGCAGTTCCTAAAGATGCTGATCTTCGCTTACTTGGCCCTTTAGGATGCGGTTTATTAACAGGTTCAGGTACCGTTCTTAACGGTTTGAAACCAACAACTGGTTCTTCAATTGCAATTTTTGGTACTGGTGCGGTAGGTTTGGCAGCAATGATGACTGCTAAAATTATGGGTTGCTCAACAATTATTGCGGTTGATATCCATGATTCGAGACTGAGTCTAGCTAAAGAATTAGGGGCGACTCATGTCATTAATAGCAAATCTGTAGAGGTAGTAGAAAAAATTAAAGAAATTACCAAAGGGGTTGGTGTTAACTACTCAATCGATACCACAGGAATATCTGAAGTCATGAAAGCATCTATTGATGCATTAGCAATTAAAGGAGTAGCTGCTCCAGTTGCTGTGACAAACAAAGATCTAACCGTGAATACACTAGCAGATCTTGTTGTATATAGTCGAAAAATTATTGGTGTCGTCATGGGCGAAGGTATTCCACAAATTAGTATTCCCCAATTATTAGAATTTCATGCTCAAGGAAAATTTCCTTATGAAAAATTAATAAAATTCTATGATTTTGACGATATTAATACAGCATCTTCTGACTCATTAAGTGGGAAAACAATTAAACCTGTTTTAATTGTTGATCGAAGTTATGCTGCATAGTTTAAATGAATGTTAAGTAAAACGGATTATAGTTCTTAACATGAAATTATTTATAGCTGGAATTATATTTTAGTTAAAAATTTATCTTCATAAACTAAATATTAAATCTAATAATTTTTAAGGAAAGAATAACCCTTAAAATAGGAGAATTTATGCGTAAATATACAGGATTTTACATTGATGGTAACTGGTTGGATGAACAAGGTACATCTAACATTGAAGTAATTAACCCATCTACTGGTGAAGTTGCTGGTATTATTTCTGATGGCAGTGAAAAACAAGTTAATAATGCTGTAGAAGCTGCAAAACGTGCCTTTGTCAGTTTTTCACAAACTTCAGTCAATGAGCGGCTTGAACTTCTAAAAGGAATTGCGAATGAATATAAAGAACGTGAAGCTGAAATAGCGGCTGCAATTAGTGAAGAAATGGGTGCCCCTGATTGGCTTGCTAGTCAATATCAGGCAGCGATGGGATTAGCTCATTTGAATACTACGATTGAAGCACTGTCAAAGTTTCCGTTTGAAGAGCAAAAAGGCACTACTCGTATATTAAGAGAGCCTATAGGAGTTTGTGGGTTTATTACTCCATGGAATTGGCCTATTAACCAAGTGGTTGTAAAGGTTTTGCCAGCTTTGGCTACTGGCTGCACTATGGTATTAAAGCCAGCTGCTCAAACCCCATTTTCTGCATGGCTCCTAACCGAGATTTTTGATAAAGCTGGTGTACCTGCAGGCGTCTTTAATCTAGTAAATGGGTATGGTGGTAAAGTTGGGTCAGCTTTATCACGTCATCCAGATATAGACATGATTAGCTTTACAGGCTCTACTGGTGCAGGAATTTCTGTGGCTGTAGATGCTGCTCCTACGGTGAAACGTGTTCATCAAGAATTAGGTGGAAAATCTGCGAATATTATATTAGATGACGCTGATATTGTTCAGGCTGTAGATAATGGTGTCAAAGCAATTATGATGAATACAGGTCAGACCTGTACCGCTCCAACCAGAATGCTTATTCATGAATCAAAATATGAAGAAGCTGTGGAACAGGCTCGTAAAACGGCAGAAAGTATTACTGTGGGTGCTCCATCTAGTAATTCTTATATGGGGCCACTTTCATCTAAAAAACAATTTGATACTGTTCAAAAATATATTCAAATTGGTATTGATGAAGGCGCAGAAATTATTGCAGGTGGTCTGGGTTCTCCTGAAGGGCTAGAAAAAGGTTTCTTTGCTAAACCGACTATTTTTGCGAATGTAACTAATTCTATGAGAATTGCTCGGGAAGAGATCTTTGGACCAGTACTTGTGATGATTCGTTATTCTAACGAGGAGGAGGCGATTGCAATTGCCAATGACTCTCCTTTTGGTTTAGCGGGTTATGTGCAAAGTAGTTCAATAGAGCATGCCCGAAAAGTTGCATCAAAAATTCGGGCAGGACAAATTTATTTAAATTATGCCCCGTTAGATTTTGCCGCTCCGTTTGGAGGCTATAAACAATCTGGAAATGGCCGAGAATGGGGAGAGCAAGCACTGTATGAATTTGTCGAGATAAAGTCAGTAGTTGGCTTTGGCTAATAAAATAAAAAACAGGGCTTTCAAGCCCTGTTTTTACAAAGGTATTTATTGAGAAAAGAGATGTTTATTAATAAATACCTATAAAAATTTAAATCGTTCGTAATAAGCATTCTTGAACAGTACTGCAGACGAGTTTATTGTTCTGCCATACTTTACCGTAGTTCAAGCTTCTTGCCTGTGAACTAATGTTTGTACCTAAATCATAAAGAGACCATTCATCAATCCTAAAGTCATGATGGAAAAAAATAACATGATCTAAACTTATGGCTTTGATCTTATCGTCAAAGTAACTAATCCCATGATTTAAAAGAGAAATAGAGAGTAAATTGTAATCTGAATAATAGGCCATAATAGCTTGATGCAAAATAACAGAGTCTATATTTAACGTAAATTTGTCATAAGTTCGAAAATATTCTGCATAAGAAGAGGACTTACTTTCTGATTTAAAACCTAAAAATTGAATTGGCTTAATTTCTAATTGAAAAGGTCGCATAAATATTGATTTATAATTATCAGGCACTTGTTCAATCACTTGTAACTTATGGTGCTGCTCTGGTTGTAAGGAATCTGGGGAAGGATAAACCGGAGAGGGAACTTGGAACTCAGGACCTTGTTCAAAATATGCGAAAGAGATGAGTGCGATAAAAATTAATTGTCCATTTTGTAAAGCTTTTACTTCTCTGCGGCTAAAATTTGAACCATCTTGTAGGTCAGATACTTGATAAAGAATAGGGATATCAGTTCTGCCAGCTTGTATAAAATATGCATGTAATGAATGCGCTGGGCGATCTGTTGTTTTTGCTGCAGCGATTAAGGATTGAGCTAAAAGTTGTCCGCCAAATAAATGTGAACCAAAGACTTGTGTACAATTTCCTTGAAATATTAAAGAATCGATTTCTCTTAGCTCAAGTAAATAAAGGAGATCCTGAGTAAGGATGTTCATTATTTATATCCCTTAATAAATAAAAAGAGACAGATTTGTTTAAATATGTCTCTATAAATGATCAACCTAACCTTATCTCAACTCTTTACGTAAAATCTTACCTACATTTGATTTAGGTAGTTCACTTAAAAATTCAATATATTTAGGTTGCTTGTACGCTGTTAATTTATCTGAAATAAATGTGAAAATATCATTTTCCGTCAAATCATTTTCTTTTTTTACAATGAATAGCTTTGGGACTTCTCCACTTTTTTCATCGATGACACCAATCGCTGCTGCTTCTAGAACTTTAGGATGTCTACTAACAACTTCTTCTATTTCATTAGGATAAACATTAAAGCCAGATACTAAAATCATATCTTTTTTGCGATCCACAATTTTTGTGAAACCATCTGAATCCATTACACCTATATCACCAGTACGGAAAAAACCATTATTTGTCATCACATTCGCAGTTTCTTCGGGACGGTTCCAGTATCCCTTCATCACTTGGGGACCTTTAACCGCAATTTCTCCCTCTTGGTTTAATGGAACCTCATGTCCATTATCGTCCAGAATAGCAACTTCAGTGGAAGGTAAAGGTATACCTATTTTTCCTGTAAACTCTTTAAGAGTCGGTGGGTTAATTGTGACGACCGGTGAAGTTTCTGATAGGCCGTAACCTTCTAGTAGAGGTTTATTTGTTAATTCATACCAAGCTTTTGCAGTTGATGGCAATGTGGCCATTCCGCCGCTACTCGATAATTTTAAATGACTAAAATCTACTAATTTAATATTTTCGTGGTTGATTAAAGCATTGGTTAATGTATTTACTGAAGGAAATAATACAGGAGGGTACTTAACCATTTCATCTATCAGGCTGGCAGTATCTCTTGGATTTAAAATTAATACACAAGCAAAACCTACATACTGAGAAATCATGGAAAGTTGAAAAGCAAAAATATGATAAAGAGGTAACGCACAAATCATATTTTGATGATCTTGACTGCCTATGAGTAAAACCGGGCTATAAACTGCATCATTTTGTAATAAATTGGCAACTAAATTGCGATGTGTTAATTCGGCTCCTTTAGACACACCAGTTGTACCACCTGTGTACTGTAAAACAGCTGTATCATCCAAATTTAATTTTGGTTTTGTATAACAACATGATGGATATCTTAGCCCTCTATTAAAAGGATTTAATTTATCTTGAGTATGATCGGTGAATGGGTGAGTTAGAGAATCTTCTAAATTTACTATAAATACATGTTTTACAAATGTATTTGATGCAACTTGCTGAAATATACCTTTTAAATTTTCTAGTAAGATAATCGCCTCAGCACCTGAATCTTTAAGTTGATGCTCGAGTTCTCTTGGAGTGTACAGTGGGTTTACATTTACTAGAATCAGTCCTGCCCGCAAAATACCCATAACTGAGATCGGATATTGTAAAACGTTCGGTAGCATCACCGCGACACGAGTACCTTTTTTTAGTCCTAATGACTGTAGATAGGCCGCAAACCGTAAAGATAAATTATCTATCTGCTGATAGCTTAATTTTTCGTTTCTAAAAATATAAGCAGTTTTGTCTGAAAATTTTTGAACATTTCTTTCAAAAATCTCAATCATTGAAGTGCTTACTGGTGGCAATGTAATTTCGTTAGGAATACCTAATTCATCATATGTCTTTTGCCATGTTTTATTCACTGTTCTAATTCCTATCTTCCTTGTATTACAAAGAGAGTAAGGTTTTTTAATCAATGAATAAAATGAATTAAATAAATATTAAATCATGCATAAGACTAATTTTATTTAGTCATTCTTAAACTAACTCTGGAGAGTATTCATAATCTCTATTAATTGTGCTTTGCACCACACGATTTCTTGTTCTTTTGATTTTTCCTCATCCCAATAAAGATTCATTTCATACCCTTCAATTTTTGCTGGAATCGAATAGATATTTACATCAGGATAATTTTTTTTATGATACAACGCCTGCGTGTGGGAAATCGTAAGTAAGTACTCTGTTTGAGCCAACATACTAATAGCAGTTTGATACTGTTGGCAACGAAGTTTAATTTCTCTCTTAAACCCATGTTTTGATAAAATAAAATCTTCAAATACTCTGCCTGTTGGTCGAGCAGATACTGTTATGTGTTTTGCATTTAAATAGCTTTCAATGCTTATACCCGATTGTAAAATAGGGTGTTCTTTATGGCACATAATGACTAATTTATCTTTCAAACATGTTTGCTGAGCAATTCCTTCCTCTACTAAGTGATTAACGTCTATCGAGAAGTCAATCCTTCCTGACACTAACTCTTGACGTAAATTTTTTCTATCAATACGCACGCTATTTATAATTAAATCTTTATTAAATTTTGAAAAATGTTGAGTAATTAAAGGAAGTAGTATGGGTTCAAATTCATCAATCATTGCGATTGTTAATTTTTTTAAGTCTCTTTCCGGTTGAAAATCTAAAGTGCTTTTTATTGCTTCGTTCATTAAAGATAGTGATTGTTCAATATTAGGCCATATGCGTTTAGCTAATATTGATGGCATTACGCCGTGTCCATCTCTAATAAATAATGGATCATTAAAATGTTCACGAAGACGTGCAAGCGCATGACTTACCGCAGGTTGGCTTAAGAACAATTGTTCACTGGCACGTGTTAAATTTTTTTCTTTATAAATCGTAGCAAAAACTCGGAATAAATTGAGATCAATTCTCGCAAGCGATGCTACCTTTTTATTATCTTCGTGCATGATTTACTATTAAATTAATTCATTTTATTCATTATACGATTTTATGTACGCTTGGCAAATACTAAAACAGAGTTATAGATAATGGATTTTGAACTTAGCGCTAAAGGTAAGGCGTATTTAGAAAAAACTAAACAATTCATGGATACAGACATTATTCCAATAGAAGAAAAATTTTGGAAAGAAGTACACCAAACGTGTGATCCAGAAGATTGGACTACGTGGAAATGGCCAGCAGCTTTAGAAATTCTAAAAGCTAAAGCAAAATCAGCTGGATTGTGGAATATGTTTCTGCCTGATGAAAAGCTTGGAGCTGGATTAAGTATTCAAGAGTATGCTCATATTGCTGAATATACTGGCCGTAGTTTTTTAGCACCTATGGTCTTTAATTGTAATGCGCCTGATACAGGAAATATGGAGCTTTTGTGGAAGTACGGCAGTGAAGCACAAAAGAATCAATGGTTAATGCCCTTATTAAATGGCGAAATTCGTTCCGTATTTTGTATGACTGAACCTGATGTGGCTTCAAGTGATGCAACCAATATGCAAGCCACAGCAATAGTCGATGGAAATGAAATTGTTTTAAATGGCCGTAAATGGTGGTCATCAGGTTTAGGGGATCCTAATACGAAACTCTTAATTTTTATGGCCCATACACCTGATTCATCAAAAAGCCATCATGAGCAACATTCTATGGTTCTTGTTCCTGTTAACACACCAGGAGTAAAAATTGAAAGAATGTTACCGATTTTTGGCGATATTGATGCTCCACATGGTCACGGAGAAGTTTGTTTCAATAACGTGCGCGTACCTATTGAAAATTTTATTGGTGGCCCAGGTGAAGGTTTTGCAATTGCCCAAGGCAGATTAGGGCCAGGTCGAATTCATCATTGTATGCGATGTGTAGGAGCTGCAGAGCGTGCATTGGAATTAATGATTGACAGAGGAATGACTCGGATTGCTTTTGGTCAACCCATCCTAGAATTAGGAGGGAATAAAGAAAAAATCGCAGATGCTCGAATTGCTATTGAACAAGCGCGTCTAATGACACTTTACGCTGCTTGGAAGATGGATACGGTTGGAAATACTGCTGCAATGACAGAGATTTCGGCGATTAAAGTAATCGCACCGAATATGATGCAACAAGTTATAGATATGGCAATTCAAATGCATGGAGCGATGGGAGTTTCAAATGACACACCTTTAGCACGTTTTATGGGAATTGCTCGTTCATTAAGACTCGCTGATGGTCCTGATGAAGTACATAAGAGAGTAATTACAAGAATTGAGCTCAAAAAGCGGGGTTATGGACGTAATTACCAGCCATTAAAAGGAAAGATTGCTTAATGAGTACTATCGATGTAGGTGGAGCTGTTCGCCGAGGTGAAGAGTTAGATATTGATAAAGTAGATCAGTGGTTGAAAGAACAAGACATTGTTTTAAAAGGTATACCACAAATTACTCAGTATTCAGGTGGGGCGTCTAATTGGACATATCGAATACAGTATGAAAATCGAGATCTGATTTTACGGCGCCCACCTGCAGGAACAAAAGCTAAGTCTGCTCATGATATGCAACGTGAATATAACGTTCAAAAAGCACTTAAGCCCCTCTATCCATTGGTACCAGAGATGGTGGCGCTATGCACTGATGCAAATATTATTGGTTGCGATTTTTATGTGATGGATCGAATTGAGGGAGTAATTACAAGAGCAAACCTTCCTGAAAATTTAGACTTAACACCTGAACAAATGCATCAACTATGTATTAATGCCATAGATGCTTTAATCGCACTTCATAATGTGCCTTATAAAGGTTCTGATTTAGAGACAATCGGTAAAGGTAACGGATATTGTCGTAGACAAGTAGAGGGTTGGATAAAACGTTTTGAGCAAGCAAAGACACCAGATGTTGCTAGTTTTAAGGGTATACAAGCTTGGTTGTTAGAGCATATACCAGATGATGTGAAGATCTGTGTGATTCATAATGACTGGCGTCTTGATAACGTCATTCTAGATCCCAAATCACCTACAACACTGATTGGTGTATTAGATTGGGAAATGGCAACTTTGGGTGACCCCTTAATGGATTTAGGTTGTGCGTTAGCCTATTGGATACAAGATGATGATAGCGTTTTATTAAGAACTTTGAGACGACAGCCTACCCATTTGTTTGGAATGCTCACTCGTCAGGAAGTGGTTAAATACTATTTACAAAAGACCGGTTTACAAACAGATAACTGGAATTTTTACGAAGTTTTTGGTTTATTTCGTTTAGCCGTAATTTGCCAGCAAATTTATTATCGTTATTACCATAAAGAAACACAAAACCCTGATTTTAAAGATTTTGGTCATTTCGTCGAAGCTCTATTTGTTCGTTGTATGCAATTGACTTGGCAATCGAAATAAAAGTAGGAGATTATCTTGTGGCTTTAATTACCTTTGTTAGGCATGGGCAAGCTTCATGGGGTACTGATAATTATGATCAATTATCGATAAAAGGTACTGAACAGGCTAGGGTTCTGGGTAAAGTGTTTGATGATCAGGCTAAATCTTTCGATATCGCATGGCGTGGAGAAATGGTTCGACATCAAGAAACTGCACAACATTGTTTGGGTGAGATGCATTCTTCTTTGGTCACTATACCGCATATAGGACTAAATGAATTTGATCATGAACAAATTTTATTAAATTTAGATAAGAAAAAATATGCGGATAAATCTGAGATTATTCAGTTTATTAAAAATTCATCTCATCCAACAAAAACAATGGGAGATATGTTTGCTGAAGCTGTTTATCGTTGGCAGAGTGGAGAATATGACACCGATTACACTGAAACATGGAAGCAATTTCAGAATAGATGTGTAGGTGCTTTTACAGATATTGTAAATAGTTCAAAAGGGAAAAATGTCGTCGTTTTTAGTTCTGGTGGAGTGATCTCCGTCATTATTCAATCTTTACTGGGCTTAAGTGATCGTGCGACATTTGGATTGAATTGGTCATTGGTGAATTGTGGTATTACGCAAATTCTTAGCGATACTAAACGTCATAGTATTTTAAGTATGAATGAACATCAGCACTTTCGTGAATATGGCGTAAATTTGCTAACTTGGCACTAACTTATTTAATTGCAAAAATGAGTTTTTCAGGAAGATACAAAACATTTATTAGATATAGATGAGAAAAAGGAAATAGGAGTATATAAAGTATGGCGACAAATCTTTTTGATTTAACTGGAAAAATAGCTTTAGTTACAGGTGCTAGCCGTGGTATTGGTGAAGAAATTGCTAAATTATTAGCAGAACAAGACGCCCATGTAATCGTTTCTAGCCGAAAAATTGAAGACTGCAAGGTCGTGGCAGAAGAAATTATTGCAGCCGGAGGTACTGCGGAGGCCTTTGCTTGTCATGTTGGAAAAATGGAAGATATATCATCTATTTTTGAACATATTCGTAGTCAGCATGGCCGATTAGATATTCTTGTAAATAATGCAGCAGCAAATCCATATTTTGGACATGTTCTCGATACTGACTTAGCCGCTTATAACAAAACTGTGGAAGTGAATATTCGTGGTTATTTCTTCATGTCTATTGAAGCCGGTAAATTAATGAAATCACAAGGCAGCGGTGTGATTGTAAATACGGCATCAGTAAATGGATTACAGCCAGGTGATAAACAAGGTATTTACTCAATTACCAAAGCTGCTGTCATTAATATGACAAAAACTTTCGCAAAAGAATGTGGGCCATTTGGTATAAGAGTAAATGCATTGGTTCCAGGTTTTACTAAAACTAAGTTTGCAAGTGCTTTATTCGATGACCCAGAATTATATGAAAAACTAATGGTAGATATTCCTTTACGACGCCACGCTGAACCAAGGGAAATGGCCGGAACGGTACTATATTTAGTTTCCGATGCGGCAAGCTATACAAATGGCGAGTGTATTGTTGTAGATGGTGGATACACGATTTAAAAAGTTAGACTAATTGTATTTTTATGAATTACTCATAAATTATTGATTATTCAAATAGTAGTTGAATTGTAAATATCATTAAGAACTATTTTAAGGACGAAAGTATGATTGATTTAAAAAATCGTGTAGCAATTGTGACTGGTGCAGGTGCAGGCCTTGGAAGAGAGCATGCTTTATTATTGGCACGCTTGGGTGCAAAAGTTGTTGTAAATGATTTAGGTAGTGATGTTCATGGTAATGGCGGTTCAACTACTGCTGCTCAAAAAGTAGTAGATGAAATTATTGCTGCAGGCGGTGAAGCAATTGCAAATGGCGCATCGGTAACTGATGCAGCTCAAGTAGAAGAAATGGTAAAGCAAACAATATCCCACTGGGGGCGTGTCGATATTTTAATTAATAATGCAGGTATCCTGCGTGATAAAACATTTACCAAGATGTCCTTAGATGATTTTCGAACTGTTATAGATGTTCATTTGATGGGAGCTGTAAATTGCACTAAGGCTGTATGGGATATTATGCGCGAGCAAAAATATGGTCGTATAGTAATGACGACTTCTTCTTCTGGCCTATATGGGAACTTTGGTCAGTCTAATTATAGTGCTGCAAAAATGGCGCTAGTGGGATTAATGCAAACACTAGCTCTTGAGGGAGAAAAATACAATATTCGGGTTAATTGCCTTGCACCTACGGCAGCAACTCGTATGTTGGAAGGTTTATTACCTGAGGAATCTCTTAAAGCACTTGCACCGGCTGCAGTAAGTCCAGCCGCCGCCGTGTTAGTGAGCGAAGATGCTCCAACAAGAATGATTCTATGTGCGGGAGCGGGAAGTTTCGAGGCCGCACATATTACATTGACTCAAGGTATTCACATTGGAAACAGCGACGAGACAGCACATATATTGTTAGAGCGATTAAATGAAGTATCTAATCGTGCAGGTGAAATCGTCCCTATATCTGGTTTTGTTCAAGGTAATTTAGAGCTGGATAAAGCTGGTTTAAAAGTAGGGGAATAAAAATGGGTGATACTCTATCGAATAAAACTCCGATTTCAATTGCTCAACTTTTTGAACTGGAAGGAGAAGTACTTGGAGTTTCTGATTGGATCACAATTGATCAAGCAACAATTAATGCGTTTGCAGATGTAACACGGGATTGGCAATATATTCATGTCGATACTGAAGCTGCAAGCAAAAGTCCATTTGGCAGCACCATTGCTCATGGATTCCTTACTTTATCATTATTATCTGCTATGGCTTCAGAAGCTTTACCGCAGATTAAAGAGCTAACAAGTTCTATAAACTATGGAATGAATAATTTACGTTTTATTCATCCAGTTCATAGTGGAAAAAGAATAAGGGGCCAATTCTTATTAAAATCAATTAAAGAGAAGTCTGCTGGTCGTTATCAAATGGTTGTTGATGTAACTGTTGAAATTGAAAACGAAGCTAAGCCTGCGCTTATTGCAGAATGGGTATCACTTCTAATTTTATAGTAGGTATTTTCCATGGTAGATGAACTTATTCTTTCTCGTAGCGATTTGGATTTCATATTATTTGACTGGTTAAAAGTAGATTTATTAAACCAGAGAACATGTTTTTCGGGTCAAGATCGTTTTGACTATACTTCAGTTTTAAATGTTTATGAAAGTTTAGCAACTGATCTATTTGCCCCACACAATAAGAAAAACGATAGTAATGAACCTAGCTTTGATGGAGAAAATGTCAAGGTAAATCCAGAAGTCGGAGTCGCATTACGCGAATTTTCTGAGGCTGGATTAATGAATGCTGCGCTCCCGCTAGAATGGGGGGGAATGAGTCTTCCTACTACAATTGAACGAGCTGGTATGGCATATCTGCTGGGTGCAAATGCAGGTACTGCAGCTTATGCCTTTTTAACCATTGGAAATGCTAATCTTTTAATTGCATATGGTGAGAAAGAAATTATCTCGCCCTATATTAGTGCTATGGCGGCAGGCAAATGTTTCGGGACTATGTGTTTATCTGAGCCCCAAGCAGGCTCAAGTCTAGCTGATATTCGTACTCGTGCTGTTCCTAATGGAGATGGTCGATATCGTCTATTTGGCAATAAAATGTGGATTTCGGGAGGAGATCATGAGATTTCCGAAAATATTCTACACTTAGTGCTTGCTAAAATTCCTGATGAAAATGGTCAAATTCCGACAGGGGTAAAAGCAATATCATTATTCGCCGTCCCTCGGAAAGTACTTAATAAAGATGGGAAACCAAGTGAAAGAAATGATGTAGTCTTGGCTGGAATAAACCATAAAATGGGCTATAGAGGCACAGTCAATTGTGTTTTAAATTTTGGAGAAGGAAAGTTTACTCCTGAAGGTGAAGCTGGAGCTCTGGGACACATCATAGGTGAGCCTGGTAAAGGATTGGCTTATATGTTTCATATGATGAATGAAGCTCGTATTTCTGTGGGATTATCAGCTGCTGCATTAGGTTATACAGGTTATTTGCATGCTCTTGATTATGCAAAAACTCGTCTACAAGGGCGACCAAAAAGTGACAGAAATCTTAATTCTTCTCAAGTCCCCATTATAAAACACCCTGATGTTCGTAGAATGCTATTAGCACAGAAGTCTTATGTATCAGGAGCTTTAGCCTTATGTTTATATGCAGCAAGATTGGTCGATGAGATTAAATCCGTTGATAATGAAAAAGAACAAAATGATATCAATGCCTTACTAGACCTATTAACACCCGTCGTAAAAAGTTGGTCTTCTGAATGGGGGCTAGTCGCAAATGATTTGGCAATTCAAGTTCATGGTGGATATGGATATACACGTGAATATAATGTTGAGCAATTTTATAGAGACAACCGCCTTAACCCCATTCATGAAGGTACATTTGGTATTCAAGCTCTAGATTTATTAGACCGCAAAACACGTATAAATGATGGTTTATCTATTAGGTTGTTAAATGAACGGATTACTAAAACAGTGCATAAAGCCCTTTTAATAGATAAATTACATAATCACGCTACAACGCTAAATGATCATTGGCAAGAAGTTCTTAAAGTTACTGAGCAATTACACGCCTTAGATGATTTAGAAATGCAATTAGCAAATGCTGCAAATTATTTAGAGGCTTTTGGGCATTTAGTTGTAGGGTGGTTATGGTTAGATCAAGCAATAACTATACATGAAATGATGAAGACATCATCGAGTAGCGATTTCTTAAATGGGAAATTGGCTGCTTGTGATTACTTTTTTGGCTGGGAAATGCCAAAAATATCCAGTTGGTTGGCAGTACTGGATCCAGTGGAGACAACGCCACTGAATATGCCTGAGCAATGGTTTTAGGGATTTTAGATAGATAAGTAATTATTTTTAGAATAAAAAGTGACTTCTAATTCAAGCCCATTCTAAATTATGAAGTGATAGATTATTCGATAAAACTATTCTTATTTCAATTTGTAGACTGAGTAAGTAAATAAGTTTCGTTATCAAACGAGGCATGTATTTTCTTTGCCTAAAATTTATCAAACATACTTATAAGCTTAGAGCCACTTTAATAAGTTGAAATATCTTTAATACCTTAATTCCATTGCAATATTTCTATTTATTTCTCTTTTACAAGGAAGATTTATGATTGATGCAATAATTGTTTCAACAGCTCGTACACCTATTGGGAAAGCATATAAAGGTGCTTTTAATGCTACGCACTCACCAACAATGTTAGGGCATGCAATTAAACATGCCGTTGAGCGCGCAGGCATTGAACCGGATCGTATTGAAGATGCTGTTATTGGTTCGGTTTTAAATGCGGGTACGGCAGGAAATAACATCGCTCGAAATGGTTTATTCGCTGCTGGATTACCAGCGGTAATTGGTGCTCAAACAATTGATCGACAATGTGCATCTGGTTTAATGGCAATCGCTACCGCAGCGAAACAAATTATGTATGACGGTATGCAAACCGTTATTGCTGGAGGTCAGGAAAATATTTCTGCTGTACAAAGCCGATATATGGAATGGGTGAAAGCTGAAATGGACCCCAACGTATTAGCCCATCAGCCTACAGCTTATATGCCAATGTTAGAAACCGCAGAGTTTGTTTCAAAAAAATATGGCATTTCTCGAGAAGTTCAAGATCAGTATGCCTTAGAGTCACAATTGCGTACAGCTCGTGCACAGGCAGCCGGAATATTTGATAATGAAATTGTTCCGATTACAACTCAGATGATGATAATGGATAAAACTACCGGGATCTCTTCATTTAAAGAAGTAACATTAAATCAAGATGAAGGTAATCGTCCAAGTACCACATTAGAGTCATTAAATAGTTTAGCTCCGGTCATTGAAGGAGGCGTAATTACTGCCGGAAATGCGAGCCAACTGTCTGATGGTGCAAGTGCTTGTGTGGTAATGAATGGAAAATTAGTTGAACAGTTAGGTATTGAACCTTTAGGTATTTATCGTGGAATGACTGTTGTTGGAAATGCACCTGAAGAAATGGGTATTGGTCCTATTTACGCGATTCCTAAATTACTTAAACAACATGGTCTTTCAATAGATGATATTGGATTGTGGGAACTCAATGAGGCTTTTGCTTGCCAAGTACTATATTGCCGAGATCATCTAGGCATCGATCCAAATAAATACAATGTAAATGGGGGGAGTATCTCAATTGGTCATCCATATGGTATGACAGGATCAAGATTAGTGGGGCATGCTTTACTTGAAGGTAAACGACGTGGTGTGAAGTTTGTAGTGGTTTCAATGTGTATTGGTGGAGGAATGGGCGCTGCTGGATTATTTGAAGTTGTATAAAGTCAAAAATGACTGAACTACTGTTTGTATCGAAATAGAATAAGGTGCAAACAGTATTTTTTATAACAAATTAAATTATTATGAATAAAAAAGAGAACTTTTCCTGTTTAAGAAAAGTTCTCTATCTATTTAATCAAAAGGTCTTTTTTATACCAAATACTACAGTGGATGAACATTTATCTCCATATGCCATGATTTGTGTACATTCTGAATTTGTTAAATCGGTATCAACATAAGAGAGTGTGTAATTAATATCATTATATTTTTTTCCTAACTCTACCTTGCGTGTAGTGTAATTATGACGGATATCACCATCCTCATTTCTTAATTGCATACCTAGATCATTATAGCCATAACGCATATCAAGCCAGACGTCATTAGGGAAATTATATTTATAACCTATATAACGATATTGAGCATTTGAGTTCTTCCCCCAGTCATAAAAGTAATTAAAAAAAGCCCCATAAGCATTCGCACTGATAAACCATTCCGTTACGTTGCCATCAGCCCAATTGGGATAGATAGTTTGACCTAACGAGGAGTAAACATACACTTTTTCATTAAAGGCATGAAAATAGCCTGCCGTATAAGCTATTTCATATTTTGCTGGTACAACAACTACATCATAATTAGAAATTTGTGCAGAAATATCCCACCCTGATTTATGAGCGAGAGATACCAATCCTTGTACTACAGGCTTACCATCGCTCAGATCAAAACCTGAACGTCGATATTCTGACATAGCAGTAGCCGTAAAATTTAAATTTAAATCCTTGTTAATTTCAACTGCTTGAACCAGTGGCGAGGTTGCTGTAAAGCTTAAAAGAACAATTATAAGTTTTTTATTCAACATGATTTTTTCCTTAAATATCATGAAATTAAGTTGAGTTTTCCTAGCTTGCGATTAAAAATCGCAAGCTTATTTAAACTATGTGTTTGATTGAGAAGATGATTTGCTTATTCTTTACTGTTTACTATTTCAAGAGAGCGGTTAGTCGTGAGGGGGCCATATAACATCACTGGAATGGCGAATAGAATATACAATGCTGCGGCAGTGAACATGACACTTTGTATACCACCGTGGGTAAATAACCAAGCACCTAGGACTCCAGAGACTGCACCTCCAAAGCGACCAATGGAGATAATAATTCCACTTCCTAATGCTCGTAATTTTGTAGGCAATGATTCAGGAATATAAGTGTAATAGCCACTAATAATGATACCTGTCACTATGCAAGCAATACCGCCCGCAGCGATTAATTCCCACATTATATTTGATATCCCTAATACAATCAGAGGAATAGTCGTTAATGCCGACATTGCTAGAATTAAGGACTTGCGTTCAAAACGATCAAGTATAAACATGGTTATAAATGGAGTTACGCAGTAGATCACGTTCCATATAAAGAAAATATAGTAAGCTTTTTCTTCGGAATAATTTAAACCATAGACAAAAGAGTAAACTGCCCAATTGCCAAATAAGTAATATGCTAATGTTGAACCGAAGTACCCAACACCCATTACAATAATAGTAAGAACAACGGTTTTATTTGTGAACAGATCAGAAAGTTTTGCTTCTTTATAATGTTCTGCAAATGAAATATTCGGCGTTTCTAATATTTTATTTTTTAATATCGCTTGTCTCTCAAATTTGCTAATAAGTCTTTCTGCTTGTTGATATTTTTTTCTGGCAATGTACCAACGCACAGATTCAGGGATATAAAAACGCATAAAAGGTGCAATGAGAAATCCAATACTACCTACATAAAAAAGATGACGCCAAGCATTATCACCACTGTTGGGTAAATAGAACAATGCTAAAGCGGAAGCGGCTACAGCTGAAAATGCGAAACCGATTGTGACCACCGACATAAAGCGACCACGAGTATTACTAGGAAACATTTCAGACACATACACGAGCAAAACTGAAGTTGCTGCCTGTACGCCGACTCCTGTGATTGTTCTTGAAAACAGCATTATTTCATAGTTGGGTGAGAGAGCTGTCAGAAGTGAACCGAATGAGTAGAGAAGAGTAGCCCACACCATGATGGAGCGCCGTCCAAATTTATCAGATAATCTTCCACCAATTAAGGCTCCAATAATCATACCAACGAAAAACATACTTCCTATAAGACCAATTTGTTCTGTACTATAATTTGTATGCGCCTTAATCGTTGGAGAAGCATATGCAAAAATTGCATTATCGTAATATTCCAGCATTAAATTTATTGCCAGCAATAATGCCCAAAAATAATGCATCCCCATAACCGGTAAACGATCTAAGCGAGCAAGAAGTTGGGCACCACTACCATTATCATTTATTGGGCCTGAATCACTCATATTAAAAACTCCATTTACTATTACGTAATTTAATCCATTGTTTTATCTATAATTAAGCATGAATACCTATCCTTATTCTATTAAGGAGGTTTATTTAGGCTTATTTGTATGAAAGTGATTATCTACAGCTTTAAGAGTTAAATTCAATTATCTCCACAGCCAATCACCGCTACTACACGTATTTCGATTTTGAATTCAGGCCGAGCTAGTTGAGATACCCCGATACTTGTCCAAGCAGGATAATTCTCTGTCAAATACTCATCCTTTACTGACATAAATTCAGCAATTTCTCCTCTTTGATCTGTATGGAATGTGATAATTTCAACGATATCACTCATTTTTGCGCCAGCAGCACTGAGCACTTCTTTTATGTTCTCAAAGGTCTGACGCGCTTGTTTCTCCATGGATGGTTCTAAAACACCAGTTTCAAGATTTTCACCTACACATCCAGACACCCAAATCATATTGCCTACACGTACAGCAGCTGAAAAATGAAATGGATCGTAGTGTTTCTCTTTGCGTAAACCGGGGTTAATTAATTGTTTTTGCATTTTTTATTCCATTTTGAAGATTTTATTTATTAAGCAATTTTCTGAAAAATTGGTGATCTGAATAGATCTCCTTCATTCAGTTTTTCCATTTCTTCTCTAAAAAGAAATCCATTACGTGCATGGCTTGGATTTGAAGTAGGTAAACAACGAAACGTAGCATCATCGCCAAAGAAACGTAAAACTAATGTATGTCTAGTTGGACACTGTTCGTCGACAGGAGCTCCGCCATGTAATGCTCTTGGATGAAGAATCACAACATCTCTTGGTTTTAAATCCCATGATAAAACGTCGTAAGCGTTTGGATTTTTTGATAGTTCCTCATCAATATGTGGTAAGCGAGGGTAAGTTCCATCACCCCATAATGGATCTGTTGGATCGTTTGGATTGCTGAAACTAGAACCATCATATTGGATACCATTATGAGATCCACGAATGACTTCTAAACAGTTTTTCTTGGGTAGTGATTGAAACGTAATCCAGGCATTGCCCCAATGTTTGCCAGCCCATGGAAGATTAGCTGTGTCTTGATGCCAAGGTCCTCGACCGCTGTTACCATTTTCTTTTGCAAAAATTTCTTCAGCGAAATACCAAACATTTTCAGATCCCCAAAGTTCTTGAAAAATCTTACCGAAAGGCAAAGTTTTTACTAAATTATCTAACTTATCTTTAGATAATGGATTTGCATTATCTATATGGGTTTGAAGTTTGGTACCATCTAAAGCACGAAAGTTACTTGGCCCCGGATGAGCCATATTCCATTTGAATATTTCGTAGCAGTCTGAAATTTGCTTTTCAGTAAGGCAATTTTTAAAAAGAAAAGCGCCATCATTACGAAAAGCTTCTATCTGACTTTTGGTAGGCTTAATTTCCATATCATATTCCTTTGAATTTATAATAACTACAATAATTAATTTCCAAATCGTGTGAGGTTTTTTGGAAAAAAATTATTAAATATATAGAGTTATGGGTGGTTCTCATCATGTTAAACCCATATCCTTATAATTTTTATTTATCCCAAATTATGACTATCTTTTGAGCTTAACTAATTTTTTATAATGAATAAAATGAATTAAATAAATGATTAACTATGCACAGTAGTTATTTTTATTCTTATTTTTTTGACTATATTTTCTTTCCAAAATCTATTGTTTCGTATGACGAAATAATTTTTTAAATACCCAATGACTTTAGGACCCAATTAGGAATATTGATTCCAAAATTGAAATGTAGGGAATAGTTAATATGCCAATGTATAAAGCACCACTTCGTGACATTAATTTTGTATTAAGCGATTTACTCGATTTTGAATCACTCTATGCACAATATCCTCAGTCAAAAGAAAAAATGACCTCTGAAATAGTAGGTCCATATTTAGAAGTAGCAGCTGAATTTTGTGAAAAAGAATTGCATCCTTTAAACCAATTAGGAGATCAGCAAGGATGTAAGCTTCAAGATGGAGTGGTCACCACACCCGATGGTTTTAAGGAAGCCTACAAAAAATATATAGAATTAGGATTTCCCTCTTTAACAGGTAAGGAAGCTTTTGGAGGACAAGAGTTCCCAGGATTATTATGGATCGCTATTTCAGAAATTTTGACGTCGACTAACTGGGCTTGGGGAATGTATTCAGGCTTATCCCATGGAGCAATGTATACCATTGAGAATCATGGAACAGATGAGCAAAAAACAAAATTTTTAACTCCTTTAGTTTCTGGAGTATGGACTGGAACCATGTGCCTTACTGAGTCACATGCAGGTTCAGATTTAGGCCAAATCCGAACTAAAGCTGTCCCGAATAGTGATGGCAGTTATGCTATTACAGGGGAAAAAATATTTATTTCAGCGGGTGAACATGATTTATCTGAAAATATTATTCATATTGTTTTAGCCCGTTTACCGAATGCCCCAAGTGGCACTAAGGGAATATCATTATTTATTGTGCCAAAATTTAATCTTGATTCTGATGGAAATATTGATAGTCGTAATCGAGTCATTTGTAGTTCTTTAGAACACAAAATGGGTATCCATGGAAATGCAACATGTGTATTAAATTTTGAAAATGCTAAAGGTTTTTTGATTGGCCCTGAAAATCGTGGCTTGAATTGTATGTTTACCTTCATGAATTCAGCACGAGTTTTTACGGCGGTGCAGGGGTTAGCTGCATCTGAAGCGTCCTACCAAGGCGCGTTAGCATATGCAAAGGAACGTTTGGCTATGCGTTCAATATCCGGGCCTAAATTTCCAGATTTACCTGCCGATCCAATTATCGAACATCCTGCTGTGCGAAACATGCTTTTAACACAAAAAGTTTTTACCGAAGGTTCTCGTGCATTAGCTTATTACTTATCAACTTATGTAGATATCGCTGAATTAGCTACAGATGAGTCTGAAAAAAAAGTAGCTGAAGATAAATTGGCATTACTTACTCCTATTGCAAAAGCATTTATAACGGAGTTGGGAGTAGAGGTAACTAAACATGGAATGCAGATTTATGGCGGGCATGGCTATATTTCTGAACATGGCATGGAACAAATTGCTAGAGATGTTCGCATTTCAACATTATATGAGGGAACTACCGAAATTCAGGCAATTGATTTATTAATTCGTAAAGTGATTGGTTCAAAAGGAAACTTATTATTTTTATTAACTGAAGAAATTCAGTCTTTTACAAAAGAACATCGCGGTATCGGTCTTACAGAGAATATGTTATCAAAGCTTGATCTACTCGTTAAAGAATGGCTTGATTTATCTACTTATATTCAGAGTAAGGTTCCAGAAAATCTGGATGAAGTTGGAGGAGTCGCTGTAGACTATCTATATTATTCTGGTTATGTGGTTTTTGCTTATTTATGGGCAAAGATGGCGATTGTCGCTCAAAAGAAAATTGACCAAGGAACCCAAGATGAGTTCTATTCTGCAAAAATCTCTACGGCACAATTCTATTTTGATAGAGTTCTACCGAGAACTTTAACTCATTCAGTGTTAATTAAATCAAATACAGAATCATTATTTAAGCTAAATCCTCAATCCTTCAAATTTGATTAACTTAATTTCATACGAAGCTGTTGATAGATACCATCGACAGCTTTTAGTGAACTAATTAAAAAACAAATCATCATATTTTTAAACTTCAATAAATTGATCCATCAAAATTTAAATTTTTAACAAAACACTTATTAACTCTCTGAAATGACAATATTTCAAAGGTGAAATTAATTTCATATTTGAAATGATTTCTTGTTTTTAAGTTATTGAATTTAAATTAAAAAATAGTGGCATATAAATTGCTCTAATGAATAGAGTTACAAGGAGTGAATAATGAATGCTAACCATATACTGCAATTGAGCGGATTATTGCAGGAAAATCTGGGGTTAATTCCTCATGAGATTCAGTTAAAAAAGATGAGTGGTGGAGCTATTCAAGAAAATTGGCTCGTTCAAACTCAAGATTTTGCCTTAGTCCTGCGAAAAAATGCTGAGTCTAGCGTAGAAGCCAGTTCAGATCGGGAGCAAGAGTTTTTACTTTTAGATCGCCTATATCATTTTGGAATTAAAGTCCCACAGCCGCTTTATTTTGAGAAGTCACCTAACTTTTTAAATAGTGATTTCTTCATTATGAAAAAAATTGATGGTGTAACAGAAGGCCATAAATTAGTCCGCATTGCTGAAGAAGAAAAAAGGAAAAAAATTACTCAAGAAATTGGTAAACAACTGGCCTTCATTCATGCCATTCAATCAGATGAAATATTAGAAAAATTACTTCCCAAACCGGATAAAGATCAATATCTAGAGAAAAAACTTAAAAGTTTTATAGAGCAGCTAGATAGCTTAAAAAGACATCGTCCAATTCTTGAGTATGCCATTCAATGGATGTTCAACAATATTCCAAAGGTAGATGATCTGGTGTTAGTCCATGGTGATTACCGCATAGGCAACATCATGATTAATGATGACCAGATTTCTGGAATTTTAGATTGGGAGTTTACCCAGTGGGGTGACCGTAGAGAAGATATAGGTTGGTTTACTTCTAAATGCTGGCGTTTTGGTCAAGATGAAAATATAGCTGGTGGTATAGGTTCATATAAGGACTTTGCCAAAGCCTATGCGGAAATTTCCGATATCTACATCCCTGAATTTGAAATGAAGTTCTGGCATGTGCTGTCTCATGTTCGATGGGCAATTATTGCCATGCAGCAGTCTGACCGAAACAATGAAATGACTACTCCATCACTTGAACTAGCCTTAACGGAATTTTTAGTTCCCCGCCTTGAAAAGAATATCTTGGAAATATTGGGAGAAAAAGAATGAAAGAGCAAAAAATGATTGACCTGATCAAAGCGAGTCAAGCCGTGATCAAGAATGAGCTTTTACCGCAATCGAGCAGTCAGAAATATAACTTGTTAATGCTGATGCGAAGCTTTGAAATTTTGCAGGCTTATATTTTGCAAAAGGAAACTTGTTCATTACATAGCTCAGGAATTTTACAAGATTATTTTTCTTTTCCAATCAAAGATGTTGATGATGCTATTCAATTGTTTATTGCCGATATACGTGAGGGTAAACAATCTGAGCATACATTTGAAATATTAAAAGCTCTTAATTCTGAAGACCTAAAAATTACTGAATCCAAGGTGGCCCATCATGGATAAGCATCGGCTACGTATTTATTTGGTTCGACATGGTCATGTTTCATATTTTGATGCAGATAATAATCCAATTAATCCTAAATTTGCCCAGTTATCTCAACGTGGAGTAGAACAAATACAAGGTTTAGCGCATCAATTACGCGATATTAATTTTGAAAAAATTTATTCGTCTACCATGCCTCGTTCAATACAGACCGCAGAGATTCTGAATAGCTATCAAAACGAATCTAAAGACATTATGTCATTTGATGATATTCGAGAAATTAAAGCAGGGCGTTTAAGGGAAATTTCTTCTGATCGCGCTGAGCTGGAAATCAAAAAGGCTTATCAATTCCATAAAAACAATCTTGAATTGTTTGTACAAGGTGAAAGCTGGTCTCTCTTTATTACTCGTGTACTGACATGGTTTGAAAAGATAATTTTAACGGCGAACAAAGACCAGAATATTCTTATCTCTTCGCACGATATTGTGAACAGAATACTTATTAATTGGGTATATGGGCATGACTGTAAAGATGTTTATTCGCAGGAACAAGATTATGGCTGCTTAAACATTCTTGATCTAACGATTGAAAATCAAATTGTCATAAGTAAACGAATCAAACTCCAAAACTTCACTGCATATAATCTGATTAAAAATGAGCTATTTAATAGCGCTATGGATGATGTGTATGAAACTTATATCGCGACCCAAGGTTTTAAATTAAAGGAGCTCAGCTCATGATCACGCTATCTCATGAATTATTAGAATTACAACAGAAAGTAAGAGAATTTATCCAACAAGAGGTAATTCCATTAGAAAGTGATCCTCGTCAAGATAGCCATGGCCCTAGTGAAGCTTTGCGCAGTGAATTAGTAAGTCGTGCACGCCGTTGGGGACTACTTACGCCACATGCAAGTCAGGAAATGGGAGGACTTGCATGGTCGCATTTACAAAAGGCTGTGGCTTTTGAGGAAGCGGGTTATTCTGCTTTAGGTCCAATTGCTTTAAACATTCATGCACCCGATGAAGGAAATATTCATTTATTAGATGCTGTAGCGAATGATGCGCAAAAAGAAAGATGGTTAAGAAAGCTAGTCGCGGGGGAAATTAGATCTTGCTTTGCTATGACTGAACCTGCACCGGGTGCTGGCTCAGATCCATCTATGCTTCAAACAACCGCAATTGCTGATGGCGATGATTATATTATTAATGGGCATAAATGGTTAATTACAGGAGCAGAAGGAGCAAGTGTCGCTATTATTATGGCAAAGATGGAAGATGGCACTGCTTCTATGTTTTTAACAAATACGGATGTTGATGGCTTTATATTAGAAAAAAGTATGAATGCTATGGATTCATGTTTTTCGGGAGGACATGGCATTTTACGCTTTGAGAACTTACGTATACCTAAAGAAAATGTCTTGGGTGAAATTGGTAAAGGCTTTAAATATGCTCAAGTTCGCCTAGCCCCAGCTCGTTTAACACATTGTATGAGATGGCTGGGACAAGCCAAGAGAGCACATGATATTGCTACACAATATGCACGTGAACGCCAATCTTTTGGTAAGAGATTAGGCGACCATCAAGGTGTAGGTTTTATGCTTGCCGACAATGAAATGGATATCTTAACGACTCGATTAGCTGTTCATTATTGCGCGCAGGTTTTAGATTTGGGCGAGAAAGGAAACTACGAGTCTAGTTTAGTCAAGGTGATCAGTTCTGAAGGTATCTGGCGTGTGGTGGATCGGTCAGTTCAGATTTTAGGTGGCCAGGCCATGACGGATGAATCAGTAGTCTGCAAGATTTTTAAAGATGCACGCGGTTTCAGAATCTATGATGGAGCAAATGAAGTTCATCGCATGAGCATTGCTAAAAAGCTATTAGGGAAACAGGCATAATAAAGGGAGGTATAAAAGAATGAATATTTTTGATGTAAAAGATAAATATATTTTAATTACGGGTGCTTCAAGTGGTTTGGGTCATCATATGGCTGAATTGTTTGCTAAAGAAGGCGCTCATATTGTCATTTGTGCCAGACGGTTAGAACGATTGAAAGAGTTAGAGAGCTATATCAAAAATGAGTTTGGAGTAAAAGTTCATACTTTTTCATTAGATATAAATGACCGTTTAGCTGTAAAAGATATGCTCACTGACTTAGAGGCAGAAGGCGTCACAATAGATGTGTTAATTAATAATGCTGGAGTGGGTGATACCAAGCGTTTTCTTGATTATAACGATGAAGACTGGGATAAGATTGTAGATACTAACCTTAAAGCCCCTTGGCAATGTACTCAAGAAGTTGTGCAGCATATGATTAAAGCTGGACAAAAAGGGTCGATCATCAATATCACTTCAATTCTTTCTCAGTCTACTAACCTTGGGGTTAGCCCATACTGTGCGTCAAAAGCTGGATTACGCCATTTAACAGAAGTAATGGCAGTAGAGTTAGCTAGATTTGGTATAAATGTAAATGCCATCGCTCCGGGTTATATGATTACTGAAATTAATGAAGAATATTTAACGAGTGAGGCAGGGCAACAGCTTTTAAAAAAGATTCCTACAAGGAAGTTTGTAGAATTTGATGATTTAAATGGGCCTTTACTATTACTTGCTTCTCAAGCGGGCCAAGGCATCACAGGCATCGAAATTAAAGTCGACGGCGGTCATAGTTCCGCCCCTATATAAAACGTTTTTTAATGGAGTAAAAAATGCTAAATCGAAAACCAATTAATATTTTGGTCACCTATATTAATAAACCTAATATTAATGGTTTTCGTGCTTTGGTTGAGCAAGCTATAAAAGAAGTAGATTCTGATGAAATTGATTTGGTGGAATGTCATATTTCTGATGTACAAGATGTTGCTCAAACCTTAGTAGAAAATGGCTGTCAGATTCTTCTTTGTACGGGAGCTACAGCAAGTTTTCTACAAAAGAAATTAAATATAGATATTCAGGTTATTCGAACCGGCACTTTTGATGTCATTCAGGCCATATCAAATTTAAAACAATATAAGCGCATTGCTTTGGTTGGGAACACGTCTACAGTTGATCTTGAGAACTATTCGGATATTTTTGCTTTAGATATACAACAATTTAACTATGACTCATATTTAGATGCCAAGAAAACCATTCATTTAATTAAGAAGCAAGGCTTTGATGCCATTATTGGTTCGCCTGTTGCAGTAGAGCTGGCACTCAATGAAAATCTAGTCGGGCATTTAGCCATTAGTGTGCCGTCTTTAAAAGACTTGCTGCAAAATGCTTTGCGTACCCTTGAAAAGATCCGTAGGGGGCAGTACTCGACTTTACGTTTGACCGAGATTTTTAATCACTTAAATGAAGGTATTTGTTTTATCACAAAACAAAAAAAGATTTCTTTAATTAATAACTCCATGAGTGCTTTACTTGAAAAAGATCCTTCAGATGTATTAAACAAACCAGCATTAGAGATTTTTGAAGCGCTCAACTTTGATATCGATCAAGAAAATAGTCATCAACTCGTTCAATTTAAAAATCTAAAGCTTGCTGTATATATTTCCAAGCTAAAAAATGACTATATAGATGGCTATATCTTAAGAGTGCAGGAGTTAAATGCCTTAGAGCAGTCTAATAGTCAGTTTAGAAAGGTTTCATCAAAGAATTTTAATACAAGATATACCTTTGACCAGATTTTGACGCGAAACACCAATTTTCAACAAATCATTAAGTTATCAAAAGCATATGCAAAAACCGATAGTACTATTCTCATTACGGGTGAGAGTGGTACAGGTAAAGAAGTTTTAGCACAAAGTATTCATAACCATAGCAGTCGTTATAAAGCGCCATTTGTAGCGATCAACTGTGCTTCTTTTCCAGAAAGTTTATTAGAAAGTGAGCTTTTTGGTTATGAAGAAGGAGCTTTTACAGGAGCGAAAAAAAATGGGCGTATTGGTTTAATTGAAGCGGCGCATACCGGCACACTGTTTTTAGATGAAATTGGAGATATGCCATTACATCTCCAAACGAGATTTTTAAGAGTATTGCAAGAGAGACAGATTAATCGTTTAGGTTCAGTGGTAAGTCATCATTTAGATATACGTGTAATTGCTGCAACTCATGCGAACTTAGAAGAGTTAGTACAAAATGGTACGTTTAGAGCAGATCTTTACTATCGTTTAAACATTTTAAGAGTGTATACGCCGTCTTTAAAAGAGCGAAAAGAAGATGTCTTGTATTTAGCGAATCTGTTTTTAGAAAAATATAAAAAAACGCTGGATGATTTACCGAATATTTTACAGAAGACTTTCAATCATTATTCTTGGCCTGGTAATATCCGCGAACTTGAAAACATTGTTGAACGAATTAATGTGTTATTGGAGCTTGATCAGGAAATTTTAACTCCAGAATTTTTAAAGCAACAATTACCGGAGCTATTTCAGCCGCAAATGAATCAAACTGCACAACCTTTATTAAAAGAAGTAAAGATAAATCAGGAATTGAGTTTAATTGAACAAATACTTGCAGAAGTAGATGGTGATTTAGACCTTGCTGCACAAAAACTTGGAATTAGCCGGACTACATTGTGGCGTAGAATGAAGTTAATAAATAATTAATTTCAAAATTGAAATTTTTTCAAAAAAGAAAAATAATAATTTAAAGTAAGTTTTTGAAAATAATAATAAAAATATTTGGCACCATAGTTGCATTGACTCATATAAGCATCTGAATCAGTTGCTAAATTGTGTGAGGAAATAAGAATGACGAATGGATTAATGATGCATTGTAATTTAAATATTACTTCAATAATGCAGCATGCTTTGACAGTTTATGCAGATCAAGAAATTGTATCCTTAAAGGCAGATGGGGTCACTAAGCATCGATATACATATAAAGATGCTTTCGGGCGAGTTGCTCAGTTTGCCAATGTATTAGATCGATTAGGTGTGAGTCCTGATGCTAAAGTCGGAACAATGGCATGGAACTCATATCAGCACTTTGAATTACATTATGCCATCCCATGTACGGGAAGAATTTATCATACAATTAATCCTAAATTGGCAGCTGAACAATTAATTCAAATTATCAATTCTGCTCAAGATGAAATACTTATTATTGAGCCTGATTGCTTAGCATTGCTTGATTCTATTTATGAAAATATAAAGCCAGTCATAAAGCATTTTATCGTGTTGGGTGATCCTAATAGAGATCTACAAGCAAAATTTGATTTTATGTTTTATGAAGAGATCATTGCTTCAGAACAGCCTGAATATGATTGGCCAGATAACCCAGAACAACGTGCAAGTGGACTTTGCTATACATCCGGTACAACAGGTGATCCCAAGGGTGTTCTTTATTCACATCGTAGTACAGTATTACATGCGTTAATACTCAGCATGCCAAATGCGATTGGTTTAACGCATAACAGTTGTATTATGCCATTGGTTCCTCTTTATCATATTAGTGCATGGGGAATGCCATTTAACGCCGTTTTATCTGGAGCAAAAATTGTTTGGCCTCACTCATTTGCCGGTCAGACTGAGAAAATTTTCAATTTGATCCAATCAGAGCACGTCGATATTTCTATGGCTGTTCCTACCATCTGGAATTCTTTTAAAAATTATCTTGAAGATCATCAGATTTCATCAGTCAGTTTAAAACGGGCAATATCGGGTGGTTCAGCTGCACCATATTCGCTAATTGAGTCTTTGAGCCAATATGGCGTTGATGTTGAAAATGCTTGGGGAATGACTGAAACCAGTTCAATGGGAACTTGTAATCGATTAGATCAAATCAAAAAAAATATTGAAACTCAATCAATTAAGTGCGGTAAACCTATCTTTGGCCTTCAAATGAGATTACGTGATGAGAATCATCAATTACTTCCTCACGATGGTGTTCATGAAGGCATTTTAGAAGTAAGAGGACATACGATTGCTGAGCAATATATCAATCAGCCTAAAACCTTAGATGAAAATAATACATGGTTTGATACAGGAGATATCGCGTGTATAGATGAATATGGATATATGCATATTACAGACCGTGCCAAAGATATGATTAAGTCAGGAGGAGAGTGGGTCAGTAGTGTTGAAGTTGAAAATGCAGCGATGGGGTATGAAAAAGTTGCTGAAGCCGCTGTTATTGCTGCCAATCATCCAAAATGGGGTGAACGCCCACTTTTAATACTGGTGCCAAAATCTCCCGAACAAATTATTGAACATGAGGAAATTGTAGTTTTCCTATCCTCTAAATTACATAAATGGGCCATTCCGTCAGCAACGATATTAGTAGAAGAAATACCGCATACACCGACTGGAAAAATCAGTAAAAAGATATTGAGAGAACGGTATCACGACTATTTCATCAATAGTGCTTTTGCTGAATGTAAATAATGATCTACATAAAAAAGGATTTTTTATATGAACTACTCTCAGGAAGCAAACATCGTTTTAGATACTAAGTTTAAAAAGATGGTGAAGCAAAGAAACCGATTCGCTGTTTTTTTAAGTTTAATCGTACTTAGCATTTATTTTATTTTTATAGGAACAGCCACATTTCGACCTGAGTTGCTTGCAATGCCATTAGAAGCAAGCAAGATCACAGTTGGTTTGCCTATCGCTGCAATTGTTATTGTATCAAGCTGGCTAATAACTGGCTTATATATTTTCATTACAAATCAATATTTTGACAAACAAAAAGAAAAATTAAGAAAGGAATACCGTTATGAATAAATATATAGCTTTTATCATTCTCGCTTTACTTAGCTCGGGTGCTTGGGCGGCTCCAAGTGAGCCCAGAAACTGGACTGCAATCATTATGTTTGCATGCGTAGTTGGTATTTCATTGCTTATTACCTTTAAAGCTGCCAAGAAAACTGTATCAAAAGAAGATTTTTATACGGCTGGGAATGCAATTTCTGCTAAACAAAATGGTCTGGCAATTGCTGGAGACTACATGTCAGCATCAACCTTACTTGGTATTTCAAGTATGGTTTTCTTCAAAGGTTATGATGGCTTTATCTATGTGACTGGCTTTTTTGTTTGCTGGCCCATTTTAACTTTCTTGATGGCTGAGAAACTTAGAAACCTTGGAAAATATACTTTTGCCGATATTGTCTCGTATAGACTAGATCCGCAAAGAACGCGTATTTTAGCAACTTGTGGCTCGCTCATCGTGGTATGTTGCTACTTAATTTTGCAAATGGTGGGAGCAGGCCAGCTTATTAAATTACTGTTTGGATTAGATTATAAAATTGCTGTCATTCTTGTTGGTTGTTTAATGCTGGTATATGTCATTTTTGGAGGAATGCTTGCTACAACGTGGATACAGATTGTTAAAGCAATTCTTTTACTCTTTGGTGGAACAGTTTTAGTATTTCTGGCATTTAAAGCATTTGGTTTCAGTCTAAATAATATGGCTACGGCCGCCGTTAATGCGCATAAACTTGGACAAAAAGTCTTAGAACCAGGACCAATGCTATCAAACCCAATTAATACATTATCTATGTCTATAGGTTTAATTTTTGGTTTAGCAGGCTTACCACATATTCTTATGCGCTTTTTTACAGTACCAAATGCTGCTGAAGCACGTCGTTCAGTGTTTTACGCTTCTGGCTACATTGGGTATTTCTTTATTGTAGTCTGTATTTTAGGTTTGGCTTCAATCGCTATAGTAGGTACTAATCCCCACTATTTTGTAGATGGACAATTAGGTGGTGACCTCATTGGTGGTAGTAATATGGTTGCTATGCATCTAGCAAAGGCGCTTGGTGGAAATTTACTACTGGGCTTTTTATCTGCTGTAGCATTTGCAACGATTTTGGCGGTTGTTGCTGGTTTGGCATTGGCTGGGGCTTCAGCAATATCTCATGATCTATTTCAAAAAGTCATTAAGAAAGGTAAAGCAACTGAAAAACAGGAAATGGTTGTATCTCGACTTTCGGTGGTGGTTTTAGGTGTGATTGCAATAGCATGTGGAATCTTATTTGAAAAAATGAATATCGCCTTCTTAATGGGTCTCACGTTCGGTATAGCTGCTTCAGCTAACTTTCCTGTACTTATTCTTTCTATGTATTGGAAAGATTTGACCACTAGAGGAGCTATATATGGTGGTTTTACAGGGATTATTTCTGCAATTATTTTTGTAGTTTTATCTCCGACAGTTTGGGTTGGAGTATTAGGCCATGAAAAAGCTATATTTCCATTTGATAATCCTGCATTATTTTCAATGCCATTAGCATTTTTGGTCAGTATATTCTTTTCATTAACCGATAAAAGCACTAGAGCTGTGCTGGATAGACAAGGATTTGAATTGCAGGTTGTACATTCTGAGCTAGGAGCACAGCAAAGTACCTTAGATAAAATGCCCTTACATTAAACAGGAAAGCCCACGAAAGTGGGTTTTTTAACTTAAATTAAAATGCTAAGGCTAGATTTTTGATGGCTACGATTTCTGTTTGGCTTTTTGGCGTAAGACATACAAATATAAGCTTTCTACTTTTTCACGTGCCCATGGTGTGGTACGTAAGAATCGTAAGGATGATTTAACACTTGGATCTATGCAAAAACATCTAATTTCAATTTTACGACTTAAGCCTTCAAATCCACCGTAGTATTCCAATAATTCATCCAATATGTCAGCAAGTTTTTTGCCGTGTAAAGGGTCATTGGAAGCGTTCATAATAGATCAACAATATTTTGAGAGTCCATTATTATAACCTGAGCTAGTTGGAAAATGAGAGGGTTTAAATTTAAACCTAATGAGCGGGAAAGATTGCTTGAATATTTTTTAATGCATTGGTGTGAGTATTTGAAAGGTTATATGTATTGTGGTGATAGAAATCCAAAGAATAGTTGTACGCACGTACTATATCAGTTTTTTTAAGTCTGCAAAGGGTATTTTTAAAATATATTTATAAATTTCAATAGGATATAGAGTATTCTATGTGGTGAAAGAAATCTGTATCGCAGTAACCAGTAGCCAAAAATGAAGCCCGTAAAAGTGGTAAATAACTTACGCGTTCTAGCTAGGGCAAATTAAAAATGTAATGACATTTTGTAGAACGCTGCTTAGAGTGTTTTTCTGGCTAAGATTAGAAATAGGGTTAGTCAATTTAAGTTGTTAAGAGTGCCACGGCTAGTAAGTTGCTTGAGCAGCAGATACAGTTGAAGAAGCTTTTAATAATTCAGTGTAGTGAAGCGTAAACGGCGAAGTAACAATGCAGAGTAGCCAGAGCCTTATCTATTGTAGGTTTCCAAATCTTCTATTTAACATAATATACATTATACGAACAATTATATAATTCACTATTAAGTCTCTGATGCTATTGAATTTTTAGCCCTAGCACTTTCTTCTAGCTGTAGCGCCTTACCATCACCACTAATACAATAAAAAATATTGCTGTCTATTGATACCAATGTCACAGAAATAACGATTTCTTTATTCAAATAACACTTATAAAACTCAACAAAATGCTGTCTGGCTACAAATCAAGTCCATGGCCAAACTTCTTTAAATCTGAAATTAGAAAAATATTTATTATGCCGTTATCTCAAATACATGTGCTTCTTTTAAATAATTTTTAAAGATGCTCCCTGAATGCTGCTACACTATATTGAAAAAGTGTGATGAGTTTCAATGTATTTGTGATACGTAATAATTTTTAATAAATAAAGTGCAATTAGTTTTTAATTAATTTCTAATAAAGTTAAATTAGTCACATTTTAAATAAAATTGGTATCTTGTTACTCTGTAGTAATTTTGCAATATAAATATTAGAGGTAAAATAATAAATTACATATTTATTGAATATTTAATCATATATCATATGATGTTTTTATATCGCTCTGTTTGTTTATTAATCTTTAATTTTTAAAATCATATAAATATCAATAAGTTAAATTAATTATTTTATTTTTAAATAATTACATGGATTAATATAGTTGAAGAATTCTAACTATTACATTATTTAAAATAGTTAATGTGATTTATATCACATGAAAATTAATAATTTTTCTTGATTTAAACTTAATGGTTGTTTTTGAATTAAAAATATTGTATCAAATATATATAAACTATTTTATAAATAGGTATATAAAATGAAAAATAATATTTTTAAACTTCTTATTCTGATGGTGCTTTCCACTTCCCCATTATTTTGT
>Ga0308166_1000456_pt1 | contig 56298 bp, 68 predicted proteins | sample PhyCR2_2_FD_202137 | JGI IMG/M metagenome (GOLD analysis project Ga0308166, IMG submission 202137) | Phyllosphere microbial communities from UC Gill Tract Community Farm, Albany, California, United States - DLSLCC.R2 | ecosystem: Host-associated > Plants > Phyllosphere > Unclassified | place...
GGATCTTCGTTGCTGCCCATGGGGATAAGGATATCGGCGACGTTCTCAAAGTCCGGCAGTGTCAGACATTCCGACCATAAATCCCAGGCGACACAGCGCGCATCCTGCGGGTTGAGGATTTTATCGTACTGCGGATCGTAGTAGTCTTTGACAAAATCACAGGACTTGTCGTAGACAATAACCATGTCACCGCGTTTGCGGGCATAGTCCATCAGCTTGCGATACAGCCGTGACTTACCCGTACCGACGCTGCCCATGGCGCAAAAGTTTTTGACCTCGCTGTTTTTTAGCAGCGGCAGGCCATCAATAATGATATCGGATGCCATACCATCGCGTTTGAGCATGTTGGCCACCACCTCAGGGTTATCGGTCAATGTTCGCCCGCCGGTGATCTCATCCTCGCTCTGCTGCTTGCCCTGACGGCCAAGTATCCACACGGTGACCACGAACCCCGTCACACACGCGCCCGCCGCCACGATGCAGGCAAAGATCCCTTCACGCCAAATCAGCTGACCGCAGTAGGAGACGTAACTGTCGAGCAGCACCTGTTTGGCGGTGTAGGTCAACGTCTTGCCGTAATAATCCAGGTGGTAGAGGGTCTCTGACGGCGATATGCTCGGCCAGCCTTCCACCATCCAGACCCACCAATGAATCAGGCCGTTCGTGAGATTCTGGATGGACACGCGCCACAACAGCGTGCAAATCGCCACCAGGAAGAAGGCGATAAACAGGCAGTAGAAAATCAGGTTGCCGATCTGCGTGAACATGCGCAGGCGCATAAAGGCGATCTGCCCGCCCTGCGTCATGTCCTTGGCGTTAAAGCTCATCAACACCTCCCTTTGCTACGGCCAGAATGCAGGCTTCAAGTTCACTGTCGGTTAATCGACTGAGTGCCAGCAGGGCACCGCGCATCACATGCGAGGGGCTGTAGAGGGGGTTCTCAGCCACCATACGCTGCAGGCGCCCAAACGTACCGTCATCGAGTCGCAGGGTGGTGGTATGCGTTTTGGCAGAGATCTTAGCCACCGTTATTCACCTCCCTGTTTGCGGGATTTGATAAGCTCCAGAGCGGCGGTAAATGCTGAAAGACGATAGCGGCCAATATCCATATTAAAAATGAACACCATCATTACTGTGAAGAAAATAAGCGGTATGATATATGCCATAGAACCTAAAGCACTATTCGCCGCCAAAACTGATAATATCAGCACCAGTGATAAAAATACCATCGCGTAGCTTTTTACTTTTTTACTTAACAACTCCAACACCTGCGAACTCTCTCTCAATTGAACTGGTAGTGAGAGATACAAGCTCCGTCCATTGACAATGCTTACTGATATTAAAAAACCAAGAAACGCACTCATTCCTGTTGCAATGAGTAATTCCGAATCCCTTTGATCAGCCAAAAAGAAACTAACCAGTGGGCATAAAACCATCCAGACTTCCATTAGTATTGCAGGTTTAACACAAGAAAAGAATGATGGTATCTCAAGTTGTTCATCCATCAGTTCTTTCAACTGTGCAGCCTCATCTTTTATTATCTTATGAGTAACCATCATTTACCACCCCGCTCTTTATTGAATTTATCTTGCATGGCTTGTGCCTGTGCCATCATTTCATCTTGACTACTTGCACCTGGTATACCTTCCTGCTTCTCTTTTTCAAGATTATATTTTAAATTTTGTGCAGTTCGTGCTGACGAATGATTTTGCTGCAGTTCGTTTCTCTGCCCTTCAACATTTTGCTGTTGGCTATGAATATCTGTCTGAATTTTTTGTTGGGCTGTTTGGTTATTATCAACCATACCATTAACCTTAGCTCCCACATCATTGCGTATTCCGGCTTGTGAGGTTCTGTTTTCAACCGCACTCTGGTGTTTGTTATAATCAGCCTGAATATCCTGGCCGGAGCTTCCGCCACCAACAGACCCCATGCCGGCGCCAAGCGTACCGCTGCTGGACTGATATTGTGCATCCACCTGCGGCGCCACCTGTTCACGCACAAAATCACGCGCAAGCGACTGACGCGCGGCAACGGCGTCCTGCGATTGACCGGTCAAAATGTTGCCGGCATCGTTTGGTGCCTTGTCCATCACGTACTGCGCAAACTGCTGGCTCAGGTTCTCGCGTATATCGCCACTGAGACTCTCGGTACGAGAAGCCTGCTGTGACAGCTCCTGGCTGCGGGTATGTGCACTACTGTATTGTTCGTAGCTGCTCTTGGCGCCTGACAAGGACGAAGAAAGCTGATCAATGCGCGAGTCCGCATTGTTATCCGTATGACTGCCGGACTGACTGGTGCGCTGGCTGGTCAGGTAGTCCATCCCCTCCTTAAAGTCAGCAGCGGCCTGGGCGCTCTGGTCGTGACGCGCATCCTGACTGCCACGCGTGCCGCTACTAGCAGAATGAGAATCGGTGTCGCTCCCTCTTTTGTCGTAACTTACGCCCATATATCCTTCTGCCGTTACACCATTCCCCAACACTTTCAATCCACCACTTGCGGAAACACCAGCTCGCGTATTAAAGCTCGCGGTATCAGTAACGGCTCTCGACGCCAACTCCTGCGTTGCCTGCTCTTTGCTGACATTGTTGGCCTTGGCATAACTTTCCACCGCGCTCGCCATTTTGTGCGCCGCGATGCTGGACTGGCTGTTTTGCGCCGTGTCGGCACCGTGGGTCATGCTGTCGCTGCTGCCACGTTGGCCGGTAAACTGCGACAGTTGCGTCCAGGCGCTGCTGATATTGCTGTTGAAGCCCTGCATGGATGTCTGCGCCTGGGTCTCGGCTTCCCGCGCCATTTCCTGCTGCGCGGTCGCAATCTGCTTCGTCACGCCGATATCTACCGGCAGTTTGGACATCGCGCCGCTCGCATCCCAGACGCTGCTGCCATCGCCCGTGCGGGTCTGCGTGCCGCCGGTCGGCAGTTGCGCGGTCATCTGGCCGGCACGCACGCTGCTGTTGGTATCCCAGGTGTTACCCTGCACGTTGTCGGTTTGCATGTTGTTGAAGCTGTAGTTGGCATCCGACACGCTCATCGCCGCCGACGTCGCCGAACTCTGGTAGGCGCCGGTCATGCTGTGGCTGACGCTCATCAGCCCCTGCCCCAGCCCTTTGGCGATATACCAGGAGATAAACGGGATCATGCCGGAGATATAGCCGGCGGTATTGGCCAGATCGGAGTAGTTCAGCTTCACCGTGGACAGATTGCTCAGCACCACGGGCGAGCCGGCCTTCTGGCCGTAAAAGGCCATCGCGCTGTTGAGAATGGCGTACAACAGCGGCCAGCTCATCACCCACAGCCAGCCGAACACGTAGGCTTTGGCCACTTCCTTGCCCTGGTTAACCATGCCGATCACCACCAGAATGGGGAACATCCCCATCATCATGCCGATCAGGATGACCTGCAGCATCGGTAAGGAGCGCATCATCACCTGCCCGAGCGTCGCCTGGGACAGACGCTGCTTCTCGATGGCCGACGTGCTGGCGATGTTGAGCATGCCCGCTGTGTCACCGCTGCGCGCCGAGTAGCTCATGATGCCGCTGCGCAGGCCGTTCATGACGATGTTCTGCTTGATGATGTCGCTGGCCGTCTTTTGGTTCTGGTAAAAATACTGGTAGCTGTTCCCCAGCAGCTGCCCGAACAGCAGATCGCGGTCTGGACGACCGCCAAGAATGCGCCGCGCATAATAGCTGTAGGTCGGACTGCCGGTTTTCGCTTCCAGGCCCAGCATGTTCTTCAGCGGCATCGCGGCTTCTTCACAGGTCTGGAAACGGCCGTCCTTGTTGAACACACCGCGAAGCGGACTCGGCTGACGGAAGATCAGCGCATACGGATCTTCGGAATGCATCAGCTCCTCAAAGCTGTACTTGTGATTGAGCAGCATGTCGCCCACCACACAGTTCTGTACATAGTCGGCAAACAGGTTGGCCAGCTCCGGGTTCTGGGCGGTGAAGTCGGTGCTTCGGGACACCAGTGAGGAGCCGAACAGCATGCCGGTCTTGCTGTAGGTCACCGCATCCGGCTGGCTGAACACCATTTCGTAACTCAGCACCATGGCGTAACCGATGCGGGTGATGATGGTTGCCGGCAGCACAATCCCCAGCGGTACATTGGCCACCCGCTGAATCGAACGCTGATTGGACAGATCGATGATTTGCACCGGCTGCGCCTTGGTCAGCAACGCCGAGGAGAACACCAGCACAAACACCCAGCCCAGGATATCCATCAGGTCGCGACGGGCGGTATACCGCGCGGCCAGCACCAACACGCTGATGGCCACCGCAAAATTCCGTATCCAGTCCCAGGTATCGGTCTGCATAAAGGCCGCGACCGCGTTAAGGTTCTGCGCCAGCCACTCCGAGCCGCCAATGACATAGATTTCCGTCATGTTATTGCGCCTCCCCGAACTGATAATTGTTCTGGTAACGTGTCAGCAGGCGTGCCGACACCTGCTGGCGCATGTAACGCATCTGCTGCTCGACAACCAGCAGGGCATCGGTCTGTACCTGTACGCGCGATTGCAGGGAGGCGATAAGCTGCCCGGCCTGCATGAAGTTGTTGTTGATCTGCTCAACGGTGACCTCCGGGTAGTTCCCGGTCGCCAGCATGGCGCGCGCGCCGCCCATCAGCTCCTGCAGGTACTGCATCAGGATGTCGTACCCCACGTAGTCGGCCAGTTGGTGCACCATTGCGCTGGACACGCCGATCATTTGCGGGTCGGTCAGGTAAGTCAGCAACGGCACATGCGTGCTGGAAATCAGGCCTTTCTCCGCATCCGTCAGTCGCTCGTCGTTGCACGCCTTGCTCTCGATGCTGAACAGCATTTTTTTGATTTGCCCTTTCAGGGCATTGTCCGGACTTATCGTCGTGGTGCTGTCGGCCACCACCTTCAGGCACTTGTCGCTGTCGTTGCAGTGATAAACGCGTGCGGCGCCCCCTTCCATCAGCGCCTTGATGATGCTCTGATCGGTGGTGCGTGGCGGCAGCGGCGTGATTTCGCCGTTGGGGCCGAACACCAGTGAGCCGGTCAGCGTCATCACGAACTCCTTCAACTCCTTGTTGCCGTCAAACATCCGGTTTTTGGATAACGCATCCCACATAATGTTGATGTTCTTGGAGATACGCTCCTTATCCTTCTCTCCTGCCCGGTCACGCACCGAGTCACCTTTGCCGCCCACCGTGCAGCCCTGCCGCGAGGCAGCCCAGTCAGCGAAGATGTTGGATTCGCCGGCAATGTCCTGGCAGACCTTCTGCTGAGAGACCTGCGTGCGCGGGAATAGCCCGCCAACAATGCCCTGCGCCGCCTGGCAGCTGCTCATGTTCATGCTGTTGATGTCGCTGGCCATTTTCTGGATGAAGTCTTTGGCGTCTTTCAGCTCCGGCACCGTGGTCTGCAAAGCCAGATCGAAGAAGTAGCCGGCGGCGTTGGACATGATCTGTTTGGTGAAGCGCTGCAGCTGCTCGCCGTTGATAAAGCTGAATGCCCCCAGGTACGCATCGATGCCGCCGCAGCCGGCATTAATATCCGGCAGCGACATCGAAATCAGCTGGATTTGTTTGACGCCGGTGCGGGCGTAAATCGACCCACCCGAGATATACCCGGCCGCCTGCCCCTGCCAAACCGCCGGTGCCGTGGTGTTGGACGCAAACCCCAGCTTATCAAAAAACTGGTTCATGTCGCTGTTCATGTCGGCCACGGCCGGCGCCGTCAAAAGCAGCCCCAGCGCGATGCCCCCAAACCGAGTGCACAAAGTCATTGTTGACCTCCCCTCATCAGCGCTTCCTGTAACACGGTATCCAGCCGCGCCATAAAACCGCGCTCATCGCTGGCACCCTGGATCATCGGGTAGGTCGCCAGCGTATTGACGTTCACCAAAAACGTTGTCGGCGACGCCACCGGCAGCCCGGGGAAGAAGGTACGCATCACCTCCGGCGGCGCCGGGATGGCTTCCGGAAACGTGGCATCGCCCTGACCGTCGAAGGTGTAGGCGAACACGGAAAAGCCGACCCGCTCCGACAGCGATTTCAGCAGCGGATCAAACTGATGGCAGTACGGACAGTGCCCCTGCATAAATAGCACCACCTTCCAGTCATTGAGGTTGACGCGCGCGCCGTTGCTGAGCGTAAACCAGCGTGGCGCTGCCGCCGGCCGCGGAGCGGGGACGGACGTCGCTGATGGCGCCCGATTGACGCCGGCATTTTGCTGCAGCGCCGCTATCTCATCAATCGTGGAGCCGTGCGCCAGCCCGGTAAACAGCAGCACCAGCCAGGCGATGTTAGCGATCCGCATTCTGCACCTCCCCGGCCCCGCGCTGTTCGTCTGTGGTCGCCGGCGACGGCGCCTGTTCACGATGTGCCGCGATATAGGCCTGATTTTCCGCCTCCTCGCGCTGCCGTTTGGGGACGCGCGCCAGCTCATCGAGGATTTTGTAGCCGCCGCACAGCGTCAGGGTGAGCGCGATAAACTCGGCCAGCGTCACCGCCATGTCCGGCGCCCGGTGCACCAGGCCGGCCACAATATGGAACCAGATCCCGAAGGCCGCGACCCAACCGCCGGTCGCGTCGATGTCAGGGAATTTAAATTTACGCATTCAACGCTCCTTAATAATTGGGTTTGAAGTCGGTAAAGACGTTCAGGAACTGTTTGGCCAGATCGTCCTGGCTGATAAAGCCATAGGCCAGCGGCTTGACCGCGCCGCTGCGCGGGTCAACCAGCACCAGCGCCGGGAAGTGGCTGATGCCCAGCCGCTGTGACTGTCCCGCATCGCGCCGGCTCTCCGGCATCGCAGGGTTGACCACCCCGTCGATAGTCACCGGCACCACTGACAGCCCGTAGCTGTCCCGGAAGCCCTTCACCACGCTGACCAGCTGGCCGTCGATAGGCTCGGCACCGCGATAGAACAGCATCAGCCCGTACTGCTGCGCCATTTTGCCGATGGCTTCGCGCTGGGCAGCGAAATCGGCCGCCAACTGGCTCTTTACCGTGCCGTTGTAGTGGCTGTGCTTCAGGTTGTAGTCCAGCTCCGGGTGCGCTAAAAACGCGCGCTGTGCAGAGCGCTCAAACAGCCCCGCCTGCTGGGTGAAGTAGTTTTGCATCTGGAAGAACTTCACGAAGTTCTCGGTGCTGGGGTACAGGATGGCGTCTGCCAGCCGCTCCTTGAGCGACTGCTGCAGCAGCTGCAGTTTTTGCAGTGCGCCGGCCGGAGCGGCCGGGGCTACAGCCTGCGGTGGCATCTCGTCGTCAGCGGGTTTGGCCTCCCGCTCATACCACTGCCAGCCGCCGGCCTGTGCGGTGAACGCCGCGCCCAGCAGGCTCAGGCCCAACAGCGCTGCCGCCCTGCGGTTGGCCAACCCGCGTGCCGCCAAATTGAAATTTGAAGTCCCGCGCGTTTTCACTTGGCTGCCTCCTGCATACGTTGTGCGATTTGCTGCTTAACCTTCTCCAGCAGTGCTGCGTCCTCGGGCACCTTCTGGTTCTTCATCAGGTCTTCATAGAAATTGGCAAAGTCCAGCTGGTCAAAGTTGATGCGCTGCAGCTCGTCTACGGTAATGCCCCGGCAGTCAGGTGATTTTGCGTCGCCAAAGCTGATACCCAGCTGCCACGCGCGCCCCTGCTGCTGAACAATCTGCGCCAGCTTGCTGTCGAACTGGCAGTAGCTGCGCTTCTTCTGCAGGCAGACACCCAGCACTTTCTTGCTGCAATATTCGCCGACGCTGACGGTCAATTTGTTCTCTTTCGCCTTGCCCAGCGCCTTCTCTTCACTGTCGCAGTGCGCAAGCCCTACGCTGTTACCCCACCCGGAGTCCTTGCAGCAGTCGCTGAAACCGGCAAACGCCTTGCGGCAGGACTGTCCCTTACCGGTGAAGGCGCGCACATCGATGCCGTTCAGCGCCGCCACGTCCTTGCCGGCGGCCGCCACCGCGGCCAGCTCGGAAACGGCGTGCGCAAAGTCGTTACCCTGGGTGCCCTTCTGCGCCTTGTCGCACTCCCCGTCCAGGCAGTACATCTGGCCACCACATAGCATCACGTTACCGGTGGTGCGGGTTTCGCAGGAGTAGGTCACGTTCTCGTGCAGGCACTGGCCATACTCATCGGAGAAGGCACAGCCGTGCGTGGCAATAGTGCAAGCTGGATTGTTGGCATAGGCTTCGCAGCTGCCCTGGCCGGCCTCCTGCAACCGATAGGTGTCGGTAAAGCGCCAGCAGCTGGCCCACACCGGGTAGGTCTGGCCGTTGACCGTAACGGTTCGTTCGCCGCCCGGCTCACTGCAGACGGTATTGACCTTCACCGCCCCGGCCTCCTGCGCCAGTGGACAGTCGGCCGGCGTCGACGTGGTCGGCACCCAGACCTGCACCGACGAACTGCCATCGAACTTCACGTAGAACACCATCGGCGAGCTGCCCCCGCCGCCGCTCAGCTGCCTGACCATCGCATCCAGAAAGGTATCCAGGTGGCCACCGGGGTCCATGGTGAGGAAAATATAGACCTGCTGACCTTGCGTGAGCGTGACGTTACCGACGTTCAGCGGCCGGCTGCCCCAGTCCTGACGGCCATAGCGCACCTCATTGCCCAGCAGTGAAAAGGCCAGCGGCACGCCATAGCTGTGCAGATCGTCCTGCAGCTCGAGGTATATCGACCCCGTAGTGAGCTTGCCGGTAAACGGTGCAGTAAAGGTGCCGTGAATGCGGTTGCCTTCTTTCCACCAACGGATCATCGATTTATCGATGTGTGCGTTACGGTCTTCATAGCGGGTCTCATAGTGGCCACCGATGTCGGTGGCACGCTCGCAGGTACGCATCACCGCCGTATCGCGCTCGCACACATGGCGGGTGAACTCACTGCGCGTCACCTGTTCGGCCTTGCAGTCCGGGCCTGTCTTGCCGACGATGATCTCGGCCTTACCTTCAATGTCCTTGCCGGCCTGGATAAAGGGCGCATCGTGAGAAATCGGCTCCTTGGGGTTCTTGAGCACCGAATCAGTCACCGCCTGCCCCACCTCGGTCTGGCCCCAGGCGGTGCCGCCGTCGGTCTTCAGGGTGTTGGCATCTCCGGCTGTGCCCCCCCCGTAGTAGCCTTTTTCTTTCGGGTTATCGGTGTAGTTCGGCAACACGTTGGCCGGGTTGGTGTTCTGCAGCGTACCTGTGCCCTGACCGGCGATCTGTTTGGCAAACTCGCTGCCGGTCTGGAACACGTCATCCCCTTCCGCCCGGCAATCGCCCACCGCGAAGATAAACGCCCCCCATACCAGGGCATGTGTCGCCAGCAAACCGGGCAGAGACTTCACCAGGTGGGTCATTTTCCGCTCTCCTTGTCCAGCAGCGCCTGAGCCGTGGCGGCGCAGTCGCCGTCCTTGGCGACCTTCTTCAGCGCCTGCGCCATCAGCAGGTTGCCGCGCACCACATCGAAGCCGGCCGCGCAGCGCACAACCAACGCCGGCACGGCGGTCACGCCGTACTGTGTGTAGGGCTGCGGGTCGATTTGCACGCCGTCGATGCCGCCGGCTTCCACCAGTTTTTGCACCCGCTGCACCGTTTCACGCATGTCGCCATTCGCCATGCCGCGCAACGTGGCCGGAATGCCGAATCGACGCGCCTCTTGCAGCATGCGACGCATACCCTCTTCGGGAATAGCGAAGGACACGAAGTACAGCGCCCCCTCGGCCGGTTGCTCGGCGGCGTCCTGACGCTGCTTCGCGGCCAGTTGGTCAATAAAGGACTGGTCGTCCTGGGCCAGCGAACGCGGCGGCTGATTGCGCAGGAACTCCGGCACCGGGGTGTTTTGGTGCAGGTCAGCCGAGCGCTTTTCCTGCTCGCGCAACCATGCCCGGTTGCTGTCTACCTGGATGGTCGCCTGCTGCTGTGCGGTAGCAACAGGATCTACCGCCGTTTGCCCGACAGCGATCATCGGTACGGTTGCTCCCGTCAGAAGCACTGTCAGCAGCCCTGTCGCTTTGCTGTATGTCGTCATGACCTTCTCCTTATAAAAAGACGCAGTTGCGCTTGCGCCACATGACATAGCCGAAGTTCTTCTTGCTGGCCGGCGAGTTGTGACCCACTTCCCAGCGCATCACGCTACTCCCCATCGGATGACAACGCGCGCTGTCCGGGTACATGTTCACCATCTGATAACGCCAGCGTTCTTTCGGTATGATCGGTGACGGATACTCGAAGCAAACCGCCCGGTCTTTGCCGATGGACTCCATGATTTGCCCCTGGCGGTGCAGCTTGAATGCCATCTTTTCCGAGACCAGCACCGACGACTGCAGCGGACTGATTTCCTTGGCGACCCAGCCGTTGAACGGGTACATCGAACCCTGACTGCCGGCGCACCAGAACAATGCGTCGATCGGCAGATGGAAGCCGCTGGCAATGGCGTCGGCCGCGCAGGCGCCCTGCGCCAGCGGATTGGCAAAGACCACAGCCTCCGGGTTGAGAATGGTGGTCAGGCTGCTGTCCACCCAGGTCGGATCGATTTCCGAAAGATAGGCAATATCCAGGTCGCCCCCCTGCAGGCAGCCCACAGACGTGATGATGTTCAGCCAGTAGGTCAGCGGGTACTTGTACCAGTGGACGTGATAGAACGCGGTGGTCACGTCCCCCTTGCCACTGCTGCCGCCGGTGCCGGTGCCAATCTTGCCGAGGTTAATGCTGAAACCGCCCAGGTTGACCATGCAGCCCGGCGAACGGGTCACGTCAGTCATGGCCATCGGCTCCCAGTACCCCATTGCCATCCCGATACGCTGAAAAATCGGCGGCGGCGCCGGGCAGAACTGAATAGGGCTGCCCGGATTGCTGGTATCCGGCAAATCCCCCTTGCCGACCGGAATGCTCCCAATCGAGAGCGGGAAGATGCAGCGCCAGCAGATATCGGAGATCGGGTTAACAAAGCGCCCCTGACAGGCCGCATCCGCCGCCTGTGACGGTGCCGAAAACAGGCCTGCCACGACCAGCAACGCCGAGAGCCAGCACCGGGTCATGCGCGACGCTCCTGGCAATATGTCGCCCACTGCGTTCCCCGATAAATCTCTTGCACATCACCGGCGGCAACCATCCGGGCGGTGGGACGAGCCTCATCCTGTGGCGGTAATAACGCGGCCAGGGTGCCCAGCAGACTGTCGATAAGCGCCAGCTTGTCGAACAAATAAGGGCTGTGACCGTCCTGATCGGCAGGTAGCTGCTCACGCAGCTCGTGGGCTACCTCACGGCACTCAAGAATGCATTTGTAGATCCCACCCTTTGCCGACGCCGCCTGGCGGATGGCCATCAACTCGCCGTGGCGCGCGGCCAGCAATTGGCGACAGCTCTGCAGCTGATTCTCGGTCGCAATAAAACGTTTACGTGTCACAAACATGCTTATCCCCTTTAGTTCGCGCTGCCGGCGGCAGGAATGGATTCGATACGCAGCCGCAGGCCGCTCGGCGCCACCGTGATGCGCGCCGGCACCGTCGTCAGCCCGAACCGGCGCGACAGCGCCCCGCCCTGATCGAAGTAGATACGGCTGTCCAGCGCGGCAGAGGTTTTGGGAACGTCGCCGTTGACCAGAATGACCTTCACCATCAGGGTCTCCGGCTGCTGCGCCTTCATCCAGGCAACCTGCTGCGGATCGTCGCCATCGATGAAATACAGCGTCTGCGCGAACGGCACGGTGGCCAGTGGGTTGATAACGTCGCCCTCGCGGGCAAACACGCGCCCCTTGTCGTCTTTCAGGTCAGCAGAGAGCTGCACGCTCGGGTCGAAGAAGCGTTCGGCATAGCGCTCGGTCTTGCCGATGCCGGCGACCGGCTCAGGCCGCTGGCTGTGTTTCACAGTGCGTTCCTTAAACACCGTCATCTCCTGCTCCCAACGGCCGCTGCGCTGCAGCGCGGTCAGACGTTCGTGAATGGTCTGCAGCATGTCCGGCTCGGCCACCGGGTACAGGTCGCCCCAGGTGCCGAAATTTTTGGCCAGCGCCATGCAAGGCAGCAGTGATAATGAGAACACCAGGCAGACAAGGCGCATCAGTGGCCTCCTGCTTTTGCCTGTGCGACAGCGGCCCGCAGCGCCGTCACATCAACCGCGCCGTACAGCGGCGTCACCTGATCCGCCCGCGCATCACGGGTCGGCATAACGATAAAAGCGGGAGTGCCGCTGATGTTCAGCTGCTGGGCCAGCTCGCGTGTGGCCAGCAGCGTTTTCTCCGTCTCGGGCAGTACGGTCATCGGCGCGGCGCCAGCCGCCAGGAGCGCCGCATTAAGCGTGGGTTGCGACAACCGACCTTCGTTCTCACCAGAGGCAAACACCGCATTGTGGTAGGCCAGATAGGCCTCACCGCCCTTGAGTTGCCACAGCGTCAGGCCGGTACGTGCCGCCTGCACCGACATCGGCCAGCGACTGCCGAAAATGGGGAATTCCTTGAACACAAAGCGCACATCGGGATTGTCCCGCACAAAGTCGGTCACCACCGGCGCCATACGCGCGCACCAGATGCACTGATAGTCGAAGAACTGCACTACGGTCACGCCGCCGTCAGGATGCACAACCGGCGTCGCCGGATCGTGCAGTAACGTCGCCTGCAGTTCCGGCTGCATGGTCAACGCGGTTTGCACCGTGCGATTGGCCGCGGTCTTCTGCTGCGCTTCCAGCTTTTCGCTCATCTGCAGCAGAATTTCCGGGTGCGCCAGCAGGTAATCGCGGGCTAGCGGGCCGATGGCCTCCTGCTGCGCCGGAGTAAACGCCGGACTCGGATCGGGTAAGGCGTTAACGGACGGTAACGTCGGCGGATAATCGATGCCACGCAGTCGAGGTGCCTCCCGGTGAGCTTGGGGGGGCGTCGCGGCCACTGGCTGCTTGTTCTTCGCCGGTAAGAATTGAAGGGCAACAATGGCGGCAGTCACAGGGAATAGCGCAATAACCGCCAGCAAAAACACCCTATCTCGGAGATTTCGATTCATGGCTGATTATCCTTATCAACACTGACGGTATTGCCCCGCTGCATTCGGGCAGCAATATCCCGCTGCAGCTCGCGAGTGACGTCCTTTGCCCCTCCCACCACCGCCGGCGAGACCAGGATGATCACGTTGTTGCGCTGCTGGTATTGCGCGATGCTGGTTTGCAGCGCGCCGGTAAACCGTTCGGCCAGCAGCTTGCTGCGCTCCGGCGGCAGGGATTGTTTGGCGGCGCTCTCGTAGAACGCCTCCATGGTCTGTTTCATGTCGAAGGTGACGATCGCCGGCTGACGCTGCAGCAGCCACAGCGTGGCCCCCACTCTGAGCAGAACGGCAATCAGCACACAGACCGTACCCCACAGCACAATGGCGCGTTTCTGTGCCTGGCTGTTTGGCGGCGTGATAATGGCAGGCAGTGTCATGCGGCCACCCTCCCTGTGTAGTTTTCTTCCACCCAGCGCTCGATGCGCGCCATCTCCTCGCCAAAGTTGCGGTGCGCCAGTTCATACACGGCATCGTGTACCGATACCCCCTGTTCACGCCGGGCCTGCATGAACTCGAAGTCCTGGCCCTGGGAGGAGTACATGGCGCGGCTCAGCGGATCGACAAACAGGCGGTGCCAGCTGACCTTGCCGGAGACCATCAGCATGAAGGAGCTGAACCACTGGTCTTTGGCCGACTCGAACTTCCCGATCATGTCCTGCTGCAGCTGAGTGAAGTTGTCCGGGTTTTTCTGCAGATAGGTTTTGAACTCGGAGGCGTCCTGCATCAGGATGATCTTGTAGGAGGAGTTGCCCCAGGCGGCTTTCGCGGCCGAGCTGGCGGTGTCCGAGTCAAAGTCCTTGATGTTCTGGGTAATGGTGATGTACGCCCCGCGGTGACGGCGCGCGGTACGGTAACCCTCTTCGATAAACTCGCCCGCCTTGGCATTCTTGAAGTTGAGCAGCTTCCAGCCTTCGTCGATAACGCACAGCTTCTTGCTCTGACGCGATGTCTGGTACATCCGTCCCTCGATGTAGATCATCAGCGAGAACATCACCGCAACAAGCAGATCAGGGCGGTTTTTCAGGCCGCCCATCTCCAGTACCACCATGTTGACGTCATCGCGCAGCGACGGTTCGTCGGAGTTGAAGAACTCACCATAAGTGCCGTCGGAGCAGTATTTATCCAGCAGGATGATCATTTCATGCAGGCGATTGCGGATGGTCGGCGAATCGCGGTAAACCTCCTCATCCATTGCGTCGCGCAGAAAGTCACGCACATCATCGATACGGGCATTCTTTTGCTTGCTCAACCAGGCAGCCTTGACCGCCATCTCCAGCAGGCTCTCATGAACTTCGTCCAGGTTGCCGTCGGGGCTGGCCATCACCGAAATTAGGTTGGCGATCTGCGTCGCCGACAGGTTGATGTCCTTCACGTTGGCGAACGGGTTGAACTTCAGCGTCTGGGCGTCGATGTAAACCCCGCCCATGTTTTCGCACAGGCTCTTGTAACCATCGCCCATATCGAACACCCAGGCGGCGCCACCGGTATCCAGCACGCTGCGCAACATCGGCTGAATGAGACCGGTTTTACCGGCGCCTGACGTCCCGGCCACCGCCATGTTGTAGTTGGTGTTGCGCATCACTTCTGAGTAGATGTCGATGAACGCCAGCTGGTTGCGGTAGGTCGGCGCCAGCAAACCGGACGGCGCCAGACGGTTGTCGGCGACGATCGGCATCAGGTTGACCACGTTCAGGGTCTTGGCACGGTGTACCGCACCGTGCATCGCCAAATCCTGGAAGACGCCGTGCTCGGCCATAAATGGCAGGCAGGCCAGGAAATTCCAGTGCTGCTTGAAGCGCGGCGATATCAGGTCAAAGCCGTTCTTGCGGTAGCTGTTGATGACGTCCTGTTCACAGCGCAGCGCCACGCTGTCGTTGTCTTCGCAAAACACCGTCACGTTATAGAAGAAGGAAACGATCGCCGTCTGGTTGGACGCAAGACTCTGGCGCAGATCGCCCCACTCCTTCATTTCCTCCAGCGTGCAGGGGAAGAATTTGGCGTAGGAGGTGCGGGATTTTTTCTCCAGATCGATATACTTGCGGTTCGCCTCGAAAGAGGTCTTGGTCTGCTCTTCAACGACCAGCGTCAGCGTAATAATGAACGGCGTGGCGATCGACAGTTCGGGATACAGCAGGTTGCCGTAGTTGTCGGCGGAGTTCCACAGAAAGGCCATCTCGGGATTCTGCTCGAGCTGGAAGTTCATCACCCGCGCCACGCTGCCCGTCTTGCTGCCGGCATCGCGCAGGTTGATTTTTACGCAGTCGGGATACACGTCCATGCCAAACCCGTTGTCAATGCACTGGAAGTTCAGGTCTTTGAGCGGGTCGAGTTTGCGCGGCTTATTGTACAGCTGGTTCGGATCGTGGTTGATGATTTCATCCACGACGTTGATAAAGTCCGCGGCGTTCAGCGACTGGGTCGGGATTTTTGCCCCCATCAGCGACGCACGCAGCACCTTGACCAGGTTCTCCAGCTCGGTGATGAGCGCCTTGTTGCGACGTTTGCTCTTGACGCAGTAGGAGATAAACACCCGGTAGTTGCGCAGCGTCAGCGGCATATCGACGCCCGGCGGCAGGGAAAACCGGTCTGCCGCCGCCATCAGGTAGTAGGCACGCGTGATGGCGTTGAATTTGTCCGCGTCCTTGCCCGACCAGGAAAAGTCACGCAGGCCGGACTCCACCAGATCGCCGACGCGCTTGCTGGCCATCAGGTGAACGGACAGCGCGATCCCACGCGGCAACTTGGTGCGCAGCAGGCTTTCGAGCGTCAGAACCACCTGCTCGTTGGCGCCGGCCAGCGGCAGCGCTTCCAGCACAAAGCCGATGGAGCCGGCATTGATGAATAGCCCGCTCTCTTCGTCGTAGTCGCGGTAGGGCAGCACGCTGCTCAGCTGGGGAAAGTTCATGTCACCCAACACCTTGTTGGCAGCGGCGGCTTCATCCGGCATTTTCAGCGCCGACAGCAGGCTGTTGGCAGTATGGGTGACTTTGTCGAGCAAATTCATTTACGGCTCCCTGTCAGTATACGGACTGGGGCTGGCCCCAGACGGCAGGTTTAACCACGAACAGCACCTTGCCCGGTTGGTGATAGACGTCCTGGCCGTCAATCCAGGGTGCAATCCACAGCTGTGCGGTCTGCTCGGCCTGGCGGGCCGGTCGGGTACTGCCGACACCGGAACAGCGCGGCAACGTGCAGGTACTGACGGTTGTTACGATGGCGGCCGACGCCGCAATCGCCGGATACGCTGGAACCGACGGAGCCGAGGATGCGGCCCTCTGACGAGGTAACAAACGGGAAGTGCTGCCGACTGATACAGGAACGGGGCCGGTATCTCGCCCCACTGCCGCAAAGTCGCTGTCAGCCAGGCGAGGCAATGCGGCCGCAGCCGGCTTTGCTTCGCTGCCCTCTTCCAGCGACTTGGCTTTCTCGTTGGCTTGCTCCATGGTCATGCAACTGTCGGAGGTGGTGGCGTTACAGCCGAACTCGCTGCTGACGCCGGCACAACCGGCCATCAGCAGTACGCCACCCAAGGCGGGGAATAAAAGCAGTGATTTCATGATGTGCGTTTTCATTGAGTCTCCTTAAGACATTTGCACGAGAAAAGCTGCCAACGGCAACATCGGCACCGTCGCTAACCCAACCACCGAAATCGCATCCGACAACAGCGACATATCAAATCTCCCGTGAATAAAAGCGTCACTGACGACGAACGCGGTCGAGATGCCTACTGCCGCAGCCAGGAAACCCAGCAGTACGTAAACGGCGAATTTTTTCTCGGCGGTTTTAATGAAAAGAATCACGGAGACCACCGCCGACCCCGCACACCAGAGAATGTCACGCCGAAAACCGGCCCACTTGTCGGCATCGGTCAGCAGGTGCTCAATGCGCCACATATCGAGCGCCAGCCAGCCGCCCCACCAGGCCAGCAATAAAAAGACATATAGCCCTGTCATTTTTCGTTCAGTCATGATTTGGCCTCATCCTCAGAAGGCGGTGTCGGTGCAATAGAAATGCCCTGCCGCACGGCATCCGCACTGTATTCCGGCGAAATACAAATACCCTGCCGTACAGCATCTGGACTGTATTCACCCACGATGAACTGCAGCGGTCCCGTTTTCCCCGCGCCGCTTTGGCCACAGACGATGATGTTCCCCACTCGAGCGAAATCGCTGCCAGTAAAGGGAAAGTCATCGAAATGCCGGATAGTATGTTTGTCGTTGTTATTCATGGTGTTACCGCTCTCCTATTGTTGATGTGCCGAGACCGAACTGAGCCGGATCAAGCTTGCCGAGGTGGTTCAGCATCTGATCGGTGTTGAACCCGTTCAGGCTCTGCCCGGATTTGGACTGATCGCTCCCTTCGGTCTGCCCCTGCTGACGGCTCTCTTTTTCCGCCGCAACTTCCTCGATAGTTTTCATCTGGAAGCCTTCCTGGAACACCACCGTGACTTCGTTACCGGCGCCGATCGGAATTACCGGGTGATACTGCTCCGCCCGCTTGATGTAGTAGTCGCTGAGCGTCGAGGCGGCTTTGCTGGCCCCCCCTCCGATGGCCGATTTGGCAATATCGCCGGCGCCCATGCTGGCCGTTGCCCCAAGACCAACGGTCGGCTGCGCCGCCCGGCCGGCACCCTCACCCAACCCATCAAGGAACCCGGCGCCCCAGGCAAAACCGAGGATCTTGCCGTTGCGCATCACCACCTCGCCCTTGACGCCGTTCTTGCCCATAAAGGAAACGTGGCCGTCGATGTCCTGATCGATAATGTCGTCACCGCGAATGCAGCTGATTTTGCGGGTGCGCACGATGGCACGTTCGCTGGAGACGTCGCCGTAGGCCTCCATGCTGATAAAACAGCCGGTCGCGTCATAGGTCTTGCTGTTCGGCATCTCGATCCGGCCGATCAACCGCACCTGCATCGGCACCGTGGCCGTGTTCCCGGTCACCGAGGCGTTGGCATCCGCCCCCTCAATCAGGATGGATTTGGCGAAACTACCGGTTGGGATATAGGGGTACTTCTTTTTCCTGGGGCCGGTCTCCGGCGGCACCAGTGACTTGCGATAGAGACGGCCAGGCACCGGGATAGGCTTGTAGTCAACACTCGGTGGCGGTGTGACGCCTTTGCCCGGATAGAACGCCGTCGGCGGCGGAACCGCGCCGCCCGGTGCCGGCGGGAACTGTGTCGGCATGGGCTCGCCCTCGGGCGTCACGCCGTTAACCAGCGGCGGTAAGGAGGCGGCGGAACCGGGGGCCGGGTTCCCTGGTGTTGCTTGACTCCCCGATCCGCCAAACTGTTTAAGCTTGTTGTTTTCGTCTTCCAGCACCTGCATGCGCTTCTGATCTTCCAGACGCGATTTGTTCAGCAGGTCGATTTCCTGACGCAGGGCGGTAAACTGCTTGTTGATCTCGGCCTGCGCGGCCTGCGTCTGGGTGATGGCATGTTGCTGCACGCGATCGTCAAAGGTATTGTCGACCACCCCGGTCAGGTCGGGAGCCGGTTCGGCAAGTTGCTGTGTCTCCAGCTCCGCATCCTGCGAGAAGTAGTAACCGCCGCCGATGGCCGCGGCGACCGCCAGCGCGACCGCGCCCAGCCAGAGATATTGCTTGCGCTTGACCAGCACATTGATGTTCGCCATCAGCGGCCTCCCTCGGACAAGGTGATCCACACGCTCATGCGACCGCCGCCGATAATCTGCCGGGTAGGCGTATCGAACATCACCGCCCGCACACCCCGTTGCCAAAAATCGTGTTCGTTGACCCACTGACTGGCGCTGCCGGGATTGCTGACCTCAAAGCGAACCACCTTCAGGTGATGCCCTGTCCAGACCTGCTGCGCCTGCGCACGCAAACCGTAAGGCGCGGTCAGCGCTTCCCGCGTGACCGGCATCTGCCCATAGCCGGCCGGCAACCGGCCCTCCATCAATGACTTGTTTAGAGAGACCAGCATGGACTCGTAGGGCTGCCCCTCTTCCCAGCCTTTGGCAGCGACAGAAACGCCCTGGCTTTCCCCCACCAGTGAGAACGTGCGACCGATACCGGCACGCGGCACGGCGCGAATGGAATAGTTCATACCTCGCTCGGTTTCGATCACAAAACTGAACGGCTTTTTATTGAGCGTGCTCAGCACCAGCCCCCCGTTGGCCGTCGGCTCGTAATTCACCAGACTTTCATCCACGCCGCTGACGAACGTCACGCGATCGCCGGGGACGTTGAACAGGTTGGGCTCGCTGTTGCTGAGTGAAACATGCGCCTGACTGCCGTTCTGCAGTGGGATAGTGACCGGCGCATCCACCGTGCCGGCCTGGGCGCCGAAGCAGGCCGTCAGAGCGACAACCATCAGCGCATAGCGACGTTTAGTTTTCATCGTTTACCTCGACGAACTTGGCCAGCCAGGTCACACCCTCGCTGCGATCGATATAAAGGGAGTAGTGCTTGAGGGCTTTTTCCGGGGCGCTGTCACCGATCCAGGTACGCAGCTCACCGCGAATATCAACACGCCCCTGGGCAGGGTAGACTTTCACGCTGGTCTGGAAGAAAGCCGCATTGACGTTGCTGGCTCGGATACGGTTGGCTTCTTCGGCCAGGACGATTTTGAGAGCGTTTTGCGCCGCCGGCTTGACCATCATGAGCAGGGTGGAATGTGAGGCGTTGACCGTCTCAGGGGTCACATTGAGACGCAACGCGACAAAGGAGAGCGCCATTTGCTCGAGATACGATGCATCAGCGCTGTTTTGCGAGACGCCAAACGGCGCCTTGAACAACATGGGGACTGCCACCACCTGTTTCTCGTTCTGCAGGCGATAGTTGTTGATAGCCATGATAATAACGGCCACCGTCAGCGCAGCAATCAACAGCGCCATGACAATAAAGCCGATGGCAATAATACGATTTGAGTTGAGACGTGCTGAGTGTTCCATTATCGCCTGCCTATTTTATCCATTTCCGAAAACACGATTCAGGGACCACCTTGTAGACGCCTTTGCCGAGCGAGGGCGGTAAATACCAATATGCAAGGTCACGCAGCCAGCTACTGCCCTTCCCTTTTTTGGCTTTGTGAATGGCCCAGAACACCAGTGCCGCCAAAATAATCCCCGTGATATATTTCTGCTGCCAGATAAACCAGCCGCCAGTAATAGCCACGGGGATTAATTCATCAAGACAAAACCCAAACCAGCGGTCTTGTGTTCTCAGTGTTTTCGGGAAACGGTATTTATTCAGATCGTTTCCCGACATACCGCCCCCGATTAATACCCGGCGACTTTCATCCCCACCGCGATCAGGACAGAGACTACGATGAAGCCGGAGAGGTATTTGAGGTTCTTGGTGGCCATATACATCACGGCACCAACCAGCACTTCGACCAGGACGATCCATTTGACCATGGTGGAGCCGGAGCCTGCCGTTGCCTTCACATCGGCATCGCCGGATTGCAGCATGTCCTTACCGCCGGCGGCGAGAGCCACTTCCGGGAAGAACGAAGCCAGTACGGCAAACGGCAGGATCACCTTGAGGAAATTCACGACGCGTTGCCGAGAAAACAGCTTACGAAGTGAAAATCCCTGACGTTGGGCAACAGAAGGCCCATGAGCGCTTAATGAAGCATTCATTATTAAGTTTCCTATAAAATAAAAATCACGTATGGATATGTTTTAACATCCAGATTTGGTCGGTTTATTTAAAGTGTGATTTGATATTTGTAGTTAGCCTCCTTATTAAAATCAGATATTAATTGGTTAAAATTTAAAACTCTTGCCCTGGGTGGCGATATCTCGGACTTCTTGAAGATGGTCTGTGAGCCTTAAAAGTGCCTCCTGACGTTTTGTTCTCCCAGACCTATTTGCAGCATGCGATAGCAGTTCATTCACTTCAGGAGCAAGCTGAAGGGTGATAGAAACTGAACTGTACTCATGTTCCGATTGAGATTTTTCCATAAAAACCGTAAGTTATGTTAGTTAACAAGGGTAAAAAACCATCAGAAGACAAAAAATCCCTGTTACATCTTATACTTACAACAATAGTCGTAAGAACGTCACAAACAGTGAGTGCAGTAAAACAGTCGATACTACACTGAGAGTGGTTCAATGCTACTTGATCACACTCCACACACATTAAAGTATAGGTTCAAAACATTATAATGCAACAAAAACACATTAAAATATCAGAAGAAAATCATATGTCATTGAAAATGATAGGCGAAAACCTTACTTACCTCATGCGTTTGCATGGTGTTGACGCCAATCGGCTAAGTATCGAAACAGGGATCGGCATAGCTACTATCAACAACCTCAGAAAGGGAGTGGGAAATCCAACGATATCCACCCTTTCCTCTATTGGTGATTATTTCAACGTTAAAGTAGGTGATCTTACAGATAACGATTTGAGAATTGCTGGGGACGTTAACAAGAATGTAAAATCAATCCCCCTTATAACCTATAGTGATATAGAGAGATATCTAGCAAATAAAATCAGATCGACTGGTACATACACAACAGAGGTTGATGACGTTGAAGATGATTCGCTTTTCGCTGTTGAAATAACAAACAACTCCCTTTCCCCTGAATTAGATCGTGGCACATATTGCGTAATATCTTTAAATGAACAATATTGTGATGGTGATATAGTTTTAGTTAAATTAAAGAACTATCCAATATGCTTGAGAAGAGTATTCGTTTCAGATGAAAACTTACAATTTACAAATATATCTCTTGAATCAGACAACGTAGCCAAGTCTTATAGTGACTACACAATTGTCGGAGTGTTATTAAAAACAGTAAAGAGGATGAAGTAAAATATGGAATTATACAAAATCACTATTTTTATTAAGAAGATATTTACTCCTTGTTATCTATTCACATTAGATCGCAGTATTGAAAGGACTTCAGATGGATATTGGCTATTCAAAGAGTTCGGAACACATACATTTGTAAAAAAAAGCTGGAATCAATTAGTTGAGGGTGATTTCTTAAGGCATGTCAATCCAAAAGACATAGCTCATATAGCAGAAACCGAATCAAAACTAAAAATAGAATCAAGTAAGTATACAATTTTAGAAGAAAAAAGGAACTGTACTTGGACTCTAAAAAATGGGATTAACTCAATATCAATATCAGGTATAGAGTTTGTGAGGAACAGAGATATCGTTGATAAAACCGATTCATTAGATGCAACAAAAATTGCATTTTATACAGGAGTAAAAGAAGGCAGAGAACTCTCTGCCCAATCCAAAAATCAAAGCTTAAAAATAAAATCTAATAAAACAAAACTTACATTAATCAAATAAACCAAGGTGCTACATGTACATGTTCACCAAGGTTAACCACACTAAACGCACTATTCTCAATGAAGCAAACCTCTTTAGTTCCATTCTTCCATTGAGAACACGCAGCTGGAGAGACTGACACCAGGGTATCTCCAATCTTACGTTGAAACAGTGTATGAGCATGTCCTGAACCAATAAAACTAACATTCAGACGCTGACAAATATCAAGGAATTCAGATGCGTTCTTTAACATACAATCATCTACAATCGGAGTGCCAACTTGAATGGGATGATGATGTAAGAACACTGCAATTTTTTTACTTCGACTTGCTAAAACTTCTTTTTCAAAATCAACCAACTCTTTATTTTTTATAAACCCATAATCCTCATTATCTACAACTGAATCGACACTCAGTATACGCCAATCTTTATCACTAAATGAATTGACATTTAAACCACAATAATATTTATCGGAAACATAATGCAAAACCTGTTTATTATCATGATTTCCAGGAATAACATAGAAAGGTAAGGAAACATCACACATGATCTTAAAAAACCTCTCGTAAGATGCCTCTCCACCATCATGAGATATATCTCCAGTAACCATGATTAAATCTGCGTTAATCTGCTCATCATTTGACTCGATAAAGTCAACAATATATTTCAGGTTAGAAAGGTGTTTTAACCCAAACTTATTATCATCAGAATAAATATGTGTGTCAGTGATTTGTATAATTCTCATGGAAAATCCTTTTACAATTACTTGAATGGATTGTAAGATGCACCCCAATCATAGTGGTCAGTTTTTTCAATTCTCTTTACAATATCTACCAAATAAATAGCAAGAGGCAATAAAATTATTGAAATAACGACTTTATATGACCATGTTGTACTGATGGTATTTACTAACTCTATGAACGTATACTTCCCGGATAGACTTATTGGATAAGCTGTTAGCAATAAAGCGGCTTGCGTAGTCATAGAACCTACGATATACCTCACAAAAAAGTATCTCCCAGAAAAAACTATTTTCATTTTCGATATAATAAAACCGTTAACAAAATATGATACTGGTACAGATACCCAAGTCCCAACCATAACTCTCCAGAACTCGTGATATAAATAATAATAACCACTTGCAATCGCGTTCCCTTCAGGTTGTATAACGGCAGCTAAGTTAAGAATTATAACATATAAGCTTTGACATATAACCATTATCCAAATAGCTCGTACTGACAACTTATAGCCATATACCTCTGTTAGGAGTGTTGAGATTAAAAAACACAACGAGAACACGATGCCACTTGCAGTTATTTTGAAGCCATACACATCGAAAACCTTGTAAACCAAGGTATCACATGTAATCATTATGGTAACAGTTAGCCCAACAAAAAGACCATATAGCTTTAGATTCCCTTGCATACCGACTCCCTTGAGAAATTCAACTTCACATTCGCTTCATTATAATGCAATGATTTGAATTTACACTAAAACCAACATTTAATCATCACCATTATCAATGTTGTCGCTCGCCAAAAAGAACCTCTTCAAATCGTCTTGAACCGAATTCTTTATTTCAGAAATGATTTGCTGATAGTTATTAAGCTTTGGTTTATCTGCAACGTGTGGAGCTAGAGTACTTGCACCAAGAACCTTTGCCATTGCAAGTTGAGTTTTCAATACGTTTTCCAAAAGAGTTTTATTGAACTCCACCTGATTAAAAGGGTCATCTTTTCTTTCCATTTGTGCCTCATAGACTCTGAGACCGAGTTCCAGAAGCATAGAAATAACACTAGATGTACTTACTTCAGTTTCAGCAGCCCCTTCTTGACGGCGCTGTTCAACAATCGCGTGAATCTTTTCAACAGCTTCCTTGCTGACATATGCTTGAATTCTGGCCATATAGCTATCACCCTATGATATTATCAACTTACAGCTAAACTGTATGTATTGTGAATAGACATAAACGTATCAGATCCGACTCTAATTGCGAGTCCAATATAATTTGAAAAGTAAAAATACACAACCCGCCTTTAGAGGAGAGTCTTCATATCAATATGAAATTTAAGAATAACTCTATATAGAGTTGCGTATAAACTCGATAGGCGACTCTAATGGGAGTCCTTAACGACTCTAATTCTTTCAACAGGTGAATCACATCAATAATTATGATTTACATCACCATAATTTAAATGGAAAAATCTGCAAAATACAATTTTGCGTGGGGTGTGATGAAGTTACCACAAAGAGCGCGAATTTGTTGACTCGAGATCCCGAAAAGGCTAGATTTTCACCAGGACTAGGGGTTTTAAGGATACCATGAAGAACATCATCGCAGCGTTAATGCTATTCAGTTCAACGGTCGCAATGGCTGATTGTTTTGACATGGCGGGTCGGGATTATCACATTGACCCGGATCTACTACGTGCTATTTCATGGAACGAGTCGCATTTTAATCCCGTTGCTATCGGCAAAAATCCTACAACAGGGTACGGCGTGGGGTTAATGCAAATTGACTCCCAGCATTTTGACTCGCTTTCGCTGATAGGGGTTTCTGAACGGCACCTGAAGCAAGATCCGTGCATGAATATCTATACTGGTGCTTATTATCTCGCGATTGCCTTTAAAAAGTGGGGAGCAACTTGGCAGGCTGTTGGCGCGTATAATGCAGGTTTCAAACACTCACCAAAGCAAGCGAAACGACGTTACAAGTATGCGAACGACATAGAGAAAACCTACCGGGCGATAAAAGCCAGCAAGCAGCAATCCCTCCTCGTTCAAAACCCGTAGTTTATCCACATATGCACATAAGGCAAAGCCAGTGAAGTTTCCCATCACCCTAATGGGAAACGAACGGGAGCGGTTATTTCACCGGGGCAAGGTGAAATAACGTCTATTGTGTAGATGTGGGTAAGCGGATCGCAGAGTTAACGGCCCCCCAAAAAACGATCGCGTTTTTTGGGGCTAATCGGGGCGCCCCTTTGGGGCAGCGGGAGCGGGAAATATATTTCCCGCTGGGCGGGCGGGGAGAATAAGAGACGCCCCCTCGATGGGGACGGCTCTTATCAGCGCGCTACCACTCAAAAACGTCGTGGCCGGGGAGAATGAGCGCATCACAATCAAAATGGATGTAACCTATGCGGTGATATTTAACCTGGTGAATTTAAAAGCGCCTCAGTGCCTTTGACGCCCCTTGCGACTTTAATACGCGCAGCCGCCGGCGATCATCCGTCAGCACCAGAATATAACCGTCCCTAATGTTAACCCCTAGGAACTAAAAGCCGCCTGCCCTGCCATTGTCGCTAACAGCCGTTTATCCGCCGATGTAAAATGTGCCGTACTGCATACCCGTAAATTTTCCGTTGCATCTTTCACCCCGTTATTTCATACTGTCCGCGTTGTATTAACTGTACGTTCTGTAGCAGTGTTCGGCCCCGGTATTGATGGGCGTCATTACCGGGGCACCCTGTTACTTCATTCGGTTTTTGAATTCATCCGCAATCAGCCATAACGCACGGTTCAGTTTAATTTCGCCATCGATACCGTTGACCGCCCGAGTACGGGTATTTTTCCCGGTCGCGTTTTTACCCGGTAATCCGCCCTTAATCATATTTTCCTGAACGCGCTGGAATGTCGTCCACAAGTCATTGCCGTAATCTTCTCGGCGCCGCGGGCGCAAAACTTGCGACGGCGTGATCGGGGATTTATCTTCATACTCGTAGCGATAACTTAACGCCGCCCGCGCAAACAATTCCTGATCGCGTTCGGTCAGTGAAATGCATTTCATAGTATCGAGATCCTTATCGACACGGTCAAATATGCCGAGCACTTCATACGCGCCCTCAATCACCTGCCCGACTACGTCGCCTTTATGTGGTACACGAACATCACCGAACGATTGACCAAATACCATTCCGTTGGCACAGACATAGCGGAACATGCCGGGGATCATTTGGTAACTGCTGCTCCCGTCGTGGCTGTTCAATAATACAATTTCGGGCACTTCCTTATTGCCGGAGACAATCATATTTTCCCGACGCAACCGCAGCATGTGTTTGGTATGGCCGCGTTTGCTTTCATCCCGAACGCGCGTCTGGCAGGCATAAAACGGCTGAAAACCTTCCTCACGTAATTTATCCAGCAGCGTAATGGTGGGGATGTAGGTATAGCGGTCACTGCGTGAATCGTGTTTATCTTCTGAAAACACGCTCGGCACCACGTTCATTAATTCGTCGTTGGTTAACGGGCGGTCTTTACGAATGGCGTTATAACGGCCAAAACGGGAAGTCAGACGCATGATATTCTCCTTTCTCTTTCAGTAATGCCGGGTAAATGTTTTTTAGACCGGCGATGAATTAACGGTATGAGTGATTAATAGCCAGCTGAAGGTGCAGCCGATAACGCGCATGTTCCCAGGCAACGACGCCGGTCTCGCCAAAATACGCACCGGCCAAACGCTGCGCCTTAATCCAATGTTGCGCGACGGCATACGCAATTTTCGGTTTATCGGACGGCGAGTTATCGACGCCGTTAAACACCACCCGATCCGTCATCGTGTTAAAAACTTCATACAGCGATTGCGCAAGTTCGTCAGAAGACAAATACACGCCGTGCAATTCCTCCATTAATTCCAGTTGACGGATCATGATGTTTTCCGCGTCGGGGTATTTTCCCTCCCATCGTTTGGAAGATTCTCTGGTGGCGGTGTTGACGTTTTGCGTATTCATCCTGTTCTTGCTCCTCTCTGGTGGTTATTTCATCGTTCGGTGAGTTCCCTGGCGGCAAAGGGCGACGGAGCATCGGCGTAAGGAGACAGGCAAGGGGCGAGACGAAAAGTTTTTACCTGGAAAAAGTTTTCGGTGAAGTGCATTTCACCCCTTGCGGGGCGACGCGACGGTGCTACGAACAGCCCTCCGCCGGGGAACAGCCGTCCGATGACTCACCGGAAACACAGCGAGGAGGAATACGGCCGACACGGCGACAAGCCGGGGCGTCTTTAGCGCTCCTCGCCAGGGCGAGGAACAGTGGGAAGCAGCGCCGGCTGCAAGCGTGCCTTTCGCGTCAGCGATGGACGCCCGCAGGGTGGCGACGGCTCGCTGGCGCCATGCGCAGCACGACAGCGCTCCCGGACGCCCAGCGCCGCATCGTTTCGCCAGGCAAATCGTTCAGAAGCAGCACATCCATGCCCGACCGTCACCGCGGCTCTATCAACAGGAGTCCTCTCCCCTGCCGAAAGAAGAGACAGACCTGGCACAGGAATGAGAGAGCAACAAGCCGCAGTGGCTTCGCCACTGCGGCTTGTTGTCCGGGGTTAGCGGCCTACCAGGTGAGTCGGCCGCCGCACCGCGTTATCGATATGCGCTTCAGCAGATAACTCAGCACTGATCAGACTGACCTGAAGACGCGCCATCCAGAGGTAACTATCCAGTTCGGCTAGACAGGGAAACCGCGCCGTCCACGCCTGCGCCAGCGGCACCTGGTAACGTCGCCGCTTGTGCCGCCGGAGTGTGGCATCGATGCACGCCTGACGGGTGTGTTTCATCGTCAGCCGGTGTTCGAATCGCTGATTGCGGCAGCGGTTCACTTCCGGGAACAGCGTGTCACGGGTATCGCCCGGCAACGGGGAATAACAGTGCTCGCCACCGCTGGCAATCAGCGTTTCGAGTGCGTCAATATAGTTTTCCTTGCGCGTGGCGCGGCGACAATCGCCGGGCCGGTAGGTCACGTCTATCATGCGGATGTCCTTGGCTGAAAGAGTGGGCAGCCCGGTTAACTGGCGGAAAAACGCCGTGGCATACGGGGAGGCGGACAACCGCCTGCCAGCTTCACTGCGGGCTTCGACCTGTGCGATGACTTGCCAGACGGCCCGCCGGTACGGGTGCCACGGCACCAGAGCAAGATGGTTTGGGATCACAGGCAATGCCCTCCCATCCGCAGCGCGACCGCCAGCTTTTCCGGTCGCCAGAACCCCAGCCGGTAATAGCCCGCCACGGTATGCAGCACCCGGTTGACCGTGGCCGGGGTATAATGCTCATCCAAGTACAGCCACGCCAGCGACTGACCACCGTCGAACGGCAGCGTCATTGACCAGTTCGGCACCTCCGCGCCCGCACTGCATAAATAGAGCGCAGTCGCCTCATTCCCTGCCGGGCTTATCCGGCACACCACAGGCACGCGCCCACAGAACTCGCAGCCCTCTTCCGCCACCACATGCCAGCCTTCCGGCACCGCCAGCTGACCCAACACCCCGCAGTTGAGCATCACCCGGTACTCCCTGCCCCGATCGCGGTACTGCTCCAGTTCATCGGCGCTCATCGCCGTCAGTGTTTCCAGATTGAATGCATTTTTCATCGGTGTTTTCTGCCGCCCCTCAGGGCGGCAGCTCCCTGTCGGTTAGGCGGCGGCGCTGTTGTCAGCACCCAGTGAATCGGTGGTGTCATCAGCTACCGGCAGCAGGCACTCCGGCACCCAGCCGCTGGCGGTCAGTGCATCCTCGGCCAGCTGCGCGGCGTCGCCCTTCTTCATCTTGAGCACCGAGGCCGCCTGCGCCACCTTCCCGGCATCAACCAGTGCATCGCTCATCAGTTCCTTGCTGATGCGCCCGAAGTAATTGGCCTTGGTCGGTTGCCACCAGTCGCGCAGAGTGAAATCCAGTGCGTGCTCGAGCGGTGTCAGGGCATCGCCGACTTTGCCATCCTTCGCAGGCCACAGTTGCACGGCATCGAGCGACAGGCCGACGCAGTACACCAGCAGCGCCACGACCTCGGCCTGTTCCCACGTCAGCAACCATGAGAAATCGGTATTCCACTCCGACGGCAATTTGGCTTCCCACTGCGCGTGCAGCTCGGCCAGTTGGCGATCGGCACGGCTGCCTTCCGCCGTCGGGGCTTTGGTCAGCAGCTCCACGCGTTTGGGCGTCAGGTCGGTTTTGAGCAGCGATCCAGCGTAGCGCGAACCGAACACCTTCACGGCCAGCGTGTGGGTGTGCAGCGCCAGCGCCACAGCAGGGTTCTCGACCAGCGCCCCCATCACCGCCAGCGTGCGTTCCGCCGACAAACTGGTGATTAGCGCCGACGACAGCCCTTTCTCCTTGGTTTTCGGTGCCGCCGTTTCGGTGGTAACCGTACCCTCGCCGTTGTTATCCCCGGTTTTCTCGGTTGCTTCGCTAGCTCGCAACACGATCCCGCGCTGGTAAACCACCTCCCCGTCACACAGGGACGCCACCACCCCGCTGCTGCTGCGCATCGGCTGCTGCCATGCGCGGACGATAGCCCGTGCGGTCAACCGCGCAATATCGGCTTCGACAGCATCGCTCTCGACGTTCAGTGCGTGAGTATCGGTATCGGCATCCGCCGCCTCGAACGCCGCTTCCAGATCGGCTAACCGTGCTTTCAGCCGGGCGATCTCGGCCTGTTCGTCAGCGGTAAATTCCGGCTGTGGTTCGGCCAGCTCGCGGTAAATCTCCGCATCCTCACCCCACGTTTTAATGGCCGAAATGTGCCCCTCCGCCCAGCTCCAGCCCTCGTCCTCGGCCACCTGCTGCGCCAGCGCGTGCAATTTTTCACGGGCAAGGCGCTCCAGCATCGCCGGTTCGGTCAAAAAGCCCTCGTCGGTAAACAGGTCGAATTTGAAGGTGCCGCCCGCGGCCTCGTAGGCCTCGCGCCCGACGAACGTCAGCTGGTTGTTGTCTCTGGCTGAAACTTCGCCTTTCAGCACCGCCTCGCGCAGGTGCTGCGGCGCAGCCGCCCAGCCGTGCGCGTTGTTCCAGACGTCGCACTGACGTTGATGATCTTCGGTGGCCGACAACGCCTGCAGCTGGTCGAGGGTGATCTGGTCGTCGGCCAGCGCATCGAGCAGCACCGGCGCCATTGTTGCCAGACGCAGGCAGCGTTGAACGTGGCGCGTGCTGAACCCCAGCAAATCGCCAATCTGTGCCGGTGTCTGCCCGTCTGCCGACAAATCGCGGAACGCCGTAACCTGATCGGCAGGGTGCATCTGCTCGCGCTGGCTGTTCTCCATCATCGACACCACGCGCGCCATAGCCCGGCTGACGACCAGCACCTCGACCGGGTAATCGTCGGTCACGATACCATCCGGGGTAGTCTTATCCGCGTCTTTCTCCTGTTCCATCAACCAACGCAGCGCCAGCGTGCGGCGCTCACCTGCGGCGACGCCGTAGCGGCCATCTTCCATCTCGAACACGACCAGATTCATCAGCAGACCGGCCGAACGGATGGAAGCGCCCAGCCCCTCGATCGACGCCTGCGAGGATTTTTTCTTGCGCACGTTCAGGTCGGTCAACACCAGCAGGCCGAGCGTGGCAGTTTTACGCACGGCCTTGGCCAGCGCCGCCTCGATTTTTTCCGCGAGGGCGTTTTTCTTGATGGTAGATTTGGCCGGACGGGTTGTCTTGCCCTTGGTTGGTGCTTTAGACTCAGTCATAGACATGGTGTATCTCCGTTGATTATTGCCTGTTTAGCCAGCGACAGAAGTGGACGCTTCCGCGCTGGCGGTGAGAAAGCGGCAGAATGCCGCTTTTTTATTGCCCTGAATTCACGCGCCAGTGGGTCATCGTCATCTGATCGCTCGCAGCCACCGGCCAGCCCCCGACGATCCACACCGAAATGGTGTCGAAATCCCCAAAGTCCGCGAATACCTCTTCCGCCCCGGCCGGTACCACCGGCGGTTCAATGGTGCCGGTCGAACGAACGCACACCGCCTTCACGTAGCAAAACAGGTCATACACGTGCGGTACTGTCAGGGCACAGTGGGTCTGTGCAGATGCTGTTGTAGGCTTCGTTGTCGCGCCTTGGACGTTTTGTGGTTGCATGTTGGTTTCCTCCAGGTGGTTGTTTGATGCCGCTGTGAGTATTCGCCGTCGCAATAAACTGATTCAGCACGGCGGTGAGCGGCACCAAGGGGCGGAGACAAAAAGTTTTTTTGACCGAAGGGAGGAAAAAGTTTTTGGCGGAGTGCATTTCCCCCCTTGGTGTTCAAGCGAGACGCTGTGCTGTTATCAGTTGCGGCGGGAAGACTAGACTGCGGCAGGCGTACCACGGAAGGATGAACAAGCACCCACCCGACACGACGGCGCGACAGCGGCCGGCGGGGCGTCAACAGCGTCCTGCAGCCGGGCTGCAGGACAGTGAGTGCGGCGCCGGCATCGCCGGCTGCAAGCGGGGTTGCGTCAGCGATGGTCGCCCGAAGGGTGGCGACGGATCGACGGCGCCATGCGCAGCACGACAGCGAGCCCCAATTACGCCACATATACAAATACAAGTAGAAATGAGCGTCATCACCGACGAAGCAGGGCTGCACTGTGACCGTGCTTAAGGCCGCAGTAGGCGCGTCAAAAACTCGAATTACCCAACCTAGTTGCCGTCACCAGCGCCGTCCTGGTGAGGCCCACCATAGCCATGATGGGTCTGTACATTGATTTGCACGAGGAACGTCTACGAGTTGCATAAATGTTATTAACTTCTGTATTTAATGAAATGTAACTTTCATTAAATACAGATAATCGTAATGATAATGTTTCAAACGGTACGCAGGGCGTTACGGCTCGAGAGCAATGATAAGTCGTAACCTGCCCGCCCTACCGTTTCATCCTAAACGCAAAAGCGTTCAATCTTAAAATCGCATAATCGTAAAACATTAAATACAGAATTACTCTTTTCCGTATTTGTTATACAACAGCTCACGCACCTCATCGGCGATCTTGGTGCCCCTCAGGGCACAGGCAGACTTGATTGTTTTATGCAGACTTTCCGGGATATCAATCGTGAGTCGCTTCATTTTCTCGACCGGCTGCGGTGGCGCTTCTTCGGTTACGCGGCTTTCCACCCAGGCATCCGCACTGGGTGCAGATTTGGTTGGCTTGGCACCGAAAGTCACTTTTTTCCCACTCATACTTATTGCTCCAAAATCTCGTTAACCAGGGCACCGATCTCTTTTGACGCCGCCGAATCAGGTTCCAGCTCGAACACGGCTTTACCAACAGCCGCCGCTTCAGCGAAGATAACCCGCTGCGACACCGTAGCTTGTAACACCGGTGTTTCATATGTCGACAGCGCATCACCGACATCACAGCCAATCGCAGTATTTACGATTTTACGATTAACCACAAATACAGATTTAAGATTTTCTTTATATATCTTGGCTTCCTGGATCAACGTTACCACTTCCTGTGCCGCCCACACGTCATACGGACTGGGTTGTACAGGGATCACAACCAGGTCTGCCGCCATAATGGCGGAACGGGCCATATCCGTGACGCGGGGTGGGCCATCGATGATAATGTGCTCGTAATCATGGGTGAATTTTCCGATATCTTTGTGCAGTGTGGCGCGAGGCAACCCCAGTACCGGAAAAGCGGAAACCTCTTCTCGTGCTGCCGCCCAGTCCAAGGCGCTGCCCTGAGGATCAGCATCAAGTAGTAATACGCGCGCGCCATCAGCCACCAGACGGGCAGCAATATTGACGCTGAGAGTGGTTTTGCCAACTCCCCCTTTTTGGTTCAATACAGAGATAATCATCAGGCTCTCCTGGTGTGGATTATTACTATTTTCAGTAAAACCTTATTTCTGTAAACTAACAATTACGATTAAATTGTAGTGTATGCATAAGCAAGGGGCAGATCAATACAGAAATCATCAAATACGTTTTTACGATAAATCGTATTTGCGATTTATCGTAAAACCAGATGGTTATCTTAGGGTGAGAGCGCAAGTGCTCCCCGCGACTCATCAACGGGTAGGGGAAAGACCATACCCGATGTGACATTCAGTGCGAAGCTCCGGGTATAAATTTCGGTATTTCCAAGGCGCTACGACCCATCAGTGCCTGGACCTGCTCGACGTGCACATCATTCATCAACAGATGCATCGCTGGTCGACCGTCACTGCCGCCGTGGCGTACGTTGCTTCAGGGTCCGCCGCCGGACAAACGGCAGCGAGCAGTTGAAGAACAGATCTCCCAGCGTTAGCGTCAGAGCTTCATTGATGTCGGCACTGATGTTCCACAGGGTTTTGATCAATATACGCAGACACAGCTCGGGCAGATAGTCGAGCAGCCCCGCAATTTCCAGCGCCAGCAAATAGCGGGGCACATCCAGAGCGCTTGCAAAGACCATTTCGCGAAGCCGCCAGACTGACTGATCGCGCTACGTGAAATCTGTCCAATCAGGAGGGGAAGATGATGCTCAATTCTTCATTCTACACATTCGTGCTGCAAAGGCTGCTTTGCCAGGCTTGATCTAGCAACGATCGCCGGGTTGCTGCTCAATGAACTAATGTGTCACATCAGCTTCGGCGTCAACATGACAGGTGTAAAGCGTCCTTGGATGACGTAGTAAGCCAAGGCTATTGGGATCCGGTTCTACAGTGCCGACGAGTTGCTGCAAGCCCGGTCGTCGCTGAGACTCAACGAGGTGCTTCTACCCGGTAATCGTGATAGGTGTCTTGTGCCTATGTAAGAAATTTGGGCAGTATCTTCGTGGACAAAACAATAGTGCCGGCAAACAGACTCCACCATGGATACATCATCGAAGTAACAGAAGATAGTTACAGAAAGAAAATGTCAAAAGCGGCAATACGGCTGTCAGTTAAACCGTAACACCAGGACGGTCAGCTTTGTTGACGCGTACGGGTCAAGGTAGTGGATGTGTAACTCTCACGAAATTTAACTTTATAAGTCATGTGAACTGATCAAAAACGACATCACATTGAGCAATCTACATAGAACCTGATCATCAAGATCATCTAACATTTTTTCATACAATGCAGCGGGCACACAATAAAATGCCGGTTGATTTCGATTCAAGATCGCCACCGGCAAACCGTTACCGGCCCCAACGATTCGCATTGGATTCTTTTTCAGCTCGCTGATGCTTACACTACTTTCACTAAGAATGACATTTGGCATAATACCCTCACTCAACTATACGTCGATAGTCACCGCATACGTGACCATAATAAGTCGACCATAATTCGATTTGGAATAATGATAGATTTGCAATATCTCAAAAAGGGACAGATTACGCTTTCACGCATATGCAACTCCCAATCAAGGTTTTGTGATGAAGCATATTTGCCAGATCCAACAGATTTCTGAAAGAGTAGATGTATACTGGAATAACAAAGAATTAGACGTTGAGCTCTCACTCTAAGGATTGCTCATTGAGAATCTGAGCCACCGGCCATCAAACAAATATGATACCCCGAAGTACCAACGTCGAGAACAACGCATTCTCCGCGTTCCAAGTGGGACCATGGTCCCACCTATCGACATATCACCGGTACTGTGAAGTAAAAAGATATAGTTGAGAAGTGGGACCATGGTCCCACTTGAAAAATCAGGGCTTTTGCTGTTTGGCATGCTCGGCTAGTAGAATTTCAATACGCTCTATCAGGCTAGCCGGAGCACCCGTTAGGTTAAATGAAACTGCATTAGCCGAGTATTTCGCCTCAATACCCGCTGCAAACTTACGCACGGTGACATCTGGCTTAGCCCTGGTTACTGGCATCAGACGCTTTAACAGTTCTTCGGTACTGAATGTGGCACCTTCAGATTGTTGCTCTCGCAAAATTTGAGTCAACAACTTAAGCGCAGCAAAATCAGACTCATGGAACCTGTAGAGCATTTCTCCACTACGGGCGCTTAGTTCATTGGGATTAGCAAACAGCTGCAAGGTTTCAAGTGGCAGTTCGGCGGTTTTAATACAACGCTGAATAATCTTGCGCGATATGTTCTCTGCTTCAGCAAGATGGCTGACGTTGCCACCGAATTCAGAAAAGAGCCGACGAGCATAGCGTAAACCACGCTCATATGCGCTGGTCGGCCGATAGTCGTTTCCAATTTGGGATAGCCAGCGCATTTGCGCATCGTTCAATTCACCGACGAGAACTTTGTATTCACAGCCGGTAAGAATAGCGGCCTTACGACGTCGACTGCCATCTGCAATTTCGACAAGACCATTATGACTGCGCCCAAAAGCAGGGGACTGTTGACCCGACGTCAGGAACGAGGGTAATAGATCATCCAGGGAAGATTCGGTCAATAAGTCCTGAAGACGTTCATTACCGGCAAAGATGGTTGTTTTTACTGCTATCTGATCCGCCGCGATAGTTTTCAGAACAAAGGTAACATCCTCCCCACATACTGGTAGGGTGATACTGTTTCCTTTCATTGTGCTAACACGTGAAGACAGCTGGCTTACTGCAGGTGCCGAGGGTGAAAGTTCACTCTCTTTGACCGAAACCGCTTTAGCGTCATCAAAATTGATCGTTGGTGCATGACGTAATACAGGGGCTCTTTTCATTACGCATTCTCCCAACGCGTTTTAATTAATCGATTATAGATCTCAGCACAAACTGGTTCCCAAATAGCCACCGCGTTACGCCAGGCAGCCGGTGTTGAACGCTGGTTAGCCGCTTGCTCGAAAACGGTACGCATCCTGACCTGACCTTTACCGACTTCATCAGTCACACGAACTACTTCCTTCAGGACCATTCCACCCCAGGCGTTACGGATTTGGTCATCCATCCATTGAGATTGGCTACCGACTGCATTGCTGAATTTGGTTATCAGAACGCGAACATCAGGTTCAAAACCGTTCAAGTCAATATTGATCATCAAATCGCGCAACATGGTGAAGAACTGCAGGGTAGAAACATAATCATACAGCTCAGCCGGCGTTGGAACGACAATCACATCCGCTGCACAGGCGACATTGATGGTGCCTATCCCAAGGTTTGGCGCACTATCCAGCACGATAACATCATAACTGTCCCAAACAGACTCAATAGCAGCCCGCAGAAGAAGATGAGGAGCAACAGGGAGTTTCCCCGCATCATGCAGCGGATAAATTTCGGATTCGATACGGTGTACGGCCAGGCAAGAAGGAATGATGTCCAGGTTTGGCCAGCAAGTTGGTTTGATGGCATAAGCCGCATCGTCACGTTGCCCCAAATAATACGGGAGAAGGGTATCTTCCGGATGAATATGCAAATCCGGAACATAACCGTGATAAAGCGATGCGGTTGCCTGGGGATCCGTGGCATCGATTAAAAGGACACGCAACCCTTGCAGTGCCATCCATTGGGCAATATGTACTGACGTGGATGTTTTATACGCTCCGCCTTTATGAGCCGCTACGGCGAGAACAACAGGATCCTGGCCAGCCGGTCTCGCCGGGCGGGTACCAAAAACATCTCTCATTGCATTGATTTGCTGTATCGAGTATCCGGTACGTTGTTCAACCCGTCCGATCATCGCCGTCTCTGGGGATGGCAACTTTCCAGACTCTTCATAATTTCGGATCGTTTGTGCTGTAACACCGACGAGATCTGAAGCTTCAGTGATCCGCCAACGCCGGGTAATCGCGCGAGCTTCTGGGCTGTCGTTACCAAATTGCGCTTTAGCGATTTCCTGCGTCATGAATTGACCGCGTTCTATACAACGATCCAGCGTTGACTTGAGATCCATATTATCCCTTACACATTGTTTTGCATCTTTATAGTAAAACACCAACAAAAACGCAAAACAACAATTAAAACGCATAATGGAACAAATAAGGCAAAAAGGTGAGGCATATCAACCAAGACAGATCCAATATGATCATGAATACGTAAAGGGGAGGGATTTTTGAACCGATGATCGTAAACAGATATCCGAAGGATATTTGTTATTTTATTCTTTTTACTTTTCTCTTTTTCATTAATTTAAGTTAAAAATATCAATATGTTATGCGAAATTATGTGGAGTTTTTTCCTGTCTTTCGTGGATCTATTTCATGATCTACGTGGATCCTTTTCATGCCATATGAAGAAGGAATTTCTGTTGATAAATTATGATGTTGGGCTCAAAGCAGCGCTATGATTGCCATAGGATCAGCCAAATCCATGATTAGGTACCTTGCAAGGACCAGGAACAAAGGTGGAGCAATTTTCTGTTTCGGCCCGCGACACTCTATTGCACGGCCAGACCTGGCAGTTCGGTGGCCAACACGAGAATACGGTAAAATGTGGAGAATTTTTCTGTTGCAACCCTCATTACTGTTCAACGGGTTATCACTTATCGGTGGAGGGATTTTCTGCTCGTGTACCAGGGAAGTGGAGCGTATTACCTGCTTAAAGTGCGTTACAGGTGGAATGATTTTATGCACCGGCTGTCAGTAACGGTGGAGGTTTTTCCTGTTATTGAGCATGGGTACTGTTTAACTTGATGTGTACGGGAATAAATCAAGGTGGAGGGATTTCCTGTATTGCCAAAATGTATGTGGAGAATTTTCCTGTATAAATTGACGATTTCTGCAGATCCACGCCTGTTTATGCAGCAAACACAGGTGGATAAATTATCTGTTCGAAGGAGGGGGATGGGGGAATGATTTCATGTGCATATGATGAGCCGTACTGAGAACGGATTCTGTATACAGCTTGCGCTTGTAGCAGTTTTTTGCTCCGCAACTCACCTGGGGCAAGTTTTCTATAGGGGGAGAAATTTCCTGTCTTCGTGCAGTAAAGGTGGAGATTTTACCTGTAGCGGTGCGATGTCTCTGCGTACACTGACATTATCGTAGAAAAGACAGGTGGAATCATTTCCTGATGAGAATGGATTTGTTGTGAGGAATATCATGGATCACGAGGCTATTACAATTTACGCGCCCCTTATTAATGTGGAATAATGAATCTGTGTTTCCACATTATGGATAGAGCGAATGAATCATGACACATTGACTGTGGTACAGGGGAATGATCTTCTTGAGGGCGCCTATGGTGTCACTCTTGACGAAATGCGTCTCCTGAACCTGGCCCTTGCGCAGATTGACAGCAGAAAGCCACAACCGGACATGTTGTACACGCTATATCCTCGTGATTACCAGCGTATTTACGGGGTCAACCCGACCAGTAGCCACCGACAACTCCGTGATGCGGCTGACAGCCTGATGAAAAAACCGGTGACAATCTACAAAGAAGACAGGAATGGGAAGGTCAGAACTGTTCAACTTTCTTGGTTTTCGCGTCTTGAGTATGTCAACAATGATGATCATAGTGCGGTCGTACTACGTTTTGGACAGGACGTTGCCCCTTATCTTTTTGAGCTGAAAGAAAGCTTTACCAAACTGGACTTTATCAACCTGGCCCGGCTTGATACGCCTTTCTCGATCCGTCTTTACAGCTGGTTGGTGAAGGCGCGTAACCTGACACGGTATCGGAGTCATGGGACCATTGAGGTCACCCTTGAGATCGAATGGATGCGAGAGAAGGCTAATCTGCAAGGAAAATACCAGGATTACCGGGACTTCAGGCAAAAACTGCTGCAACCTTCACTCGATCGCATCAATGCCTCAACCGATATTTCGGTGATTTGGGAACCTGTCAAGATGGGGCGTTCCGTGCATGCCATCAAGTTTACCTATGTCGATGAGTCCGCTCCGGAAGCGACAAAACCAATGCGACCACGCCTGCCTCGTCGCCCTCATGTAACGGCGGGCTCGGCCGCTGAAGGAGAATGGGCTAGAAAATGTATCGCGGTGATGACCCAGTATATGGCTCAATTGGATGCCTATGATCCTAACGAGAAGGTGAGTGTACCTGACCTAAGAAAATTGGCCGGCTGGTATAAGAAAATAGGGAACGGTGAGAAGGAAAGGGCGACGCTGGATGCTATCAAATGCAGAGCCCAACGTCGAAAGAGGGCTGAGTAATACCCGTAATGTAAAAAAACACTGAGTTGTGACACTATCATGTTGATTTTAAGCATAAAAAATGGCGTGCAGAGATAGTTTACTGTTTATAGTATGGCTATCAACGAACCCAGACGATAGTTGTTAGCTGACCGTGGGTTGTGAACAATGTCTGGATATTTAGCGAACAGCAGGGGTTAACCGGGGAAACCTTGAGCATCAACATCCATAGATTGATGAATGACACGTGAAATTAGAGTTTCCTCCCCTTTTTTAAAAAAATATACCCCATGCTTTTTGTATTGAAAGCACCGCATACCCTGGCAGAAGCAGGGACATTGAGTACCTAACTCGGGATTTTTCGCCTGCAATTCAACGATCTTCGTGATCCCTTCATGACAGTGTTTAGCCTGGATAAGGCCAACATGCTGAATAGTATAAAGCGTAAGATCATAGATATCCCCATCAGCCAACGTGGAGAGTTTATACATTGGCATCCTTCGTTGCTGCTGCAAAAATCTCCTCCATGGTGCGATGACTCACAGGGGCATTCACGCCAGCCAGAACCATCTCCCGGACGCTTTGAATACGTTGTTCACGCGTTTCCATCAGCCTTAACGCATCACGAAGCACTTCAGAGGTATTGGTATAGCGGCCGGATTGGGCCATTTCACCCACAAAACCCGTAAAATGTTCACCCAGTATTACACTGGTTACTCGTGCCATTTGAATCCCCCTCCTCTTGTATTACTGAGTCATACAAATATGCGTGAGTGGTACGGTGAATTCAACGTCTCTTTGCTGGCCAAGGCAGGGCATTTAAGAGTACGCCCGGCTCCAGCCCCCGAAATCCTTGTAACTTAAGTGACTATGTCACTTATGAGCCCCTCAAACAGTCAATCGCGCAACTCAAGGTGGAGAGATTATCTGTTCGGGCTGAGCAGTTGCAACGCCTGCTCCGGGGTCATCTCGAAGCGCACACCCAGCTGGCCGGCAACGTCCAGTGCAAAAACCCGGGTATAGATCTCGGTACTTTTGTAGTCCCGGTGTCCCATGAACGACTGCAGGATCTTCGGGTGTACCCGGTTATAGAGCAGATGCATGGCAAAACTGTGCCGAAACGTATGTGGCGTGATGTTCTCAATGGAGAAGTTCATCCCCGTGCGCTGTGCATTACCCAAGGCTTCTTTCAACCAATTTCGTGCGGTGTCATCGGAGATCTCCCATACCGGCTTGGTGACATAACGGGTAAAGGTGGCCAGATGATCACGCAGCCGGCGTACAAAACCGGGGTCAAGTAACGGCAAGGTTCGTTTAACCGGCGTATCTTTAACGGGCCGGCCGCGGCGACCTGCTGTCTGGTTACGTTGCTTTAATGTCCGTAGCACAACAAAAGGTTTGACGGCATCAAGTACAATGTCTTTCGGTGTAACGGCCAGGGCTTCGTTGATCCGTGCGCCGGTGTTCCATAAAAAATCAAACAACATCCGCCGGCGCAGATCGGCGATATTGTCGAGCAACAAAGTGATCTCTGGTGCCAGCAGATAGGCTGGTTGATCCGACAGGTTCAGTGCCATCCGTCGCATAGCTACGGCCTGGGCAAAATCAAAGTAGGGGCTGGGGAGCGTCTCCGCACCGGAGGCGGGAGGCTGATAGGCTATCAGTGACACAGTTCACCTCGAAAATTCAACATCGTATTAGCAGAAAATTCTTCCACCTTTCCTCATGAGCCGCGCCAAAAGAGCAGGGGAGTGAGGGCTTTATTTTGATCGCGCTACGCAAAATCTGCAGCATCATGACCTTGCTGAAAAATTATTTTTTACGTAGCGCAATCTGCTTAAAAAGCAGGCACGTTCAGAATGTTGGGTAGAAGACACGCTTTCATCTCTGTGCCATTGTGCCTGAGATCTGTGCGGGGATCGTTCGTAATAAATCTGCTCGAGCGGATCCTTAAATCGGTAAAACTGGAGTATAACGGATAAATACCGAAACGTTCAGTTGAAAACTCGACGGCAGTCACCACCCCTGGAGGGCATCGGGAGATCACATGTACCACATGATGTGTACCAGTACACCTGTAAAGCACCATATATAGGTTATCAACATATTAAGGGGGTAAGTCTGTGGAGGATCGGGTTTCCTCGCGTTTTACCGAAAAAGTGCAAACTCTATACTTCCTCCATCCAGTTTGGAGCATCATACCGGGAGATGCCTGCAACAGTTATCACTTCATCACGACCACTACTGCAGTAATTTTTACCAAGAGAGACAGATTCAGTGAGCGTCACAATATTCATAAAAATGAGAGGATGCATTGTTCCCTTTACCGTTGATGATGAGCATTCATCTGAATACGAGTCTCTATATGACCGTGAAAATGAAAGAAAGCAAATAGTCTTGACTATACATATGCTATGCATCGGCATATACTAAACATATGCCGATGGGCCATAAACCAAGAGGACATCATGAGAACAGTATCGATTTTTAAAAACGGCAACAACCGTGCCATCCGTCTGCCCCGCGATCTGGATTTTGAGGGGGTGAGTGAGCTCGAGATCGTCCGGGAAGGGGACAATATCATCCTGCGTCCCGTCCGTCCGACTTGGGGCTCGTTCGCGCAACTGGAAAAGGCCGATCCGGACTTTATGGCAGAGCGTGCGGACGTGGTCAGCGACGAAGGACGATTTGACTTGTGAATAAGACCTATATGCTCGACACCAATATCTGTTCGTTCATCATGCGCGAGCAGCCGGAAGCCGTGATCAAACGTCTAGAGCAGGTTGTACTGCGTAACCACCGCATAGTTGTCTCCGCCATCACCTACGCGGAAATGCGTTTCGGCGTTGTCGGCAAGAAGGCCTCTCCGCGCCACGCTCAGCTAGTTGAGGCCTTCTGCGTCCGCCTTGATGCCATTCTGTCCTGGGATCGGGCCGCAGTGGACGCCACAACCGAGATCAAGGCCATCCTGGCCGCGGCCGGCACACCGATCGGCCCGAACGATACGGCGATCGCCGGGCATGCCATTGCTGCCGGCGCTATACTGGTGACGAATAATACGCGGGAGTTTGAGCGGGTGCCGGGTTTGAAGTTGGAAGATTGGGTGAAGTAGATCGAGCATTCCACTCTCCATAGCTGGATTACCCATATGGTACCGTCGCTAGATAAGGCATTTAGCCGGCATAACCGTACCGTAGGGCGCCTGTGACGATTAAATAAAATCGAATCAAACCAAATAAAAAATTAGTATAGACCTGATGAAATCAATTTGCTATTTTCAAATTAAATGCTAATATATTTAGATGTTTTCTATAAAAATAATGGCGCTAAGGATTTAATAATGAGAAGATTTACTTTAAGTATAGCAATGTTGCTTACGATGAGTATCACCGTTACTGGATGCACATCCTACGATTCTGTTCAGCTACGCAAAGAGCAGGTGAATAATAGCTATACTTATTATCAAGTATCACCACCACTTTATTCTGGGGATGTTGTGAAGTACAGTCTTAAGAATGGAAATCAAAATACAATTACTGTTCAGAGAACAACGGCACAAGGTATCATTACTAATACGGGGGATACCTTATTGTTTAATGATATTGTCTCACTTGAACGAAAAGATATTTCAAAAGGGAAAACGGCAGCAGCTGTAGGTGCCGGAGTCGGGGCTACAGCCGTTGTAGTGATTGCTGTTTTTGCCGTAGCTATTGGAGCCGGATTCGCTGCAGTTTTGTCTGGTGCTTGAATTTTATTTGTTGGTAATGATTAACCATAATAATGGTTGTGCGATTAGTGTATTGTGATATTTTTAAGACAGTACGCATGTCACTATATGAATTTCTACTTTAGAAACGAACCTTGACACATCAGTTAAAAAATAAATATTAAGAATTTAGAACTTACTGACAATAGATGGAGGTAAACAAAAAAATGAATTTGACTTGTAGTGCAGGGGGCAGAGTGTGAATACAATCTAATCTAAGGTGTTAAATGTTGGTAAGGTTATCGAGTTTTTATATTAATATTCATGAGAAGGCTTTTAAAGAAAAACATATAATTTTGCTAAACTATTGTTAGATTGCGAGACGTACCAGGGGCTTTTAACTAGTAGGGAAATAGGGGGTGGCAATGAATGAATCTGGTTAGTTGAATGAGGTTTATTCATTTAAAAGTGAGAAGCTGATTATGGAGATTCCTCGCGTTTGTCTTGCTTTTTTACTGGTTATATTATTAATTTTTCTTTTGGAAGTAAGTCACAACATTAAGTATGTGGCTCGTTATTTATTCGCTTTTGGTCGCTGGATTGTAACATTTACTCACTGACTATTTAAATTTCCCAACAGTAGCAATATGCCAAGATAAAATATGGTCCACCGCTATCCTTGGGAGAGATTTTGAGATCTAGATAGTTACAGGTTTAACAGATAGCTCAGAGTATTTTAAAATGACTTAAGGAGAGATATCCATGAGCAGTATAGAGTTATCCCAAATAGTTTTAAACGAAATGACAATTTAACATAATGCGTTTATCTGTACCTTTTATGTCAGTCCAAAGCAATAATGTCGTGTTTTACCAAAGTTAAAATGTCGCCTTTCGGTTAGTCTGTTTCTTCACAAGCAGACCATCCGGAGCGTCTATGTTGGTGACCATGAGCCAGAAAGAACTGAATCGTATTCCCGTACTACAGCAAGTCTGCGACAAACTTCTGACCCAGGCTGCTGCGGCCAAACTGCTGAAGCTCAGCGTACGGCAACTGCAGAGAATCCTTGTCAGGTATCTTGCTGACGGCGCCGCCGGCATAACCTCGCGTAAACGCGGCAATCCCGCAAACAACCGCGTTCCGGATGATCTCAAGCTGCGTGTGCTGACGTTGCTACGCGAAAAATACGGTGACTTCGGTCCTACATTATCCACAGAAAAGCTTAGCGAACGCCACCAAATATCGATCTCTGTAGAAACTGTTCGTCATTGGATGATTGCTGACGGCCTCTGGGTTCCTCATGCTCGACGCAAGCCTCGGGTCTATCAACCACGCTATCGCCGCGACTGTCTTGGCGAACTTATTCAAATTGACGACTCTCACCATGACTGGTTTGAGGGCCGCGCATCAAAATGCTGCCTGTTGATTTACATTGACGACGCTAACCGGTCGGCTGATGCACCTGCGGTTCTGTGAAACAGAATCGGCCTTCGATTACATGCTGGCGACGCGGGAATACATTTATAAACATGGTAAACCTGTGGCGTTCTACAGTGATAAGCATGCCGTTTTTCGCGTCAGCCAGGCTGAAACTCGCCGCACCGGCACCACGCAGTTTGGACGCGTTCTGCATGACCTGAACATCGAGCTCATTTGCGCCAATAGTTCTCAGGCCAAAGGCCGCGTCGAGCGTGCTAACCTGACACTCCAGGACCGACTAATCAAAGAGATGCGGCTCGAGAAAATCAACAGCATCGAGGAAGCCAACACCTGGCTGGACGGCTTCATCCTGGACTTCAACCGCCGCTTTGCCAAAGCCCCCAAATACCCAAAAAATCTCCATCGGCCCGTCGCAGCCAACAGAACTGGATGATATCTTTGCCTGGCAGGAGCTCAGAACACTCTCGAAATCCCTGACATTCCAATACGATAAGATGCTGTATCTCGTTGAGCCGACAGAAGAAAACACAAGAATTGCCGGCGAGAAAATCATGGTATATGACTATCCTGACGGCACATTGGCCTTTAAGTACGGCTACAGGACGTTGACCTATCAGGTCTTCGACAAGCTGGCCATCGTTGACCAGGGTGCCATCGTGGACAACAAACGCCTCGGCGCGGTGCTGAAGCTGGCGCAAGTCCAGCAGGACGAGTGTGACCGGGATGGTCAAAGAGAGCGCAGCAAGAGGATGCCCAAACGACGAGCGCAGGCCAGAATCTAGGAGCAACTCAGGGCCATCAACCCGGCCCTGGCCAACCCCGAAGAATTCAGAGCCAGCCTCAAACGCTAATGCCCTTTTCTCTTTTCAACTTTCACCAAGGTGACATTTCAACTTCGGGTAGACATTTTAAGTTAGAGCAATTTAGCAATGTCACTTTTTAACCATTTAGAAATGTCCCTTTTTTTGGCATAAAGGCTCTAAGTTTTTGTGACTTCAGGGATCCGAAAAATGTTGGTGACTATGTCTGATAAAGAGTTATTTCGTGCCCAGGTGATCCAGTCTGTTTGTGAAAAACGGCTACGTTGTCGGGATGCTGCAAGTCAACTGGATCTCAGTGAACGTCAGGTTCAGCGTCTGATGGATAAGTTTCGCTTGTCAGGAACTCCTGGGCTTGCCAGCTTAAAACAAGGTAAACCTGGTGATTTCGCTGATACACTATATTATCCAGGCCGGTGAATCGGCGAATGTAGAGGCATTTGTCCGCGAACTGGCCCTGCGGGTTCCGCAACACGAGGAGGAACTGATGACCATCGCACAACAGCTTGAACAAAAAGGTATCGAGAAGGGTATCGAGCAAGGTATCCAGAAGGGTATCGAACAGGGTATCCAGAAAGGTATCCAGTTGGGTGAACAGCGCGGTATTGAAAAAGGTGAGCGTGAAGCCTCACTGAAAATCGCCCGCACCATGCTGGCCAATGGCCTCGATCGCGACGCGGTGATAAAAATGACCGGGCTGACCGCTGACGACCTGGCCCAAATTCGCCACTAATCCTTTGCGTTGAGGGGCAGGGCAGCCATTGACAGATAAAACCGCATCCGTTTCCCCGGAAAACACCACCTCAGCGCTCAGCCATCTGGCGTTCTGCGCCCTGGCGGCGCTGGGGCTGGGGCTGGCACGCCAGGATGGTACCCCCTATCCCGCCTAGGCAAACAAGTTTGTACCTAAATCACATAAATTTGTCCGCTCTAAATGTTCCGAACATACCGTCGTCGAAAGGATAAGGTGTTGGATATATGTGAAAGATGATAGTGAAGTTTACGCTTGCAAAATCAATCATCACGTGACTATTATGGTTAATCGGTTTGGAACCCAGACCTTATGAAAGCAGTTTTAGTAAAGCAGTCCTCAGTTCAAGTGCTATCGGTAGATACCCTTCCTCATGAGCCTCCTCCTAAGTGCCTAATAAGTAACTCTCTGAAAACAGGCCATGTTTGCCACGTTGAGTGGCTCAAAATTAAAGGAAGTATCTATGTCTGATAAAATGACTGGTTTAGTAAAGTGGTTCGATGCAGGTAAAGGTTTCGGTTTTATTTCGCCTGCTGATGGTAGCAAAGATGTCTTCGTGCATTTTTCTGCTATCCAAAGCAACGATTTTAAAACGTTAGACGAAGGACAAAAAGTAGAATTTTCTATTGAAAATGGTGCCAAAGGGCCTTCTGCTGGTAACGTCATCGCGCTTTAACAACAAAAATAATGAGTTTGCCATAGCTTACGATAGCGATGAGGGCAATAGCCTGAGCAGTTAAGCTGTAGCAGACAAAAAACCCGCTCTCGTAAAGCGGGTTTTTTTATTTGATATTGACATAACTGATTAAAAAGATAATATTTTTAGTTAAACCCACTACCTACAGTTGTAGTAGGGAGAATAAAAACCCAAACAAAGCAAGCCCGATTATAGCAATAAACATTAGGCTAATAATTATTTCCCAACTAAACACCGGTTCCTCGCATTAAAGTAATACAGGTTAAAACATATATTAAGTTAACGTTAACTTAACTCACAGGGAAACCGACATTAACAATGTCAGCAGATTTCTCCATTCCAGCACCTTTTTAAAGGCATTATCCAATGACTATATATTTAATATACCCTAACTTAAAAGGAGACAAAATATAATTACCATCTCTTCCTTATTTTTTTCACCATCAAACCTGATTCCCAGCTTTGTTTTACTCCACTTGAATACTAGGTGATTATATCAAAATATTAGATCCTATAAAAGTAGCACAAAAGTTACAGTTTGTTATTAATGGATTGTTATTTGTGCTAGCGTTACTTCTGTTTATTTTCTTGCTAAAGGAAACTTGGCATCTTGTCAATGCCGTTTTACTTTTTAACAAAGAACAGGAGATAAACTTCGCGGAAGCAATTATCAATTATTTTTTGTACTTTGAATTCTTAGGGTTGATTGTAAAGTATTTCGAGAATAATAATCATTTCCCTTTGCAATACTTTGTTTATATTGGCATAACCGCTATGTTACGCCTCATTGTGGTTGAACATAGTGAGCCATTTGCTACTTAGGTGTACTCATTAGCAATATTGATACAGATTATAGGACTGTTTATTGCAGGGAGATTTAAATGAGTAAGGAATCCGAATATTTTGGCCTTCATGGTTGAATCTATGGTCACTCCCGTTTTTGCAACACCGATCTTGACGATATTGTTGGCTTGCATGAATCTATCCGGCGTCTGAATAGGCATTACGCCCGCGCCTCGATGAGTTCCGCGCCTGATGAACCTTATAAATTCAACGGCCTTCAGGCCTCTCCTAACCACAGGTTCTTCATCAGGCCGCTTGGCCGTTTATATCATCAGTAATCAGTATCCGCAAAACCAGGTAAGTGAATGTTTAATAGTTAGAATCGTCGACAGTTATGCTTCAAATGGCTTATCCCTGATAGTCAGGGCCCATGCTATCCTGGCCAACTTATTTGCCAGAGCGCAGGTGACTATGAAATTATTTGGCACTGTTGCAAAGTTTGATTTTTACCAAAAACGTCGCGCAGCAGACACAATTTTTTGCGTACATTTTGAACTCCAGTACCAAAATGTGGTAGCGAAAAACTCTTCACTCAAACTTTGCAACAGTGCCACTTGTTTGCCCTGATGGCCCCCATTTTTTGGACTAGAAAAAGGTATTTGGCGAATGAAAACCGCCCCTGAATCTCTAGTGCAACGATATTGAACAGGAGGCTCTACGTGCTACGATGTCATTATGAAAACGACACCCACACCTCACGACGCCTTGTTCAAGCAGTTTCTGACGCACCCGGAAACGGCCCGCGACTTTCTGCAGCAGCACCTGCCACCGGCACTGCTGAAAACCTGTGATCTGAGCACGTTGCGTCTGGAATCAGGCAACTTTGTCGAAGAAGACCTTCGTGCCTATTATTCCGACGTTCTGTATTCACTCAAGACGGGGAAGGGAGACGGATACGTTTATTGTTTGATTGAACACCAGAGTTCACCACACAAACACATGGCCTTCAGATTGATACGTTATGCTATCGCCGCCATGCAACGCCACCTTGACGCCGGTAATGAGCAATTGCCTCTGGTCGTTCCGTTGTTGTTCTACCATGGTCAGGTCACGCCTTACCCGTATTCCATGCGCTGGCTGGATGAGTTTGGTGATCCCGAGCTGGCCCAACAACTTTATACCAGTGATTTTCCGCTGGTCGACGTTACCGTTATTCCAGATGATGAAATCATGCAGCACCGTCGTATGGCCATCCTGGAACTGCTGCAAAAGCATGTCCGACAGCGCGACCTGGCCGAACTACTGGAACAACTGGTCACCTTGCTGTTGGCCGGATACACTACTAATGAGCAGCTGGCATCATTGATGAATTACATGCTGCAGGTTGGCGATACGGCCTCTCCGGAAACCTTTATCCGCGAGCTGGCTCGCCGTGCACCACAGCACGAGGAGGTTCTTATGACCATTGCACAAAAACTGGAACAAAAAGGCCTGGAGCGAGGACTGGAAAAAGGGCGTTTGGAAGGACGTCAGGAAGGACGCCAGGAAGGTGTGCTTGAGGGCAAGCTTGCCGTTGCCCGCACTATGCTGGCGAACGGCATCGATCGCGATTCCGTAATGAAAATGACCGGTCTGACTACCGCCGACCTGGCGCAAATTCGCCATTAATCCATAGTTACGACGGGCAGGGTAGACGTTGTTAGATAAGACTGAATCCGTTACCACGGAAAACACCACTTCAGCGCTCAGCCATCTCGCGTTCTGCGCCCTGGCGGCGCTGGGTCTGGCGCGTCAGGACGGCATAGCCGGCACACCCTATGCCGAAAATCTGTTTCTTATTCGCTGGCTGGCCACGGCCCAAAAACAGAAACGATTCCCCAAAAGCGTCGCCGTCGACATCACCTGGCTACTCGAACGCGGGCGTAAGCATGGGCCGGCCGGCAAACTGCGTCAGCACCTGGACTACCTGTGGCGTTCCTGCAGTGGCAATCTGGCCGCACAATCCGATCTGTTCCGACTCACCTACGCCTCAGAAACGCTGAAAGACCAGGGTTGGGACAATTACGTGATGGATGCACGGGAGTGGAAATCCGGAGTTACCCTGACGCCGTCACTTAACAACGGCTTCTACGTCGAAAAAACGGCGCTGAATGCGGCCTTTACCCAGGATGGACGACACCTGCACCCCGTACCCTTTCGCATCATTGGTGACACCGTCACATTCATTCGTGTCATGACGGAATATGGCCTGAACGCGAGGCTCGTTGACAGCACCCCAGATCACCATACGGTCGCGCTGGAGCCCGCGTAGCATTGCTCCCTGCCAAACCGGTAAAAGGAAACACCGATGACAATGGCCGATTTTCGCCGAATGGCGGCAAAAATGGATCAGCATATGCAGCAGTTGGACGCGCAAGGCGTCACGGAGCCGCACCAGGTTATCAACCGCATGATGGGCTATACCCCTGAACTGCATCAGATTTGGACCGGCACTACGGATAAAGAACTGATGGCATTAACCCAGGAATATCCGGGGTTTTACCGTTACGCCCTCATCATGGAAACTGCGTTCGAGCAGGAGAGCCAGAGGTCATCCCGATCTTATGACGGCATGCCTGAATTCTCTGCAACCCATAAACACACCATGGAACAGATACTCACCACGGCCGCAACCCTGGAACGGGGATACCTCGCTTATCAGGGTAATGCCCTGTCGGTGTTTGATGAACAAATAATCCGGCTGGGCCAGTCGTTCAGGCTATGGCAGGAATGCGTAGAAGACTTCAGGAAAGCGCTAAATGCCGATGAGAACGTCACCCCCATGCAGCGTGACTACGTTCATGCGGGGTTGACACGGATTGCCGATCGGCTCATGGATTTACAGGCAAAAATCCAGATGCATAGAAAATGACGTCTATGCCGGAACCCCCGAAAATTCCGCCTCATTTTTCACTTCCGGCGACAACTTATTTGGCTCTATGGGGCGAAGCTGCAAAATGCGACATTTGTTTACTCAGCCAGTGGAGATGTCGCCCGCCAGTATTCTGATCCGCTGGCGTAGAGTATGCACCGGCAGAGTATCAATGTCCGGTAACATGGCCACCAGGGACAATGCCTGGATAGCTAACACAATAACCCTCGGCGGCTTAGTCTGCTCATAACGGATGTAAGTACGCATCGAGATACCAAACTCCTCAGCAGCCCGTTCCTGCGTCCAGTCAAGCCCCGTTCGCCAAAGCTTTAACTCGAATCCCGTCATATTTCATCACCCTAAACATGTCATTTTGTCACATTATATCTTTATGGGGTTCTACGCCGGAACCCTCGAAAATTCTGTAACGTTTGTCACTTTTAAATTATGAACCGGTTACTGGATTATCCCCTTAATCATCAGGATCATGCCGTAACATCCAGGTGCTTCCACCGAAAAGTGTGCTCCCCACAACCTGTTCCCAGCTCTCCATTTCTGCCAGTTTCGCTTTTACTGACAAAAAATCGGCATGACTCAGAATGACTTCACCCTCATCACCCAGTGATTCCAGCATATAGCCGTCGGCTAGCACTGATTTTACCTCGCGGGGGCTCCGCGCCGATCGCCGGTAAAAACTTTTAATACACCCACCGTTTCGGGGTTGTAAGCGGGAACCCGCCAAAATTTTGTACCGTCTGTACTTATTACTTTTTTTGGACTGGATAACGAAAAGGGAGATAATTGCTCAAGGAAGCAATTTGATTTTTAACTAAATAGCAAATGTAAAATTTCATCACTCTATAGCCATGGATATTTAGGGCTATCAGCATAATTAATTAGGCTTTTTTGAGTAACCCCGCTCTAGATTCTAATCATCAGCTTTGGCTAAATATGTAAACCATGTTTATGAATTGTTGTTGCAATGATGCAAAAATACACTATAAATGTAAATTGTCTATGCTATGCCGTTTGTACGATTACTAACGCATAGGCGTGATGGATCAGCAAAGAGCTCACTTTTAATAGATGAAATACCCGTAGTTCTGAGAAGTTAGATGTGGGCCAACAATCTCATTAACTCAATAGAAAATAAGGATATATTCATGGAAAAAGTTAACATCAAAATGCACCCACGCTTACAGGCTGCAGCACCGATGAATCTTGCCAAGGTCATTGGCGAATTTGACTCGACTAAGTCACTACACCCGCGCTTGCAAGCGGCCGCTCCCATGAACCTGGCCAAGGTCATCGGAGGGTTTGATTCCACCAAAGCCTTGCACCCGCGTTTGCAGGCGGCTGCCCCTATGAACCTGGCTAAGGTTATCGGTGGCTTCTAGTTAAATATTCCATGCCTCAATCCCGTATTGAGGCATTTTTAAAAGGATTTTTAATGAGCACAATCTCTGTCATCGGCAGTGGCATGCTGGGTGTCAATCAGATTACCACAGAAGGTTTCTCCGTCATTCAGAGTGTAAATCGGGTTTTCTGGATCGGAGACATTGCTGGTCTGAACGAATATCTTTCCCATCATGAAATACTCCATGAGAACCTCTCGCATTTGTATGAAGATGGCGGTGTTGATGTTGATAATTACACCAGAATTATCCAGTACATCTCAAATGTGCTTACTGAGTGTGAACATGTAGGCCTTATCGTTCCTGGTCACCCGAGAGTCGGCGTGACCATCGTTCAATTACTACAGAAATTATCTCAGGATGGGATTTTTACTTTTCATTGTTATCCTGGAATTTCAAGTTTCGACGCGATGATCAATGATATTGGTATTGACCCACTGGAAGAAGGTGTCAGTATACTTGATGTGAATCGGTTGATTATCTATGATTATGCAATGGATCCCTGTGTCAATTATTTTATTTATCATGTCTGCTCTATTGGTAATGCTAATACGGATTACTCATCACCGCAGACTTCAAATAAAGTCATATATTTGAAGTCGAAGCTATTAAAGCATTACCCAGCCAATACTCCGATTTTCTTGTTGAGTGCCTCAACCAAAAAAGGACAATGTGCGGATAAGTTACAAGGTGAGCTTTCTGATATCGAGACATTACTTTCAAAAGTTACTTATCGCCATACGCTTTATATCCCAGGCTCTTTACCCAGCAAGGAGAGGGTAAACTTCGAATTTTTGAAAGAAATTAATATTATTTAGCAGGAGGGTGAAATGTCAATACTTTCCTATAACGGAAACGATATGCTGAATGATTACTACTCATGCTGCGAGGAATCGGCCCTTCACAGAGATATCAGCGAAAAGTGGCCCCCTATTTGCGCACAAGTTCGCGATCACGCCATGCACGATAGATGTTTTTTTACATTACCTCGAAAACACGTCTCAAAGATTGACATAGGAAACTGGTCATTTAACTGGACAAATGCTGAGGCAGGAGAGGCAATGGCATTGCTGATGGGGATTTCTGATGTCGGCAGCATTCCAGTATGTGATAATCGATTAGCATTCCTCAATGACGGCGTGAAAAGGTTTTCTTCGTTATATGAGAGTGAAATGGCATTCATCGCTGATTTTATCTCAACATTGGTATGGTTGGTTCCTAAAAATGCAAACGCCAATAATGGGAGCGCATCATTTTACGAACTCCCACATGTTACCTTTATTTCCGATGCCACACTCTTCTTTGTTCCACCGTTCCATAAGCTTCCAAGAGAATTCGGGTTTCTTGGGTTCGTCGAAAATCTTTATCACGAAGCACTCCATCATCAAGTACACACGTTCAACGCATTTCATGGTAATCAATACTGTCAGGGAACTCTGGGGGAGTCGCTGATCGATTTCCCTCAACGGCAAGATCGAACTTTCAGTTATACCCAGGCTTTCAATGCTTGTTACGTTTACGGGGAAATTGTTAGATATCGTCGTAAAGTAGCGCAATACCTTTCAGAGGAATATCGGGCTGAAGAATTAACATGGATAAATGAGGCATTGGACTCTGCAATAATGATGCGATTTAATCTGGCCGCACGTTTATATCACGTCAGGGACGCCTTTTTACCTCCCTGGAAATCACTCATCGAAGAATGGAAGTTGGAAAATGAGACAGAGAAATATTTCAACTCGGAGAAACCATTATGAGTAATATAGTCGAAGGGGAAGGCTATCTGATTTTTGACGAATTTTTGAGTAGCGATGAGCTCTTCGCCCTTCAGTTATATATGCAATTTGAGAATTACTATCTCGTCCATTCTCAGGGGTGGTCAAAATCATGGAGGATGACCGACGGCGAGCCTTTGGTGAGTGTCAGTTATTTTTACTCATTGCTGACAGAAAAAACCACCCTGGATGATAATGTCATTACTGCTGGTATTAATATTTTAAGTAAAAAGATCAGCATAATAACATCACTTCTGCGTAATTTTCTTGGGGAAGACTGGAATGCATTTTCACTCACAACGTTCCTGTATCCAGCAGGTAGCGGGCTGGGCTGGCATGAAGACGATGCCCAATATAAAGGGGCATACATATTTTATGCGCATCCCGAATGGAAACCCAATTGGGGTGGGGAGCTTTGTGTCACCAACACACCTGTTAATTCCAGTGCGGGACTGTCCGAACAAACCTACAATGCTTCTGAAGAGGTTTTACGCATGTCAGGGATAACCGGGGGGGCAGTCGGACCGGAGTTTGGATGGACCATCCGTGAACGCAGTATCAATGATTCTGGGGTCGGGACATTTATTTACCCAAAACCCAATCGACTTGTGATCATAAAACCAAATTATTCACACTGCATCAAGAAGGTTGATGTCAGTGCCGGGGACAATATGCGTTGTTCCGTTGCCGGTTTTTTTCATAAAAGCTGAAGCTACGGCCGGTAATCAATACCGGCCGTTTTAATGTCATTAAGATTGACGTTTTACATGCAAAATCAGTAGAGAAGATAGCAACAACCCTGTCATAGAACAAATGACAAGTGCCAGCGGACTGCCTACTCTGTCAGCCAGTATGCCCGCCGAAATACTGATCACTGCACCGATAATAATTTGTTTTCTATAGCTGCTGGCAGAGGCTGCTGCTACCTGAGCGTTGTCAAAGTTCGTCAGCAAACTGTACCAGCCAAGGCTATAGATGATATTGGAAAATACATGGGCAGAAAAAACCAGTAGTAATGAAACACTCAGGAACGGTGTCAGCGGAACGAACAAATAGCACACAATAAATGCCGTCATGCACGCAATAATAAACAGTGATGACTGATTCTTGTAACGCTCTTCCTTGACCAAAAATGGCCCAAGAAGTTGTCCCAGACTGCGGGCGAACAATAAAAACAGCAGTGTTTCTTTTTGGTCATTATTGCTGTGGACCAATGTAGGCAGGAGCGACATGGCCGGTGCTCCAGTCATCGCCAGTGCCGGCAATAAATAGAGGCTAGCACGTTGTTTTGATGACAACCTTTTAGGCAACCCTTGTGCGTAAACATTCTGTTCTGCATAATTCGCCAGCTTTGGCAGTGAAAATATAAATGTAATGGCTATGATGTAGCTGAGCAGATTTGCCAACAAATAGGTATTGCTCTGAACGGTACCATAAAGGAATACGCCAACACCGATGCCAAATAAAACCTGGCAAGCAAACACCAGCGTGTCGATAACCGCACCGGCACCAATATCTTCTGGAGCAAGTTTAGCTTTGGTATAATGATTAATGGCAGGAATGGTGATCCCCGCAGATACCGACGAGGCAACGCCAGCAAGCTGCAGGATGGTCACGGAACCATGAACCAATCCGTACCAGGGAATAATCAAACCCAGTGCGCCAATGCATTCAGCGATCATGAAGCAATATTTTGCTTCAATACGTGCAAGCAGATATTTTCCTGCAATACTCCCCAAAAACCCCGGTGATGTTGACAAAATAAACGCCAAGGCAAAGGAAGACGGCGCCGCGTTCAATCTGGCCAGCTCACCAAAAACCATGATGAACGTCAATCCAGAACCTACGGAACTGCAAATTAGCGCCAACACGAGTATTCTTAACCAAAGATACTTACGCATTGAGCGTAACAATATCAAAAACATAGTCACCTCAAGACCATTAAACGATTAATTGAATTGATTCCCCTCCATGTGATGTCAATTACATCGTCTCGTTCCTTATCTGGATCTGGTTGTTGAGATGGTTATACTCCACCGAGTATAGATAATCTTTTCCTATTTTCCAGTTTGGGATTCCATGTTTGAATCTCCGAACATTTTGACTTTACAGATGAATGAATGCCATTAGCTTTCCTTACTGCGGGCCAGTGTTCGGTAAACTGTCGGTCGTGACACCGAAAATAATTCAGCCAGGTCGCTGATTGAGTACTGCCCGGTTTCATGCATCCGGCACAGCTCTTTTTGTTGTTTATCAGACAGCTTGGGTTGTTTTCCCCGCAGTTTTCCTTTCGCCCGGGCAATGGCCATCCCTTCCCGGGTGCGCAGACGAATCAGGTCTCCTTCAAACTCGGCAAAGGTAGCCAGCACGTTGAAGAACATTTTCCCCATAGGGTCTGCCGGATCATAGAGGCTGGTTCCCAGCGCCAGCTTCACCCCTCTGGCCAGCAGGGCATCGGCGATCTGACGCGCATCAGGGACCGAACGGGCCAGCCGATCAAGTTTCGGTACCACCAAGGTATCTCCGTTGCGAACGGCAGCCAGCGCCTGATCCAGTCCGGGCCTCTGCCGGTTTGAACCGGTCAGCCCTTTATCGATGTAAATTCGGTCCGGGGAGACACCGAGTTTGACCAGCGCCTCCTGCTGGGCGGTCAAATCCTGCTTATCAGTAGAGCAACGGGCATAGCCAATGCGTATTTCAGTCATAAAGTGTACGTTTAAGGGGCCGTGAAAGAGATTGATACCGTACCAGTTATATGAGACAACGTCAGCAGTGATTTTCTCTGGAGTACAAGCATTCCTTTTGACTGTCCGTTGAACGATCCTCTTACGGACATTATTTTCGGGGTCAGGATGACAACTCGTAACAAAGCGACAGGCAAAAGTGAACGACTGGCAGTTTTAAATAGTGCCGAGCAGGAAGCTCTGTATGCTCTCCCGGATTTCGATGATGCTCAGCGACTGGAGTGTACTGGTCAAGTTAAACAGGACACTTTTTTCTCAGCCATCTGCTCGTAACGCACCGGAGACAGCTCCCCGTTAGCGGCATGATTTCTGTCAAGATTGTAGTGGCGGATATATGTCGTCACGTCCT
>Ga0308166_1000457_pt1 | contig 56043 bp, 49 predicted proteins | sample PhyCR2_2_FD_202137 | JGI IMG/M metagenome (GOLD analysis project Ga0308166, IMG submission 202137) | Phyllosphere microbial communities from UC Gill Tract Community Farm, Albany, California, United States - DLSLCC.R2 | ecosystem: Host-associated > Plants > Phyllosphere > Unclassified | place...
CACAACCAGAAACTTGAGCTCTTTGTCCGCCATAAAACTACACTCCTCGTTAAATACGTATTGCCTGTCCGGCACTGATTTTTGCCAGCATCTGCTGGCTTACCTGGCTAAGATCGACCACTTCGCTAACGCCACCCATATTGATAGCCTCGCGCGGCATGCCGAACACCACACAACTTGCTTCGTTTTGTGCAATGGTCCAGGCGCCCGCCTGGTGCATCGCTAACATACCGGCCGCGCCGTCGTTGCCCATACCGGTGAGGATCACCCCCACGGCATTACGGCCTGCGAACTTCGCCACCGAATGAAAGAGTACATCCACCGACGGACGATGGCGGTTAACCGCCGGGCCGTCATGGATCTTGATTTGATAGTTTGCCCCACTTCTCGACAGTTCCATGTGCCGATCACCGGGTGCAATATAGGCGTGTCCTGGCAATACACGCTCGCCGTCCTCTGCTTCTTTCACGCTAATCTGACAAAGTTTGTTCAGACGCTCGGCAAAAGAACGGGTAAAACCAGGCGGCATATGCTGGGTAATCAACACCGCCGGGCTGGAAAGCGGCAGCGGTTGCAGCACATGACGGATCGCCTCGGTACCGCCGGTGGATGCACCGATCACCAGCAGTTTTTCAGAACTCAGCAACGGACCGGCTTTTAACGTTACCGGCGCTACTGTCGGCGTGTGCGCCGCCAGCTTCGCGCGGGAGGCGGTACGCACTTTCTCCGCGATCATCTCGCTGTATGCCAGCATCCCTTCGCGGATGCCAAGCTGCGGTTTGGTGACGAAATCAATCGCCCCCAGTTCCAGCGCGCGCAGCGTCACTTCTGAACCTTTACCGGTCAATGAGGAGACCATCACCACCGGCATCGGACGCAGACGCATCAGCTTTTCAAGAAAATCCAGCCCATCCATGCGCGGCATTTCAACATCCAGCGTCAGGACATCGGGGTTAAATTTTTTGATTAAATCCCTCGCCACCAGCGGGTCCGGCGCGGTTGCTACCATTTCCATATCGCTGTGGCTATTGATGATTTCCGTCATAATCTGGCGCATCAATGCGGAGTCATCAACGGACAATACCCTGATTTTACTCATGCTTTTTCCTTACTCAGCGCATAAACGGTCTGCCCACGGAGGGTGAACTCACGCGCGAGGTTGCTAAAATTCTCCGAGTGCCCGGCAAACAGTAATCCGTCGGGCTTAAGCAACGGTGCAAAACGGCGTAAAATGTCCTGCTGTGTCGTTTTATCAAAATAAATCATCACGTTACGACAGAAGATCGAGTCGAACGGTCCCTGCACGTTGTACTGCTTGGCCAGCAGGTTAACCGGGGTAAATTCAATGTAATTCGCCAGCTCCTGACGCACGCGCACCAGCCCCTCGTGCGGACCGGTGCCGCGCATGAAATAGCGCTGTAACTGCTGCGGCGAGAGCGTTTTCAGCTCGTCCACGCGGTAGATCCCGCTTTTGGCTTTCTTCAGCACTTCGGTATCAATGTCACTGGCGATCACCTTAAAGCGCCCCGGCGCCATCCCCAGCGCATCCGCAAGGGTGATGGCGATGGAGTACGGCTCTTCGCCGGTGGAGGCCGCCGCACACCACACGCGGTATTCGCCGCTGCGTTTACGGGCGTGCTCAGCCAGCACCGGGAAGTGGTGCGCTTCGCGGAAAAATGCCGTCAGGTTAGTGGTCAGGGAGTTGATAAACGCCTGCCACTCGGCATTACTCTGGTTCGCTTCCAGCATGGTCAGATACCGACCAAAATCATCCAGGCCCAGCTCACGTAACCGGCGGACAAGGCGGTTGTAAACCATGTCTCGCTTATGGTCAGCCAGTACAATCCCTGCACGCTGGTAAATCAGTTCACATATCCGACGAAAATGCGTGTCGGACAACGCCAGACGTTGAGTCATCTGTAACAGCAGCGATGTTTGCCCGTTGGGCGTGGATGAGGTCATAGCGCCTTCTTATCTACTTTCAGGTTACAGCGGGCACGACATCAGACAGTGCACCGGCAGGTGTTGAGTTGTGTTCATTTAACTTAAATATGGCGACCAGCGATGTCAGATGGTCAGCCTGGTTTGCCAGTTGTTCGGTGGCAGACGCCGCTTCTTCTACCAGCGCGGCGTTCTGTTGGGTCACCTGATCCATCTGGCTGACAGCAAGCGCGACCTGTTCGATGCCGCGGCGTTGTTCATCCGACGCGGAAGCGATTTCGCCCATGATGTCGTTTACTTGCGTAACAGACCGCACAATGTCGGTCATGGTCTGCGCGGCGGTTCCCACCAGCCCGGAGCCTTGCTGCACACGAGAGACCGACTCTTCAATCAGGCCTTTGATCTCTTTTGCCGCCTGCGCGCTGCGGCTGGCCAGGTTACGGACTTCGCCCGCCACCACGGCAAAACCGCGGCCCTGTTCCCCTGCTCTCGCCGCTTCAACGGCGGCGTTCAGGGCAAGGATGTTGGTCTGGAAGGCAATACCATCGATCACGCTGATGATGTCGCCGATTTTCTGCGAGCTGGCGGCAATGTCCTGCATGGTTTGCGCCACGCGGGTGGTTTGCTCACCGCCTTTGCGCGCTGTTTCTGCTGCGCTCGACGCCAGCCCGGATGCCTGACGGGCGTTGTCGGCATTCTGCCCGACGGTGGCAGTCAACTGCTCCATGCTGGCAGCGGTTTCTGCCAGCGACGCCGCTTGCTGTTCCGTGCGCGCCGAGAGATCATTGTTACCGGCGGCAATCTCAGCAATGCCGGTATGCATGGCGTTACTGCCCTGACGCACCTCGGTCACGGTGCCGCGCAGCGCAGTCTGCATGGTCTTCAGACTGGCAAAAATCGCCGAGATCTCGTTACGTCCGTACACCATCACCGGTCGTGCCAGATCGCCTGCGGCGATGCTCTCAAAGTGGCTGCTGATGATCGCCAGCGGCTGCACGATAAGTTTGCGTGACCAGTACAGCGCACTGGTGGTCAGCAGTGCCGCGAGGACCACCACGGTAATAAAGATCACCGCCGACATATGGTAATTTTTCTGCCCGTTGACGCTGGCGTTTTCCACAAAAGCGTCGATGTGTTTCTGCCAGGCCATAAAATTGTTATCAAACGCCGCCTGCGAGGTTTCAACCGGCGCGGTCATGAAATCCGACAGCTGGTTGTTTTCAAGCCAGGTGGCCTGATGGTTTAAATCGTCATGCCAGGCGGTAAATGCCGTTTTCGTCTTCTCTTTCAGCGCATTGCCTTCAGCGGTGGTCGCCTCAATCGCCAGGAAGGTTTGCAACTGGTTTTGCGCCTGTTGCAGACTCTCCTTCGCCGTGACCATCAGCCCTTTGATATCTTCCGGCGGGTACGCCAGCGCGGTCAGGGTGCCCGCTTTGTTCAGTGCGATCCCGGCCTGCAACATCGTGCTGCGCATCTGCGCCAGCGTGTTACGTTGCAGATTGCTCTTTTCAATCTGCTCCAGATGCTGATAGCCATCGCGAAACGCCCAGAACGACAGCCCGTTACTGCCAACCTGCAAAATGCCGCAAACAATCAAAATCAGAAAAAGTGTGGTCGAGATACGAATACGATTAAACATTCACGCTCCCATCAGGTGGCATTGCCACGTTGCTGTCACTTAAAAAGTTTCCCAGTTAGCATCTTGTCCGGTGCGGGTCTGACGTGCGGCTGTCGCCTGTGGAATAACATGCGATGGCGTGACGCCAGGCTTTGCCGGTATGCCGGGTACAGTGGCAAGACGGAAAGCGGATACGGCCATATTTAGTCGGCTGGCTTGTTCTTCTAATGCCGCGGCAGCAGCCGCAGACTCTTGTACCAGCGACGCGTTCTGTTGCGTGACGCGATCCATCTCGGAAATCGCCAACGCAACCTGATCGATCCCGCGACTCTGTTCATCGGACGCGGAAGCAATTTCACCCATGATGTCGGTGACGCGGGTGACCGCGTTAACGATATCGTTCATGGTTTCCCCGGCGCTCTCCACCAGCTCAGAGCCGGTATCAACGCGCGCCACGGAATCTTCAATCAATGCTTTGATCTCTTTTGCCGCCTGGGCGCTGCGGCTGGCGAGATTACGCACTTCCCCGGCGACCACGGCAAAGCCACGGCCCTGCTCACCGGCACGGGCAGCTTCTACCGCGGCGTTCAGCGCGAGGATATTGGTCTGGAAGGCGATGCCGTCGATCACGCTGGTGATGTCAGCGATTTTCTTCGAGCTGCCGGCGATGTCAGACATGGTTTTCACCACGCTGTCCACCACGTTGCCGCCGCGCTCGGCGATGTCAGAGGCGCTCTGCGCCAGCTGTGATGCCTGACGGGCGTTATCGGCGTTCTGCTTCACGGTGGAGGTCAACTGCTCCATGCTGGCTGCGGTTTCTTCCAGCGCGGAAGCCTGTTGTTCGGTACGCGAGGAGAGATCGTGGTTGCCGAGGGCGATTTCGCTGGTGCCGCTGTAAATCGCATCCGATCCCTGACGTACACGGGTCACCGTATCGCTCAGCGACTGTTGCATATGGTTCACGCTGTCCGCCAGATCGGTCATTTCGTTATGACCTTCAATGGCCAGCGTTTGCGTCAGATCGCCACCGGCAATCTCGCGGATATGGCGGATCACGCGGTTAAGCGGATCGAGCAGGATTTTACGGATACCGAACCACACCACCATCAGCACCAGCACTAACGCCACGGCGAGGGTCGCCATCTGCCACTTGGCAAAACGGTAATCACTGACGCTTTGGGTGAAGGCATCGTGATACAGCGACGCGCTCAGGCTGGCGTACTGCTTCATGGCGTCGCTCATGCCGTTCTGCATACCCTGGGTCGGCTGTGCAAAATAGGCATCCATGTTTCCGGTTTCCAGGAACTGGATCAGCTCATTGAGGGCCGTTGAATAAGCGCGGTATTTTTCATCCAGCGTTTGCGCGGCTTGCGCCATCGAAGCCTGTGCTGGCAGCGCCTGGTAAGCCTCGTAATGTTTTGCCGCCTCAGCCAGTGAAGCATGGGCGTTTTTCAGCAGATCCGTTTTGGCGCTGCTTTGTTGATTGTTCGCATCCATCATCATGCGCGCCGCCGAGCGGCTTAAGTTGATGCGCGTTTGCAGCATCAGCTCCCAGGCGCTGGTCAGCTCGGCTTGCTGCGAGCGGAGATCGTTGGAAACAGCAAAGCTCTGTTGGTTCTCTTTCAGGGAAGAAAACAGCAGACCACCGGAAACCAGCTGCAGAAGTGCGAAGACCACCAGCACCATCATCAGCATTGTGACAACACGGATACGATTCAACATGCAACAACACCTAATTGATGACTTATTAACGGTGTTATCGGCACGACTTAAGGGAACTTTACATTTGCGAAAAGTAAAAAATCAGCGCAGTCCTAAAAGGCGACATCCACAATCACCGTGTCTTCATAGGTCCCGCCAGGCGGCGTGGCCTGTGTGGTGAGCACTTTTGCGGTGTAATTGAAGGTGCGGGTCAGGGCATCGCCGCTGATAAGCGATGAGGCGCTGCTTGCCCAGCGCTCGCTGCCGGTGCTGCCCCAGCGGCTGGTGGTGTTGCCTTTGTAGATCTCATAGCTCAGACGATTATTGCCGCTCGCCATATTGCGTACGGTACCCGTCGGGTACAGCCCGTTGTTCAGCCCGACGGTATAGGTGCTGCCTTTGGTGCAGGTCAGGGTCACGGCCTGGGAGATCGTCGGAAAGTTCTGCACCAGCGGTGAACTGCCGAAATTGACCGCCGGGGCGGTAATGGTTGAACAGTCATTCGTTACCGTGCCGTTAACCTGCAACGTGGTCGCCACGGTGCCGGTCTGCGGCGTCCCGCACAGCCCCACGGCACCCAGCGCGCAGACGTTATAGTTGACGCTTAAGTTGAGCGTCACCTGATAAGGTCCCGCAGAGACATTTTGCCCGGCGACGGTGCGCAAATAGATCGGCAGCGTGTAACGCTGTGAGCCAAGTAATCCCAGCAGCGCCGAGGCGTTCCAGGTGTAGGGCGTGGCGTTGATGGTCACTTCGCTGTTGTTGTTACAGCCGGACTGGCCGCAAACGCGGATGGGAATAAGATCGGTCACCGTCAGGTTATCTGTGCGTTTCATCGCCGCGCGGTTACTTGCAGACGATGAGGCGGTGGTCATACTCACGGTGATGGAGTCGTTCGTCAGCAGCCCCAGCACGCGGTCGCACTGCACGATCAATTGTCCGGTGGTGGTCTGCTCAGTACTGTTAAGAGCAAACGAGGTGACCGGGCCAAAAGACGCCGCCACTGTGCTGGCGGTACAGGCCGCCAGCGCCTGCGGGCTTAAGGCAAAAAGTAAAATCAGTAACAGACCGGCGCGCAGCATCAGCGTTTCTCCTGACAGGTAAGAGGCCCATAAGTTTGCAGTTTGTGACCGGGGTTTGCCCCCACCTGCAGGGTCGTGTAACAGGTTTTGTTGTCCGGCGTGGTGATCCGAAGCGGATTCACGCTGTCGAGGTTTTCCAGCCAGGCGATGCCGTCATAGCCGACAACGGCCGTCGGTTTACCGTCGCGCCATACCTGACTGGCGAGCGGCAGTGCCGCGCCATTTTCATCATGCAGGATCACGCTCGCCACCCGCTCCTGCACCATCGGGAACTCCACCAGGTAGCCGCTCTGTCGCCGCAGGGAGATGCGCCGTTCGGTCTCTTTCAGACGCGTATCTGCCGGTAAGTTAAGCGTGTCAATGCTGTAACTCGCCGGATAGTAGGCCGACACGCCGCTGATCAGCAGATAGCCGTTTTCATCGGTCGTGCCCACCGGCTGGTTTTCGTAGTTGACCGGCACGCCCGGATTGCCGCCAGTGCTGACCACCACAAAGGCATCGTTGATTTTGTTGGCGGCAAACACCTGGTTATCCATCAGCACCAGCGAGCCCATCGCCTCCCCCCACCAGGTAAACATATCGGTTTCGCCATAGCCGCCGCCCTGAAGCTCTACGTGGTTGTTACGCCAGCCGAGCGTAGCCTGTTGATAGCTGTCAGCCTCGGACTGGCGGGCATAGGCCATGTTCCAGCTGAAGCCGCCGTCGGTTGGCATCGCATGGTTATAGTTGACCCGCTGCGTGTTGCCGGAATAAGGCCGTTTTTCGACGCTGATGGCCGCACTGTCCTGCTCGCCGAGCGGAATTTGCAATGACATGCCGAAGGTCCAGTCGCCCTGCTGTTTGTCGCGGCTGGCGGCGAGGTTGATACTGCTGCTGCCCCACAGATTGCGGCTCCAGGAAAGGTTTAACAGTTCAGTTTTGTCATTATCGAAGCTGCGCACGCCGATCCATGCCGCGCCGACGTTACCGAAATCGCCCATATTGAAGGTCAGCGAATACTGGTCGGTATTGCGACTGAGGGTGGCGACGGGCTGGCGGCGGTTATCATCATATTCATAGAGCGCCGTCTGATCGTAGAGCGCGAGGTTGCCGAAGCCGCGCTCGCGGCGGCTGTGCTGGGTGGCGATGCTGAAACGGCTGGTGCTGTACTGGTAGCCCCAGTTGAGCTGGCTGCCGCTGTTATCCCGCATCCGGCTTTGCGTCCAGGCCGAATTCACCACCCCGAACTGCCCGAGTTTGATCACTGCCCCCGCCCCGCCGAGCGCCAGCTCTTGCGCGGCTTCGCCGTGGCCTTCCAGCGTCAGATAATCGGTCAGGCCATAGCGCAACGTGCCGCTGCCGGCGGCCGGGCCATAATCAAAATTGTCGATGCCGTAGTTCCGCCGCAGGCTGCCGATGGTTAGCGCCCCATCGCTGAGGCCGCTTTTCAGCACTTCGCTGGCGACATAAAACGGCAGCGTGGTGCTCACCTGGCGACCCAACGCATCGGTGGTCACCAGCACCGCGTCACCCGCGCCGTTGATGTATGGCAGGTTGGTCAGCGTGAAAGGCCCCGGCTGTAAGCGGGTGTTCCCGGCGCGATAGCCGTTGATAAACACATCGACGGAGGTCGGCACTGCCGCCTCGCCGGAGAACTGCGGTAACGGCCAGGTGACCAGATCCGGGCGCACGGAGAAGTCGCGGCCATATCGAATACCGCCGAGGCGCACGCTGTTGCTCCAGCTCAGGGAGTCGGTGATCACATCGCCGATGTTCCACACGGTGGCGTCATCTTCGTTGGTCAGGGTTAAGGTGGTGTCGTAGCGGATATAGCCCTGTTTTTGCTGCAAATCGCCGGACAGGTTTTGCCGCTGGGTGCCGGTGGAGTTGAGGACGGCGTTTTGCTCAAAAAAGCGCAGTTCATGCCAGAGGGCAATCTGGCTGCCGATGTTTTCCGTCTGGCTGGTGTAGATGTCGTAGTTGAGCAGCGCGCCACGACCATACATCGGTTCACTGCGTTCGCTGTCGCCGGTAAACGAGGTGCTGTTTTCCCCTACCCATTCACGGGGCACGAACAGCATCAGCCGCTGTCCGCTGCTGTCATACTCGACGCGCACTTCCGGCAGGGTCGAAACGTTAACCTCGCCCTTTGGCAGGCGTTCGGCAGGCAGCCCGGCGCGCCGGAGGTTTTCGCTGTCGACAAAAAAGGCGTTTTGCCGGCGGATCACCGGCACCACCTGCTGCGTATCCCGGTAGTTGACCACCAGCGCAAGGTGGAATGTCGCCTCCTCGTTCAGCGCCTGCGCGTCAGGGGGCGGCGGCAATGCGTCGTCCCCGTCGGCGGCCTGTACGCTGCCGGTACTGCCGAGGCTCAGCATCATCATTGCGATCAGCGCGCGGGGGCTGACTGCCATGTCGTATCCCTGGCGTTAATGGTTGCCGTCATGGCAGAGGGGGAACTTATACCGGCGGGCAGCGGAAAATGGCGGGTGCTGCCGGGTAAGACATAACCCAGCAGACCATCCGCCAGTTCCTTGCTCTGACCGCCCTGCTGGACTTTCACATTGCTTAACCGCACATGCACATCGCTGCGGTTGGTGAATTCGATGGCCGGTTTGCCGCCGTCGCGCACGGTGCGCCAGCTCAGATCGCGTGTTTCCACCAGCGCATGGTTGGCCCCTTCGCGCTGGGTGGCGATGCCCTGCCCGTAGGCAAATAGCGGAATGGAATAACGCATCTGGATCTTCAGCCCGATCTGCGGGGTTTTATCGTCCTGCGGCTGGGGGATCTCATCAACAATAATACGGTAAGCCTGTTCGACGCCCGCCGGCACCGTGGTCTGTTTGATAAGGCGGATCAGCTGTTTGCTGCCCTTATCAATGCGCACGATAGGCGGACTGGCGACCACGTCCTGCTGCGGCTGGTAGCGCTCGTTGCCGCCATCCTGCCGCCAGCGCACGATACGCACCTGCATCGTGGTCGGAGTGTCGCCCTGGTTCTGGATCCACAACTCTGTCGCCGGCGTGTCTGCTGCCAGCCACGGATCGATTGGCCATAACAGAATGCTGGCAGCGGCCTGTGCCTGCGGTGCGCTGAAAGACAGCGCTGTCGTCAACAGCAGCGCGGCCAGACGAGGATGTACGCTCATAAACTTCTCCCTGTCTCACCATGACAAGGTCACGGTGAGTTGATCGCTATAGGTTCCTGCGGGACTGAAGCCCGTCAGCTGCGCCGCGCCGAACAGCGTGAGCGCAATGTTATTACTGTTGCTGTAGGTGATCGAAACCGACTGGTTTTGGGCGATCTCCGTATTGGCCGCCAGCGTACTGCTGCTGTACAGGCGATACGGCACGACGTCGGTGCCGCCGCTGCGCCGCATATTGCGCACACTGGTGTAATTCTGCCCGCCGTTGATGCTCATGCTCAGCGCCACGCCGGGCGTACAGGCCAGCAGTAAAGAGGAGTTGGGCACGAAACTGGTAGGGACGCGCCCGCTTTCCACGCCGGTATGGGTGCCGAAATTCAGCGAGCCCAGTACGCCGCCGGTGCCGCTGGTAACCGAGCAGCCCGGCGTTATCGTTGCTCCCACCCGGAATGACTGGCTGGTGACAGCCAGGGCGGTTCCCTGCATCGTGAGTCCTGCTATCGCCATCCCAAAAATAAGGCGCAGGGCTCCCCGGCTTCCCCGCAGGGAAGCTGGCGTTCCATCAGATTTCATCGTGCGGGGCGTTAGTAAATAACGCTCACGTTTATGGTGTCGGTATAGGTACCTGGAACGACTGTCACACTGTTGCCGCCGCCCTGGATACGACCATAGAGGGTGTAGTTGTTGACGCCGCCGGTGGTTGAGGCGACAGGCAGCGGGGCATTGTTTGCCACCACATTACTGAAGCCGCTGTCGCTGTAGAGGCTATAGGCCACGCCCTGCGCGGTGTTGGTGGTATTCACCAGATAACGCGCCGGGGTGCCTGGCGTACCGACCACGGTGCCGGGTGCGGTGGAGTTGGTGTTACCGGTGATCTGCACGGTATAGCTGTCGGTGGTGCACTGAATACCAAAGCTGTTACCGCCAGCCGCGCCAGTGAGCTGGGTAGTTAGCGTGGAAAAGGTTGCCGGATGTTCACCAAAGTTCAGCGTACCGAAGTTAATCCCGTTCTGGTTCGGCGATCCGTTAATCAGGCAGCCGTTGGTTAACGTCAGGGTAGCGCCGATAGTCCCGTTACTGGTCACCGCCTGAGCGTTCTGCCCGGCGAATAACAACGCGCTACCCGCGAGGAGAATACGTAAATTTCTGTTCATGTTATCGCCTCCAGTAAATAAGCTTTCCGCTTACTGCGATAATGGATTAGCTGCCGGGGATATTATCCTGCTGGGGGAAATAACAGGATTAACAGAAATTTAGCTCAGGGAGAGGTAAAGAACTACCCTGTAAAACACAGGTCATCAGGACGGGTGATGGACGTTATTTATTATTATTTTTCAATTAATTAACAGTTAAAACAGGATGTAAATAAACGTATCAGAGAAAGATATATTATGCTTGGCGTGATCTGCATCACACATTTAATTTGTATTTTCTGTCGTTACATTTATTACCCATTAACGTCAGTTAACCGGCACTTAATTATTGCGCAGGGGAATAATAATAAACGCGGGATATTTTGAAATATGGCGGGATTTATATTTAATAAAAGGCCGGAAAAATAAAAACGCTCCCGGTCAGGAGAGCGTTTTTTTGCCGGGCGCGGTGAAGCATCAGGCTACGTGCGTGGTTGCCACGTCGAGCAGCGCCATTTCGTCGCTGTTCAGCAGTTTTTCGATGTTCACCAGGATCAGCATACGGTCGCCGAGCGCGCCGAGGCCGGTCAGGTATTCGGTGGACAGCGTAACCGCGAACTCCGGTGCCGGACGGATCTGATCGGAGGCCAGTGACAGCACATCGGAGACGCCGTCAACCACGATGCCAACCACACGCTGACCAAGATTCAGCACGATCACCACGGTGTTTTCGTTGTACTCAACGTCCATCTGGCTGAACTTCACGCGCAGATCAACGATAGGCACAATAACACCGCGCAGGTTGGTCACCCCTTTGATGAATTCCGGGGTGTTAGCGATGCGGGTTACCTGATCATAACCACGGATTTCCTGCACTTTCAGAATATCGATGCCGTATTCTTCCCCGCCAAGGGTGAAAACCAGGAATTCCTGACCTGATGGCTCGCCAGCCAGTTTCGTTACATTACTCATACCGGTCATGTTTATACCTTCTTACCTAAATCAGGCGGCTGTATGCGCCATACGTTGTTCACGGTTTAATCCCTGTAACGCCGAAACATCCACGATCAGCGCGACACTACCATCGCCAAGGATGGTCGCAGCAGAAATGCCCGGCACTTTGCGATAGTTGCTTTCCAGGTTTTTCACTACCACCTGATGCTGACCGATCAACTGGTCAACCAACAAGGCGTAACGACGTCCTGCGCTCTGCACGATCACCACGATACCCGCGGTGGCTTCCGTTTTCGCGCCCTTGACGTCAAAGACTTTCCACAGTTCTACCAGCGGCAGGTATTCGCCACGCACTTCCAGAACGCGCTCACCACCGGCCAGCGGGTGCAGATCTTCTTCACGCGGTTGCAGCGATTCCATCACAGCATTCAGCGGCAGGATAAAGACTTCTTCGCTGACCTTCACGGACATGCCGTCAAGGATAGCCAGCGTCAGCGGCAGCAGGATACGAATGGTCGTGCCCGCCCCCTGTTTAGATTTGATTTCAACGTGGCCGCCCATCTCCTGGATGTTACGTTTCACCACGTCCATGCCCACGCCACGGCCCGACACGTCGGTGACCTGTTCGGCGGTGGAGAAGCCCGGCGCGAAGATCAGCATCCCGACTTCTTCATCAGACATGCTTTCGCTCACGGCCATACCCTGAGACATGGCTTTCGCAAGAATACGCTCGCGGTTAAGGCCAGCGCCATCGTCGGTCACTTCGATACAGATATTGCCGCCCTGGTGTTCGGCGGAAAGCACCAGGTTACCCACGGCGGATTTACCGGCGGCAACGCGGACTTCCGGCAGTTCGATACCGTGGTCGAGGCTGTTACGCACCAGGTGCGTTAACGGATCGATAATGCGTTCGATCAGGCTCTTGTCCAGTTCAGTGGAGCTGCCGATCAGCGTCAGTTCGATCTGCTTATTCAGTTTGGTGGCCAAATCGCGCACCAGACGCGGGAAGCGGCTGAAGACATATTCCATCGGCATCATACGGATGGACATGACCGATTCCTGCAGGTCACGGGCGTTGCGCTGCAACTGGCCCATGCTGGTGATCAGATCGCCATGGGTGACCGGATCCAGTTCGTTAGAACGCTGGGCCAGCATTGACTGGGTGATCACCAGTTCGCCTACCAGGTTAATGATCTGGTCGACTTTCTCCACCGCGACACGGATGCTGGTGGATTCGCTGGCGCGCGCCGGTTTTTCACGTTCCTGGCGGCCTGCTGCGGCTGGCTCTTTTGGCACGGCTTTAAGCACCGGGGCGGCGGCAACGGCCGGCACTTGCGGTGCGGCCTCAGCAACCACTGTGGTCGCCGGTTCAGCTGGCGCCGCGGCGGGTGCGGTTTCGAAAGCAATCTGATCCTGCTCTACCACGAAGCAAAGCACGGCAATCAAATCGTCCTGGCTCACGCCGCCATCCAGCGTCGCACTCAGGGAGTCGCTGCCTTTTACCACGTCACTTAATGTGGCGAGGTTTTTGAGTTCGTCTTCCAGCAGGCTGACTTCGTTCTCTTTCAGACGCGAAATCACGATACGCAGTTTGTCGCTGTTTGCCGCGGGGGCGGAGGCGTCAGCCTGGTCGTTCTGCGCGTCAACCACGGTCAGTTTGGCATCGTTGGCGGCAGGCACAACTTCGCCCTTCGCTTCCAGTGCCAGCTGACGCAGGGCATTACAGATATATTCAAAGCTGGCGGCATCTGGCTCTTGAGAGCTTTTATAGGCGTCGAGCTGCTCTTGCATAATATCTTTGGTTTCCAAAAACAGATTGATTATATCGGTGTTGAGCTGCATCTCTCCGCGCCGGGCTTCATCAAGCAGGTTTTCCATCAGGTGCGTGGTTTCCTGCAAAATGGTGAAGCCGAAGGTGCCTGCGCCGCCTTTAATAGAGTGCGCGGCCCGGAAGATGGCATTCAGTTGTTCAGAGTCCGGTGCTTCAGGCACCAGATCCAACAAATGCTGCTCCATGTCGGCCAACAACTCGTCAGCTTCATCAAAAAACGTCTGATAAAAATCGCTAATATCCATGCTCACGCTATCACCTCGGATCGGGTTGTGGCGATGTGGGAACTGTCGCCTGGGGCAACGCCTCTGGCTGTTTTAATAAACTTACTGGCTCGTTCTGGCTCTCGGCATTTTCATGCAAAATTGCCTGTTCTGCCTGCCGGTTGAGAACCAGAAGACTGATGCGGCGATTTATCGCATCATCAGCGCCTTTGTCGCTAAGCCGCATGGTAGCCGCCATGCCCACGACACGCAGGACTTTACCGTCGTCCAGGCCGCCGATGACCAACTCGCGACGCGATGCGTTTGCGCGGTCAGCGGAGAGTTCCCAGTTGCTATAGCCTCGTTCGCCATTGGCATAGGGGAAATCATCGGTGTGGCCTGACAGACTGACTCTGTTAGGAATACCGTTCAGTACCGGGGCAATCTTGCGCAGAATATCGCGCATGTAAGGCTCCACTTCGGCGCTGCCGGTTTTAAACATCGGGCGATTCTGGCTGTCGATAATCTGAATACGCAGCCCTTCCTGCACGAGGTCGATCTTCAGATGCGGGCGCAGCGCGCGCAGCTTTGGATCGGCTTCAATTAACTGGTCGAGATCGCCACGCAGTTTGCTCAGGCGGTTCTGTTCCATACGTTTGCGCAGATCTTCCACGTTCGGCTGACGCTGCACTTCCCCTTTCTGCTGGGTGAAATCATCACCGCCGCCAGGGATCGGACTGTCACTGTTCGAGATCCGGGGTCCGCCCGTAACCGCCGTTGCCAGCGGGGTGCGGAAGTATTCCGCGATCTGAATAAGCTCTTTAGGACTGGAGATAGAAATCAGCCACATGACCAGAAAGAACGCCATCATTGCCGTCATAAAATCGGCGTAGGCAATCTTCCACGATCCGTGCGAGCCGCCTCCGTGTCCTTTATGTTTACGTCGTTTGACGATGACAATGGGATGGGCCTGGTTTTTCATGCGTCCTCAGTCGTGGTCTGCTGGTTTGGGTTTCTGACTGCGCGGACATGCTCTTCCAGTTCAACAAAGGAAGGACGTTCGCTCGAGTACAGGGTTTTACGGCCAAACTCAACGGCAATCGGCGGTGCATAACCGTTCAGATTCGACAGCAGCGTAATTTTCACGCACTGCATCATCTTGGTGGTTTCGGCGCTTTTCTGGCGCAGGACCGTTGCCAGTGGCGAGATGAACCCGTATGCCAGCAAAATGCCGAGGAAGGTTCCCACCATCGCATGGGCAATCAGCGCACCCAACTCTGCCGCCGGACGATCCGCCGAGGCCAGGGCATGTACCACCCCCATGACGGCGGCCACAATCCCGAACGCCGGCAGGGAATCACCTACCATCGCCAGGCTGTTGGCGGGGACTTCCGCTTCCGCTTCGTGGGTTTCGATCTCTTCGTCCATCAGCGCTTCGATTTCGAAGGTGTTCATATTGCCGCTGATGATAAGGCGCAGATAATCCACAATAAATTCAAGCATTATCGGATCGGCAAGAATACGCGGGTAGCTGGCGAAAATTTCACTCTCTTTCGGGCTTTCGATATCACGTTCCAGCGAGAACATGCCTTGTTGACGTGATTTCGCCATCAGGCGATAGAGCAGCGCCAGCAAGTCCATATACATACTTTTGGTGTATTTCGAACGGCGAAACAGCAGAGGCAGCGCTTTCAGCGTTCCTTTGATGGCTTTGCCGTTGTTGCCCACAATAAACGCACCTACGCCCGCACCACCGATGATAATAAGTTCGGCAGGTTGATAAAGTGCCCCAAGGTGTCCGCCGGTCATCATATAACCGCCGAAGACTGTACCGAGAACAACCAGGTAACCTAATAAGATCAGCACGACATCATCCTTCACTGTTGACTAAGGCAAGGAGAAACAGATTTGCGTTTGGCTCGGCGGCGGGGCAAAAAAAAGCAGCGGTAATTGCTTACCGCTGCTGGAGTGTTGCTCACACCGTTCGGTCAAACAGCCTGATTGATCTGTTCATCCAGCAGTTGTGAATTACTATCGGCAACTTCCGGGGAAAGTTTACGTCTTTTTACTGCCCTGGAAGGCGGCTGACATAAACTGCAGGCGAAGCTACCCACGGGTTGGTGTGCGTGAGTAATAAAATTACCGTCGCAGCAGTTACAGCGAGAAAGCTGCAGCATTCCACTCTCGACGAAACGAACCAGTGTCCAGGCACGGGTCAGGGCCAGTAACGGGCCCTCTTCCTGCTGCGGGCACTGTTCTAAATAGAGACGGTAAGCTTTGATGACGGCATCAACGCCGCTGCAAAGTCCCGTTTTCAGTAAAAACTGCCAGGCGTTACAGAACATAGAAGCGTGGATATTTTGTTCCCACGTCATAAACCAGTCGGTTGAAAACGGCAGCATGCCTTTCGGCGGCGGACTGCCGCGAAGTTCTTTATAAAGTTTGATGAGTCGACCACGGCTCAGCTGCGTCTCACTTTCCAGCATTTGTAACCGCGCGCCCAGCGTAATTAGCTCCATGGCCAACTGGATGTCGCGCGCTTCCTGAACGATGCTTTTAACTGTCATAGATCAGGCCCTTTTTTTCCGGGCAGGTGCATCAACAGTCTGACCCGCATCACTGAGTAAGCGTGTTGAAAGCAAAATTCCGGTATGGACCTGCTGTAAATCGTCTACACGGGATTCCTGTGTCAGACGCGTGATAGTCTGGTGACTGTCAAAGCGGAACTGGCAAATCAGCTGATTGGTTTCAGCCAGTTTAACCATTTGCGGCAACGTCAGCTCGACCATTGTGGATGCCATTTCTTCACTCATCCCCAGGCGGAACATCGCGGAAGCTTTGTCCTGACTGATCAGACGCTGTGCAAGAAGGAGATATGACAAATTGATGTCATATACGTGTTTCAGCAACTCGGATGTATGCATTTTTCCCATCCAGAATAACCAACGAAAATCTTAAGCGGTAAGACCGCACCCCGTGATGTCGCCGGGAAAAAACCCGGTAAAATAAGTAAGACAAGGCAAAAATGCATTACTGCGATTCAGGTGTTTTGACGTGGAGGCGATCACCTCATTGTGCGATCTGCTCCTTCACACGTTCTCATCATTTCTTACACAAACTAAGATTTTTCCTAAATCGAGGCAACTGTACTCGCGGACTCTGAGACATACAATGTGAGCAAGTGGTATTTTGGAAAAAATGTGATCTACGTCACATAATTTAAGCGAATATTACGAATAAATCTATCAATATGACTGTTGGATTGCATATTTTTCGTTCTAACGAACCCGTTTTCTATTCTTTTCGCACGAATAGACATGCAAACACCTCTGACCTGTGAGTTAAAAGAACGCACTACTATGTAAAGCAATGACTTAACAAAAACGAACGATCTCTATTGTAGATACAGCATAAAATTTACCTTAAAAATCATGCCATTATGTTTTTAACCTAAATAAATTTTCATTTTTGGTATCGATTACTAATTTGTTAATCATCAGGATTAATAAAACAGCGTTGCAAATTTTTATCGCGAATATTTACGTTAAGAAGCGTTATTTTTGCAAAATGGTTACATTGTGAACTATTCCAGTCGTAAGAATAATTAATGAATATTTATTAACTGCGTCATAAAACTGTAATCTTTAGGAGTTGCAATTTTTATATAAAAAGAGTAATGGTCAGCCTGTTCATACTCTAAAAAGGAGTGAGTCATGAGCTATTCTCACGTACTGGTAGCCGTGGCAATGTCGCCCGAAAGCCACCAGTTGCTGGCGAAAGCCGTTAACATTGCCCGCCCTTTCAATGCCCGCATTAGCCTTATCACCCTCGCTGCCGATCCTGAAATGTATAATCACTTCGCCGCCCCCATGCTGGAGAACCTGCGTGATGTAGTGGCGGAAGAGACGCATGAATTTCTCAGGGCGTTAATCGCGCAAACGGACTACCCCATCGCGCAAAAAATCATGACGTCGGGTGAGTTAAGCGAACACATTTTGTATCTATGTCAGACGCAGGGCGTGGACCTGGTGATCTGCGGTAATCACAACCAGAGTTTTTTCTCGCGCGCAGCCTGTTCGGCGAAAGCCGTGGTGAGTTCTAGCAAAGTGGATGTACTGCTGGTGCCGCTGAATAGCGTGTAAAAAAGCTCCCGCGGGTGCGGGAGCATGGTCGGGATCAGGCAAGCTTCGGGAAGGCCGCCACGTTGTTTTGCAGCACACTGTCTGCACTACGTGGCGCGATGCGCTTTAGGTCGGCGATAAACCTCTTCTGCCAGGCGTCGATGTCGTTTTTCTGGATGATCTCCAGCATCTCGGCGTGGCGGGAAATACGTTCTGCCAGCGGCATGGTCAGAGCACGGTCCATGGCCGCCGCCACGTCATCGCGGTCGTACGGGTTTACCAGCAGCGCAGAGGTCAGCTCATTGGCGGCACCGGCAAAGCGGGACAGGATCAACACCCCCGGATTCGCCGGGTCCTGCGCGGCCACATACTCTTTCGCCACCAGGTTCATACCATCACGCAGCGGCGTAACCAGACCGACGTCAGAATAGCGGAACACTTTCATCAGCAGCTTACGGTCGAAGTGCTGATTGAGATAATAGAGCGGCGTCCAGCCCAGCTGGCCATATTTACCGTTAATGCGCCCCGCTTCGGTTTCCAGCAGGTGACGAATATCCTGGTACGCCTGCACATCACCACGGGAGGTGGGCGCAATCTGCGTATAACGAATTTTGCCGTGGTGCTGGGGGAATTTCTCCAGCAGCGTTTCAAAGGCCGCAAAACGCTCCGGAAGGCCTTTGGAATAATCCAGACGCTCAACCGAGAAAATGTTTTTGACGCCTTTGAGCTCTTCCTTCAGCTGGGCCATTTTTGGCGGCAGCGGCCCGGCGGCAGCCTGGGCGATCTCTTTTGGCTCAATACCAATCGGATAGACTTCAGTAGCGAAGGTTTTACCAAAAGCGGTATGCGTTTTCTTGTCTTTGGCGATCACACGCGTCTGGCTGGCAACGCTGTCGAGGAAGGAAACACGGTCGCTTTCCGTCTGGAAGCCCAGCAGATCATAATCACACAACTGCTCTAACAGTTCGGCGTGCGGCGGCAAGGCGTTAAAGATTTCCGGGGTCGGGAACGGGATATGCAGGAAGAAACCAATCTGGTTTTTCACGCCGCGCTGACGCAGCTCATGCGCGAACGGCAGCAGATGGTAATCGTGGATCCACAGCACATCGTCTTCTTCCAGCAGCGGCAGCAGTTTGTCCGCCAGCAACGCGTTTACACGCTGATAGCCTTCCCATGACTCACGCTGGAACTGCACCAGGTCCAGACGGTAGTGGAACGCAGGCCACAATACGGCGTTGGAGAACTGGTTGTAATACTCTTCATAATCTTGTTCGCTGAGGTTAAAAGAGGCCCAGGTGATGTTCCCGCGCGTCTCTTTTTTTAACGGCTGATCTTCGTTTCCTGTCTCACCGCTCCAGCCGAACCAAAGTCCACCGGTTGCTTTCAGCGCGCCTAAAATCCCGACAGCCAGACCACCGGCGCCTGCTTTTTTATCGTCCGGCGGTGCAATGCGATTAGATACTACGACTAAGCGACTCATAGCCATCTCTCCTGTTTGTTAGCGCTAATTTTTCTTGTTGTAGTTGATGATCAATCATCTGTTCGAGCCACTGGTGTACGGCTGACACGCCGTCCAGTCGCCATTTTGCCTGGGTGTCCCCTAAGCCGACTTTGATCGTGACGCCACCCTGGCGGTTCACAACCTTAAATCCTTGTTCATCGGTGAGGTCATCGCCCAGGAATACGGGTGTTCTGCCCGCAAACGGGGGTTCCTGCATAAATGCGTCGATGGCAGCACCTTTACTGATGCCGCGCGGTTTAAGTTCAACAACGCATTTGCCTGGCTGTAAGGCCAGTTCTTCGTGTTTTGCTTCCAGCGCCTGTGCCAGCGCGTAAATGGCCTCTTCGTGGTGCATGGCCTGACGGTAATGGAGTGCGAATGCCATTCCTTTTGCTTCCAGTTCGGTTCCCTCAAGACCATCCAGTCCGGCGATCAGTTCCAGTTCAATCTGCTTTACCAGCTCAGGCGGCAGCGTCACCACATGGTGTTCGCCGTTATTGTCGCGGCGCTCGGCACCGTGTACGCCCGCAAGGGGAAAGCGATAAGGACTGGCGAGCGCATCCAGCTCATGCATCGAGCGGCCGGAGACCAGGGCGACGGCGCCGTGGTTCATCTCAGCGAGCTGATGCAGCTGGTCCCGCACCCTGGCGGGGATGGCTACCTGATCCGGATGGGGTTTGATGTCAGCGAGGGTTCCGTCGAGGTCAAAAAAGAACGCAAAATTACCAGAAAAAATCGGCGGTACAGTTAACTGGTCGGCCACTCTGGTCTCCTCCTTACAGTTCAGATGCTCTGCTCCTGCAGACGCATCGCATTATCATTAGCCATGTAAGTATAGACAGTGTGACGACGCTCGCCATTTTAAGAATGGCTTGCCAGCCGACGAGACGGCTGGCAAGAGAGGGGATAAACTTAAAGGTTGTGCTTAAACAGTACGCTTCGCTTTTTGCTTATAACGGTCAAAAATCACCGCCGCCAGCAGGATCAAACCGCGCACCACATATTGCGAGAATGGCGAGATATTGAGCAGGTTCATGGCGTTCTCCACGGTACCAAGGATCAGGATCCCGGCCACCACATAAGAGATTTTACCGATGCCCCCTTTCAGCGACACCCCGCCCAGCACGCAGGCTGAGATGACGATCAGCTCATAACCGATAGAGGTCATTGGCTGTCCACTGGTCATGCGCGACGCCAGAATAATGCCCGCGATGGCAGACACCAGACCCGAGAGAATAAAGATGATGATTTTGGTGCGAACGACCGGCACACCCGCCAGGCGAGCCGCCTCTTCGTTGCCACCGATCGCCAGCGTATTTCGACCAAAAGTTGTACGATTTAGTAAAAATCCGAAAATGCCCAGACAGATCACCGTCAGCCAGATAGGTGCCGGTAAACCGAGCCAGTTGGTGTAACCGAGGGCGAAGAAACGCTCATCTTCAATCCCGACCGCTTTACCATCCGAAATGATATAGGCCAGCCCGCGCACAATTTGCATGGTGGCGAGCGTGGTGATGAGGGCGTTGATTTTCAGCCGTGCGATGACGAAGCCGTTGACCAGCCCGCTCAGCACGCCGAGCATCAGTCCCGCGAAGATACCGATCCACAGACTTTCGGTCATGTTGATCACGACCGCCGTGGTGACGCCCGCGCAGGCAATGACCGAGGCGACGGAAAGGTCGAAATCCCCGGAGGCGAGACAGAACAACATGCCGCAGGCCACCATGCCGGACATAGAAATCGCCAGCCCCAGCCCTTTCATGTTCACAAAACTGGCGAAGTTCGGCACAAAAATGGCACAGCCGATAAACAGCACGGCGAACACCACCAGCATGCCGTACTGGTCCCAGATACGGCCAAGATTGAATGGCGACTTAGGTGCGCCGGAAGTGGTTAAAGACGACATCATATTCTCCTTGCTCAGGCGACAGCCTGGCTAACTTTAGGCATGGCAAGGCTTAACGCCTGTTGTTCATCCGCCTGACCGTGTAGTAATTCACCGGCGATCTCCCCTTCGCGCATCACCAGGATGCGGTCGGCGAGGCCGAGCACTTCGGGCAGGTCGCTGGAGGCAAACAGCACCGCGACACCGCGTGCCGCCAGCGCATAAATCACGTTGTAAATTTCATGTTTCGCGCCGACATCAATGCCGCGCGTGGGCTCATCGAGCAAAATGACTTTCATCTCTTCGGATAACCAACGGCCCAGAATGGCCTTTTGCTGATTACCGCCGGAGAGATTCATGATCAGCTGCTCAGCGCCTGGGGTTTTGATATTCAGCGAACGAATATGGTGATCGGCGTTCTGCACTTCCCAGCCGTCGTTGATCAGGCAACCGGCGCGGATGTATTTGCGACGGGCGCTGATATTGATGTTATCGCGCACCGAATGCACCGGGATAATCCCCTCGGCTTTGCGATCTTCAGGACAGAGCATCATCCCCGCGGCAATAGCATGACCGGGCTTCTGAATATTGACGGCCTGGCCGTCGATCCACACCTGCCCTGCGGTGATACGCGTGCCGCCAAACAGGCCCTTCATCAGTTCGCTGCGTCCGGCACCCACCAGCCCAAACAGGCCGACGATTTCGCCGCGCTTCACCGACAGGCTCACCGGCTTGCGCACGCCAGGCGCTTTGACCTCATCGAGGCGCAGCATCTCTTCACCGGTCTCACGCGGCTGCCAGCCATAGATATCGCCGAGATCGCGGCCAACCATCGCTTTCACCAGCGAATCGTGGTTAACCTTATCCATGTCGTCGAAGGTGCAGACATAGCGACCGTCTTTAAAAACGGTAATCGCATCGCTTAAGGCAAAAATCTCTTCCATGCGGTGCGAGACATAAATAATGACCCGCCCTTCGTCGCGCAGTTCGCGGATAACGCGGAACAGGTTGTCGATTTCACGCGCCGACAGCGAACTGGTCGGTTCATCGAAGGCGATCACTTTGGCGTTACGCGCCAGGGCTTTGGCAATTTCCACCATCTGCCACTGCCCAATCGACAGGTATTTCAGCGGCGTTTGCGGATCGATATCGAGGCCAAGATGCTCCAGCTGTAGCCGGGCTTCGTAGTTCAGCAGCGAGCGATTCACGAAGCCGCCTTTGTGCGGCAACTGGCCGAGATAAATATTTTCCGCCACGGTCATTTCAGGCACCAGGTGCAGTTCCTGATAGATAATGGCGACCCCGGCATTCAGGGCGGCAGGGGTGTCAGCAAAGGTGACATCTTCCCCGCGCAGGGCCAGCGTGCCGGTGGTGGGTGCATAGTTCCCGCTGAGGATCTTCAGCAGCGTGGATTTACCCGCGCCGTTTTCCCCCATCAGGGCGTGGACCTGGCCTGCATAGCAATCAAAGCTGATGTCGCTGAGCGCTTTTACGCCAGGGAAGGTTTTGCCAATCCCCCGGAAAGACAGGTATGGAGTTGACTGTTGCATAACATCTCCGAAACGCTTTTCAGTGTACGACAGGCCCTTCACCCGGCGGGCGAAGGGCACACTAGCCACGCGTATTACTTAACGCCGAGCCCTTTTTTCGCCAGCTCTTCTTTAAAGTTGTCGCGGGTGATCAGCACCACGTCGGTAACTGCCGTGAATTTCGGCGGCTCGACGCCCTTCTCTACCCAGTTGTAAAGCATTTCGCTGGTTTTATAGCCATGGACGTCCGGGCTTGGCAGCAGTGAACCGTAGAAGCCGGTGCCCTGCGCTTTCGACAGCTCGCTCACCGCATCCACGCCATTGATACCGATACCGATCACGTCAGCGGCTTTAAAGCCCTGACCTTCAGTGGCACGCACGCCGCCCAGCACGGTGTTATCGTTCATGCCGACCACCAGCCAGTGTTTCACTTCCGGATGCTGCACCAGCAGGGAGTTACCGGCGTCGAAGGCGCCCGGAATGTCGTTCGCTTTGGTTGGCACTTTATAGATCTGTTTTTCCGGGAAGCCGGCGGCTTTCAGCGCATCCATCGAACCGGTGGTACGACGACGGGCGGTGTCCAGTTCGTCAGCGGTGATAGCCATCACGGCGGTATCTTTCACGTCCCAGCCGCGTTTTTGCATCTCTTTGTAGAGTTCCTGACCCTGGCGCGCGCCGATTTCACTCGCCGCCATCATCACCAGCGGTACGGATTCCATCGGTTTACCTTTCGCGGTGACGAACTGGTCATCGACGGCAATGACCTTCATGTCATAGCCTTTGGCTTTCGCCACGATGGCTGAGCCGAGTTTTGGATCCGGCGTACAGATGACAAAGCCTTTCGCGCCACTGGCCGCCAGGCTGTCGATGGCGTTCAGGGTTTTCTCCCCGTCCGGTACGGCGATTTTAATCACTTCAAAACCAAGATCTTTACCGGCTTTATCAGCGAACTTCCATTCCGTCTGGAACCAGGGTTCCTCCGGTTGTTTCACCAGAAAACCGAGTTTCATGGTCTCTGCGATAGCGGATTGTGACATAACGGCAGCCAGACCGATGGCTGCCAGCGCTTTAGTGAATTTGTGCATGGGTAACTCCAGCTTTAGCGTTCTTTTATGTAGGGAAAAACGGTTTTTCTGTTCTTTAATCAGACAGAAAACAAAGCATTAGCCGATACGGTTCTGGATATGCTTCTGCTGGAGAGTAGTTGTAGCGGGAAATTAATCATCCATAGGAGAGCGCCATCACACCGCAGAATTACAGTAATTGCGTACATAAATTCAGCGGAAAATGACATAAAAAAAGCCGTATTTGTCGGACAATTAGCAGGGGTGGCAGTGAAATTATCCATAACCTCAGCCAGCTTATCCTTGTCGCCCGGATGCGTTGCACATCCGGGCGGTTCATCACCAGCGATAATAGATATGTTCGGCGTGTTCGCGCACCGGCGTGGCGTCGCCCAGTAAGCGCGCGGACACCGCGAACGCAAAATCAAAGACGTGGCCTAACCCTTTGCCGCTGATCAGATTGCCGTCTTCCACCACGGGTGCATCGACATATTCGCCGTTTTGCACCGCCTGCCACAGATCGCCTGAACAGACGTAGCGCCGCCCGTTCAGCAGGTCGTTGCCACCCAACACGCGGGCCGCCGCCGAGCAGAGTGGGCAAATCAGTTTGCCCGCCGCATCGTGGGCTTTTATGAAGTGGATGACGTCGGCGCTGGCCGCCAGATTAACACTGCCCTGTGGCCCGCCCGGCAGTACCACGGCGTCATATAACGTGTCCAGCCGCTCAGCGAGAGTGTTGTCTGCCACCATGGGAATGGCGTGATAGCTCTCTACTGCACGAGAGCTGGCACAGGCCAGGGTTTCCACCTCAATATGCAGACGACGCAGGATATCGATGGTGACAATGGCTTCGGCTTCTTCAAATCCAGGGGCCAGTAATACCGCTACTTTTTTCATTTTTTTAGTCCATCAGGTAAGAGATGAATTCACCATAAACCTTATTTCATTAAAATTAAACTATCAGTTCAAAGACATCGCACGCCGTGCTTATTGCCTGGTTAATTTCCTCCGTTTCGCCTAAGTGCCTTATGGGTCACAGTAATGAACAGTGCGATCTTTCTATGCTGTAGTCAGTTACTCATAACAAGGATATTCACTATGGCTATTGTCGGAATGGTTCAAAAACTCAATACGCAAATGAATCTTGAGTTCCAGGCATCCAGTCTTTATTTGTCGCTCAGTGAATGGTGCGCCGGGCACAGCCTGAACGGCACGGCCACGTTTCTGCGTACCCAGGCACAGGGCAATATCACGCAAATGATGCGGGTGTTTGAATATATGAAACGCGAAGGGGCGAATCCCATCGTAAAAGCCGCCGAACCCTCTCAGGACCACTATTCCACCCTCGAAGATCTGTTCACGAAAATGCTTGAGGAGTATTCACAGCGCTGCACCACCCTCGCCCGCTTAACGGCGGAAGCGGCAGCCGTGAACGATGCCTGCACGCTGGAATTTTTGCAGCAGCTCGAAAAAGAACAGCAGCAGGACGGCCTGCTGTTGCAAACCATCATGGAAGAAGTGCATAACGCGCAGCTGTCAGGTATGGGATTACCGCAGACCGATCAGCACTTACTGAATATCGTCAATTTCCAGCAGCATTAATCCGCCACCTGTATTCCGCCCCGGTTCGCCCGGGGTTGTTATTTTTTGCAGTTCAATGTTGCAAAAATGTTTATAAGCTATTGATTAGGCCGCGATTTTACAAATTGGATCTGGCTCGCAAAGATCACCCTTACAAAATGTAATGATTTAGAGCATCAATGTTTAATTACACAGGTGCTTCATGATCACTCTTGAGTTTGTCGTCATTATCCTCTGCCTGCTGGTCGGTACGCGCTTCGGCGGCATGGGCCTCGGCCTGATAAGCGGTATCGGCCTTTTCATTCTGACCTTTGTATTTGGCCTGCAACCGGGTAAACCGCCGGTGGACGTGATGCTGACCATTCTGGCGGTTATCGGCTGTGCCGCCACGCTGCAAACCGCAGGCGGGCTTAACGTGATGATGCAGTTTGCCGAAGGGCTGTTACGTCGGCATCCCCAGCACATCACGCTGCTCGCGCCCTTTACCACCTGGATGTTGACGTTTTTGTGCGGTACCGGTCATGTGGTCTACACCATGTTTCCGATTATCGCCGACATTGCGCTGAAAAAAGGCATCCGCCCGGAGCGCCCGATGGCGGTGGCGTCAGTGGCCTCTCAAATGGCGATCACCGCGTCGCCGGTGTCGGTGGCGGTGGTGTCGCTGGTCTCTATACTGGCGGCACAACAGGGGATCGGCCACGCGTGGAGCATTCTGGAGATCCTCGCCGTCTCCGTTCCGGCGTCGCTGTTTGGGGTAGCCATCGCCGCGCTGTGGAGCCTGCGGCGCGGGAAAGATCTGGCAGATGACGCGGAGTTTCAGCAGAAATTATCCGATCCAAAGCAGCGGGAATTTATCTACGGCAGCAGCGAAACGCTGATGGATCAACGCTTCCCGAAACAGGCTTACTGGTCAACCTGGATCTTCTTCGCCGGTATTCTGGTGGTGGTGCTGTTGGGGGCGCTGCCGGCGCTGCGTCCGGCATTCGACGTGAAAGGTAAAATGACGCCGCTGTCGATGAACCTGGTTATCCAGATGATGATGCTGATTGCCGGGGCGGTCATGCTGATAGTCTGCAAGGTGAACGCGTCGACGATTTCCAGCGGCGCGGTATTCAAGGCCGGGATGGTGGCGATTTTCTCAGTGTTTGGCGTGGCGTGGATGAGTGACACCTTCTTTCAGGCGCATCTGGAAGAGTTAAAAGTCGCGCTGGAAGGCGTAGTGCAGAATCACCCCTGGACCTACGCGATTGTGCTGTTTCTGGTGTCCAAACTGGTTAACAGCCAGGCCGCCGCCCTGACCGCCGTTGCGCCGATGGCGCTGATGCTGGGCGTGGAGCCAAAAATGCTGCTGGCATTCTTTCCGGCATCCTACGGTTATTTCGTGCTGCCCACCTACCCGAGCGACCTGGCCTGCATCGGCTTTGACCGTTCAGGCACCACCCGCATCGGAAAATTCATCATCAACCACAGCTTTATTATTCCCGGGCTGATAGGCGTCAGCTGCGCCTGTGCGGCGAGCTATGCGCTGGTGATGGCGCTGTTTTGATCCTGCCGGCGGGGTCTCCCCCGCCTCTTCTCATTCGGGCTGCCGCGCCCGACGTGAGAAAACATCCGTTTGAATAATTCAAAACGAAGGTTTACTTTACTTAGTGCGCCTCGCCCTGCGGGGTGAACTTCAGCTCAATCAGCGCAATCGCTTTCTGAATGGCGCGACGCGTCACCGGATCGGCAGCCGCCGGATGGGTGGTGAAATCGATGGTTTTTAACTGCTGCGACATTTTCTCACGCACTTCAACCGGCGCGATAACGTCGATGATATCGAGGATCTGTTTGATCACCAGCTGGCAGGCGACAACGTCAGATACCAGTTCTTGATCGGCACTCAGGGATTCAGACATAGAAGGCTCCTTTCATTAAGGACGCCATAGTAGCGGGAAGTGTTGTGAAAAGGTAGTTTGCCCGACCAGCCTGCCGGATGACAGGCATAAAAAAACCTGCCGTAGCAGGTTTTTTTATCAGAACATCGCGCCAGGCGGGACGTCTTTGAAGGTTTTGCAGTAGGTTTCAAAAATGCTTTTCAGGATTTTACGCAGTTTCATGTTTCTCTCCGGCGAATTTTGTTATGCAGGTGTTATGTCTCTATGCGCACATAATATGACCTGTATCACAAAAATCAACCGGTTTGTGAAGCCCGTCACACTAAAAAATGGCGTGTCAGATGCGTTTTGTTAAGAAAAATAATGATAAATCCGACAGTTACGGACATTTCATTTCTGTAAAAAATTAAAATTTTTTTTAAAATGGCAGACCAAAAATGACTGATAGTCCTCAACCGGAGACAAGACGCGGCGTTTCTCCTGCCGCGCTGCTGGTCGCCGGTGCGTTTTTTATGGAGTTTCTCGACGGCACGGTGATCGCCACCGCCCTGCCGGACATGGCAGACAGTTTTGGCGTTAACGCCGTCGATCTGAATATTGGCATCAGCGCCTATTTGATCACCCTGGCGGTGCTGATCCCGGCCAGCGGCTGGATTGCCGATCGCTTTGGCGCGCGAAAAGTCTTCGCGTCGGCGCTGGCGATTTTCACCCTCGCCTCGGTGTTCTGCGGCCTCGCCGTCAGCGTTGAGTGGTTTGTTGCCATGCGTATCCTGCAGGGCATCGGCGGTGCGCTGATGGTGCCGGTCGGGCGGCTGGCGGTACTGCGCACCACGCCTAAACATCAGTTGATCACCGCTATCGCCACCCTGACGTGGCCTGCCCTGGTGGCGCCTATTATTGGCCCACCGCTCGGCGGCTTTATTACCAGCTTCGCCAGCTGGCGGTGGATCTTCTTTATTAATATCCCGCTGGGGCTGATCGCCATTGCGCTGGCGTTACGCATCATTCCGGATATTCATGAGACAGAACGGCGCCCCTTCGATATGCGGGGTTTCCTCTCCACCGCCATTGCCATGGTGAGCCTGGTGTACGCCATGGAATCGTTGGGGGCGCAACAGCCGCAGGGAGGGCTGACGGCGGCGATGTTGCTGCTGGGCGCAGGCACACTGTTCTATGCGCTGCGCCATTTCCGGCGCGCCCGCTGGCCGATGATCCGTCTTGATGCCATGCAGGTGCCCACGTTCCGCGTCACGATGTATGGGGGTTCCCTGTTCCGCGCGTCCATCAGCGCGGTGCCCTTTCTGTTGCCACTGATGTTTCAGGTGGGTTTTGGTATGGACGCCTTTCATGCCGGGCTGCTGGTGCTGGCGGTCTTTGTCGGCAATCTGACTATCAAACCTGCCACCACGCCGCTTATTCGCTGGCTGGGCTTCAAAAAGCTACTGCTGATCAACGGCGCGCTGAATGTGCTGGCGCTGCTGGCCTGCGCGTTCCTGACGCCCACCACGCCGGTATGGGTGATCCTGCTGGTGCTCTATCTCGGCGGCGTATTTCGTTCAATACAGTTTACCGGCGTCAGCACGCTGGCCTTCGCGGATGTGCCATCGGCGCAGATGAGCTATGCCAATACGCTGTTCAGCACGGCGACGCAGCTGGCGGTCGGGCTGGGCATTACGCTGGGCGCAATCGGAATACGTGTCGGTGAGCGAGTGGGCGACTGGCTGGCGCTGGGGGAGGTGCCGGGGATCGGTTTTCGGCTGGCGTTTGTGGTGATCGCGCTGATTTGTCTGGTGGGAATGTTTGATACGCTGCGGCTGACGAAAGACGCCGGCAGTGCGGTGTCGAATAAAAAGGGATAATAAAAGGCCAGCATAACGCTGGCCTTTTTTGATCTTATGCGAGCATCTCACGAACGAAGGCTTCGATCTCTTTATCCTGACAGTTTTCGAAGAAACACTCCTGGAAACGCTGACCGGTCACGGCGGTTTTCACCAGTTCCGGATCGATGGCGCGCAGGGTATCCAGATAGTTATCTTTTACCACGGCTGCTTTCACCTGGTTCAAAATGCCCGCGTTACGCACCTGCGGCTCTTTACGCTCCGGCGGATAGCCTTCGCCTTTACGACCGGTAAAGGCTTTTTCGAAGATAAAGCGCACATTCAGTTCTGCGCCCCAGCCAAAGCCTTTAGCAAATGGCAGCGCCAGCGCGTTACCGTTGTTGATCTGCGCGAACAGGAAAGCATCCGCCGGATCAATACAGTAGCCGCAGTTCACACCCGGGTGAATATTCAGCGACATCAGTGCGCCCTGACCGGTACCGCAACCCGCGATAACGAAATCAACAGCTTTGGAGTTCAGCAGGATGCTGGCCATAATACCTAAGTGGATATAGGTCAGATGGTGGTCATTCTCGTCGCTCATGCCGACGTTGAAAACCGGGAAATTCTTCTCATCCGCGACGGTTTTCAACTCTTTAAGGATAATGGCGTTTTTGGCAGCCTGGCTGTTTTCCATCATCAGTGCAATTTTCATTGTGTCTTCTCCTGAAGCGTTGCGGGATGTCCCGCCGTGAATAGCGAACGTTTTAGAAACCTTACTACTAAGCAAACATACTTTCAAATTTAGTGAAAAAACGTTTTAAAAAGTTGCGAGGTGCTCACAGTTTTCCTCGTCTCGTTGACCGTTACGATTAGTAAGGCATGAAAATCCGGCTATTCCGGCCATTGCCGGCGAAGACAGGTTGTAGGATGAGAACATCGAAACTGAATCAGAGCGATTCCATGAAGAGTATGCTTTTAGCCGCCGCAGCCCTGCTGCTGGCAGGATGCACCATCACCAAAGAGCCGAAGGTGAGCGAGGTTAATCAGACCACCGGTGTCGTACGGCTGAATTTTAACGAAGCCATGCTGCAAAACGCGCGCTTTGATGAGTATACCACCCACGGCACCGCCACACGTCAGTGTCAGCAAATGGGCTTTGCCACTGCCGCCGCTTACGGCCAGCCTATCCGCACCTGTAGCGTGTTCAGTGGATCGCTATGCCTCAATGAAAAAATCACCCTGCAATATCAGTGTCAGGGCCTGGCGCTGTCACCTGCCGCGACCGGTTACTATTAATTACCCCGCCATCTGCGTTAATTCGCAGGTGGCGACCATGTATAATAAAAAGAATTATTCTCAGTTAATTTATTCTTCACATCTAATGCGTATTATTCACATTACCATTCAAAATAATTATTTTATTTTACCTTTTGCAAATAATTAAATAACAAATTATAGTGGCCTCATTAATTAAACTCGCCTTTTTATTCTTTGCCTGAAAACCGCAATGGAGCCGCATCATGCTTAAAGCAGAAATGATCGAAAAATTAAATGAGCAAATGAACCTGGAGCTTTACTCCTCTCTGCTTTATCAGCAGATGAGCGCCTGGTGCAGCTACCACAGCTTTGAAGGTGCCGCCGCCTTTCTGCGCCGTCACGCGCAGGAGGAGATGACCCACATGCAGCGCCTGTTCGATTATCTGGCCGACACTGGCAGCCTGCCGTGCATTAATACTATTCCGTCACCCGCCGCTGAATATGCGTCTTTAGACGATCTGTTCCGTTCTACCTATGAACACGAACAACTGATCACGCAAAAAATTAATGAACTGGCACACGTGGCAATGACCACGCAGGATTATCCGACCTTTAATTTCCTGCAATGGTATGTGGCTGAACAGTACGAAGAAGAGAAATTATTTAAATCGGTTCTCGATAAATTATCGCTGGCCGGTAAAAGTGGCGAAGGTCTTTATTTCATCGATAAAGAACTATCCACCCTCGACGCACAAAACTGATCCCCGCGGCGGTGACACTGTCACCGCCCAAAACCTCTGTAAATATTATATTACACCCTCTGTAACGCCTGTTTGACGAGCCTGTCATTTTCCCTTACTCTGCGCCGCATATTTGAATGTGCAATGGTTTATGGGCAGAGGAAAGCGTGAAGAATCGGACGCTGGGTAGTATTTTTATCGTCGCGGGAACGACAATCGGGGCGGGTATGCTGGCGATGCCACTGGCGGCAGCAGGCGTGGGCTTTGGCGTAACCCTGGCATTGCTGTTCGGCCTGTGGGCGTTAATGTGTTATACCGCCCTGCTGTTGCTGGAGGTGTATCAACATGTTCCTGCGGATACCGGGCTGGGCTCGCTGGCACGACGTTATCTGGGTCGCTACGGTCAATGGCTGACCGGTTTCAGTATGCTGTTCCTGATGTATGCCCTCACCGCCGCCTATATGACCGGCGCGGGGGAGCTGCTGGCGGCAAGCCTCAGTTCGTGGCTCAGCCTCACTGTATCTCCGGTTGCCGGTGTGCTGCTGTTTACGGTGATTGCGGGCGGTGTCGTCTGCGCGGGCACCTCGCTCGTCGATCTGTTTAACCGTTTTCTGTTCAGCGCCAAGATCCTGTTTCTGGTGATCATGCTGGTGCTGTTAATGCCGCATGTGCACAACATTAATTTGCTGACGCTGCCGCTGGAGAAAGGGCTGGCGCTGTCGGCGATCCCGGTCATTTTCACCTCCTTTGGTTTTCATGGCAGCGTGCCAAGCATCGTCAGCTACATGAACGGCAACATCCGCAAGCTGCGCATCGTGTTTATCACCGGCAGCGCCATTCCGCTGGTAGCCTATATCTTCTGGCAGCTGGCGACGCTGGGCAGCATTAACTCGTCCACCTTTATGGGATTACTGGCGGATCAGGCCGGTCTGAACGGGTTATTGCAGGCGTTGCGGGAAGTGGTCGCTTCACCACACGTCGAGCTGGCGGTACATCTTTTTGCCGATCTGGCGCTGGCAACGTCGTTCCTCGGCGTGGCGCTGGGGCTGTTTGACTATCTGGCGGACCTGTTTAATCGTCGCAATAACGTCGTCGGCCGCTTGCAGACCGGGGCGATCACCTTCCTGCCACCGCTGGCCTTTGCGCTGTTTTATCCGCGGGGTTTTGTAATGGCGCTGGGTTACGCTGGCGTGGCGCTGGCCGTACTGGCACTTCTCATTCCGTCTATGCTGGCGTGGCAGAGCCGTAAGCATAATTCACAAACCACCTGGCGGGTCAGCGGCGGCACGCCTGCGCTGGTGCTGGTGTTTTTATGCGGGATCGCGGTGATTGCTGTGCAGTTTTCTATCGCGGCAGGTTTACTGCCAGAGGTGGGTTAATCGCACTCGTGTTATTGCCGGGTGAGGCTGCTTTTACCCGGCAAGCGTGCGCCGCCGGGCAACAGGGCATGTGGGTTATCAGTGCAGGCAGCATTGCTTGAATTTTTTACCACTGCCGCACGGGCAAGGGTCGTTACGGCCCACTTTCTCACCGGCGGTGAAAGGTTTCGCTACTTCGATTTCCTGCGGGTTGTCGGCCCAGTAATCATACAGCGCCAGCGCAGCGGGCTTGATCGCCTCAATGCTTTCTTCAAAGGCTTCCGGCGTCATCTGCTCCACGCGCTCGAAGTTCTCTTCTTTACCGTGCAACTCGATGGCGGCGAGCGCCGGTTTTAACGATTCCGCTAAGGATGACCAGTCGCTCAGGCTGACGCCACGCAGATAACCGAAGCACCACTCTTCCACAATGGTCAGCTCCTGATCTTCCACGTCGCGTGTCCCAAACAGCGGTTCAAACTGTTCCGGATACTCGGCCAGGCGGTCACCGATATCATCCATATGCTGGAAGGCGAGCATCATAAAACGCTCCATCTCTTTTTCCGACGACCAGTTCGGTACCTTGTCAGCACCGCCCCACAGCGCCACCAGCCACTGGCTTGGCTCAATCGGCACCGGCGAGCTTAGTACGGCGGTGAGTAAACCGTCCAGCTCTGAGACATCCATAATGGATGCTTCGGTACCGTACTTCATCAGGACATCTTCAAGCCACTCCAGCTCTTTCTCGTTCAGGGGTCCGGTTTTCATTGTGCATATTCCTCGGTGAGGTGCGAAATACGCACCATAAAAAGGGAATTTTACCACAGGTGAGGAGCAAAATTATTGGCGATACAAAGGTAACTGTGTTCTCCTTTCTACCCTGCACAAATGATTACGCCGATCGGTTTAAGGATCTCAGACTATTTTCACCAGACACAGCCCCCCTTCTGCGGAGTTCTGGCGCGATCCGTCAATGGAGCATGTCGAAACCCGTCGCGCCTGTCATAGCCGGGCGTGTTATAAGGCGCACAGTCATCCCACCTTTTCTGTTGGCGCAGTGGATGCGGGCGCAAGCCATTTTACCGGCGTGTCAGGCGGCCCTGCTGCGTTGCATCCCGGCATGATGGTGTTCATTCCGGCGGGCTGTGTTCACGCCTGTAATCCCCTGCCCGATGATTGCTGGAGCTATCAGATGCTGCATCTTGATGCCGCCTGGCTAAGGCAGTTACTGGCAGAAACAGGTCCATCCTCAGCAGGCCTTATTCGCGAAAATGAAATTCGCCTCACGGATAACCAGACGGTCTATGCCCGGTTTTGCCAGCTTAATGACACCCTCTTTTCGGCGGCCAGTACGGAAGACAAAAATGCCGCGCTAATAGAATTCATCGGTGACTGTGCCTGTGAGAATGATCTGGTGGAAACTTATGCCGCTCAGCTACACCAGAGCAACGGGGCGCTGGCGCGGGTGATCAGCCAGTTGCAGGAAACCGAACGCCCGCCCCTGCCGCTTGAAGATTTGGCGAAGACCGCCGATATGAGTCGGTATCAGCTTATCAGAGCCTTTCGCGCCGTCACCGGCATGACGCCGCACGCTTATCAGCTCAACAGGCGCGTAAATCAGGCGCGCCAGTGGTTGCAGTCGGGCGCTGAAATTACCGATATCGCATACCGACTGGGTTTTGCCGATCAAAGCCATTTTCAGCGCGTATTTAAGGCGCATACCGGCGTCACGCCAGGCTGTTATCGGGCCTGATCCCCTGCAATATTATTCAATACAATCATTCTGTCAGCCTGCACCCTGTAAGAAATATTTCTTAGAGGGTGATGACATGATGCAACAATTTCTTCTGGTGGCGGCAGCACATTTTCTGGCGCTGCTCTCCCCCGGTCCGGACTTCTTTCTGGTCGCGCGGACTTCCGTGAAAGCCAGCTGGCGCCATGCCGCTTTTGTCTGCCTGGGTATAGCCGTCGCGAATGGGGTCTTTATTGTTGCAGCGTTCAGCGGTATCACGCTTTTTCGGCCTGGCAGCGCCAGCTTTATCGCCATCCAGCTCGCGGGCTGCGGCTATTTACTCTATGTCGGGCAGCTTTTTATTCGTTTTGCTGGCACAAGTTCCATCGCTGAACACAACGTGACCACGACAGCGGCGTTAAGAGAGAAAGCGGGGCTCAGGGATCGCTGGCGTGAATTCGGTATGGGTTTTATGTCGGGGATCCTGAATCCTAAAAACGCCCTCTTCTATGTCAGTCTGGCGACGTTAATCGGCGGAGCCGGTACGGCGGCAGGTCTGAAGGTGGTCTATGGCGTCTGGATGTTCAGCGTTGTATTGCTCTGGGATATGCTGGTGGCGATCTTTATCGGTAATCGTGCAGTGCTGCGTGCTTTTTCAAATGTGTTACCCGCTCTGGAGCGTATCTCGGGCGTGATCCTGATTGGTCTGGCACTGAGTGTTATCGCGGTTAACGTGCTGCAACTGTCACGTTAAAACAGAGGGTGGGGAAATGATGTCAGGAAAGTCGAATTTCAGGCATAAAAAAACCACCCGAAGGTGGCTTACACGACACTGCTTATCATTGATTTTATTCGAGGTTTCCCATGGTACCCGGAGCGGGACTTGAACCCGCACAGCCATAAGCCGAGGGATTTTAAATCCCTTGTGTCTACCGATTTCACCATCCGGGCTCGGGAAGAAATTGGAGGCGCGTTCCGGAGTCGAACCGGACTAGACGGATTTGCAATCCGCTACATAACCGCTTTGCTAACGCGCCAAAATCTTCAGGTCTTTCAACCTGCATCTGCAATGTGCCGATGCAATTAACTGGAGCGGGAAACGAGACTCGAACTCGCGACCCCGACCTTGGCAAGGTCGTGCTCTACCAACTGAGCTATTCCCGCAATATCGTGTGATTGAGCTAATCACTTGATTTTACTATCTTCTGGCAAGCAGTGCCGCCGTCTGATGCGATGCATTCTACTTACCTGACGCACTGAGTCAACGATATTTTTTCAAACTCAGGATCGTTTGCTGAAATTTACGGCGAAACGATCACGGTTCAAGCAAATCGCCACGTGCGGCGTTTAAATATTGCAGCATCGACCACAGCGTCAGCACCGCCGCCACAAACAGCAGCCCCACAGCAGCATATTCCGTGATCTGGTTAGGACGCCACAGCAATCCCACCAGCGCCACCATCTGCGCTGTGGTTTTTACTTTACCGATCCAGGACACCGCCACGCTGCTGCGCTTGCCCATTTCCGCCATCCATTCACGCAGTGCAGAGATGATGATCTCACGCGCAATCATGGTGGCTGCCGGTAAGGTTACCCACCATACGTGATAGTGCTGTACCACCAGCACCATCGCGATTGCCACCAGCACTTTGTCGGCTACTGGATCGAGAAACGCGCCAAAACGCGTGCTCTGGTTCCAGCGCCGCGCCAGAAAACCGTCAAACCAGTCCGTGATCGCTGCAAAGCAAAAGATCAGCGCACATGCAAATGGAGCCCAGACGAACGGCAGATAAAATGCCACTACGAAGAACGGGATCAAAATGACACGAAAAAGCGTTAGTAACGTCGGGATATTAAATCGCATAGTGACGGGTAACTGTCTGTTGTCAGTAAAAATTAGCTCTATGTTGCTACATAGCCCTTAATGTTTCAACGAGTAGTAGATCTTTTCTGCCAGGCCTTGCGAAATACCCGGCACTTTTGCAATTTCCTCAACGCTGGCGTTGAGTAAACCTTGCAATCCGCCCATGTACTTCAACAACATCTGGCGGCGTTTCGGCCCTACACCCTCGATAGTTTCAAGCGTACTGGTATTTTTAACTTTTGCCCGTTTTTTTCGATGCCCGCTGATCGCATGATCGTGTGACTCATCGCGGATATGCTGAATGACGTGCAGCGCCGGAGAATCAGGCGGCAGGTTAAAGCCCTCGCCTTCCGGTTCAAAGAATAAGGTCTCAAGACCGGCTTTACGATCGGTGCCTTTCGCCACCCCTAACAAGAGCGGGTGATGCTTATCCCAGGTCACCTCCAGTTCGGCAAACACCGCCTTCGCCTGGCCAAGCTGCCCTTTACCACCGTCAATCAGCACGACGTCAGGCACTTTACTCTCTTCGATAGCCTTGCCGTAACGACGGCGCAGCACCTGGTTCATTGCCGCATAGTCATCTCCCGGCGTGATGCCGGTAATGTTATAGCGACGATATTCTGCGCGCACCGGGCCATTGGCATCGAATACCACACAGGAAGCCACCGTCTGCTCGCCCATGGTATGGCTGATGTCGAAACATTCCATACGCTTCACTTCCGGCAGCTTCAGCATCGTCGCCAGGGCCGCCATGCGCTGATGGATCGTAGACTGCTGGGACAGCTTCGTGCTGAGCGCGATGCCCGCATTGGTCCGCGCCAGCTTCAGATAACGCGCCCGATCGCCGCGCGGTTTGGTCTGAACGTTAACGCGACGCCCTGCAATGGCCGACAGCGACTCGGCCAGCAGCGTTTTATCAGCAAGGTCGAAGTCGAGCAGGATCTCCGAAGGCAAGGTGCGCATCTGGCTACCCTGCAAATAAAACTGGCCGACAAAGGTTTCCACCACTTCGCCCAGCTCCGTACCGCCCGGCACTTTCGGGAAGTAGCTACGGCTGCCGAGCACTTTCCCCTGACGGATAAACAGCACATGCACACAGGCCATGCCCGCGTCAAAGGAGACGCCGATAACATCGAGATCGTCGCCATTATTGGACACAAATTGTTTTTCGGTGACCCGTCGTACTGCCTGGATCTGATCGCGAATACGCGCGGCCTGTTCGAAGTCCAGCGACGCACTGGCTTTTTCCATGCGCTCAATCAGCTGATTCAGCACCTGATCGTCTTTACCCGCCAGAAACAGCCGGACATATTCCACCTGCTGAGCATATTCTTCTTCGCTGACCAGCCCTTCCACGCAGGGACCCAGACAACGACCAATCTGATATTGCAGGCACGGGCGCGAGCGGTTGCGATAGACGCTATTTTCGCACTGACGAATAGGGAAAATTTTCTGTAACAGCGCGAGGGTTTCACGCACCGCATGGCCGTTCGGGAACGGCCCGAAATACTCACCTTTCGCGTGCTTCGCGCCGCGATGCACCGCCAGCCGTGGATGGGTATCACCGCTCAGGAAAATAAAGGGATAGGATTTATCATCGCGCAACAGCACGTTGTAACGGGGCTGATAGAGCTTGATATAGTTATGTTCCAGCAGCAGCGCTTCGGTCTCGGTATGCGTAACCGTGACATCGATTTGCTGGATCTGCGCCACCAGCGTCTCGGTTTTTCTAGAGCCGACGTTGGTACGAAAATAGCTGGACAGTCGCTTCTTGAGATCTTTGGCTTTACCGACATAAATGACGGTTCCACCGGCATCATACATACGATAGACGCCGGGTTTGCTGGTCACCGTGCTCAGGAAGGCTTTGGGTTCAAAAACATCACTCACTGACTTGATAACGTCTCCGCATTACACAGACCATGTCGAATAGCCAGATGGGTCAGCTCAACATCGCCGTGAATGTTTAATTTACTGAACATTCGATAGCGATAGCTGTTAACCGTCTTCGGGCTGAGATTCAGCTGTTCTGAGATCTCATTCACCTTCTGGCCTTTAGTAATCATCAGCATAATCTGCAACTCGCGTTCCGACAAACTTGCGAACGGGGATGCGGTCTTTTCCGGCTCAATCTGACTGAGCGCCATCTGCTGGGCAATGTCTGAGGCAATATAACGTTGGCCTGCATACACCGAACGAATGGCGTTAACCATCTCTTTCGGTGCTGCGCCCTTGCTGAGATAGCCAGCGGCCCCTGCCTGCATCACTTTTGCTGGCAGCGGATTTTCAGTATGCACGGTCAGCATAATCACTTTGGTATCCGCCGTGGACCGCGCGATCTTACGCGTGGCTTCAAGGCCGCCAATACCGGGCATGTTCATATCCATCAACACGACGTCGACAGGATTAGCGCGACACCATTTAACGGCATCTTCGCCACAGCAAACCTCGCCGGAAACTTTAATACCCTTAATATCTTCCAGAATGCGTCGTATCCCTGCGCGCACCAGTTCGTGGTCATCAACAAGAAGGACGTTGATCAAAGGAAATCTCCAGAATAGGGATAACGCTACTTTCAGTTAATTCTGCACATATTACCGTTTTTTAGCGCAAGATTAAAATCCAAAAATGCGGCCGGTGCGTTTCCGGGCATCTTTGTGGAAATGGAATTGTACAGTTTCAGGAAAGACAGGGCGCTAAATGGCGTTGAATGATCGGATTTAAAAGGCGTTTTTTCAGTCAGTTATTTACCATTGATAAACGAAGCGGTAAATAACCCGAGTTTTTTTTACAATATTTAACCAGTAAGATACCGACTATAAACATATATTGTGTAACACATAATTATTCCGGTTATCATTTTTGCCTTTGTAATGATAAGCGACAACAATAACGATCAAAAAACAAGCACTGCTATTTTTGCGCGGCCTTGTGGTATACTCCGCCGCCTTCACATTCACAGGCGCATTCAGGCGCTGTTACATACCGAGGACGTTACATGAACACACCCGATTTTACCACTGCCGAAAATGGCCATGAACTGGCTCAGGAAGTCTCCTGCATGAAAGCACTGGTAACCCTGATGTTACAGGCGATGGGCCAGGCGGACGCAGGCCGGGTGATCCTGAAGCTGGAAAAGCAGATTGCACAGATGGAAGATACGGCTCAGGCTGACGTTTTTGCCGCTACGGTTAAGCAGATTAAACAGGCTTACCGTCAGTGATGGGAAACCGGCTGGCAGTGAACTGCTCCGTCAGCCGGTCTAACGCTCGACACGCGAAACGTAATGCCCCTCAGATAAACCCGGTCGCCGCGGCGTAACAGGCTATCTGCGTCTTATTGGGCGCATTGAATTTTTTCTGCATGTTCTTCTGGTGAAAGTTCACCGTGTTTTCCGAGATGGACAGGATCATGGCAATCTCAGCCGAGGTCTTCCCTTCCGCCGTCCACTTCAAAATTTCACGCTCGCGCTTACTGAACTTCATCTCAGGCGCGGCCACCGTGGCATCATTCAGCTTGCTTAACGTCAGCAAACTCATCTGCACCAGAAACTGTAACCGCAGCTCAATCTCTTCGTCCGGGCGCATCTTACTGCGCAGATCGGTACGTGAGACAGACAGGAATCCCATTGCCCGGTTGGGCAACATCAGACACTGGGTAATGCCTTTGCGCAAACCGTGATCGCGGGCGCCGTCCCATAAAGATTGTGCATCCATAAATAAGCGATCGCTCCATGGCAGATGCCCCTGAATAAAGTTTTCAGGTCGCAACACCGGATCAATGGCGAAAAAGTTTTCCGCCACATAATGTGATTTCCATGCCTCTGGATAGGTGGTTTGCAGCGATAATTTAGGTCGCGTGAACGGCACCGGATGACGCACACAAAGTGAGTAGTAATCAAATTCAAGCTGCTGCGTCTGGCGCTGTAGCTCCTTATAAACCTCTGCTGCTGATGTCATCTCCTGAAAAAGATGCAGCAACTCCCGTCGCCAGGTGAAAAAATCTGTCTCCTGCATATATACCGGTAGAACCCCTGTTCGTTATCATCATTATTATGAATGTGTAAAGCTAACACATAAAACTTATTTATAAATACAAAATAACGACCCACAGGGGAATATCCGACATTTGTTGCCGCTGCGTGGTGTTATCCTGGTATTAATAGCGGTATTTTAAATACCGCTTTAGAAATATTTAGAATTATTAATAACCAAATAAAATAACGGCGATCCCGAACAAACCGCCGAACTTAAGATAAATTTAAGCAGGATCGCCTGAAGCGATCCTGCACGCTTTATTGCATGAGGAATTTCTCAAGGAACTGGCGGGTGCGCGGCTGCTGTGGATCGGCAAACAAGGCTTTTGCCGGCCCCTGTTCCACTATGCGTCCTTCATCCATAAAGATGGCGCGATCAGCCACGTCGCGGGCAAAGCTCATTTCATGGGTGACGATGACCATGGTGCGCTTTTCCTGCGCCAGTTGACGAATGGTGCTCAGCACTTCGCCCACCAGTTCTGGATCAAGCGCCGAGGTCGGCTCATCAAAGAGGATCACGTCCGGGCGCATCGCCAGCGCGCGGGCAATGGCGACACGTTGTTGCTGACCGCCCGACAGACGTTTGGGATAGCTGGTTTCTTTGCCGCTGAGCCCCACTTTCGCCAGCAGTTCACGGGCGCGCGTGGCAGCCTCGGTTTTCGCTTCGCCCTTTACGATCACCGGTCCTTCAATGATGTTCTCCAGCACCGTACGGTGCGGGAACAGATTAAAGCTCTGGAAAACAAAGCCTACCCGCTGACGCAGTTCCCGGATCGCCGCTTTCTGCGAACTGAGGGAGCGCCCCGCATCAATGGCGATTTTGCCCACCCGGATACTGCCGCTTTCAGGCTGTTCCAGCAGGTTGATGCTGCGCAGCAGCGTGGTTTTACCGGAGCCGCTGGGGCCGATAATCGCCACCACTTCGCCCTCTTCCACCTCGAGATTAATCCCGTGCAGCACCGTCTGTCCGTGGAATTTTTTCACCAGGTCTTTCACTTCAATCGCACTCATTTTGGATCACGCTCCTGGCGGTTAAGCTGATTTTCAAAATAGTTTTGCAGCGCAGACAGCACCGTCGCCATCACCCAGTAGATCAGCGACGCGGCCAGATACATGGTGAACACTTCCAGCGTACGGGAGGTGATCAGCTGTGCCTGACGGAACAGCTCGGGTACCTGAATGGTGGCCGCCAGCGAGGTGTCTTTCACCAGGCTGATAAAACTGTTACTCAGCGGGGGTAACGCGACTCGCGCCGCCTGCGGCAGGATCGCCCGGCGCAGCGTCTGCCACGGCGTCATGCCAATACTGGCCGCGGCTTCCCACTGGCCTTTATCAATGGATGAAATCGCTGCGCGCAGCGTTTCAGAGGTGTAGGCCGCGGTGTTAAGCGACAGGCCAATCATCGCCGCCGGGATCGGATCCAGCTCTATACCAAATTGTGGCAGCCCGTAATAGATCATAAACAGCTGCGCGATCAGCGGCGTGCCACGGAAAACAGAGATGTAAAATCGTGCCAGCCAGCGGATCGGCAGCAGAGGCGACATGCGCATCAGGGCCAGAATAAAGCCCAGCAGCAGGCCAAAGAACATACCGCCAATACTGAGCTGTAGCGTAAACACCGCCCCGCGGAGCAGGTACGGCGCGGAGTCGATCACCAGTTGTATACTTTCTTGCATTATCGTTCTTCTGTTCGCAAATCAGACGTGGGGATGGTAGGCGAAAAGCGCCGGTGCGCCGCCCGTATGGATAAACAGAATCGGTCCCTGATCTTTAAAGCGATTCTGGCTGATACCGTCGATTAAGCCCGCCATGGCTTTGCCGGTATAGACCGGATCGAGCAAAATCCCTTCCAGACGCGCCAGCAGTTTCACCGCCTCCAGCCCTTCCGGATTCGGTGTGCCGTATGACGGTGCAAAATAGTCGTCCCATAACACAATGTCCGCGCGGGTCTGCACCTCGAGCAGCGTATCCAGCTCCTGTACCAGCGTGGCGACTTTCGGCTGTTGATCCGCCACGCGGCGCGACACCGTCACGCCAATCAGTTCCGCCTGCGGCATTAGCTGCCCGAGGCCCACCGCCAGCCCGGCGTGTGTCCCGGCGCTGCCAGAGGCGACCACCACCGAGGCGATCTCTACCGCCCCTTCGCACTGACGGGTTATTTCCAGCGCGCTTTCCACATAACCCAGCGCGCCCAGCGCGTTAGAGCCGCCGACGGGGATCACATAGGGACGGAAACCCTGGGCTTCCACGCGGGTGGCCAGTTCATCCAGCTGACGCACCGGATCGGTCAGCGCATCGCACATTTCAATTTGCGCGCTGAATAAATCGAGCAGTAAACGGTTGCCGTTGGACAGATAATTTTCGGCGCGTGTGCCAATCGGGTTTTCCAGCAGTGCCACGCAGTTCAGCCCCAGTTTAGCCGCTACCGCCGCCGTCTGACGTACGTGATTTGACTGAATGGCACCGGCGGTGACCAGCGTATCGGCCCCTTCGCGCAGCGCATCGGCGGCGAGGAACTCCAGCTTACGCAGCTTGTTGCCACCCATGGCAATCGGCGTCACGTCATCGCGCTTGATGAATATCTCGCGCCCCAGGTGATCGGAAAGACGCGGCAGGTATTCCAGCGGTGTAGGCGCGCCGATAAATTCGAGGCGCGGGAAACGGGTTAAATTGTGCAGGGACATGCAATCTCCGGTGCGATGTAACGAGTCATTCACTGATTATGCACGGTACGGCGAAATAAATAAAAAAGGCGCTCTTATCAGCGCCTTTTTCGTTAACTGTCGGTGATTATTTCGTCACGTCAGCGCCAAACCATTTCTCGGACAGCGCTTTCAGGGTGCCGTCTTTCTGCATATCAGCAATGGCTGCATCAATGGCTTTCAGCAGGTCCTCGTCGCCTTTACGCACCGCAACACCGGCTTCCTGACGGGAGAAGGCATCGCCCGCAACGGCCAGCGTATCTTTGGTTTTCTTCACCAGATCCAGTGCCGCCAGGCGGTCAACCAGAATGGCGTCGATACGGCCTACGCGCAGATCCTGATATTTGGTCGGGTCATCGTCATAGGTGCGAATGTCCACACCCTGTACGTTCTTACGCAGCCACTCTTCATAGTTGGTACCCAGACCCACGCCGACTTTTTTGCCTTTCAGATCGGCCGCGGTTTTAATGCCGCTTTCGTTGCCTTTTTTCACCAGCGCCTGAATACCCGAAACGGTGTACGGCGTGGAGAAGTCATACTTTTTCTTACGCTCATCGGAGATGGTGACCTGGTTAATCACCACATCAATGCGTTTAGAGTCCAGCGACGCCAGCATGCCGTCCCACTTAGTGGGTTTCAGATCGGCTTTCACACCGAGGTGCTTCGCCAGCTCCTGCGCGAACTCCACTTCGAAGCCAGTCAGTTTGCCATCATCACCCTGGAAGCTGAACGGCGGATAAGTGCCTTCCAGACCGACCAGTAACGTCCCGCGCTCTTTGACTTTATTAAGCACATTATCTGCCGCGAACGTTGTCGCACTCATACCTGCTACCAGCGCAACGGCCATAACACCCATCAGCGCCTGACGACCTAACTGTACTAGTTTCATAGTCACCCCGAATAAGAAAATTTTCACGATAGTGCATGGTGCAGGGCCTGCTGGTCAAACACCACTACGCTACATGTTATTCATTTTTAATATATATCAGAAGTTGCCTGCGGCGCGATTTTCTGCGCGGCCATAAAGTGTGACTGTGATTTGAACTGCGCGTATTTGCGCAGCGCAATTCGGTAGTTATTGGTGCTGGTCACGGGCAGCCACGGCTCAAGGACTTCATCGAGGAAGCCATCAGCCAACTGGTCATGGGAGACATTATTCTCTTTGAGATGGTTGCCAAGGCGGCGCAGGCGGACAACGTATTCACGCACCGTGCCGTGGCTCATTTCGGTTTGCTCAAACAGGTATTGTTTAAAGCCGATGATATCGAAGAAATCGCTCTGCTCTTTGCAATGCAAATCGCCGCAGAAACGACATAGCGCAACCCACTCTTGCTGTTCCTGTTGCCAGGCGGCCTCATCCAGCAGGGTGTCGAGACGCGAAATCGCAATCTTGTTGACGATTTCGCCCCGGCGGACCAGCGTGATGCGGTCGAGTAGTTTGTGGCAATGCGCACAATGCGTCTGGCTGTGTTTAAAGTCTTTCAGGTAGCGGCTTAAGGGCCGTCTTTTAGCGTGCTGCACCGTCATGATAACTCCTGGTTGTCAATACGTTGTGCGGCATTCTTCAGGCGATAAACACGTGCCTATAACTTACCCAGCTTGGTACGTAAGCGCTTAATGGCCTGGCTATGGAGCTGGCTCACCCGCGACTCTCCGACTTCCAGTACCGCGCCAATCTCTTTAAGATTGAGCTCTTCCTGGTAGTACAGCGTCAGGACCAGTTGCTCACGTTCCGGCAAGGCTTCAATAGCCTCCATCACGCGATGGCGCAAATTGCTCTCCAGCAACTGGTGTAACGGGTTCTCCTGCTGGTGATCGTCGGTCACCAGCTCGATGCTATCGCCATGCTCTTCCCGCCACTCGTCATAAGAGAAGAGTTGGCTGTTATTGGTATCGAGCAACATCTGACGATATTCTTCGACAGGAATACTCAGTCGCTGCGCGACCTCGGTTTCCGTCGCGTTGCGCCCCAGTTCCTGCTCCAGCTGTCCCATCGCCTGTGCCACTTCGCGGGCATTACGCCGGACGCTACGCGGCACCCAATCACGGCTGCGCAATTCGTCCAGCATCGCCCCACGAATACGCTGCACTGCGTAAGTGGTAAATGCCGTTCCTTGCAGAGCGTCGTACCGGTCGACTGCATTGAGTAAACCGATACCGCCCGCTTGTAGCAGATCGTCCAGTTCCACACTCGCCGGCAGACGCACCTGCAGGCGCAATGCTTCATGACGCACAAGTGGTACATAACGCTGCCACAGCGAGTGTTTATCCATTACACCTTCAGCGGTATACATTGAATTCACGATAAACAGCCCTGCGTTAATGAGTTATCGGCATGATTATCCGATTCTGGAGGGGTTTTAATCGGATGAATAGTGGGTGAAATGGGGGGTTATTTGGAGGGTAACGCGAAATCAATGCTGCTCGAATAACAGTCGGACTGCAAAGTATTTGTTATTATTAGTGTTTTTAAACAATTATAGCCATCCACGGACAATACTAACTTGATCGTCTGTGATTATGAAACTATGGGATCAATACCTTTAGGCACGCTGATCACAATAATTTCATTAAAAGTGTAACATTATTAAAGCGTTTTACAATGCGATGTTAAAAAGTGGAAATTTTACAGGCATCTGCCTGAACAATAATACTGGAATCGTGACCAATAAATGGAACTTCAACTGCATGCAGAAAAATACTGGTAGATTTACAGGATTTATTATGGTTTCATGTTGTACATATGCGAAGTTGTTAAAGCTCGGTTAGAGCATCTTATAAATTACTTTGCGCCGCGCACCTGTCCCAGCACCTACGTATTATTCACTCAAAAGCACAAATAATTAAAACTGGGGCTTAGGTACTATAGAATTTATTATTTATTTTTTTGGAGGCGGTTCTTCTTCTGTGGTGGGGGGCATTTATATAACCAGGAATTCTTCAGTGCAGCAATAACCCCACATGGTACGCGGAACTCAACTCAGTTTCTTTAGATGTAATGAGTCGACAGAAAAAATATTTACCATGCCAAACCTCAGCAATTATAACTTTGTGTTCCGTAATATTATCCATCACAATTATAAAAAATCACTTAAATACCTTTTTATGCTCGTTTTTACCAATTACGCGCGCAGGATTCCCCCTTGCTATACTTTCTTGGATGATGTTGCTGAACACCGCGCTCCCCATTCCGATGATGACATCATCTCCAAGCAAAGTTTTTTCTTTGATAGCAGAATTCATACCGATAAAAATGCGCCGACCGAGCACGCAACGCCCGGCCAAGGTCACATTACCGCATATGACACTATGCGCCCCAATATGCGTATCATGCCCTACACTCGCATGCGGCTGGATTAAAGTATTTTCAGCGATAAATACATCGCATGAGATAAATGCGTGGTCGCAAATAATTGCGCCCGCACCAATATGCGTTCCCTTAGGAATAAAGGCTGACGGATGAATGAGGGTTGCCAGGCCGGTTTTTGTGAGCACTCTTTCGGCTAGTTTCTGTCGTGCTGCAGGTTCACCAATCGCAATTACTATTTCCGTATGGGAAAGATCCAGCTGTGCGAAGCGGTAAACTGGCACGCCCGATACCATATTTTCTTCGGTGATGTCATCGATAAAAAAAATGCCTTCCCAACGTGAGGCGCCATTTAATTGCTGCGCCAGTATTAGCACTTCGCGGCCGAGTCCGCCCGCGCCATAAATTCCGAGTTTCATGCTATCTCCCCATCTGGCTTATATATATGCGCTTTATTGGCAGCTGACGTACTATACTGGCGAATCACTGCCACCACCCGATCCTGATCTTGTGGCGTCAAATCGGGGTAAATAGGCAAACAGAGAATCTTCTTCGAAATACTCACGGCCACAGGTAGATTTTGCGAGCTGGCAGAGGGCAGATGGCGATACATTGGGAATGAACTTATCAACGGATAAAAGTAGCGACGGCTATAAATATTGCTATCTTTAAGTAAATCATACAACTGGTCACGGCTAGTGGGGTAAGTCTCATTTACAAGGATAGGGAAATAAGCGTGATTCCATATCACATTATATGGTGTGCCAAAAAATTCAATACCATCGATATCATTTAGCAGTTCGCAATAGCGCGTATAAATATTCGCACGAGCCGCTAGTGCGGCGTCAATATGCTGCAACTGCATTAAACCAAAGGCGGCCTGTAGCTCATTCATTTTGCCGTTGATCCCCGCCGCAACTACCGTTGTCTCATCCGCAAAACCGAAGTTTTTCAGATAATCGATGCGCTGCTTCATTTTGGCATCACGACAGATGATCGCCCCACCCTCAATGGTGTTGAAGACTTTAGTGGCGTGGAAGCTCAGCACAGATAAATCGCCGTGATTAAGAATGCTGTTTTCCTGATGACGAACCCCAAAAGCATGGGCCGCATCATAAATCACTTTCAGACCGTAAATATCCGCAATACGCTGGATTTTGTCGACATCGCACGGGATACCGTAGCAGTGCACCGGCATGATAGCGGTGGTCTGCGGGGTGATCAGCTCTTCAATACGTTCCGGGCAGATGTTGAAGGTGTGTGGATCAATATCGGCGAATACTGGCGTGAGGCCGTTCCACAACAACGTATGCGATGTGGCCACAAAAGAGTACGGCGTGGTGATGACTTCACCGGTAACGCGCAGGGCCTGCAGGGCGGTTAACAGTGCCAGCGTGCCGTTGGAAAAAAGGCAGACGTGATTAACGCCGAGATAACGGGCCAGCGCGTCTTCCAGCTCCTGATGAAATTCACCACCGTTGGTGAGGATCTTGTTCTGCCAGATTTTCTCGAGGTACGGCATAAATTTCTCGAGAGGGGGCAAAAGCGGACTGGTGACAAAAATGTTATTTCCCATGGATACTCCTGAGGATAAAGTGGGATTAACCTATCATAACGAGCTAAACCAGTAGCTAATCGGCAAAATAACTTACATTATAGTGCCTATTTAAACAGAAGAGCCTTATCCCTTAACATAGTTATCAAAGAGTTCTTATTTACCTTGTTTCAAAATTCTTAGCACCATTATTTAACTTTATGTTAAACAAAGCAATAGCAAATATCAAGACAATTTGTTATATAAGGTAACTTCAAGAACATAAGTATTATAACCTATCATACCGTTTGATTTATATTTTATGACTTACATTAAAAGGCCAGACAATTTTATTTACCACCTATTAAAAGAACCACAACATAAAATTATGACACATTGGAAAATGATAATAAATAAACCCTCGACTTTTAATTATTAAAGATAATTTAGCTGTTTTTTGCTTTATCAGTTTTACCATGTTTTTAATGAGCATTTTTAAAAAAATGCTCTATTATTAGCGCAGTGCATGCACAAACAATATTAACTATTGCTTATACATAACAATATCATTGATCATGGTTATTAGTTTATTGTCTGTAATCCGGAAGTGCTCCTTCGCCAAGGATATTAAATCCATATATTCTTGAGAATCACCTCCTCGAGATTTGCAAATATTTTGTATGGCATTTAACCATTTTTTATGATCACTTTTGACCTTCACCACGGGTATAACGCTATACAATGTTTGCACATCACTTGCAATAACAGGTATCCCACAAGCAGCAAACTGCCAGACAGGATAAGCACTGCGAGTCCGACTCACGTCATGTTTGCTACTATAAACAACCGCAGCATCAACATTCAGTTTACGCAATTGCTCGATGTTCATTTCGCCTTTGTCAAACCGCCAAGTTTCCTTAATCCAAGGTAACCAATCTTTTGGCCATTCTCCTAATATCACCCAGTCAACTTCATGCGCAGATGCTGCTATCACATCTTTCATAAAATTGAGTTCATTTTTTTTCCAACCGCACGGCATGCATAATATTCTTGCTCGAGGAGAGTTCTGTATCTTATTAATCTCTTTAATTACAAACCACTCTTCTGGTAAACCGATAGGCATTTGTATTACATGCTGGTTATGTTTTTTTAGGTAGCTTTCCTGTGCCGGATAAAACGTAAGTAATTTTTTATCAGTAAAGTTCAACCATTCAGCAGAAACATCCTTTTCAACATCATCAGCCAAAACCAAAAGATTGTAAAAAAATGATTGCTTAAGTATATTAAGCATTTCAACATTTATCGCATTAATATCACCACCTAAAACGAGAATACCGGGTTTCATGCGTAATAGCTCACATAGTGAGGGCATCTCTTGCATAATTGTCAGATGAATAAAATTTTTCTTATGCGAAATACTTAATAAAGTACGTAACCGACGCGTATTCATTCCGCCACTGTTATTTGTTACAAATAAGATAGATGGTAATGCTCTTTCTGATAAGGGGTCCCATCTTGTCGTCAATTCCTGACTAAACCTAAAATATGGCCATGAAAAATCAAAATTACAATTATAAGCTGGATCGGATGAAAATATTTCAGGCATAGATTTAATCAACCGTGTTATCTGATCGTCACAAGATGCAGTAAGGGTTGACCGGAGTAACCGAATATTATCTGATGCAATAATACTATAGGGAGTCCAAACACACAGAAAACCAGCCTTATGCAACGTCAAAGAGAGAATAATATCATCAACAACTATATTATCATAATCTGTATTAAGTCCTCCGACCATTTTCCAGGCACTCCGTTTTACAAGCAAGCAATTCCCGCTCAGTGCTGAATAGTTTTGCTCACAGCAATATCTGTTGAGGTAACCCTTTGTTAGCCAGTTCTCACCTTGTCCAATATGTCCCATTCCACTATCTACGCCAATAAGCATTCCTGCACTAAGTATCTTATGATCGATACTAATGATTTTCGGCCCGACACATCCAACCTCTTCTCGCTGAATGTGGTTCATTAGCATACTTAGCCAACTTTTTACCAGAAAAATACAATGTTCATTTAATAGTAGAATATATTTACCCTTGGCCTGTTGTTCAAGATAATTCATTCTCATGGCGAAATTATGACGAGGGTCGCTTAGAAATATTCGGATTTCTTTATTCTTATTCACCATCATGCTAATTGCTTGCTGAAGTTCAGCACTAATATTGTGACGCAGAGAAATCAATACTTCTATATCTGGCCAGTCAGTGGTATTTAATAAAGTATTTATGCATCTCATCAAAATATCAGGGTCCATGCCTGCATCTAAAAGTATGCTAACTTTTTCCTTCACCCCCCAATTATAAGCGATACGCAAAGTATTATATTCTTGCGCTTCTACTACTGCATTACTGAACCCTCGCTGCAGCAGATAGAACTCAATCACCTTCTTTGCCTCAATGTGGTCACCCACATTAAAAAGATGTTCTTCAACAAGAGTAGTTACTTCTGATACATGACCGATACATCCAAGATCCCATTTAAAAATCAGTCTTACCACTAGCTCAAATTCAAACAATACATTCAGACAAGTATTAAACCCATCCATTTCTTGCCAGCTTTCACGTCGGAAAAATAGACGGCGAAGGAAACGTTGAGGAGCAGAAAGAAAAAGATCCAGGTTAAAATCAGGCTTGAAGCATGGGGTAATTATTCCATTCTCATTTATAAGAGCCTCATCGGTATAAATAACCTGGCACTTATCGGACTGGAACAGTAGACGCTGCATCAGCGTTATCGCCCCATTAACATAACATGTACCCGCCTCAATACTGTGCAACCAATCAAAGCGTTCTTCCTCGGCGAGTATTTTAACCTTTGCATGCCAATCATCATATGATGCTGAAAGAATTCTATTTCCATCAACGACCAAAGGATGTGAGAAAGCTCCAACCATTAAAAGAATATTTTGCGAACCGACGAGGGTTGGAATAATTGAATCAATAGTATTCGCCATTGCCTCTTGCGTCGCTCTTTGACAAAATACTATATGTAACAAGCGAACACTATTAATTTTATTTTGGTTATTTTCTTCAAGCAGCACTCTATTATTAAGCCATTGCCCAAGAGAGCTAGATAAAAAATTCTTGTGTTTTTTCCGTGCGAGTTCCTGAGATAACTCTACAAAACTTTCAAATTGATTTTCGAGAATCTTGCGTTTTAAAAGCATATATTCTCGTACTTTATGAAGTTTGTCTTTTACTGATTGTAACGCTTCTGGTGTATCTGAAAAACTAAAGCCGGCGTTACCGAAATCTTTTAGCGTTTGTGCATTTAGAGCATAACTTTCGAACCCTTTTGCAGTCAATGCAACAACTGGGCATCCACACAGGTTTGCCAGAAGACAAGTACCAGATGATTCATAAGTATAAAGAACCCGTGCACGTTTAAGTAACGTAGCTAAATCTTTCAAAGGAAGTGGGTTTTCCATTGATAAAATTTTTATATTTTTTGGTAATTTATTATATTCAATTACAGACTCTGGTAAGCGATTAATATAAATCAAATCGACATCTTTAACTAACTGATCATCTTGAAAAAGATCTAAATCATAACTCTCGATAGCAAGAATTTTGGGATCTGGTTCTTTATCAGCAAATTCCTCGCGGTACCAAAAAAAAAGATCATCATCGCCCGCATCAATATTGTTACCATTTATGATACCTTCTCTATTAAGCATATAGCGAACGATAACAGGAGCCTTTAACGGGTTACCTTTTACTACTTCTGGGTAAACTGCAATCCAAGGTTCAGTGCTCGCAATTAATTCATTAAATGTTTGTTCATTACAAGAAGGTGTATTCCATTCAGGATTGACATCGCAACCTACCATCATTGCGCATCCACCGCGTTCATTGATCATATGGCATAGACGATGTAAAACCTGTATACCTAACGAAGATTCACGATAATTTGGTGCTACAATAAAATAAGGATAATCAAATACATTCATAATGTTATCTCTGGATCATTAGTAATTATTTATGAAGTCAACCAAGCATTTTGCCACTCAACTAGTCCCTGATTACGTAAATACCAGTCACGATGTATTGCGTCACGTAAAGCATCACCTTGCCTTGCACGAAGTGCAGGGTCATTTAGATATGCTTGAATCGCTTTCATCCAATCTTTGAAGCGATTTTCTACCAGCGTTACTGGTAGGCCACATCTGTAGGGTTCAATATCGGTTGCAATGATAGGTACTCCACAAGTACCAATTTCCAGAAGACGCAGATTACTCTTACACTCATTGAACTGGTTAATCTCAAGAGGCACGAGTGCTAAGTCCAAATTGAGACTAGCTAATTTTTCAGGATAAAGATCGAAGGGTACTCCCGGGTGGAACTCACATTTTATCCCTTCTGGCTTCATACCCATAAATACCCATTGCACCTGATCTTCAAGGGCTTTGATAATAGGTTGCAGGATCTCTAAATCCCCCTTATGGCTGCCACCTCCGGCCCAACCCACACGGATTTTGTCGCTGCTTCCACGCTCACTGTGAAGATGTCCCCATTGCTTCACAGCCAACCTGTTTTGGGCAACTCGTATATCAGAATGGAATTTACTGTATGCCTCAGCCAAGGGTTTTGTTGATACTACCACCCAGTCCGCATTTTCGATCACTCGCCGTAAATTCCGGATAATATGTTGGGGAAAATGACGTCTATTCTGGTTTTTCATAGGCAAATTAGGAAGATAGTCATCATATTCAACAATAATTTTCGCATTCGATATCTTACGAAACTGATCCATGATATATGGCATAGCCGAGCTTGTAGTAAGTTCCAGTAATACAATATCTGGCTCTTGTTGAGCAACCTCCATAATTCCTGGTACACCGTATATCAAGCCACCTTCACAAAGTAGATTCTCTTCTAGAGCTTTAAAAGGCTGTATAACACGATGATTACCACAGCCATACCAATTAATATGGTTTGCAAGTACAACCGGTAATGGTCGACCGGGTAGTGGTGGTTGGAATCGTCCCGTATTAGGTGACAATGTAAATGGTGTCCCCATTTTATTTAAAGCCGGATGATATGCAGAATCGCAAGCCAATTCTTTCCCCCATCTATCACGCAATCGCTGATAATCCGTAAGACCAGGTCTCGGGGGAACTCCAAATTTTTCTGTTAATACACGTGTGGCCCCCCCCATATGTTTCAAACGAGCATACGGAGTCCACACGTTGAGATAGCCTTGTTTTTGCAGTTTTAATCCAAAGTCAACATCGGAAAGATAAACAGGTAATATATCGGCGCTAAATCCCCCAACACTTTCGAAGACACTTTTGCGCACCAACATGCAGGAACCACTGACAGAAGTAAGATTATGTGCGCTTTGGAGATAATATAAATAGCCCATCTCATTCTGAGCGGCACCTTCATATACCGCAGTGGCACCAAGATGAATACCGGTAAGCATTCCTCCACTTTGAACACGACCATCCTCATATTCCAGGCGAGCTCCTACAACACCAACCTCGCTACGTAAACCATGCTCCATCATTGCACTAAGCCAGCCTGGCTCCGTCACTTCGATATCATTATTCAAAAACAACAGCATTTCGCCGCGTGCATGGGTTGCGGCGAAGTTATTAATTTCTGCAAAGTTAAATGGCTGTTGAAAACGTAATACTCGCAGTTGCGGCAAACCAAGCTTTTCCAGATCGTTTAGAAACTTGCAGGCATCGGGATCGACAGACTGGTTATCTACAATAAGCAATTCGTAATGCAACCAGTCAGTTTTTTCCATCAGCGATTCAATACAGCGTTTCAACAAAGTAAAATGATCGCGTGTAGGTATAATAATTGATACAAGTGGCTGACTTTTCCAGTGATAACGAACACGAGGGGAAATATCAATGAGTCCTTTCTCTACCGTAGCAGTAACACCCAACCTACTTAAGTGACTGATAACAATTTGTTTCATCTCGTGACGAATGACATCATTATTAAACCAGTGCTGTAGTGTATGTATTTGTGTAAAAAGCACCTCTGGGATATGTCCAATAACTGGAACGCCCCCTTGCTCAACAAGGCGCCATAGCAAATCCAGCAACGGCAAATGTTTATAGCGTACATCAACTCCACCACATACTCTTGCTGCAGACCGATTAAATAATATTACTTGGCCGACATATGGAATACTACGCAGTAGATCAATATTACAGTCTGGTTTTAAAATTAAATTATACTCACCTTCCTCATGCGTCATTTCATCACAATACCAAAGTAAGACTTCCGGATGTCGTACTCTTTGTTCTGCGAATAATAAAACTGCATCTGCCTCAAGCTTAACGCCAATAGGGATTACTAGAATAGCTTCATGTGAAGAATCATTAATCTCATTATTGAGTGCCTCTCCCCAGTTGGACGAAAAATGTCTAATGGACAAGCCCTTTGGTCCTACCATATCAGTAGGTAAAAGCAGCGTAATTTTTTTAGGATGTAATGTTTGGTGTGATAACGATTCAAGTGTATTTGCTAGCAAATCTTCGGAACGATTTTCGTCAACGACAATGACGACAGCGATATCGCCGCTTGTTGGAAGAGATTCAATAAAAGCGGTTAACGCTTGCCGACGGGTATGGCTTATCTGACGTTCATTTAACCACTTACTGACCGAATATTTCTGCTCCATATCGGACAGTAACGATCTGCCATGTAGCTCCAGATTGATGATAGCGGCTTCATCAAGAGTAAAAGCACGCGATTCTAAACTAGTTTCAAGTAAGGCATCCAGAACGATGGATGCATCCCATTTCGCTTTAAAATGTCCTTGCATCTCAGAAACCCAAGCAGCTGCATTTGCATACCCTTCGAGCAGTTCATCAACCCATTCGTTCGCACTGGAACTATTACCTCCTTTAACGCATGAGAAATGAAATTCATCACAATGTGCAAAGTTCTCTTCATTTATATACCCTTCCGATCTCCCTTCAGTGGAAAGATATACAGGTATGCCTGCGCATAACGCCTTTGGAACAATTTCTTCAGCGCCTATAATAACATCATAATTTTGCAGCCAATGGAGGCTTATACGTTGCTGCAAATTACTGAGATCAAGCCATTCTAATGTGACTCCATGTTCCAGTAACTGTTGTTGAACATCCTGTATCTCAAAGGAAAATGTCCGGCTGGCGTAAAGTAACCTTTTAAGCTTATTTGAATTTGTTTTGGTTACAAGGTTGCGTTCAGTTCGGCAGATGTATGGTAATATGTTAATTTTCTCGGCTTCAATACCTTGCTCAAGCATTTTCTCGACAACGGCTTTTGATAAGCACAGCGCACGAGTAGCCATCATATTTTCGACAATGGCGCCATAAGGCAGATATATGTCTGTATAATCAAACATATGCCTAAATATAATAGGCCCTTTAATCACATGATTATTAAGAGCTCTCAGTAAAGATAAAGGAAAAAAAGCTCTGTAAACCCATATTAAATCATATACTGGGTCAAAACTGGCATTAATGACACTTAATAAACGTAAAGCACTCTGATCTTGATATATATTTTTAGCAATTTTGTTGGCACCTTCAGCGTAAAGATCTACTTGCCAGCCTTTTTCTAGAAATGTATCAATAATATCCAGCAGCTCAGTACTTGTACTATCTAAAGTATCTATTTTATCAATGCTAATTAACATTTTTTTCATTGTACTCTTCTCTTCATTTGCTGAATATCACATACGGGTTCTTTACCGGTATAAACCTATTAATTATCAGCGCATTTGTGCCAAACCAAGGGAACAATAAAATGAAAATAAACGTCTCTATTCGTACGATTACCCTAAAAAAAACGGATGCCTTAGCATCCGTTTTTTGTGCCTGCCTATAATTAACGCAGCAGAGACAGCATGGTCTGCGGCACCTGGTTGGCCTGAGCCAGCACCGAGGTCCCGGCCTGTTGCAGGATCTGCGCGCGTGACATATTTGACACTTCCGTCGCATAGTCAGAATCCTGAATACGACTGCGGGCAGCTGAGAGGTTGCTGGTCGTGTTGTTCAGGTTGGTAATGGTGGATTCAAAACGGTTCTGCGAAGCACCCAGCAGGCTGCGCTGCGTGTCCACTGCTTTAAGCGCGTTATCAATTTTAACCAGCGGGCCATCGGTTACTGTGCCGCTGGCATCAGTTGCTACTGCGGAAAGAACGTCAAAACCACTCGCCGCGACCTTACGATTACCTGTTGCACCGTTATTATCTTTCAGGTCCGTGGCCGCTGTAAACGTACCGCCGTTATTCGTATCGGCAGTGGCGGATGCCTGATACATATCCCAGCCGCTGCTCGCGCCAACAGAAATACTGATTTTTTCTGCATCCTTCGCACCAACCTGGAACGAATAGGTTTTATCGGTTGCAGAACCGGTATTCAGCACTTTGGTGCCGTTGAAATCAGTCTGTTTGGTCACACGATCGATTTCTGCCAGACGCTGGTTAACTTCTGACTGAATTGAATCGATGTCGGAAGCTGAGTTAGAGCTGTTCTGCG